>PVBE011242296.1_pt1 | contig 179095 bp, 162 predicted proteins | sample 1631181 | NCBI WGS metagenome assembly PVBE01 (sample SAMN08397723, study PRJNA350692) | Marine metagenome, whole genome shotgun sequencing project. | isolation source: water | place: Pacific Ocean | collected 2012-04 | reverse complement strand
GTAGGAACGGCTTCAGCCGCGAACAAGAATTCGCTGTAGGAGTCGCCTTTAGGCGCGAACCCACGAACCGAACAACGCTTTGCCTATTGCGTCGTCGCCTGATTCGAGCCTTACGCCTGAAAGCTTTTCCGTAAATGGCTATATTTGAAAATTCTGCGGGTTCGCGCCTAAAGGCGACTCCTACAACATATTTATCGTGTACACAGCAAGTCCTACGCAGCCACACCCCACCCCGGCTTACCGTTCTCGCCGTAACCTTTCGGCAGCCCTGAATCGGGCGTGAAGCCATACATGTCTTCGCCCGGCAGGGCGTCGACGACGATATCCCGTATCTGCAATAGTTTGTCGAGATCGATGCCGGTCTTAAGGCCCATCGAATCCAGCATAAAAACGAGATCTTCCGTCACGATGTTGCCGCTGGCGCCGGGCGCGAACGGGCAGCCCCCCAGTCCGCCAAGCGACGAGTCAACCGTGGTAATGCCTTCTTCAAGTGCGGCCAGCACGTTGGCGAGGCCAAGCCCGCGGGTGTTATGCATGTGGACACCCGTAAGTTTGTCATTGCCGACCTCGGCACGAATCAGCTTGATGAGCCGCCGCAACTGGGCCGGATTGGCGTAGCCGGTGGTGTCGGCCAGCCCGACCTCATCACAGCCCAGCTCCATTAGTTTTATGGCAGCCTCCACAACTTTCTTTTCCGGTACCTTACCTTCGAGTGTGCAACCGAACGCGGTCGACAGCCCCCCTTCGAATTCGGGCCGCTGGTCCTCCGGTAAAGAATTTAAAAGCTCTACGATTTTGCGTACTTCTTCGTAAACCTGTTCATGCGTTTTCTTCAGGTTTGCCTGGCTGTGTGTTTCCGAAACTGACAGGGGCAGGGTGAGCTTGTGTGCACCGGCCTTGATCGCGTTTTCGGCGCCTTTGAAATTGGGCACGAGCGCGGCGACAGCCAGTCCGGGGATACTGCCGGCATATTCGACAATCTCCGCCGTATCCGCCATCTGCGGCAGTAACTTCGGCGGCACGAAGGAGCCGACTTCAATTTCGGGGACGCCGGCGGCTGCCTCGGCCCTGATCCAGGCCTTCTTGGCTTCAGTCGGCATGATGGACTTGATGCTCTGCAGGCCATCGCGAGGTCCGACCTCGCTGACCAGTATGTCTATGGCGCTCATGGCGTGTTGTTTCCTTGATATGCCGGCTATGCTGCCGGGCTGTCAAATATTTGGTCGCTGGGCGATAATTCGCCTCCGCAGCCGGTGCCCGGCTGCTATCCAGGCCCCCGCGGGGCCAAGAATTCTAACGGAAAAGGCATCTGAATGACGGACAAGCAGTCTTTACCCCTGGCAGGGATCAGGGTGATCGAGTTTACCCATATGGTTATGGGGCCCGCCGCCGGCCTGGTGCTTGCGGATATGGGTGCCGATGTGATCAAGATCGAACCGGCCGGGGGCGACAATACCCGGCGTTTGCCTGGTTCAGGATCGGGTTATTTCCCGATGTACAACCGCAACAAACGCAGCCTGTGCGTTGATCTCAAATCGGAAGCCGGCAAGGAAGCGGTTCTGAAACTCCTCGATGATGCAGATGTGCTGATCGAGAATTTCCGTCCAGGTACGATGGACCGCCTGGGTTTCGGTTACGAGGAAATCAGCAAACGTAACCCAAAGCTTATTTATTGTTCAGAAAAAGGCTTCCTCGCGGGTCCCTACGAACACCGCACCGCGCTTGACGAAGTCGCGCAGATGATGGGCGGCCTCGCCTACATGACCGGCCCGCCGGGGCAGCCCTTACGGGCAGGTGCGTCGGTGATCGACGTGCAGGGTGGCATGTTCGGCTCGCTGGGCATACTCGGCGCATTACACCAGCGCAACGAGACCGGCAAAGGGCAACTGGTCATTGCTTCGTTGTACGAGAGCACGGTGTTCCTCGTCGGTCAGCACATGGCACAGAAAGCTGTGACCGGTAACGCAGCGGCACCGATGCCCGCACGTGTCTCCGCATGGGCTATCTACCAGGTGTTCGATACAAAGGATGACGACCAGGTGTTTGTCGGCGTTGTCAGCGACAAGCAGTGGGTCATGCTGTGCGAATCCTTCGGGCTTGATGAGTTGGGGGCTGACGAAACGCTTAAGACCAACAGCGACCGGGTGGCAAACAAGGAGCGCCTGGTGCCGCTCATCAAGGAGGCATTCGCCGCTTACACCAAGGCTGAGTTGATGGAGAAACTGGAGGCCACGGGTCTGCCGTTTGCACCGATCACGCGGCCTGAAGATCTGTTCGAAGATCCGCACCTGAATTCGGGTGGCGGACTGGTTCCGTTTACGGTTACTGACGGCGAGTTCAAGGGCCAGGAAGCGAAGCTACCTGCACTGCCGCTCGAGATGGACGGCAATCGCTTTGGCTTGTACCAGCCGGTCCCACGCGCGGGCGAACATACGCGCGATGTACTCGCCGAGGCGGGTTATTCGGATGCCGAGATCGACCAGATGATAGCGGACGGTGTTGTTACCGCGGAATAATTAGGGAGCCTTCAGGAATTAGCCTGTAGGAGCGGCTTTAAATGACGAGCAGATTTCAGGACTCGCGCAGCAAGTCCTGAAAGGTCTCCTCGGAATTTATGTCGCCAATGCACCGCATTGGTCGACTTCTGTCGATACTGCAAGCTTTCGAGAAATAACCTTGTGTCGCTACGCGACGATTAAATCTGCATGTCCGAATGCACGCAAATTCGGTTCGCGGCTAAAGCCGACTCCTACAAATATATCCACGGCCGTTTCAGCCGGTCACGTCCCTGGAATGCCAGGATCTCGTCGTCGTACCTCCGGGTCACCGCAATGGCATCCAGGCCTTCCAGTAACATCTCCCGGTCGGCGGGCGCAATCTCAAAGGAATTCGTCGTCTGGTCCGGCGCGGCAACCGTGCAGGTAATCAGGTCGACTTTTATGGTGTTTTTTGCCGGGTCCTCTTCAACCTGGCGGGCGAGGTCGCTTACCGTATCCTCCGGCAAAATCACGGGCAGGATGCCGTTACGCACGCAGTTGCCATGGAAAATATTGCCAAAACCCGGTGCGATGATGCAGCGTATGCCCCATTCGGCGAGCGCCCAAACCGCATGTTCGCGGGATGAGCCGCATCCGAAGTTGTCACCGGCAAGCAGAATTTTTGCCTGCCGATAGGGTTCCTGGTTCAGAACGAACTCCGGATTTTCTTCCCGTCCGCCCGGTTCCGTGTAACGCCAGTTAGCGAACATACCGTCTGACAGGCCTTCCTTGGACACGCGTTTCATCTCGCGACTTGGAATGATGACGTCGGTATCGATGTTAATCCGCATCAACGGCGCTGCAATGGCTTCCAGTTCAATAAACTTTTCCATGGCACTAATCCAGTTTCCGGACGTCCGCTAAACATCCCTTGATTGCCGACGCGGCAACTGTTGCCGGGCTGGCGAGGTGAGTACGCGTCCGCGGTCCCTGGCGGTTCTCAAAATTCCGGTTGGTACTGCTGATAACACGTTCCTCGTGACCGAAGCTTTCGCCGCCGGCGAAGAAACACATCGAGCAACTTGGTTCGCGCCATTCGAAACCGGCATCCATGAATACTTTGTCGATGCCTTCTGCCTCGGCCGCTTGTTTAACCAGGCCGGACCCCGGCACGCAGATGGCTTTGACACCCTCCGCAACCTTGCGGCCCTTAAGGATCTCAGCGGCCGCCCGCAGGTCGCTCAGCCGGCTGTTGGTGCAGGAGCCAATAAATGCAGCATCAATAGGGATACCCGCGAGCGGGGTGCCGGACTCGATCGCCATGTACTCAAGGGCGCGTTCCATCGCGCTACGCTTGTGTTCGTCGGTTTCGTCGATCGGATCGGGCACAAGCCGGTCAATACCCGTCTCATGCATGGGGCTCGTGCCCCAGGTGATTTGTGGAACGATGGCTGCGCAATCGATCGTGATTTCCTTGTCAAATACGGCGTCCGGATCGGAGCTGAGCCTCTGCCAGTATTCGACCGCCTGTTCCCACAGAGGCTCGTCCGGGGCATACGGCCTTCCCTTAATGTATTCAAAGGTCTTGTGGTCCGGTGTGACCAGTCCGCTCCATGCGCCGAATTCGACAGTCATGTTGCACAGGGTTAGCCGCGCTTCGATCGACAGTTTGCATACGGCTTCACCCGCAAATTCGATGGCGTAACCGACACCGCCGGCTGCCGTGTGCTCGCCGATGAGCCGCAGGATCATGTCCTTCGCGCTAACGCCCTGCGGCAGTTGACCCGTGAAGTTAACGCGCATGGTTTTCGGTTTCTTGACCACCAGCGTCTTGGTTGCGAGTGCATGCTCGGCTTCGGTCGAACCGATCCCCCAGGCCAACGCACCGAGCCCTCCCAGCGTACCTGTATGGCTGTCAGGGCACACAAGAGTCGTTCCAGGCAGCGCTATGCCCTGTTCCGGCGAAATAATATGTGCGATGCCCTGGCGCTGATCGCCCAGGTCGAACAGGTTGATCCCCGCAGCCAGGGCAGCCTCGCGGGTTGTCTGGATAAATGCGGTACCGCCGGGCATGCGCGTATCATCGGTGCGGCCCGGGAAGGTATCGACTATGTGGTCCATGGTGCAGAAAGCCTGTTCCGGGTTCCTCACAGAGCGGCCGGCTGCTTCCAGGCTCTTCAGCGCAACGCTTCCCGTGCGCTCATGCAGAAATACACGGTCTATGTATATAAGACAGGTGCCGTCACCCAGGTCGGCTATCTGGTGTTCGTCCCAGATTTTTTCAATAACGGTTTGCGACATGTCCGCTTCCAAAAAAAATCCGGACAACGCCCCGGATTCGCGTTCTTTTTCGTTACAATCCCGGCTGCCTGAACCGGGCGAACGCTGGATTCTAGCAGTTCAGCTATTCCTGTTCCCGAGAGTTTTCAACATGAGCGTGCATAACTTTGCCAATTGAAAGACGACAATTATCATCGGCCGGGTCTTTGGCCGGACTGCTGGGCGTCCTTTGGGGTGCCGGCGGGTTGGCGATTGTTTTGCTGGACGCGATTGCTCGCCTGTCGGGAATTGCCATGCGGGCGATGGATGATGGCTTAAGCGCGTTTCAATGGGTGTCACTCGTCATAGTTGTTGTTCTCATGGCCTACCTGGAGGGCTACCAGGGGTTCCAGAAAAGTTTCTCGCCCCGTTCGGCCGCGCGAACCTATTACCTCTACAGGAACCCGGACCTGTTAACGGTGGTTTTTGCGCCCCTGTTTGTCATGGGCTTCTTTCGCGCAACCCGTGGACCTTTATTATTTGCCTGGGTTGGAACATGCCTGATCGTTCTGCTGATCGTCATACTCCAGCTATCGGCCCAGCCATGGCGGGGTATAGTCGATGCGGGTGTCGTGGTAGGGCTGAGTTGGGGGCTGGGTTCCTTCCTCGTGGAACTGTGGCAGGTTTTCACGACCGGCATTTATCCCTTATCACCGGCCGTGGCGCAGGACTGAATTACGCAGACCGGCAGCGGTTATAATCATTTCAATCTCTTAGCGCAGGTTTTTGGATTAAAGTGTTTTCGCATATAGACAAGAATAACCAGCCGACGATGGTCGATGTGAGTGACAAGCAGGCGAGCGAGCGTGAGGCGCATGCCAGCGCGCTGGTGCATCTTCCGTCCGTAGTCGGCGACGCCATCCAGGGTGACGATATCCACACAAAAAAGGGGCCGGTCTTCCAGACCGCGATTATTGCGGGCACGATGGCAGCCAAACGTACGTATGAGCTGATTCCTTTCTGTCATCCGCTGGGCCTGGAGTCTTGCAAGATCAATATCGAGATGGTGAACAGGGGTACTGCACGCATCGATTGCCGGGTGCGGATTTATCACAAGACGGGCGTGGAAATGGAAGCGCTGACCGGCGCATCGGTCGCGGCCCTGACCATTTACGATATGTGTAAGGGGCTGTCACACGATATCGTTATCGACGAACTAAAGCTTGAGTCAAAGACCGGCGGAAAAAGCGACTACAAGGCCGCATCCAACCTGTAAGAATTAATGGTCAGTGTGCCACCAGTGAAGGGGCTCGTGTTGGCCGGTGGCCAAAGCATTCGCATGGCTAACGACAAGGCGGCCATGTTGTATAGGGGCCAACCGATGTTGACCAGGGCGGCTGAGCTGCTGGCTCACGAACTGGAAGATGTCCGGGTTTCGGTGCGCGCGGACCAGGTTGATGACGCTATTCGCAGCCGCCATGACCTGGTAGAAGATCAGCTTGAGGGCATTGGCCCTGCCGCCGGTATACTTTCCGCGCACCTGGAACAGCCGGATTGTGCCTGGCTGGTCATTGCATGCGACATGCCCTTGCTGAATGCCTCGCTGATAAGCGAACTACTTGCCGCAAGGGATGCCGGTTTTGATGCCACTGCGTGGGCGTCTGCCGATGATGGGGCGCCTGAGCCGTTGTGCAGCATTTATGAACCCGGTACTCTTGCCGCATTTCTGGCACAGGTCAGATCGGGCGGGAGTCCGAGTCCCCGGTCGTGGCTGGCGAATGCGCGAATCCGGTTGCTGGATTCGCCCGGCCCGGACTTGCTGAATAGCGCGAACACGCAAGCCGAACTTGAACAAATGAAAGGTGGTACGGGATCGCCATCAGGCGCTACCCGCCAGGATGAATATGAATAAGAAAATGGAGAAACGTCCGTCGGACGAAGAAGCGCAAGCAGCGGTTCGCATACTACTGCAATGGATGGGCGAAGATCCGGATCGCAAAGGCTTGGTGCGTACTCCCGAACGGGTGCTGGGTTCCTACGGTGACTGGTTTGCGGGTTACAACCAGGACCCGTTCAGCATACTGGGCTCGAGTTTCCCGGATGCAGAAGGCTACCAGGAGATTGTGGCGCTCAAGGATATCGATTTCGAATCGCACTGCGAGCATCATATTGCGCCATTCATTGGTAAGGCACATGTGGCTTACATGCCTGACAAAAAAGTAGTTGGCATCAGTAAGCTGGTCCGCGTTGTGAATGCCTATGCAAAACGCCTGCAGGTGCAGGAGAAACTGACCAATCAGATCGCTAATTGCATTAATGATGTACTGCAGCCGCGGGGTGTTGCCGTGGTGCTGGAAGCTCAGCACGAATGCATGACGACACGTGGTGTTTACAAGAGCAATATCAAGATGGTTACGAGCTCTATGCTTGGGTGTTTCCGGGAGGACGAGAAGATTCGTACCGAATTCCTGAGTATGCTGAGAGACTCGATAAGGTAGATTTGCCAGATAATATAGAGGTAAGCACGTACGGGAATCTTGCATGGCTATAAGGATAAGCAACCTGGAGGATGCCAAGGCGCTGGAAGACAGCGAGATTGGTCTGTCCGAATGGATTCTCGTTGACCAGGAGCGTATCGACGCATTTGCCGAGGCTACCGAAGACTACCAGTGGATTCACACAGACCCGGAAAGGGCGGCACGCGAGTTTCCGCTTGGAACAACCTGCGCGCATGGCGCCCTGACTATTTCCCTGATCTCCGGAGTGATATCGAAGTTGGTCGAAACAAAAGGGGATGAACGTTTTATCAACTACGGCATTAACAAGGCCCGCTTCCGATCCATGGTGCCGTCTGGCAGCGAGGTCCGTGTGCGCACAATATTGAAATCTGCCCGGAAACGTGCCGGCGCGTTGCAACTCATACTTAATTGCGCGGTCGAGATGGAAGATAACGAACGACCGGTCGCCAGCGCCGAAATCGTGATCATGTACTTCCTCGAGGGTATCTGACCGGTTAGCCGGTTAATGGCCGTCGCGATCAGGGGCTGGCAGCCTCAATCAGATTTCCCCGGAATGCCCGTATGCGGCTGGCGTTAACACCCATATCGCCCTGGCCGATGCGTGATTTTGAGCGAACGTCTATCAGCGTCATTGCTCCCTCGCTGCCGATCCGGATCACGACGTCATCTTTAAAACCGACAAATGGCGTTGTCGCTGTTGCTTCGATTCGCCCGTCGTCAAGGCTGCTGGCCACAATTTCCCAGCCCATGTCCGTGGCAACTTCGAGCGCCGCCTGGAACACGAAGCTGCGGGGATCGGGTAATTCGATAGTCTGGATGTCCGGATAGGCAGCTGCCTGGAGCTCAGGAGTGTCGCCGCCGCTGTATGCAACATCGTTGGCACGTTCAACGTCCAGCGCCGCGATAGCTACAAATGCAGGAGGGTTGCTTGTATCGGTTGAGATATCGTGGATAGGAGCGCCACCGGCACCTATACGGCTGCCAACATTTACCAGCGCCGCCAGGCCGAGCACGATGGCTATCAATGTTCCTGTTGTTGCGCTGGCGGCGCCGCCTCGGAATATTCCGACCACACCCATGATTCCGCCGATAACCAGGAGTAAAGAACCCAGTGTCAGCACCATCATCGCCGTGAACGGCGACAAGCCAATTGGTGCGCACAGAAAACCAAGGATCGTTACTGCTACACCGGCAGCTGCCACACGAACGGTCCAGGTGCTTTTGCCGGATTTTGAGGAAGTAGTATCACTTTTATTCATGGCTGAATCCCCGACGGAGCCGCCGTTAATGCGCCAAAACTTAGCATATGCGCATTCAGGTTGCCCATGCCGGGGCAAAGCGGCATTGTGCATATACTACGTACGGGTGCGGAGGGTTTTGGCGTATGGATCCGGTACTGGCCGACTTGCTGAAGCTGCTAAAGCTTGAGCGTATAGAAGAGAACATCTTTCGCGGCGAAAGCCGGGATATAGGAACGCCGCAGGTATTTGGCGGCCAGGTGCTGGGGCAGGCGTTGTATGCGGCCGGACAGACTGTTGATGAGCGGTATCCCCATTCACTTCACGCTTACTTTTTGCGGCGGGGCGACGTTGAAGCCCCGATAGTCTACGAGGTGGATCGCGCGCGCGATGGCGCCAGTTTCAGTAATCGTCGTATCGTTGCGATTCAGCATGGTCGGCCTATCTTCAACATGGCTGCTTCCTTTCAGAAAGAAGAAAGCGGGATAGAGCACCAGGCAGATATGCCAGACGTCGCGGGGCCCGATGGACTTGCCGATCGCAGCGAAGTCGGCGAAGTCGTACTCGCGCAGGTGCATGAAAAAATGCGCCGGTATCTCACCCGCAAAAGGCCTTTTATGGTTCGGCCGCTGAAAAAACCGGACTTTCTGAACCCGGAAAAACTTGAGCCCGTCAAACATGTCTGGATAAAGGCTGTAGATAAACTGGCCGATGATCCTGTTTTGCATCAGACCCTGTTGGCATACGTGTCAGATTACGAGCTACTGGGAACAGCTACCCTGCCGCATGGAATTAATTTTGCGGTTACAAAGATGCAGATGGCGAGTCTCGATCACGCAATGTGGTTTCACCATCCGTTCCGCGTTGACGAATGGTTATTGTTTTCTTTTGACAGCCCGAGTACGTCGGGTTCGCGTGGGATCGCCCGGTGCATGGTATTCACCCAGGACGGCAAACTGGTTGCTTCGAGCGTTCAGGAAGGCCTGATTCGCGTACGCGATTAAACCTGCTGCCCGATAGCCCCGAGCTCGGACAGGTAGCGCCGGGCGTATTCAATATAACGATCCGCGTTAGCTTTTAATGCCTTGAGGTCTTCGCCGTTGATGTCGCGTACGATTTTAGCGGGTGTGCCCATGATTACCGTGTTGTCCGGAAAGGATTTGCCTTCGGTGATGAGGGCATGAGCACCGACGATGCAGTTCCTGCCGATTTTTGATCCGTTCAGCAGCGTTGCACCAATACCGATGAGTGAGCCGTTTCCGATCTCGCAGCCATGTAGCATGGCCATGTGTCCGACTGTTACAAATTCACCGACGGTACAGGGGTAATCCCGGTCGGTGTGGCACACTGTCCCGTCCTGGATGTTGGAGCCGCGGCCTATGGTTATCGGCTCGATATCTCCGCGCAGCACTGCGCCAAACCAGATGCTCGATTCGGGTTCCAGGATAACGTCACCGATGATGGCAGCGCTGGGCGCCACAAAGACATCGGGCGGTATCGCCGCCGGCTGTTGCGATGCGAGTTCGTACATCAATGCGCTAGGCCCTGGCTTGGTTGGCCACGGCTTCCGCCGCTTTGGCCGCGGCTTCCGCGTCGCCCACGAACTCCCATCCCAGCGAATTCAGTTTGTCATCAAGTTCATAAAGCATCGGAATGCCGGTCGGGATATTGAAGCCTGTAATTTCTTCATCCGATATCCCGTCGAGCATTTTAACGAGTGCGCGCAGGCTGTTGCCGTGAGCAGCGATCAGCACGTTGTCGCCGGCTATTAACCGGGGCGCAATGTTGGCCTCCCAGTAGGGGGCTACGCGTTCAAGGGTATCCTTGAGCGATTCGGTGGCCGGCAAATTTTTGATTCCGGCGTACCTGGGATCAAAACGCGGATGTCTTTCGTCGTCTTCAGCGATGGGCGGAGGAGGGATATCATAACTGCGGCGCCAGATATGAACCTGGTCTTCACCGTGTTCCCGGGCTGTTTCGACCTTGTTGAGCCCCTGTAGCGCTCCATAGCTGCGTTCGTTTAATTGCCAGGCACGTTCCACCGGAATCCACATCTGGTCCATTTCGTCGAGCACCAGCCACAGCGTGCGTATCGCACGCTTAAGTACCGACGTATAAGCAATATCGAAATGCAGGCCCAGGTCGCCCAGGTCTTTACCCGCCTGTTGCGCCTCACTGATGCCCTGCCCAGTCAGATCGACGTCTCTCCAGCCGGTGAAAAGATTCTCCAGGTTCCAGATGCTTTGTCCATGTCGACACAGAACCAGCTTGCCTGCCATTGATGTGCTCCGGCGGTATGAAAGGGCGCGTAGTGTAACCCGCTTTGTGCCCATGAACCTTCATTTAGGGAAACGTTTATAAAATACCTATAAAGTATTTATTTTCAAGGAAAAAGCTAAGGAATATGTGGTGCTGACAGGTAGGAGGTCGACTGCATTTCCAAAAGCCGACTTCTCGTGCGCTCGAACTCAACCAGCAGTTTTCGGCCCTTGTAGATATCGGCAATACTTCGTTCTGCTGAACAAATCAGCTTGACCCGCCGGTCGTAGAACTCATCCACCAGGGCGACAAAGCGACGGGCCTGGTTTTCGGTCTCGGTATTTAGCGCCGGTACCCGGGATACCAGAACCGTCTGAAAGGCGCGCGCAAGTTCGATGTAGTCATCCTGGCTGCGGGGTCCGTCGCACAGGGCGGCAAAATCAAACCAGGCGACCCCGTCAGCGCGTCGCCGGGTCGGAATTTCGCGGCCGAGTATGTCGATACCCCGGCCTGTCGTGCCGGCATCCGGGGCAATGGCCTTGAAATAGTTCTCGAGGTTTTCCTCGGCAACAGCATCCACGGGCGAGTGCCACAGCTCCGCCTGCTCCAGCACGCGCAGGCGGTAGTCATTGCCAGCGTCGACCTGGATGATGCGCGTATGGGATTTGAGCAGTTCAATTGCCGGTATAAATTGCTGGCGCTGCAGTCCTTCCTTGTAAAGATCGTCGGGATGAATATTTGACGTTGCCACCAGGCTTACACCGCGTTTGAACAAGCCATCCAGCAATTTACCGAGAATCATTGCGTCACCGATATCGGTAACAAAAAACTCATCGAAACAGATGACCCGGGCCTGTTCAGCCAGTTCAGCCGCGACCTTATCGATGGGATCAGCCTGGCCGGCTAGGTTTTTCAGGCGACCGTGTACCCGGTACATCAGGCGATGAAAGTGATAACGCAGCTTGTCGTCAAACGGCAGCACGTCAAAAAATACATCCATGATGAAGGTTTTGCCGCGACCCACACCGCCCCAGAGATAGACGCCCTGCGCAGCACCGGTGCCCGGGTTAAGCAGCTTTTTGATATGCCCGAGCGGACCGCCTCCCGGGTGGTCATTGATCAGTTCAGCGTAGGTATGCTGAAGCGCCGCTACCGCTTCCAGTTGCGCCGGGTCGTTCTCGAAGCCGTGTGCAGCGAGTGCCCGGTCGTAATGAGCCCGCAAAGCTGTTTCTTTCGCACTCATCTCCGCGACGCTTTTCGCTGACATATAAAAGCCCTAGGCATCTCGCTAGTTTAACAGCGCAACTTGCCGGCCTGACCAGCCGATAACAGAAGGCGCTTGAGTATCCGTTACAATACGGCACCCATTTACGCGCAAACGGCTTAAGGAACAAGAAGCGGTGTCAGAACGTGAAAGCATGGAATTTGACGTGGTCATTGTCGGTGCTGGCCCTGCCGGATTATCGGCAGCATGCCGCCTGATGCAGAAGGCGGAAGCGGCGGGCGAAGAACTGAACGTCTGCATCGTCGAAAAAGGTTCCGAGATAGGCGCACATATTTTATCTGGCGCAATTTTTCAACTGACGGCACTCGATGAGTTATTTCCGGACTGGAAAGAACGGGGTGCGCCCGTCAAGACCGCCGTCAGTGGCGACGATGTCTGGTACCTGACCGCGGAAAGCAAAGCGATAAAAGTCCCGGGCCTGTTTGTCCCGGCACCGATGCATAACGAGGGAAACTACGTTATCAGCCTGGGGGAGCTATGCCGCTGGCTCGGTGAGCAGGCCGAAACCATGGGCGTTAACATCTTTCCGGGGTTTGCGGCAGCTGAAGTTATCTACGAAGGCGAACGCGTGGCCGGTGTCGTCACCGGTGACATGGGCGTTGCCACCAGCGGCGAACGCAAGGAAGGCTTTGCAGCGGGTTACGAACTGCGCGCGCGCTACACAGTTTTTGCAGAAGGGTGTCACGGGAGCCTGGGTAAAGAACTGATGCAGCACTACAACCTGCGGAGCAATTCGGATCCGCAACACTACGGCATTGGTCTGAAAGAAATCTGGACGGTCGATCCGGCTGTACACCAGGAAGGACTGGTCGTGCACACGACGGGCTGGCCGCTTGACAATGGTGCTGAAGGCGGGGGCTTTCTGTATCACGCGTCCGGTAACCAGGTATTTCTCGGCTACATCGTGGCATTGAGTTACCGTAACCCTCACCTGAATCCCTTTCGTGAATTTCAGCGCTGGAAACAGCACCCGAAGATCCGCAGGTACCTGGAAGGCGGCGAACGGGTTTCTTACGGTGCAAGGGCTATCAACAAAGGTGGTTTGCAGTCGCTACCCCAGCTTGGTGTTCCGGGCGGCCTGCTCGCCGGTTGTGAGGCAGGTTTTTTGAACGGTGCAAAGATCAAGGGTTCGCACACCGCCATGAAGACGGGCATGCTGGCTGCGGAAAGCATATTCGCTGCGCTCCAGTCAGACGAGCCGGGAGATGTAAGCAGCGATTACCAAACACGGGTAAAGGATTCCTGGGTCTGGCAGGAGTTGCACCAGGCCAGAAATTTTGGGCCCGCACAGCACAAATTTGGCAATATGCTGGGCGCTGTGTTCATCTGGCTGGATCAGAATATTTTTCGGGGGCATTTACCATTTACCCTGCATAACACTGAACCGGACCACGAGTCATTGGTGCATGCTGACAAAGCAGCAGCAATTGACTATCCGGCACCGGACGGAAAGATCAGTTTTGATTTACTGTCCTCGGTATTTCTTTCGAGCACAAATCATGAAGAAGATCAGCCGGTGCATCTGCAACTGGCTGATGCTTCGATACCGCTGGATAAAAACTTACCGGAATACGATGAACCCGCTCAGCGTTACTGTCCGGCAGGCGTGTATGAAATTGTAGAAGAGGCGGGCGCTCAGCATTTTCGGATAAATGCCCAGAACTGTGTGCACTGCAAGACCTGCGATATCAAGGACCCGGCACAGAATATTAACTGGGCAGTCCCGGAGGGCGGCGGCGGACCTAACTACCCCGGCATGTAGCTGGCGGCCTAATGTAACTAGCGGCCTACTGCTAGTCCGTTTCGAGCGCGATAGCGACGGCCTCACCGCCACCGATACAGAGTGCGGCGATGCCACGTTTACCGCCACCATTGCGCATTGCATAAATGAGCGTCGTAATAATCCGTGCCCCGCTTGCACCAATCGGATGACCCAATGCGCATGCGCCGCCATTGACATTTACTTTCGCGTGTTCGATACCAATGTCCTTCATTGCGGCCATCGTGACGCACGCGAAAGCTTCGTTGATCTCGAAAATATCGACATCGTCCGTGGCCCAGCCCGTCACATCCAGCAGTTTTTTAATTGCGCCGACAGGCGCGGTTGTAAACCATTCCGGTTCCTGTGCGTGCGAAGCATGTGCAACGATTCGCGCCAGCGGGGTGAGGCTGCGGGTTTGTGCTTCCGGTTCGGGCATCAGGATCAGGGCAGCGGCACCATCGGATATCGATGATGAAGATGCCGCCGTTACGGTGCCATCCTTGGCAAACGCGGGCCGCATGGCGCTGAGTCCTTCGAGGTCGCAGCGACCAGGCTCTTCGTCCTGGCTAACCACACTTTCCTTGCGTCGCTTTGTAACTGTGACCGGTACGATCTCTGCGTCGAAGCTGCCGTTATTAATCGCGTTCATTGCACGCATGACGGACTCTGTCGTAAAGGCATCCTGGTCTTCGCGGCTGAAGCCATATTTTTTCGCAGTCTCTTCTGCGAAATAACCCATCATGTTGCCATCGTACGGATTCTGCAGACCGTCGTAGAACATGTGGTCGAGAACTTCCTGGTGACCCATGCGGTAACCGCTTCGGGCTTTAGAAAGCAGGTAGGGAGCGTTGCTCATGGATTCCATGCCGCCTGCCAGGACAGTGCGCGCTGATCCTGACTTAAGCAGGTCGTGCCCCAGCATTACGGCCTTCATCCCGGAACCACATACTTTATTTACGGTAGTAGTTGTTACGGTATGCGGTAAACCACTTCCCAGTACAGCTTGCCGGGCAGGTGCCTGGCCGATTCCGGCCGGTAACACACAACCGAGCAATGCTTCGTCCACGTCTCCGCCGTCGATAGCGGCGTCATCGAGGCATGCGCGTATTGCTGCAGCACCCAGCTCAGGTGCGGACGCAGGCGCCAGCGCGCCCTGGAAAGCCCCGATGGGGGTGCGACGGGCCGAAATAATTACGATGGATTCAGTACTCACAGGCGTTCCATGTATGGCACTTACAGCGCTTCATCTACAGAGTTATACAAGGGGGGCGCAATTATGCGGTTGCAGGCGATGGTGTCGCAACTGCGTAATTGCCGGGCGTCACACGTCGCCGGATTGGTTGGCATGATCGGGTTCACCCAGTTGTTCCAGTATTAGGTTGCGGCAGTGCTGCAGAATTTCCTTTACATCGGTCTGGCCATGCAGCGTCGGGTGGCCGGGATTCACAATAACGCGAAGTTTTCCCGGACGTGGAAGTAACCTGCCGCCGGGCAGCATGTGGCGGGTGCCGTGGATGCTGACGGGCAATATGACCAGGTTGTTGCGAACGGCTATCGTAAATGCACCGCTATGGAAATGGCGCAGTCCCGGTTCCGCCCTGAAGGTGCCTTCAGGGAAAAACGTGAGTGATGCGCCCGTCGAAGCTACCTGCAGAATACGGCGGGTATCGCGCGCGCCGCCGTGAGCATCGTAGCGTTCCACGAACTGGGCGCCGACCCGGCGCAGGTAAAAATGCATCAGGGGTACGTTGGTGAGTTCCCGCTTGATAACGAACTGGTAGCGGCGGGGCAGCACCGCCGTGAGTAATATGCCGTCGAGGTAGCTCGCGTGGTTTGCAACCACAACCGAGCTTTCTTCCGGCAGGTGCTCCAACCCCGCCACCTCCGGCCAGGTGCAGGTAAGTCTGAAGATCATGCGGGCGCCCGCCCGGTTGATGGCCCGCCGCCGGGTTTCTCCGGGCGTCAGGGACAACAGCACCAGCGTCGTGATGCTGCAAAGCATGAAAACCACGGCGAAATACAGGCCATAAAGCTTGTTAAGGGCCTTAATAAGGGGGTTTAGAGATACCGTCATTCTGTTAAATCAACCATTTATGTAATCCATTTTGTGATTTCCGTCACGCCGCAGGTCATAACACAGAGCCATACTTTCCTACGACCGGCACGACTGTGTGGTCCGTATGACCATAGCGGCAGCGCGATATTTACGGAAGAGGCTGCTGGGATCTGCGGTGTACCTACCTCGGGATTATCGATGGTGATGCATCAGGGTTCCAATATGCCGCACACACGGCCGGTTTGTTAAGTGTTTAACACATGCGTTTGCCGCCATAGACGGTCTGGAGTAATGTCAGAAACATCACATAATTCAGCTACCAGCGAAGTATCTGCTTCGAATTCAGCCGAGGTCGTCATCGACAAGTTTCTCGATGCCATTTGGATGGAACGCGGTTTGTCAGCTAATACGCTGGGAGCCTATCGTGCCGACCTCGTTTCATTACGCCGCTGGCTGTCGGAACGCGATACCAGCCTGGTGTATGCAACCCGCAGCGATTTGCTTGCATTTATCGCCTGGCGCACAGAGCAGGGTGCTAAACCACGCTCTACGGCCCGCCAGCTTTCGAGTTTCCGCCGTTTCTTTCGCTTCCTTCTGCGCGAAGGCGTGATCCAGGAAGATCCGACCATCAAGATCGATATGCCGCGGATCGGACGCTCACTGCCCCAGTCACTCACCGAGGGTGAGGTCGAGGCGCTGCTCGCGGCTCCCGATGTCAGCGATCCGCTGGGCCACCGTGACCGCACCATGCTAGAAGTGCTGTATGCCACGGGTCTGCGGGTATCCGAACTGATCAACCTCAAGCAAAGCGAAATTAATCTGAACCAGGGCGTAGCGCGCATCGTAGGTAAGGGCGATCGTGAGCGATTGATTCCGCTGGGCGAAGAAGCACAGAATTGGTTACGCGAGTTTATTGCCGGACCAAGAACCGAAATTCTCCTTGAACGTCAGACCGACTACCTGTTCCCGACACGCCGGGGTGACCGCATGACTCGCCAGGCTTTCTGGCACATCATCAAGCGTTACTCCAAGCAGGCCGAAATTGGCAGCAAGATGTCACCGCATACACTACGCCACGCGTTTGCGACTCACTTGCTTAACAACGGTGCTGATTTGCGTGTTGTACAAATGTTGCTTGGACACAGCGACCTGTCGACGACACAGATTTATACGCATGTTGCACGTACCCGCATGAAGGAGCTGCATTCTCAGCATCATCCGCGGGGCTAACACACAGCCTGATGTTTAATCGGAGACTGCGACAGCTTGAAAGCTTCGCGGTCTTTTTTGTTGCCGGGTGCGGTACGGTCGCTGTGCTAGAATCTGCCGCGCTTTCGGTAACGAAGGAACCCCTGACCTGGGTTGCTGTCATACCGCAGGCAAGGACGTCTTTACCATGGAAGAGATGTATATGAGTACTGCAAGAAAGTCAGGATCCGGAAGGCCGGCCCCCTGGTTCGCAATTACCATACTAACGGCGGCTTTACTGCCGGTGCTTGCATCAGGTGAGGGTGTTCCGGAAAAGTACCAGTATGTGCAGGACGAATTTCCGAGTACAAAACTTACGTCTGTCCAGCCCTCGCCCGTAGAAGGCTTCCTGGAGGTGGCTGTGGGTGCTGAATTCTATTACGTATCTGAAGACGTCAAACATATTTTCCGCGGCGACATATACGAGATTGACACTTTTGAAAACCTGACGGAAGCGAGCAGGATTGGGGCTCAAAGCAGATATATCTCCACGATCGACCCGGAGACCACCATATTGTTTGCGGCGGAAGATTCCAAATTTACCGTTACAGTATTTACAGATATTGATTGCGGTTATTGCCGGAAACTGCACCGGGAAATGGATGAGTACAACAATCGTGGTATTAGCATCCGCTATATGTTCTTTCCGCGAAGCGGGCCTGACACACCAAGCTGGTTCAAAGCAGAGGAGGTCTGGTGTGCTGAATCAAGGCAGGAAGCTTTGACACTGGCCAAGAGCAACATCACTGTTAATTCTGAGGATTGCGGCCTGACCCCGGTGGCCGCTCACTATGAAGTAGTCAACGCGCTGAATCTGCGCGGCACGCCGGCGATATTTACGGAACACGGCCAGCATATTATGGGCTATCGCTCGCCGGATGAACTCCTGCAGATTTTAGAAGACGAGGGCTGACGAGGGACGCGCTTCAGGAGATTCGAGCTTTCTTAAGCTCCTAGCGTTTCAGGTGCTGTGCTTTGTCCGGGACGCCCTTCCAGCTATCCGCATCAGCCGGAACATCACCAACTTCGGTAATAACCGGCCAGTCCTGGGACAGCTCTTCATTGAGCTTCAGGAACTGTTCCTGACCTTCCGGGACCTCGTCATCAGCATAAATCGCATCGACCGGGCACTCGGGTTCACACAGCGTGCAGTCGATGCACTCTTCCGGGTCGATAACCAGCATGTTCGGACCTTCATGGAAGCAGTCCACCGGGCACACTTCCACGCAATCCATGTACTTGCACTTGATGCAGTTTTCGATAACGACAAAGGTCACAGGTCTCTCCTGGTATCCCGGTGTTCAAAGCGCGGTACTTTAGCCGCAAAGTCTAATAATTCCAAGTGTATAAGCAAGGCTATATAGCTGATAAAGATATGGCTTTAAGTTAGAACTGGCGGGGGATACGGCCTCAGAGCCGGTTAGTCGGCGCAACTTCGTAATGCACAGCCTCAACTCCGGCCTTCCGCTGCTCCAGAAATTGCTTGAGAGCAATATTGCCGCTGGAAAAGGCGATCTCGTCCCACGGGATTTCCCCGGGCTCGTAAAGCTTCACGTCCAGGCTTTCGTCTCCGGCCGCGAATTCTGGTGTGGCCAGCTTGCCGCGGAAGAACACGTGCACCTGGCCTGCCTGGATCACGTCAACCACGGCCAGCATGGGGCCCAGGGTGACTTCAGCACAGGCTTCCTCGCGGGTTTCCCGCAGGGCAGCTTCACCCAGGTTTTCGCCCAGTTCCATGAAGCCTGCCGGCACCGTCCAGAAACCGAGTTGCGGCTTGATAGCACGTTTACACAGGAGGATCCGACCCTCGTGCTCGGTCACGCAGCCGACGACTGGCTTTGGGTTTTCATACAGTACCGTTGCGCAACCGGTGCAGACGTACCGCGGCATGGAATCATCGGCAGGCACCTCTACCCGGGTGTCACTGCCGCACTTGGGACAGTGTGAGAGGACGGTACCGAGGGGAGTGACGCTCACGATTCTGGCTGCTGCCTTCAGATTAGGGTGCGGCGCTATAGTTGCCTATCCGGCCAAAGTAATGCAAGGTTTCGAGCGGGCAGAACCACTGTTTTTGTGAGGCGAGTCCTGTTTTTGCAGCTCCCCAGAAAGCAATCTGGATAAGCCTGTAAGGCCGATATTCACGGGAGTTCGTCGATTGTTCACGGATGCTTGAAGGGTTGCTGGCAGATGATGCACCTGGTGCTGAGAACATGGATTTGCCTGACCGCACTGGTACTGCTCCGGTGTAGCGATACGCCGGAAACTGTTCAGCCAGTGCCGGGTACGAATCTCCCACGTTCGCCACCGGGCCAGGTCGTTGCGCCTGACAGCGAGTGGGAGACGCTTGGACGAGGTTACGTCTACAGTGACGCACCGGCATCCGATGCTGAGGGTAACGTCTATTATGTTGCGATTACCCAAAACCGAATTTACCGGATAAGCCCTGAAGGCCAGGTCGAAACCTTTGATACTGGTACCGCTATGACCATGGGCCTTACTTTTGGCCCTGAAGGCCGATTGTACGGTTGCAGAAACCGCGATGCGCAAATCGTTGTATATACGATTGACGGTGAGCGCGAAGTGCTGGTACAGGGTGAACTGACTCCCATACCGGGCAGACCGGGGGTGCCCAGCCAGTTCTGTAACGACCTGGCCGTGAGTTCGACAGGCGGTATCTGGTTTACCGACCGCATCAACCGGCAGGTCAAGCATGTGGATGCAGCCGGAAAAGTAAGCGTTGTTGCCAGTGGTTTTCGTCCCAACGGAATCACCTTGTCTGCCGACGGATCGATGCTGGCCGTAACCGACAGCCTTAAACCGAAACTCTGGGCCTTTACTGTCGGCGAGGGCGGGAGCCTGACACTGGTCGAAGATTTCTTTGATCCGGTCATGATGGCCATAGATCTCGACGGTGAAGCGATCAACGAAGGACGGCCGGGTACCAACGGTATGACTGTAGACCAGGAAGGCCGGTACTTCGTCAGTTCATTTTTCGGTATCCAGGTATTTGACCCGCAGGGTAAATACATCGGCGTCATTGACAGGCCGACAAAGTTTGTCTCCAACCTGGCTTTCGGCGGCGAGAAATGTAACTACCTGTACGCGACGGGATTAAATGGCATTTACCGCCTGGCCACCCTGACAACGGGTGCGCATCATCACGCGCATGCAAAGGTTCCCGCGGAGCCTGTAGTTCAGGGTGACGCACCTGCCGAGACTCTGTAGTCACCAGGCCCATTAAGTTTGCACCGCTGATCACACCGTTCCGTGCACGGTGCTCTTCGGGCTCGTATAGCCTTCCAGCCCGACTTCGTGCGGGCTGGAAGGCTGCCGTCATTGATTACTGCTCAAGGCTTCGCCTTTCCCAGCATTAATTCGACTTCAAATTTTTCCGGCCCGGCTTCGCGAGGACTGGAAAAATAGTCTCATTGAATGGTACCGGGAGGGGGCGGCTCCCGGCCATCCATGGCCTCCGCCGCATTTGCGCGTCCCTGCGCGGCAGACTTGAACTCCATCCAATGGTACCGAGGGCCGGACTCGAACCGGCACGGGTTTTACCCCAACGGATTTTGAATCCGTCGCGTCTACCAATTTCGCCACCCCGGCTAATAACAACCAAGAATCGGGGTCGATCCACTGAATAGGGAGGCGCGATTCTATCCCGCGAAGGCTCTCCGCGCCATTGCCGGTACAATGCGCGGCGATGGAGCCGAGCGATTTCAGTTACGAACTTCCCGAGGAGTTGATTGCGCAGACGCCGCTGGCGCAGCGTGAATCGAGCAGACTTCTGCATGTTCCCGCGGCGGGCAATTTTCACGAACTGCGCTTCGCCGAGCTGGGCACTTTGTTACAACCCGGCGACCTGCTCGTGCTCAACGATACGCGGGTAATCCCTGCAAGGCTGTTCGGGCAGAAGGCCAGTGGCGGCAACGTGGAAATGTTGCTGGAGAGAATTCTCGAGCCTGAACTCGCGCTGGTGCAGTTACGTTCCAGCCGCTCACCGAAGGTCGGTACCGAACTGACTTTCGAGCCCGGCATCAATGCAACGGTGGAAGGACGGCAGGGGACATTTTTTGTGTTGCGCTTTCAGTCCGATATCGCGGACATCCTGGGCAAGCACGGCCATGTGCCGTTGCCACCCTATATTTCCCGGACAGGCGAACCGGCCGACCGGGAACGTTATCAAACCGTATACGCGCAGAAGCCGGGTGCCGTTGCTGCGCCCACCGCGGGTTTGCATTTCAGCAATGAACTGTTGCACGACTTGCAAAGCACCGGTGTAGAAGTTACCGAAATTACGCTGCACGTTGGTGCCGGTACATTTTCGCCGCTGCGGGAGGATCAACTTGAAGCCGGCCGTCTGCACGAAGAGCGCATCGAAGTCGGTGCCGAAGTGTGTGCGGCGGTTGAGCGTACACAGGCGCGCGGGGGGCGTGTGATAGCGGTCGGCACCACCGTGGTACGGGCCCTGGAATCTGCGGTCGTTGATGGTGAGTTGCGCCCGTTCAGCGGCGAGACCGAACTATTTATCAGGCCCGGTTATAGCTTTTCCGTTGTTGATGCGATGATCACCAACTTTCATTTACCGGAGTCTTCTTTACTCATGCTGGTCAGCGCCTTTCACGGCACGGACGCTATCCTGCGCGCGTATCGATATGCGGTCGAACAACGGTTTCGTTTATTCAGTTACGGCGATGCGATGTTCCTGGAGAAGCGCACGTGAGCGGATTTCGCTTTGAGCTGATTTGCGGTGACGGTGCCGCCCGCCGCGGCAGGCTGCATTTTCCACGCGGTACCGTCGAGACGCCCGCGTTCATGCCGGTGGGCACCTACGGCGCGGTTAAAACGCTGACGCCCGAAGAACTCGAAGGGCTCGGCGCCGAGATTATCCTGGGCAATACTTTCCACCTCATGCTACGGCCGGGTCCGGAAACCATTAGCAAACACGGCGGGCTGCACGGTTTCATGAACTGGCACAAACCTATCCTGACTGACTCAGGTGGTTTCCAGGTCTGGAGCCTGGCGTCCAGAAACAAGGTCAGCGAAGAGGGTGTCGAATTCCAGGCGCCGACCGACGGCACTAAGGTAATGCTCACGCCTGAGCGTTCCATGGAAGTGCAGAATGCGCTCGCAAGCGACATCCAGATGGTGTTCGACGAATGCACGGCACATCCGGCGACCGAAGACGAGGCACGCCGTTCGATGGAACTTTCACTGCGCTGGGCAAAGCGCAGCCGTGCGCGTTTCGATGAACTCGACAACCCTAACCGTGCATTGTTCGGAATTGTGCAGGGCGGTATGTACAACGAGCTGCGCATGGAATCGCTGGCGGGAATGGTCGATACAGGTTTCGAGGGCCTGGCGCTGGGCGGCTTGTCGGTAGGCGAAAGTCTCGATGAACGCACCGCGGTACTGGACCATATCCTGCCGCAGATGCCGGCAGACAAGCCGCGTTACCTGATGGGGGTCGGCCTCCCCACCGATATCGTGGACGCGGTCCTGCGTGGTATAGACATGTTCGACTGCGTGATCCCGACCCGCCACGCACGCAACGGCTACCTCTTTACCGAGACCGGCACCGTCCGGATTCGCAACACCCGTTACCGGGACGATACGGGACCCATTCAGGAGGGCTGTAAGTGCTATACCTGCCAGAATTACAGCCGTGCTTACTTACGCCACCTGGACAGTTGCGGCGAAATGCTGGGGTCTCGTCTGAACACCATCCACAACCTGCATTTCTACCTGCGCCTGATGGAGCGGATTCGAGGCGCCGCCGAGGCCGGCGGCCTGGCCGAATTTGCCCGCGAATTTGCAGGGCTGCAGGAGAATTCTGAAGGAACTGTGCCATAATACGCCGCCTTTTAAGGCTAGTAAGGCTAGTGACAGCCTTAACATTCCAGGAAAGTACAGGATATGGATTTCTTTATAAATAATGCCTACGCACAGGCAGCGCCCGCGGGGGCAGATCCGGGCTACAGCTCACTGATCATGCTGGTGGCTGTTTTTGTCATTTTCTATTTCCTGCTGATCCGTCCGCAGCAGAAACGGCAGAAAGAACATAAGGAACTGGTCAGTAAACTTGCCAAGGGCGACGAGGTAGCCACGGCCGGTGGTTTACTGGGCAAAGTAACCGACGTCAGGGAAAGCTTCGTAAAAGTCGAAATCGCCAATGACGTAGTCGTTACCGTGCAGAAACACACGGTGAGTACCGTTATGCCAAAAGGCACCATCAAGTCAGCCTGAGCCCGCTCTCGTTCATGAATCAAAACCCTGCATGGAGAAACCTGCTGGTCGCTGCGGTTATCGCGGTTGGCTTGCTGCTGGCACTGCCCAACATTTTCGGTGATACCCCGGCTATACAGGTGGGCCGCGCCGCCGGACAGCCACTGGATGACCTCGCAATCAGCCAGGCGGAAACTTTGCTCGCGGCCGTAAGTATTGAAACTACTGAAACGTATACAAAAGAAGGCCGGTTTCTGCTTACGTTTGCAGACGGCGAAACCCAGTCCCGCGCGCAGCGCGTGCTTGCGGATGGGCTGGGCAAGTCCTATATCGTTGCGCTGACCCGAACACCAAAAACTCCCGGGTGGATGCGTAGCGCTGGTCTGGAACCAATGAGCCTGGGTCTCGACTTGCGTGGCGGTGTTCATTTCGTGTTTGAAATCGATATGGAAGTCGCCATTCGGCAGAGGCTGGATATTCTTGCCAACGATGTCAGTCGCCGGCTCCGCGAAGAGAGGATCAGGCGGAATGTTCGCGTCAGCGGCGATGAGATTCGTATACGGGTGGGTGATCCGGCGGATCTCAACAGGGCGGAACAACTGGTCGCTGAATTTGAAGATGGATTGGATATACGCCGATCGGGCCAGGGAGAAAACGAACAAATCATTGTTCGCATGACCGAGGAACAGGTGCGCGCGAGGCAGGATTTTGCAGTCGATCAGAATATGGTGGTGCTGCGCCAGAGGGTTGACGAAGTTGGGGTCGCTGAGCCCGTGGTGCAACGGCAGGGGCGCGACCGGATCGTTGTTCAGCTACCGGGCGTAGACGATCCGTCGGAAGCAAAAGGCACACTTGATGCCAGGGCGACATTGGAATTTCGTATGGTCTGTGAGGGTCAGAATGCCTTTGAAGCCCAGCGTCGCGGCAGAGCACCGCTCGGTTGTGAGTTGTTTGCTGATCGTGAAGGACAGCCTGTATTGCTGAAACGCGGGACGATTGTCACCGGTGATCAGCTTATTGATGCCAATGCGACCTATGTGCAGGGGAGCCCGGCTGTAAACGTACGCCTTAATTCAGGCGGCGCCGCTTCGATGTTGCGCACTACCAGCGAAAATGTTGGTAAGCCGATGGCAGTGTTATACGTCGTGCAGGAACAAGAGATCATTGATCGCGATGGTGAGCAGGTTGCAGTGACCCGAACCGATCGCGAGGTAATTAATGTTGCAACCATTCAGGGCGTCTTCAGCAGCAGTTTTCAGATTACCGGGCTGGATGCTTTCGAGGCGCCACTTCTGGCCAGGCTGTTGAGGTCGGGGGCATTGGCGGCACCACTGTATATAGTCGAAGAGCGCACCATCGGGCCGAGCCTTGGCCAGGACAATATCGACAGCGGGTTTACGGCGATCCAGATTGGCCTGGTCTGCGTCATTTTGTTTATGGCACTGTACTACCGTGTGTTCGGCATCGTTGCCGACCTTGCCTTGTTCGCCAACCTCGTCCTGATTGTCGCCATACTGTCGATGCTGCAGGCCTCACTGACACTGCCGGGCATAGCCGGCATCGTGCTGACGGTGGGTATGGCGGTGGATGCGAACGTGCTGATATTCGAACGGATACGCGAGGAACTGCGTAACGGTAACTCGCCGCAGGCGAGCATTCATTCAGGTTACGAAAAAGCGCTGTCAACGATTGCAGATGCAAACGTAACCACGCTTATTGCTGCAGTCGTTTTGTTTGCATTCGGTACAGGACCCATCAAGGGCTTCGCAATCACGCTGTCCGTGGGCATCGCAACCTCCATGTTTACGTCGATTATCGGAACCCGAACCGTCATTAACCTGCTTTACGGGGGGCGCCGCCTTGATCGGCTGCCAATTTGACGATGAAACTTGTCAGCGGAGAAACCGAAATAGACTTCATGGGTAAGCGCAAGCTTGCCGCGATATTGTCTGTTGTGCTGATTTTGGTATCCACGGCGTCGCTGATTGGGCGCAGCCTGAACTTTGGCGTTGATTTCACCGGCGGACTGCTCATAGAGGTCGGTTATGAAACAACAGCCGATCTCGAAAATATCCGCTCCCGCCTCGCGAATGCAGGCTTCGAAGATGCCAAGGCTCAGAATTTTGGCACCGAGCAGGATGTGCTGATTCGCCTGATGCCCCGGGAAGCAGGCGAAACGGGTCAGCCTGGGGGTGAATCGCCGGAGGCAGAGGACAGTACGGCCAAGCTTGGCGAGCAGATACTCCAGGTGCTGCAGAGTGACGGCATTGCAGCGGAACTGCGGCGCGTAGAGTTTGTCGGGCCCCAGGTAGGCCGGGAGCTGACGGAGCGCGGCGGAACAGCCATGATTTTCGCGTTATTGATGATCCTCGCGTACATCATGTTTCGTTTTCAGTGGAAGTTTGCGATTGGCTCAGTTGCCGCACTTGTCCATGACGTGATTATCGTGATAGGTGTCTTTTCGGTATTGCAGTTGCCGTTCGATCTTTCCGTACTTGCCGCCATATTGGCCGTGATTGGTTATTCGCTGAATGACACCATTGTTGTGTTTGACAGGATTCGTGAAAACTTCCGCCAGATACGGCGCGGTACGTCGGCGGCGATTATGAACACATCGATTAACCAGATGCTGGGCCGGACCCTGATAACCAGCCTGACGACCCTCGTGGTGCTGCTGGCACTCTTTTTCCTCGGCGGCGAGGCGGTACGCGGATTCGCGACGGCGCTGATTATCGGCATAGTCGTGGGAACCTATTCATCGATCTATACAGCCAGCACAACGGCCCTGGCGCTCGATGTGAAACCCGCAGACCTGCTCGAGGTGAAGAAAGAAGAAGTTGATGACTTGCCCTGAACTGACGAGTGCATAAGCGGCGCGGCGGTAGCTGCGTCTGGCCGCCGCAGGCGGCGCAGTTAATGCACGGGTTTTTTTATTCGTTAGCAGCGTCTGCCATGGTTGGCCCGAGAAAGGGCTTGAGCAGTTTTTCCAGTTCGGCATGTACCTTGGGCGCGCCTGCAATGATGTTCCCGGTTTCGAGGTAATCCCCGTCGTCGGTCATGCTGCTGATCATGCCGCCTGCCTCGCACAGTATCAGGCTGCCGGCCGCGATATCCCATATCTGCAACCCGAACTCCCAGAAGCCATCCATGCGCCCTGAAGCAAGGTAACAGAGGTCGAGCGCTGCCGAACCGGGGCGGCGTACATCACCGGCCACGTGCATAACCGCGCGGAACTGGTTCAGGTACTGCTCCATCCACCGGTCGTTCTCCCGATAGGGGAAGCCGGTGCCGATTAGCGATCCTTCCAGAACCCGGTTCACATCAACCCTGATCCGGCGGCCCTCCAGTTGAGCGCCGACACCGCGAATCGCCGTAAACAGTTCCTGGCGATTGGGGTCATACACAACGCCGACTTCCATGCGGCCCTTGACCTGTATTCCTATCGAAACCGCAAATACCGGGAAACCGTGTATGTAATTGGTTGTCCCATCCAGGGGGTCAATGATCCAGATGACTTCGTCACCGCCCTGTCTGCCGGTTTCTTCACCCAGGATGCCATGGTCGGGATAGCGCTCATGCACGCTCTCGATAATGATTTGCTCGGCGGCCAGGTCCACCTGCGTCACGAACTCGTTGCGCGATTTGCTGCGCACATCCAGTTCGTCCAGCCGCTTTATGTAGCGCATGGAGGAGTCGCCGGCGCGGCGGGCGGCCTGAATCGCAGTATTCAGCAGTGCTTGCATATCAGTTCCGGAAGACCGGGGGACGAGCCCGGAAGCGGGTGAGCGCGGTAGAATAGCAAACCCTGAGCCCGCAGAGAAAACGGGCATAGCCAACAACCGGAATACGCATGACCTTTCCAATCCGCTTTGTCCTTTGCGAGACGTCGCATCCCGGGAATATCGGGGCAGCCGCGCGGGCCATCAAGACGATGGGCTTCAGCGACCTTGTGCTCGTCAATCCGCAGGAATTCCCGAGTCGGGAGGCCGACGCGCGCGCGTCGAGTGCGGTCGATGTGCTGATCCAGGCACGCGTCGAATCGAGCCTGGAGAATGCGATTGCAGATTGCGGGCTCGTTGTCGGAACCAGCGCACGTCGCCGGAGTACCCGCTGGCCGGAACTCGATCCGCGCGAATGCGCCACGGAAGTGCTTAAGGTCAGCACGGTCAGCCCGGTTGCGATTGTTTTTGGTACAGAGCGTTCGGGCCTCGAGAACGAACAGATGGATCTCTGTAACGCACTTGTGCACATACCGGCGAATCCTGACTACAGCTCGCTGAATATGGCGGCGGCGGTGCAACTGATCGCCTATGAACTGCGTATGGCCCAGGGGGAAAGCGACCCGCCGCAGTTACCGGAATTTCCGCCCGCAACGGCCGGCGACATAGAATTATTTTATGAGCATCTCTGGCGTGTGCTGGTCGCCAGCGGTTTTTTAAAACCGGATAACCCGAGACAGTTGCGGCGAAAATTGCGGCGTTTGTTTAACCGAGCGCGGCTGGACGAGAACGAACTGAAGATACTGCGCGGTGTGCTGTCCTCGGTCGAGCAGGGCGGAACGATAGAGGCGGATCAGCAGGACGAAGCGGCTGGACGGAGGCAATGCTCGTGACAGCTGAAGTCATTTACCTGGACTATGCGGCCACCAGCCCGGTGGACCCGAGGGTGCGCGAACAGATGAATCGGTGGCTCGATAACCGGGACGGGTTCGGCAACCCATCCAGTGCGCATAGCGTCGGGACGCGCGCCGCCGATGCGGTTGAGCGGGCCGCAGCTGAAGTGGCAGAACTGGTAAATGCAAAGCCTTCGGAGATCGTCTGGACGTCCGGTGCGACGGAATCAGATAACCTCGCGGTCATTGGCGCTGCGCAGTTCAGGCGAATACGGGGACAACACATCGTTACGGTCGCGACGGAGCACAAGGCAGTTCTGGAGAGTTGCGCGTTTCTCGAGACCCGGGGGTTCGAGGTCACCCTGCTGCAGCCTGATGAGTCCGGTCTTGTCAGTTCCGGAAAAATCGCAGCAGCGTTGCGGCCAGACACCGTCCTGGTGTCTGTAATGCACGCCAACAACGAGATTGGGGTCGTTCAGGACATCGGCGCGATTGGCAAATTGTGCCGGCAGCATGACGTCCTGTTTCATGTAGACGCAGCCCAGAGCGCCGGCAAGCTGCCCATAGACATCCGGGCGCAGCAGATCGATTTGCTGTCCCTGAATGCACATAAAGCCTGCGGTCCCCAGGGCATAGGTGTGCTCGTCCTCGACACCGACCGCATACGGCGGGTTGAACCGCGTATGTTCGGCGGAGGGCAGCAACGTGGCCTGCGGCCCGGGACACTCCCGGTGCACCAGATCGTGGGCATGGGGGCGACCATGAAGCTGCTTACAGACGGTATGGATGCGGAAGTACGGCAACTGACGGCCCTGCGGGACCATTTGTGGGCGGGCATCCGTGACTTGCCCGGCGTCGTCATGAACGGCCACCCGGACCATCGTTTATGTTCGATACTGAACGTGAGCGTGGACGGGGTTGAGGGCGAAAGTCTGCGCTTTGCTTTAAGCGACCTTGCAGTTGCAAGCGGTTCGGCCTGTAATTCCTTGAACGGAGAGCCGTCCTACGTGTTGCGGAGTTTAGGGAGGACGGATCGGCAGGCAGAAGCATCCATTCGTTTCAGCGTCGGGCGTTTCAGTACCGAGGCGGAGGCAGACCAGGCGGTTCGCTCGTTTGTCGCTGCCGTCGAATTCCTGCAGTCACTGAGTCCCGTAAGAATAGCCGGTTGAACTCCATGCACAGGTATAACGATGCCGTTGGCAAGTATTTCCTTCATCCGCCCCTGGAGGCCGGAAGCGATCTCAGGGGCGAGGCCGGCTCGCTAGCGCAGGGAGTATGGGTGTGTGTTTCGGCAGATGTGCAGGACGGGATTCTGCGCAATGCGGGTTTCCGTGCCTTCGCCTGTCCACATATAATTGCGGCCTGCAACCGGGTCATGGAACACCTTGAGGGTCGTCCCGCGGGCGCACTGTGCGAAGTAGAGCCAGAGGTATTACAGACCCAGTTCGACATTCCTGTCGAAAAAGCAGGTAAACTACTGATTTTGAAGGATGCGCTACTAGCCTGTTATGCCGATTATCAGGCGGGCGGAGAGCGCCTGAGCGCGTCCTGAGAGGCTGAAGATGGCAATTACATTGACGGACAGCGCTGCCCGGCGGGTGCGCAGTTACCTGGAAAAACGCGGAAGCGGCATAGGCCTGCGGCTGGGTATCAAGAAAACCGGCTGTTCAGGCTTTGCTTACGTTATTAACTATGCGGATGAAGCAGGGCCGGAGGACATCGTGTTTGAAGACAGCGGAATATCGGTGGTCGTGGACCCCGATAGCCTCAAACTCATCGACGGCACCGAAGTCGATTTTGTCAAGGAAGGGCTGAACGAGGCATTCAAGTTCAGAAATCCCAAGGCCACCAGCGAGTGTGGCTGTGGAGAAAGTTTCAGCGTCTGACGCACTTATGCGTACTTGTATATGCCGGTCGGGCAGGCGTCACCGCATCTATTCAACAACAAACAAAGGAATCAGGGCTTTATGGCAAGCGAAAGAACGTTATCTATTATCAAACCCGACGGTGTGGAGAAAAACCTTGTAGGCGAAATCTATAAAAGGTTTGAGAGCGCGGAACTCAGCATCATCGCAGCGCGCATGATTCATTTATCGAAAGAACAGGCGGAAGGTTTTTATGCAGTACACAGAGAACGCCCGTTTTTTAACGACCTGGTTGCCTACATGACTTCCGGGCCGGTTATGGTGCAGGCACTTGAAGGGGAAAATGCCATCGAACAAAACAGGACCTTGATGGGCGCCACAAACCCGGCGGAAGCGGATGCAGGGACTATTCGTGCAGATTTTGCCGCGAGTATCGAAGAAAATGTCGTTCACGGATCAGATGGAGCGGATACCGCGAGCCAGGAGATCGAATTCTTCTTTGGCGACGGCGGCATTTGTCCGCGTACACGTTAAGCGGCCCGGTTCACGCCATTTTTAAGAACTCATTTGACAGTGATTCGTATGAACGTCCCGGTCAAATCCTCACCCGATAGTCTGCTCGGCATGCCGCGTAGCGAGCTTGAGAGCTGGTTTGCGGAACGGGGCGAGAAGCCCTTCCGCGCACGCCAGCTTATGCGGTGGATATACCGCCGGTCGGTACTCGAAACCGACAAGATGACCGACCTCAGCCTGGCGCTGCGTGAGTCGCTTGCCCGGTGCGTGGAGCTCGCGCTGCCGCCGGTGAGGGAACGCCAGGATTCCGCCGACGGTACGGTCAAGTGGCTGCTGGATATGGGCCAGGGGCAGGATGTGGAGATAGTATTCATACCCGAAGACCAGCGCGGCACCCTGTGTGTTTCCTCGCAGGTTGGCTGTGCAATGGATTGCCCCTTTTGTGCAACAGGCCGGCAGGGATTCAACCGTAATTTATCTGCGGCCGAAATTATCGGCCAGGTAATACTGGCGATACGCGAACTCGGCGGTACCGGTGAAGACTCACCGGTCAGTAATGTCGTTTTTATGGGCATGGGCGAGCCGCTGGCGAATCTCAAGGAAGTGGTCAAAGCCTGTAATTTGCTGACCGATGACCTGGCATTCGGTATTTCCCGGCGCCGGGTCACCGTCAGCACCTCCGGCCTTGTGCCGCAGATCCGACGTCTGGCCGATGTCAGCAATGTTGCGCTGGCTATCTCTTTACATGCCGGCAGCAACGAACTCCGGGATGAGCTTGTACCTATTAACAGGCGTCATCCGATAGCTGAATTGCTGGACGCCTGCTGGAGTTATGCGGATCAGACCAACAGCAAACAGATCACTTTCGAGTACATTATGCTGGATGGCCTGAATGATCAGCCTCACCAGGCCCGTGAACTGGCGAGTCTGCTGGTGGGGCGACCAGCGAAAGTGAACCTGATACCTTTTAATCCTGTACCCGGGGCGCCTTACGAACGGTCACCGGGACAGACAGTTGACGCATTCAGGAAGGTGTTAATGGACAAGGGGGTCGTTACCATTACACGCAGGCCGCGCGGTGACGATATAGCTGCGGCTTGCGGTCAGCTGGCCGGTAACCTGGACAATCGTATCAGAGTGCCACTAGGCACTAAAACCATGCACACGGTGCACAGAGCATAATTATGCGCAAGCTCATCTTCATAATTCTGGCGGTACTGATTAGTGGCTGCATCACGACGACGTCGGGGAACGTGAATACACCGGCTCCGAAAGAAGAGATAGCCCGCCTTAACCTGGAGCTTGGTATCGGCTATCTGCGCCAGAACGAACTGGAACAGGCGAGGACCAAGCTTGAAAAGTCCATTCAGAATAACCCGGACAACCCGGATGCACACAGGACGCTGGGGCTGGTTTATGAGCGTATGGGCGAGCTCGAAAGCGCCGAGAAGGAGTACCGCATCGCCCTGAGGCAGGCACCCGATGCTCCGGATGTGATGGAGCAGCTTGCCGTTTACCTGTGCCTGCACGGTGATGTGGACGAGGCGCTGAAATTATTCAACAGAGCCGTGGAGATTCCGCTGAACCCGCGGCGCTATGTTATTTACACCAACGCGGGCACTTGTGTGAAGCGTCAGGAGAACCTTGAACTGGCAGAAACCTACCTGCGCAGGGCTTTGGAACTAAACGTGCAATACGCAACCGCGCTGCTGCAAATGTCGGATGTTGCATACCGGCGTGAAAACTTCCTCCAGTCGCGGGCATTCGTGGAACGTTACCTCACAGCTGCGGATCCATCGCCCGCAGTGCTGTGGCTCGCCTACCGGGTAGAGAATGCACTCGGCGATAAACTAGCCGCGGATACCTTCGCCAAACGCTTACTCAGGGATTTTCCGAGATCTGCAGAAGCCCGGGAGCTTCTCGAACAAAGGCGCAATGCAGGATAAAGCCGACAATCAGCCGGACACTGGAACAGCAGGCTCGGGCGCGCGTTTGCGCGGTGCACGGGAAGCGGCTGCTGTAAGCGTTGATGAAGTCGCCGACGAGCTGCATCTTGATCGCAACATCATTCTCGCGCTCGAAGCGGAGGACTATGCAGTAATGGGTGCACCGGTATTTGTAAAAGGCCACTTGCGCAGCTATGCACGCTTCCTGGGTTTGCCTGAAGATGAGGTTGCCGATAATTATCAGGGCAGCGAGCCCGAAGCGGATGAATTCCGGACACATTCCGCACCGACGATCGTAAAGTCGGGCGCCAACCTGTCGAATTTTATTCTGTGGGTAATGCTTACCATCATAGTGCTGGTGGGTATCATTTATTTCGCGGCAGGAGATGAAGAGATCGAACCCCAGGATTTCGTGGAAATTGTGCCGGCTCCGGCGCCTGTTCAGGAGGTAGTTGAGGAGTCAGACGAGACACCGGAAGCGGCTGTTGATGTAGAGGCCAGGCCTGACTTGGAGCCAGGCACGGCGGCCGAGCCGGAGATTGCAGAAGCGCCGGTTGCTGAAGTCGTGCCGCCTGAGCCGGAGGTCGAGCAACCGCCACCTGTGGTTCAAACAGTAAGCCTCGGGCTGGAGTTTTCAGCGGAATGCTGGGTCGAGATATCAGATTCGCAGCGGCGGTTGCTCTACGGGCTCGAGAAAGCGGGCGTTACCCGCGTATTGGATGGAGTTCCTCCGTTTCGCCTGTTCCTCGGTAACACGGAGGCGGTAGAGGTGAGCATAGAAGGACGAAGTTATGAAGTGCCGCGCGCGGTTCGCACTGGCAGCAATATGGCACGTTTTGTCATCGATGAAAGCATAATTACCCGGATGCAAAACCAATGAGTGGCAAAATCACCGGGATTCGCGGGATGGGCGATATTTTGCCCGACGAAACGCCGCTGTGGCAGCAGGTCGAAGCCGTATTGCGCGACACTTTGCAGTCTTATGGTTATCGCGAGCTGCGCGTGCCTGTAGTTGAACGTACCGAGCTTTTTAAACGATCCATCGGTGAAGTTACCGATATTGTCGAAAAAGAGATGTACACCTTCGACGATCGCAACAGCGAGAGCCTGACGCTGCGCCCCGAGGCTACGGCCGGCATCGTTCGCGCGGGCATAGCCCACGGCCTGTTTCACAATCAGAAACAGAAAATCTGGTCCGGCGGGCCCATGTTTCGCTACGAGAAACCGCAGAAGGGGAGATACCGTCAGTTTCACCAGTTCGATGTAGAAGCTTTCGGCTTCGAAGGGCCGGATATCGATGCAGAACTGATCGCTATTTCCGCACGCATCTGGAAGAAGCTCGGCCTTGACTCAATCGAACTACAGCTGAACTCGCTGGGTACACCCGAATCTCGCAACGCATACAGGAACGAGTTGATCGAGTATTTCGGTGCTCATGAAAACAGCCTGGATGATGAAAGCCGCGAAAGGCTGCAGCGAAACCCGATGCGGCTTCTGGATAGCAAACATCCGGATATGCAGGCATTGATAAAAGCAGCCCCGCGTATCGCGGACCACCTGGATAGCAAATCAGCGGAACACTTTGCGAGTCTGCAGGAACTGCTTGGCGACATCGGCATAACGTACACGGTTAACAGCAGGCTGGTTCGCGGCCTGGACTATTACTCGCGCACGGTGTTCGAATGGGTGACTGATCAGCTGGGAGCGCAGGGCGCGATATGTTCGGGCGGGCGCTACGATGGGCTGGTGGATCACCTGGGCGGGCGCCAGACGCCGGCAATAGGCTGGGCCATCGGCATGGAGCGGCTGGTAGAGATGGTGCGGATCAGCAATAAACTGGCCACGGACACCGGGCCTGATGTCTATTTTGTTGCGGTGGGTGACCAAGCCTCCCGGCAGGCATTTAAACTTGTGGAATCATTGCGCGATAATGCGCCGGATCTGGCGATTGAGCTGAATGCCGGTGCGGGGTCGTTTAAGTCACAATTTAAGCGAGCTGACAAAAGTGGTGCGGCGATCGCGCTGATTCTTGGCGAAGCGGAGCTGGATTCAAAATCAATCGGTGTCAAAGCCCTGCGCAATACCGAAGAGCAGGAAACAGTATCCTGGGATGGCATCATCACGGCGATACGAGCACGTTTGAACTAAGCACGCGTGAGCAAAGCAAAGAGCATAGCCGAGCCCCGGCTTACGACCGGGCGCGGCACGAGGAAGATTTACGGTGGATGAATTTCTTACTGACGAGGAGCAGGCGGAACGTGCCAAGAAATGGCTGCGGGAGAATACCGTGTTCGTTGTCGCAGGTGTGACCATTGGACTGGGCTCATTGTTCGGCTATCAGCAGTGGCAGGACTATTCGCAAAACCAGGCATCGGAAGCGTCGGCGATCTGGGAGCAATTGCGTTCGGCAGTTGATGGCAAACGCTTTAATGAGGTTACAGAAACGCTGGAGTTGCTCGAGAAAGACTTCACCTCGACGCCATACCTCGACCAGGCGCGCCTTGCGCTTGCGCGTATGTACGTGGAGCGCAATGAGATTGATGTCGCGCTCGAACAACTCGCGTTGCTTGCCCGCAGTGGCGGCGATGTGCAACTGAGGCGAGTCGCGGAGTTTCGAATGGCCCAGTTACTTAATTATCTCGAGCGCTACGAAGAGGCGCTTGGCGTTCTTGGGCAGCCGGATACTAATGCGTTCGCCGCTCAGTATCACGAGTTAAAGGGAGATGTGTTGTTTGCGCAGGGTGAAATGGAAGGTGCGCGCGTAGAGTACAAGGCGGCACTGAATGTGGGTGACGGGGCTTCTATGGATCGCACATTGGTTCAGATGAAGCTGGATGATGTGGCCGGATTACTTGCCGGCGGCGTTACTATGCCACTCGACGCTCCAAATGACGCTCCAGTAGATAATGTTGTACCGGTCGAAGACCCGGCAACTGATACTGGCCCGGAACCGGACACTCAACCTGCATCGTAGCAAGGCGGATACCTGCTCATGATCGGACGACGACTAAAGTCTGCGCATTTTCCTGTTCTCGCCGGATGGCTGGCGTGCGCGGTGCTGCTCGGTGCCTGCAGCGGTAACGAAATCGATCCAGACGAACTGCCTGCCGAACTGGTCGAGTTCAAAAAGACGCTGGACATTCGCAAAGTCTGGAGCACCGGAGTCGGCGGGGAATCTGAATTTCTACGCTTAGGTCTCCGGCCGGCCAGCGACGGCAGTCGTATTTATGCGGCCGCCCACGATGGCGCGGTTGTGGCTATCGATGTGGAGCGGGGCAAAAAGGTATGGAAATCCGGGACCGAACTCCCGTTGTCTGCCGGCCCGGCAACGGATGGCAAGCTCGTTGTCGCCGGTTCCAGTGACGGCGACATCGTGGCCCTGGATGCGGTTAGCGGCGAAGTCCTCTGGGTCACTCGCGTGACCAGTGAAGTCCTGTCATCGCCGGCACTTGCACCGGGCAGCGTTATTGTTCGCACGGTCAACGGAAAATTGTCTGCCCTGGACCGCACCAGCGGTGAGCAGATCTGGTCGATTCAGCAGTCGATGCCAAGCCTGTCCGTGCGCGGTACTTCGGCACCGATAGTAACGCGCAGCCTTGCCGTCAGCGGGTTCGACAACGGTCGCGTGTCGGCTTTTGACCTGGCTGACGGCAGCGTTATATGGGACGTACTCATGGAGCCGCCGAGCGGCAGAACTGCCATCGAAAGACTGATCGATATTAATTCGACCGTTCAGGCTGCAGGCGGCGATATTTATGCCGTGGGCTACCAGGGGCAGCTTGGTGCAATTGCCATTGAATCCGGCCAGTTGCTGTGGTCGCGGGAGATGTCGAGTTATACGGGCCTCACCCTGGATATCAGGACCATTTACCTTGCCGATGAACGGAGCGTGTTGCTCGCCTTGTCCCGTGGCTCGGGGCGCGAATTATGGCGCCGCTCGGATCTTCGCAACCGGGATGCAACCGCACCCGCGGTAATTGCCGGTTCGGTGGTTGTCGGCGATTTTGAGGGTTACCTGCACTGGTTCGATCTTGAGACCGGTGACCTGCAGGCACGCATCAAGGCCGGCTCAAACCGGATTACGTCGCAACCACTGGTCGTCAACGAACGACTGTACGTGATTAATGATGGCGGCACCCTGTCCGCCTTTGAAATCCGGCAGGCGAAAGACTAGGGGGTGCGTTCTGCTTCCCGCCATTGCACTTGTTGGACGACCTAACGTAGGCAAATCAACCCTGTTCAACCGGTTGACGGGCACGCGCGATGCGCTGGTGGCCGACTTCCCGGGGCTTACCCGCGACCGCCTGTATGGTTACAGCCGCACCGAAGCCGGCGCGGCCGTTATTATCGATACGGGCGGTCTCAGTGGCGAAAGCGACCAGATAAGTGAGCTGATGGCGCGCCAGGTGCAGTTCGCTGTCGATGAAGCCGACGCGGTTGTGTTCATGGTGGAAGCGGCCGCGGGGCTGACGGCGGGTGACGAAGCCATCGCTGAACTCCTGCGACGATCCGGCAAATCCGTGGTCATTGCCGTCAACAAGGCCGAGGGGCTGCCACAGGAAGAATCTGCCGCCGAGTTCTGGTCATTGGGGATGGGCGACCCGCTGTCGATTTCCGCAACGCGGGGTGATCGCATAAAGGAATTGCTCCGGCAGTTATTCGAACTGTGTGAAGGTGAGGGCTCTGCAGAAGCCAGGAGGCCGACGCCGGTCGGAACCCGCATCGCGGTGGTCGGTCGCCCCAACGTAGGCAAATCCACATTGATCAATCGCTACCTGGGTGAAGACAGGCTGGTCACGGTGGATGAGGCGGGCACAACCCGGGACAGTATTTACGTACCGTTCGAATCCAACGGTCACAAGTATGTGTTGGTCGACACCGCGGGCATACGCCGGCGAGCGAAAGTAGCGGGGAGCATTGAGAAATTCAGTGTCGTCAAATCGCTCAAGGCGATTGAGGAGGCCGACGCAGTCATGGTGCTGCTCGATGCGCAGGAGGGGATCGCAGAACAGGATGTCTCGCTGATCGGCCTGGTGCTGGAGCGGGGACGTGCGCTGGCTATAGGCATCAACAAGTGGGACGGTTTATCCAACGCCGACCGGACGGTAATAAAGAACGAACTGGACCGGCGCCTGCCGTTTCTGGATTTCGTGGAACGGCACACCGTATCGGCAAAACACGGCAGCAATATTTACGACCTGCTGGCCAGCGCGGCGCGCGGTGCTGAATGTGCGTTCAGCGAGTTGCCGACCAGCCGCCTGTCGCAGGTGCTTGTCAATGCGGTGGAAGCGCATCCGCCGCCGGTCGTCCGGGGGCGGCGTATCAAGCTTAGCTACGCGCACCAGGGCGGCCGTAACCCGCCGGTCATTGTCATTCACGGTAACCAGACCGAACGCCTGCCCGGCAGCTACAGGCGCTACCTGGCCAATGCGATCCGGAAGGCTTTTGGACTGACCGGGACGCCCCTGCGGATCGAGATGGTCACCGGCCGTAATCCTTTTGCCGGCAAGCGCAACCGGCTCACGCCCCGGCAGGTGCGACGCCGCCAGCGCGTGCGGTCGCGGGGCAAGCGTTGATATCCGCGCTCTGCCGCTGTTATGAAGATATAACCAATCGGCGCAACATTCCCGTCCAGACTAACGCATAATATCCATTGTTTACAGTAACATGAGAGCAACACTTGAGTACTGCTCGTAAATATTTTGACTACCCCGGCAGCTTTGAAATGCGCCGCGGCGGCAGCCTTCAGAAACCCCGGATCGCCTACGAGACCTGGGGCGAACTCAACGCTGCGCGGGATAATGCCGTCTGCATATTTACGGGTCTGTCGCCGTCCGCACATGCAAGTTCTTCGGCCGAGGATCCGGCGCCGGGATGGTGGGAGGAAATCGTAGGGCCTTCACGGCCGATTGATACTCGTCGCCTGTTCGTGGTCTGCATGAACTCACTGGGCGGTTGCTTCGGTTCCACAGGGCCTGCATCAACAGATCCTGCGACCGGCAAGCCTTACCGGCTGTCGTTTCCCGTACTGACCCTCGAGGATGTCGCAACGATGGGCCGAGAGGTGCTGCTAAGCCTGGGCATCGAACGCCTGAACACGCTCATCGGCCCCTCGATGGGCGGTATGACGGCGCAGGCCTATGCCGCGATATATCCCGGCACCTACGAACGCTTACTGCTGATTTCGACTGCGTCGCGCTCGTTGCCCTTTGCGACGGCATTACGTTCGCTGCAAAGGGAACTCATCCGGCGTGATCCCGATTGGCAGGAAGGTAGCTACGGTGATGGGCGGGGGCCGATTACGGGCATGCGGCTGGCCCGCAAGCTGGGCATGATTACCTACCGGTCTGCTGAAGAATGGGAACAGCGTTTCGGGCGCGAACGCATTCCGGAGGAGCGCCAGTCGGGGAATCCTTTTGCGCTGGATTTCGAAGTCGAGTCCTACCTCGAGGCGCATGCCAACAAGTTTACCGGTCAGTTCGATCCTAACTGCTACTTGTACCTGTCGCGCGCATCCGACCTGTTCGACATTGCCGAGCACGGCGGTTCCGTTGCAGCGGGACTTGCCCGAATCGATGCCAACAGGACACTCGTAATTGGCGTGGCCAGCGATATGCTGTTCCCGCTGCATCAGCAGCAGGAACTGGCCGAGGGGATGGCAGCGGCAGGTCGCGAGGTGACATTTATCGAACTGCCGTCGATCCAGGGACACGATTCCTTCCTGGTCGACATGGACCGTTTCCGCCCGCCTGTGCACGATTTTCTCGCGGACGACTGAGTTTGTTATTTCTTGCGGATTTTCTCCACGCTGGCAATCATGCTGCCACGCGCGAGTCGTGCCTCGATGCGATCCCCGGTTTTTACATGCCCGGTCGTCCGTAGGACTGCACCTGTTTTCACGTCCCGTACGATCGCATAACCGCGTTCGAGTGTCGCAAGCGGGCTGACTGCGTTCAGGTTCCCGGCGGCGATGGCGACGCGGCTTTCCAGCGTGGCCAGGCGCCGGCCCAGTGTGTGGCCCAGGGCGTCGCGCAATGCGCGGGTACGGTCGAGATCGCGGCGTATTCTTTCGACCGGAGCGGTTCCGCGAAGCCGTTGCAGCGTTTGTGCGCCGGCAAGGCGGCGAAACTCAAGGTAGTTGCGGGTACCGTTCGCCATTTGCCGGACCAGGTCATCACTGCGCTGTTGCAGTTGCTGCAGGATCGTACCCGGATGCATAAGCCGCATGCGTGCATTGAGTTGACCGATTTCGTCACGGTAGTCTGCCCAGTGCCGCTGTACCAGCCTTGCCAGCCGCCGCTCCTGCCCGGCGATATTTCGCAGCAACTCGATACTGTCCGGAACAACAATTTCAGCAGCGCCGGAAGGCGTTGGTGCTCTCAGGTCTGCAACGAGATCCGTGATCGTAAAATCAACCTCGTGACCAACGCCGGAAACTACGGGAAGAGGGCAGGCGTAGATTGCACGCGCAACCTTTTCTTCGTTGAAGCACCACAAATCTTCAAGCGAGCCTCCGCCGCGGGCAACGATGAGCACATCGACTTCGTTGCGTGTGGATGCCTGTGCAATAGCGCTGACAATTTCTTCCGTGGCGGCCGCGCCCTGCACGCGCGTCGGGTAGATGATGACCGGTACAGCCGGAAAACGGCGTGCCAGGATTTTCAGGATGTCACGGACCGCGGCACCGGTGGGCGAGGTAACGATACCGATGCAGCGGGGCACGGGCGGAAGGCTTTGCTTATGCCGTTCGTCGAACAGACCCTCGTTGTTTAGCTGTTTCTTGAGTTCCTCGAAACGCCGCCTTAGCACGCCCTCGCCGGCAGCCTCCATCTGTTCGACTATCAGTTGGTAGGAGCCGCGCGGTTCATAGATGCTGACGCGGGCCTGCACCAGGACCTGGTCGCCGTCTTCCGGTTGAAACGTGAGCCGCCGGTTGGTGTTACGGAACATCGCGCAGCGTACCTGCGCCTGTTCGTCCTTGAGGCTGAAATACATGTGCCCGGAGGCCGGCTGGGCCAGGTTGGAAAGCTCGCCGGCAACCCACAGTGGCGGCAGTCCGGCTTCCAGGATGCGGCGCGCCTCCCGGTTTAGCCGGCTAACCGTGAAGATATCTGCATCCGGGGCCTCTGCAGGGGGTTTGGGGGGCTTGCTCAAGCGGCTAAGGCTCTCCGTTTCAGGGCGGGTGTGACGCAGGTAGTTTACGCGGATTTGCTCGAAGCGTAACATTAGCGGTTTAACCTCACCCAGCGGGTCAGGTAACCCGCCTGAAGTTGAGAGGGCAGGCATGAATAAGGAAGCATTATGCGAATAGCCGGGGAAGGACTCACATTCGATGATGTCTTACTGCGCCCGGAATATTCTGATGTCTTGCCCCGCGAAGTCGCCCTTCGCACCCACGTGACCCGCGAAATAGAATTGAACATCCCGCTTGCCTCGGCGGCGATGGATACGGTCACCGAGTCCCCGCTTGCGATTGCCCTTGCCCAGGAAGGCGGCATCGGCGTTATTCACAAGAACATGAGCGCCGCCGACCAGGCGCGGGAAGTCCGCCGCGTCAAGAAATTCGAGAGCGGCATCGTAACCAACCCCATTACCGTTGCACCCGACAAATCAATTCAGGAAGTGATCGAGCTGACCCGCGCCAAGGGTATTTCCGGTATGCCAGTAGTCGACAACGGTAAAACTGTCGGTATTGTTACGCACCGCGATTTACGCTTTGAAACCCAGATGGATGCGCCCGTTTCATCCGTTATGACGCCACAGGACAAACTGGTCACGGTGGGCGAGGGTGCGGACAAGGAAGAAGTGTTGTTACTGCTGCACAAATTCCGGATCGAAAAAGTCCTGATTGTCAATGATGACTACGAGCTTCGCGGCATGATTACCGCCAAGGATTTCCAGAAGGCTGTTGATTACCCGCTGGCGTGTAAAGATGCGCGTGGCGCGTTGCGGGTTGGTGCAGCGGTCGGTACCGGCGGCGATACCGACGAACGCGTCGAACAACTGGTTGAATCGGGTGTCGACCTGCTGGTAGTAGACACCGCTCACGGGTACACGAAGGGTGTTATCGACCGGGTTAAAGCCGTCAAGTCAGCGTATCCGGACATGCAGGTTGTTGCCGGTAATATTATTTCCGGCGATGCCGCTAAAGAGCTGGTAAAAGCAGGCGTCGATGGCGTGAAAGTCGGCATAGGCCCCGGTTCTATCTGCACGACCCGTATCGTTGCAGGCGTCGGTGTGCCGCAAATCAGTGCCGTTTCGGAAGTAGCAGCAGCGATGGCCAAATCGGGATTGCCCGTTATCGCAGACGGGGGCATACGTTATTCGGGTGATATCGCCAAGGCACTTGTTGCCGGTGCATCCTGCACCATGATTGGCAGCCTGTTTGCCGGCACGGAACAGTCGCCGGGTGAAGTCGAGCTATACCAGGGGCGTTCATATAAATCCTACCGGGGTATGGGGTCGCTCGGTGCGATGTCACAGCAACACGGGTCATCCGACCGCTATTTTCAGGATTCGTCCGAACAACTCGAAAAACTGGTTCCGGAAGGTATAGAAGGTCGTGTTCCCTACAAGGGGAACGTGGTCGCAATCGTTCATCAACTGGTAGGCGGCATCCGGGCTGCCATGGGTTACACAGGTTGCAGCAGCATCGACGAGATGCGGACCAAGCCCCGGTTTGTGCGGATAACTTCTGCAGGAATGCGCGAAAGCCACGTACACGATGTCACGATTACCAAGGAAGCGCCGAATTACAGGACTGAATGAGCAGGTCTTGTATGCTCACGCAGAGCAGGACGTCCAGAGGACAGCTAAACCATGTCATTGCCCGCCGCCGGAATAGCGACAGCTACAGATGAAGCTGTTTCGCACCGGATACTGATTCTCGATTTCGGGGCCCAGTACACACAGCTCATTGCGCGCCGCGTACGTGAAGCGGGCGTTTACAGCGAGATTCTCCCCTGGGATGCCGATGAATCACTGATAAGCGAGTTCGCACCGAATGGCGTTGTGCTGGCCGGCGGACCCGAGTCGGTCGTTCTTGATAACCCGCCCCGGGCCCCCCAACTGGTGTTTGATCTTGGGGTGCCGCTGCTGGGTATCTGTTACGGCATGCAGACCATGGCGGCGCAATTGGGCGGCGAAGTCGAATCATCCAGTGAACGGGAATTCGGTTATGCGCAACTTAAGGTGACGGATAGCAGCCGGCTGCTGGATGGCCTGCAGGACACCGATTCGGGGCTGAACGTCTGGATGAGCCACGGCGACCGCGTCAATAAATTGCCGGCAGGTTTCAGGGTTGTTGCTTCGAGCGGCAACGCGCCACTGGCGGCAATGGCAGACGAAACGCGCAACTACTATGGTCTGCAGTTTCATCCGGAAGTAACGCACACGGAACACGGCCAACAGATTATCGAGCGTTTTGTACACGACGTCTGTGGTTGTCCAAACGCCTGGAACCCGGGCAACATCATCGCACGTGATGTCGAAAAGATTCGGGCAGAAGTAGGTGAGGGGAGAGTACTGCTCGGGCTTTCCGGCGGTGTTGACTCCTCGGTCGTGGCGGCCCTGCTGCACGAGGCGTTGGGGGATCAGTTGGTATGCGTCTTCGTCGATCATGGCCTGCTTCGCAGGGATGAGGGCGACCAGGTAATGGAGGTATTCGCAAACAACCTCGGAGTTACGGTTATACGCGTCGATGCTGAAAAGCGTTTTCTCGCGGCCCTCGAAGGTGAAGCGGACCCGGAGAAAAAGCGCAAGATTATCGGCCGGGAATTCATAAAGGTTTTCGATGAGGAGGCCGACAAGCTTTCCGATGTCGATTGGCTGGCACAGGGGACCATCTATCCCGATGTCATCGAGTCCGCGGGCGCCAAGAGCGGCAAGGCCCATGTCATCAAGTCACACCATAACGTCGGTGGACTGCCCGATGACATGAAGCTGAAGCTTATCGAACCCTTACGCGACCTGTTCAAAGACGAGGTACGCAAAATCGGTGTCGAGCTGGGCTTGCCCGAGGCGATGGTCTATCGACACCCGTTTCCCGGCCCCGGCCTGGGTGTGCGGATTCTCGGTGAGGTGCGCAAGGAATATGCGGATCTGTTACGGCAAGCCGACCACATTTTTTTAGAAGAACTTCATTCCGCTGATTTGTATGGCCAGGTAAGCCAGGCTTTCGCGGTATTCCTGCCGGTGCGTTCCGTGGGCGTCATGGGTGACGGGCGCCGCTACGACTATGTCATCGCTTTGCGCGCCGTCGAAACAATTGATTTCATGACGGCACGCTGGGCCCAGCTGCCCTACGATTTCCTCGACCTGGTTTCCCGTCGCATCATCAACGAAGTAGATGGGATCTCGCGCGTAACCTATGACATTTCGGGTAAACCGCCCGCAACAATCGAATGGGAATAGGCGCTGCCTGCTAGTGAGGCCGCTGCATATCCATGACCGACGTCGACCAGGAATTCATGCGGCAGGCGCTGGCGCTGGCCCGCCAGGCTGAATCTTCAGGCGAAGTACCTGTAGGCGCAGTTGTCGTCACCGGCGGCGAAGTGATCGGCCGCGGCTTTAACCAGCCTGTAGCTAACAATGACCCCACCGCCCATGCCGAGGTGCAGGCGCTTCGCGAGGCAGCGACCGCAGCCGCTAATTACAGGCTTCCAAACGCAACGGTGTATGTCACGCTGGAACCCTGTGCTATGTGTGCAGGTGCGATGGTGCATGCGCGTATCGCGAGACTGGTTTATGCCTGTCCCGACCCCCGCGCAGGTGCGGCCGGGAGCGTTTTTGAGATTGCCCGGTCTGCCGCTTTAAACCATCGCGTTAAGGTGAGTTCCGGAATCCTCGAGGACGAGTGCCGCGAAGTGTTGCAGGCTTTTTTCCGCACCCGGCGTTGATACCGGTCAGATTGGTATCTGTTCCGATTCCTCGCGCGCGGCCTGCAATGGAGGCAGGTTGTTTTCTTCGGGGGCCTCGTCGTAACCCTCGTCGAGGGTCAGCCAGTTCAGAATCTCGTAGTAGGTCCGGATATTATTGACGTACCGGACCGGTTCCCAACCCCGGGCGTAACCGTTCGGTACCTGCGTGTACCACTGGCGCTGCGCAAGCAATGGCAGCGATTTTTTTACATCCAGCCAGCGATTGGGGTTTTTGTCATCCATACGGGTTATTTTCCGCGCGTCCTTAAGATGACTGTAGCCAACGTTGTAAGCGGCCAGCGCAAACCATGTGCGATCAGGTTCGGGAATATCTTTCAGTCTTTGCTTTAGCTGGGAAAAATATTCCGCACCGGCAGGAATGCTTTCCGCCGGGTCTTCGCGGTCGGCAACGCCCATGACCCTCGCGGTGGTCCTGGTCAGCATCATCAGGCCGCGCACACCGGTCGGTGATACCGCGTCGGGATTCCAGTGCGATTCCTGGTAACCGATTGCCGCGAGGATGCGCCAGTCGATACCGGTGGCTTCGCCTGCTGATTCGAACATTGGCCTGAAGTTTTCAAACCGGGTATCGAAATGGCGAATAAAGGTGCGCGTGCCGACATAATCGAAGTGATTCGTATGCCCGTAATAGCGTTCCTTTATTTGAGCGAGTTGACCGCTTTGTTTTATGGCAGCGAAATACTCATCTGCCTCGGCACGGATTTCATCGCTGCCATGCTTCCTGAATGCCCATGCCAGTTTGTCGCCGGTTTTCAGGTCCCGGGCGACGCGCAGATCGGGCATGTAGTATCGGTGCACGGCATATGCGGTCGTGTCGGCAACGGTGTAATCGATGAGCTTATTCTGCACAGCACCAAGCAGTTCACTGATTTCCGCATTCGGGTTCTCGGACCAGGCAAAGTCCGGATGGTCTGCCTGTAGCTTGGCCAGCGTCTGCGCGTAGCTGCTGCCCGCCATGATCTCCAGCCGTTTGCCCCTGAGGTCGGCTACGGAGCGGGGCATGCCGCTGTTCAGGCGATAAATCAGATGCTGTTTGACGTCCTGGTACGAAGGGCCGAATGCAACCAACTCTTGCCTTTCGTCTGTGATGGTCAGCCCTGCCGCCGCGATATGTGCCTCGCCTGACTCGAGCGCGGGCAGCACCTCAGTAAACCGTTCCTTGGTTGTGTAAGTAGTCTGTATTTTGCGATCATATTTTTCGCCGAGGTACTTGGCGAAGCCTTCCACGAGTAAATACTCCGGACCCTCAAACCCGTCAGCACCACGAAAATAAGTCGTGGGATCGTTACGGGTAATGATACGGAGTTCACCGGATTCGAGTACTTCCTCCAGCGTGCCCGGCGAACGTGAGCAGGTACCCACGAGCACAGCGAGCAATATGATGATCGCGTTTTTCATATTGACTATGCCGCGGCCCGTTTACCCGGCAGCGCACCGGACGAACGGCATTTCGTCTTTGTTGTGGTGACGCAAAGGTTACACGTAGATGACGCCCGGAACCATGCTGCGGGAGGGCTATTTTACGACTGTCTTTTATGTAAAGACCTTATAAAACAAAGAGTTAAGTTAGTCTTTTTACTTAATGCTGAAATTAGTTGCGGCATCCTTTTCAGATATAAGAATGTCGTGAAAACTGCACAAAAAATATTTTTCGCAGCCTGGACGGACTGTTTTTGCGGCCACGATCAAAAAGCGGTGGTTTTCGTGATCATGCACCAGATGATGTAGAAGGTCAGGAAGGTCGAACCGATTCCCCTGATCGCAGCTTGTTTTACGTCGCGCTTGGGGTCTGCCTTGTGCGTATCCACGGCATAGCGAATGATGTCCGGCACGAGCTGCAGTCCTGCCATGATCCAGAAAGCGACATACGCGTGCAGGGCCCAGGGCGCGTTGGCAAACCCGCCAAAATACTTGTTGACCAGCATCAGTCCGGCCAGCGGTGTAATGATCGAGGTCGGCGCGGTAATGCTCATCGCCATCACCCGCAGCATGGCACGGGCCATGATGCCTGTTTCGGTGTCGCCGATGCTGCGCACCCGCATGGCCCAGATATTGCTGAACAATGTATGCCCGAAAAAGAAAAAGCCCGAGAATTCGTGCACGACCAGCAGGAACAGGTAACTGTCCAGCCCCGGTATCGGCATTATTTTCCAACCCTCCCAGCCGAGTGCAGGGATGGGTATGGGCAGCGTGTAAAGCACCATGAAAATAACAAATAAGCTGTAGCGTATGACCTTGTCTTTGTTAATGCCGGTTGCTACGGCCGCAGCAGATTCGTTCATAAGCGGTGTGTCCAGGTTCATTTTCGGGAGGCAGAATGATGGCGGGTTTGTGCGGCCGAGGCCAGACAGGGTTTCTGGTCGCTGCTTCGTTGTCCGGTGAGTGGTGGCGGAGAGGGGAATCTGTGCGTATTCGGGCACGCGAATCTGATAGTCGCGAAGCGGCACCCAATATCCTCAGGTTTCTCTATAATGCCGCCCCTCGGAGAGGTGCCAGAGTGGTCGAATGGGCCTGACTCGAAATCAGGTGTGCGCGCAAGCGTACCGTGGGTTCGAATCCCACCCTCTCCGCCAGTAACAAAAAAGGCACCCCTAAATGGGGTGCCTTTTTTGTTACTGGCAACTCCTATCTGTTCTTCCTCTTATAGAACTTTACCGGCGCTTCACCCTTATCGTCGGTGGTGCCGCCTTCACCCGAATCGCAACTGTCGCAACCAACCTTGCCGCTTTTCTTTTTACGGGCCCGCCGGACGAACTCGAACGCGACGATAACCGCGACCAGGAGCAGCGCGATTACCTGTTGCAGAGCGTCGTCCATAGTCTTTTATATAAGCTGATAGGCGAGCAGGGCGCCGAGGTAGCCGAGGCCGGTCATATAGAACCAGGCCGAGATCGGCCATTTCCATGTATTGGTTTCCCGGCGCATGATGGCGACGGTCGCCATGCACTGCAGGCAGAAGGCGAAGAAAATCATGATGCCTATAGCCATGCCGGTGGTGAACACGGGTGTGCCATCGGGGTGGGTCGCATTCTGCAGCCGGTTCAAAAGACGGGTATCCGTTTCGTCGACATCATTGCCGACGGCGTAAATCGTCCCGAGCACCGCGACGACGACTTCGCGTGCCGGGAAACTGGCGATAACGCCGGCCGTTACTTTCCAGTCCCAGCCCAAGGGTGCGAACACCGGCTGTACGGTCTGGCCGGCGCGGCCCAGGTAGCTGTTTTCCAGCAACGCAGCAGCTTCCTGGTTGTCGATCTTGGCTATGCGTTCTTGCAGCTCTGTGCCCGCGAACTGCGCCACTGCTTGCGTGCGTTGCGCATCAAAGCCGTCCAGTAACTCGGCGGGGCGCGGAAAGTATACAAGCGCCCAGACCACAACCGCGACGGTAAAGATGATGGTGCCGGCGCGGTACAGGAAGATCCGTCCCCGGTCGAGCAGCCTGATACCCATGGATTTCAGGTTGGGCAGGCGGTAAGGCGGTATCTCGATCAGAAAAGTCGGTGTCGGGCCCCCGAATGCAAACCGTTTCATGATCAATGCCGTGAAGATGCCACCGAAAATACCGAGCATGTAAAGCCCGAAGAGCACGAGGCCCTGCAGGTTTAAAAAACCGTACCTGGCATCGGGTACAAAGGCCGCTATCAGCAGCGCATAGACGGGCAGTCGGGCCGAGCAGGTCATGAACGGGGCCGCGAGCATAGTGCAGAGCCGGTCGCGTGGATTGGGGATTACCCGGGTTGCCATGATCCCCGGGACGGCGCATGCGAAGCTCGACAGCATCGGGATGAACGACTGGCCGGACAATCCGCATGCCCGCATGAGCCGGTCCATCAGGAACGCGGCCCGGGCCATGTAGCCGGAGTCTTCGAGAAAAATAATGAACGCAAACAATATAAGTATCTGCGGCAGGAAAATAATGACGCTGCCGACGCCCGCGATAACGCCATCAACAATGAGGCTTGCGATTGCACCCTCCGGCAGGTTGGCGTTGACCAGGTCGCCAAGCGCTGCCGCCGTATCGTCGATCATGTCCATGATCGGCCCGGCCCAGGAAAATACGGCCTGGAAAACCGTTGCCATAATTACGAAGAAGAGTATGGCGCCGATCAGCGGGTGGCTGGTGGCCTTGTCAATGAAATCTACAGCGGTGCGCTTCCTGTCAGTTCGGGTCTCGACATCGCGTACAACCGCCTCGATCCACGCATAGCGGGTGCGGGCTTCGAGCGCGGCCACGCTCCCCTCCGGGTTGAGCCTTTCCCGTATATCGCCCAGCAGCGTTTCAGTGCGGTCTCCGGCAAGCTCTGTCAGGCGTTCTTCGGCGGTACCGCCGGCATCGACAATGGCGCGTTCTGCATCCAGTAGTGCCGGCTTCGCACCGAGTTTGCCGAGGTCGTCTGCAAGCTCCTGTGCGGCAGCGCGCAGCTTCGGCAGCAAGGGCGGCCGTTCCGCAGGCGTTTCATTGATCGCTTTCTGCAGTGCTTCACTAAGGGCCGCGGAGCCTTCGTTGCTGCCCGCCACAACCGGTACGACGGTTGCTTTCAGCCGGGCCGCCAGTTCTTTGGCATCGATATGTATCCCGCGTTTCTCTGCGAGGTCGATCATGTTGAGCGCGATCACGACGGGCAGGCCTATCTCGAGGATCTGGGTAGTCATGAACAGGTTGCGGCGCAGGTTCGCGGCATCGATAACGATGAGTACCGCGTGGGGGAGGGGCAGGTCGTCGATCTTGCCGAGCAATACGTCGGTTGCGATGAGTTCGTCGGGAGAATGCGCCGCCAGCGAGTAGGCGCCCGGCAGATCTATCAGTGTGACCTCGCCTTTGGGCAAACGGAACACACCCGTGCGACGCTCAACGGTAACCCCGGGATAGTTTGCGGTCTTCTGGCGTAAACCCGTCAGGTTATTAAAGAGTGTACTTTTGCCGGTATTCGGGTTACCGACGACGACTATGGAAGCGTTGTCCGGCAGTCCGGCCAGGGAATCAGGCATATCCTTAACCTACGCCCGGTCGGGCTCAATCTCAATCTGCCGCGCTTCGTTCCTGCGGAGCGACAATGCGTAACCCATAACATCTATTTCCAGTGGGTCGCCACCCAGTGCTCGGCGCAGCATGGCGACAGGGGTACCTTCGAGGAGGCCGAGGGCCATCAGGCGCTGGGCGAGTGGGCCGTTGTCCGCTACCGCGGTGATGGTGCCGCTCCGGCCTGGTTTAAGTTGATCGAGGGTCATAGGGGCAGGATATGCCAAAAAAGGGTTGCGATTGTAATACAAATGAGAATCATTGTTAGTTAGGATTTTTACAGATGCGTAGCCGGGCGAGCACTTAAGTACCGGTATTAAGTCTTTGTTTTGATTCAGAATGACCGAGCGGCTCAGTCGCTGGTTTCGAGCTCGTAGGCGCGCACGAATTCCTTGTCGAACCGTTCCGGAATGCCACCGGACGCAGAATCGCCCAGGTTGTCCTCGGCCAGGGCAGACTTCATCGCGGCAACGATCGCTTTCTGATGGCCAAGCAACTCGGTGAATGCGGCTTCGACCGCCTCCGTGCTGTTAGCGCTGACATCATTGCTTTTGCCCAGCAGCAGGCGTAAAGCGTTGTCTATCCCGTTGGCAGAGCGGAGCGGGTTGGTTACACCCTCGGCGCTGCTGGTCGCGAGTTTAAGCTGGCTGCTGATCCGGTCTTTGGAGACCAGCATGGCGTGCGTACCTTCTATGAATTCGCTCAGGACCCGGGCCGCATTTTGCAGGAGATCGCGCGGGTCAATGCCGCTGAAGTTCGCGGAATCCATCCCGGCAGCGCTCAGAAAAGCGCTTGCGACTTCCTTCATGGCGTCCTGGTTTTTCTGTAGTTGCTGAATAGCGCTTGAGTCGACTTCACTCAGGCCACTGAGCTCGTCAGGCTGGTCGCTGGGTTTCAGCATCGCATCCATATGCCCACTTTCGTTGATCTGATCGGCCGGCAGCATGGCCACTTCTATCGACTCGTCTTCCTGCACGAGTTGGGCCCGAACTACCGGGTCACGCATACCGTCATCATTACCTTTCGACGCATCCTCGACTATGGCGACTTTAATCTCGAACTCACCGAGGCGGAATGTGTCGCCATCGAACAGGCGCTGCGGGTTGCCCTTGCCCACCGGCGTATCGGAGCTGTTTACATAGACGCCGTTGCGGCTGAGGTCGACCAGGTAATAAGCACCGCCCTGGTAGTCGATCATGGCGTGCTTGGACGAGATGTAGCGTTTTGAGTCGGGCAGGGGCCAGTCGCACTCCAGGCTACGGCCTATCGTGCCACCACAGGCTGCGAATTCCTGTACGTACGAACCGCCCATTGATTCACGGTGCGCACTTACTACTTGCAATCGAAGCGGCATATGCTTTCCTGCGCCCAATACTGTTCCCCTGCCCTTTAAAGGCAGGGGTGTCCAGCAAGGATGATGGGCCAGATTCGCCCCGTATTCTGTTGAATGCATCACAGTTTGGCGGCGGTCGGAAGCCTGTAGTCGACACAGATTTTGGCGCCAACGCTAGGTTATAATCCGCGCCCACCACCTCCTGCGGGTAGTTGATTTAACTTAATTACGGGTGCTTTCCGGGGTGTGCCTGCAGACGGGCTGCCCGGCGCGGCCCTTGGAAGGCTTGGGAAAGCTTGGGAAAACCAGGAAAAAAGCAAGGGATAGGTATGCCTGCAAGTCATTTATATAAAGTCATTTTTTTGAATCAGGGCAAGATCTACGAGATCTATGCCCGCAGCATCAGCCAGGACTCGCTGTTCGGATTCGTCGAGGTGGAAGAGCTGGTTTTCGGAGAACGGACCACTGTCGTTGTCGACCCGTCGGAGGAGCGCCTGAAATCGGAATTTGACACGGTTCTTCGGACTTTTATACCCATGCACGCGATTGTGCGGATTGATGAAGTCGAGAAGCAGGGTGCGAGCAAGATCAGTAGTTTTGATGGTGACAATATTTCGCAATTTCCGATGCCGGTATACACGCCCGGTGGAAAGGGTGGCAGTTCCGGCAGCGACAGTTGATACTTGCAGCCTGAAGTCGATAGGCAATAGCCAACACCAGTTTTTAACCTGAGCTTTAACCGTTATATCCAGACCGGGACTTTTCCACCCAAGATGCCAATCCTGCGCTTACCCGGACCGCCGGCGCTTTCTGCTTTTCGCCATACCAAGTTGCTCGAGCAACTGGCACAAGCTGTGCCCGGGGTAGAGGATGTAAGCGCCCATTACGAACACCTGGTAGACCTGGAAAAGGAACTCACGAAGGACGAACGCAGGCTGCTTGACGAGCTGCTTTTATACGGTCCGGCTTATTCAGACTACGAGGTGTCAGGCCACACGCTTCTGGTCGTGCCACGGCTGGGAACCATCTCGCCTTGGTCGAGTAAAGCCACTGACATTGCGCGTAACTGTAATCTTGGCGCCGTGCGCCGCATAGAACGTGGCATCAGTTATTCCCTGAAGGTTTCGGAAGAGTTCAAGCCGGAGCTGCAGGCCGTGCTTGCGAGTTGCATACATGACCGGATGACCGAAACCGTTTTGCCCGGTAATAGCGACTGCAGCCGGATTTTTGTCAGCCACGATGCAGCACCGCTCGCGCATGTGCCGGTTACGAGCGGGGGTCGCGGCGCGCTTGAGGCTGCCAATACCGGGCTTGGGCTGGCGTTGTCAGAAGACGAGATAGATTATCTGCTCGAAGTTTTCACGGCTGCCGGACGCGATCCGTCGGATGCGGAGCTCATGATGTTTGCGCAGGCAAACTCGGAGCATTGCCGGCACAAGATATTCAATGCCACCTGGAACATTGACGGTGAGATGATGCCGGACAGCCTGTTCGGCATGATTCGCTCAACACACGCCGCAAGCCCGACCGGCGTGCTGTCTGCCTATTCGGATAACTCGGCTGTTATAGAGGGTGGTCCGGGTGAACGACTTGTTGTTGACGCAGGCAGTGGCGAGTACCGCTACCTGCAGGAACAAATACACGTGCTGATGAAGGTAGAAACGCATAATCATCCGACTGCGATTTCACCTTATCCGGGCGCTTCTACGGGTTCAGGCGGTGAAATTCGCGACGAGGGCGCGACCGGCCGCGGCGCGAGCCCCAAAGCCGGCCTGACCGGTTTTTCGGTTTCGCATTTGCGTATACCCGATTTCATTCAGCCCTGGGAAACGACCATCGGTAAGCCGGGGCGTATCGCCAGTGCCCGCGAAATAATGCTGGACGGACCCATAGGAGGGGCCGCCTTTAATAATGAGTTTGGCCGGCCAAATATCCTCGGCTACTTCCGTACCTACGAACAAACTGATCCGGATGACGCGCTTTGTGCGGCCGGTTATCACAAGCCGATCATGATTGCCGGCGGCATGGGTAATATCCGGGCAGATGATGTGGAGAAGCCGGAGGTACCTGCAGGTTCACTTATCGTTGTACTTGGCGGGCCTGCAATGCTTATCGGGCTGGGTGGCGGGGCAGCGTCGTCGATGGGCAGTGGCACCAGCCACGAAGACCTGGATTACGCGTCCGTACAGCGCGACAACGCGGAAATGGAACGGCGGGCACAGCAGGTCATCGATGCCTGCTGGGAACGCGGTGCCACAGGCGACAAGCAAAACCCCATCATCATTATTCATGATGTGGGTGCCGGCGGTCTGTCGAATGCGGTTCCGGAGGTGGTTGACCACAGCAGTCGCGGTGCCACTGTCGAATTGCGTGCAATACCCAATGCCGAACCGGGCATGTCGCCGCTGGAAATCTGGTGTAACGAAGCCCAGGAGCGTTACGTGATAGCGCTCGCGCCGGAGCATCTTGAAACCTTTACGGCGATTTGTGAGCGTGAGCGGTGCCCCTTCGCCGTGATCGGCGAGATGAACGACAGCGGGCGGCTCCAGGTGGGCGATACGAAAACAGGCCAGGATCCGGTCGATATGGATATGCAGGTCCTGCTCGGCAAGCCGCCGCAAACCAGCGTCGAAGTGACCTCGGTTGTGCGTTCAGTTCCGGCGGCAGGGCTGGCCGGTATCGAAATAGCGGATGCCTGTGAGCGTGTGCTGCGTTACCCGACGGTTGCCGACAAGTCCTTTCTTATTCATATCGGCGATCGAACTGTAGGCGGGATGGTCGCCCGCGATCAACTTGTCGGACCCTGGCAGGTGCCGGTCAGCGATGCAGGCGTAACCGTGCGCGGTTTTACTTCTACCGCGGGCGAGGCAATGGCAATAGGCGAACGTACGCCGGTTGCGATGTTGAACCCGGCTGCATCCGGACGTCTTGCGGTTGCCGAAACAATCACCAACATCGCAGCTGCCTCGATCGATAAAATCGGCGATGTACGATTGTCGGCAAACTGGATGGCCGCATGCGGGGTACCCGGCGAACACCAGGCGCTATATGAAACCGTGACCGCGGTCGGTAGCGAGTTGTGCCGAGAGTTAGGGATAGCGGTACCGGTTGGCAAAGATTCGCTCTCGATGCAGACACGCTGGCAGGATAGCGATGGAGATAAAATTGTTTACGCTCCGCTGTCGTTGATCGTTTCGGGATTCGCGCCGGTTAGCGATGTGCGACGCACTTTGACACCCCGGCTGCAACAGGCTAAGGATTCAGCACTGCTGCTGATCGATCTGGGAGAAGGCCGTGACCGGTTGGGTGCGTCCTGCCTGAGCCAGGTTTTTGAGCTTCCCGGGGGTGAGCCGGCAGACCTCGTCAGCGCCGTGCGGTTAGCAGGTTTCTTCGCGGCGATACAGGAGCTGAATGCGGCGGGCCTTCTGCTCGCCTATCACGACCGTTCCGACGGGGGTCTGTTCGCCACCGTATGTGAGATGGCGTTCGCCGGACGTGCCGGCATCGACATTGAGTTCGAAGAGGGCTTGACCAATTTGCTTATGCCGTTATTCAGCGAGGAGCTCGGCGCGGTCATCCAGGTTGCTGGTGGAAAGCTTGCCGATGTAAATGAAATTCTGGGCCGGCACGATCTTGCGGCGGTGACGCGCAAGGTCGGCGCACCGAATGGCGAGCGGCGCATACGCGTCGTAAACGGCGGCAAGACCGTGTTCGATAGATCACGCGCGGACCTGCAACAGACCTGGTCGGAGGTGAGCTACAGGATGCAGGCCGAACGTGATAACCCGGAGACTGCGCGACAGGCTTTCGATGCAATCACAGACGACGATGACCCGGGCCTGAATCCCCGGCTCAGTTTTGATCTCAATGATGATCCAGCCACCCCGTATATTGCGAAAGGCGAACGCCCGTCGGTAGCAATACTCCGGGAGCAGGGCGTAAACAGCCACAGAGAGATGGCAGCCGCTTTTTCTCGAGCAGGCTTTAGCCCCGTCGATGTGCACATGTCGGACATTCTGAGCGGGCGCGTTTCGCTCGCGGAATTTCGTGGGTTGATTGCCTGTGGCGGTTTCTCCTTCGGCGATGTGTTGGGTGCGGGAGGAGGCTGGGCAAAATCGATACTGTTTCATGCTCGGGCACGCGACCAGTTCCAGGCCTGGTTTGAGCGTGGCGACACCTTCACGCTGGGGGTATGCAACGGATGCCAGATGCTGGCCGGGCTGCAGTCGATTATTCCCGGCAGCGCTCACTGGCCGCGCTTTGTACGCAACCTGTCGGAACAGTTCGAGGCCCGGTTGAGCCTGGTAGAGGTGCTCGAGTCGCCTTCCGTAATCCTGGGCGGCATGCAGGGGTCCGTGCTGCCCGTAGCGACGTCCCATGGTGAGGGCCGTGCCGAATTTGCAGTCGCCGATGACGTTGACAAGTGCCGCAACAAAGGGCAAATCGCCATTCGTTATGTGGATGGTCGGGGCCGTATTGCAGATTCCTACCCGGCGAATCCGAACGGTTCGCCGGAAGGTATAGCCGGGCTATGCACGGAAGACGGTCGCGTCAATATTTTTATGCCACATCCGGAGCGAGTGCATCGAACCGTGCAACATTCATGGCACCCGCCCGAGTGGGGTGAAGACGGTCCCTGGATGCGGATGTTCCGCAACGCCCGGGTCTGGGTTGACTAGCAGCTGGTGATGCGGCAAAAAACAGAGCGGCTCGCCGCCGCAAAAAAAACTAGCCGGTCCCGGTCGGACGTTTAAAAGGCGATACCCCCGGGGTGCCCGGTGTATCGCTGTCAGATTGCGAAGCGAAGAAACGCCGCATTTTCAGTTTTTGCCTGAGGACGGCGCGGCGTATATAGCACTGGTGCAGGATATCCTTGACCGTCTCCAATAGTACCGCGGCTGTCTCGCGGTCTATTGTTCCTGCCTGGTAAAGGCTCGAGCTGTCTGCGTCGAACAGGATGTCATGCACCGCCCGGTAGGTCCGGTCGTCAACCTCGGCAATCTCGGCAATCTCTTTAACGATGTCGAATAGCTTAAGCCTCGCGCTGTCACCGAGATCGTTGATAGTGGCCTGCACGGTCAAACGGCACATGGCCGCAAACGCATGCCTGTGGTCATCATGAAAACAACCCAGCGCGTCTTTGAAATACGTCGCTACCTGTTCCGGTAAATAGCTGAACTGGAAGTTATCCGTGTTGCTTAAATCGTTATGCATGGGGTTCGTGTTGTTTTATTTATGTTTGCAACCCTGTGATTCTAGCACCACGGTCATGGCTAGGTGCCCAGGGGCTTATAGCGTATGCGGTGTGGGGCATCAGCAGAATCGCCCAGGCGCCGGTGCCGGTCTTTCTCGTAGTCTTCGTAGTTACCCGCGAAAAACTCTGCGTGACTGTTGCCTTCGAAAGCCAGTATGTGAGTAGCGATACGGTCGAGAAACCACCGGTCATGCGAAATCACGATCGCGCAGCCGGGGAAGTCCAGCAACGCGTTTTCCAGTGCCCTCAGTGTTTCCACATCGAGATCATTGGTAGGCTCATCGAGCATCAGCATGTTGGCACCGGATTGCAGTACCTTGGCCAGGTGTACCCGGTTGCGTTCCCCTCCCGAGAGCTCCCCGATCAGTTGCTGCTGCTGTGTGCCCCTGAAGTTGAAGCGCCCGACATAGGCCCGCGACGAGGCCTCGTAATTGCCGACACGTATCAGGTCTTCACCGCCCGAGATTTCTTGCCAGACAGTGTTTTCGTCATTCAGCGTGTCCCTGGACTGATCAACATAGGCGAGTTGAACGGTTTCACCGATCCGAATTTCTCCGCTGTCAGGCTGTTCGCTCCCGGTCAGCATCCGGAACAGCGTGGTTTTGCCTGCCCCGTTCGGACCGATGACACCTACAATCGCGCCCGGCGGAATCTGCAAGCTTAGTTTTTCTATGAGCAGGCGATCTCCAAATCCCTTGCAGAGGTCGCTTATCTCGACAACGAGGTCTCCCAGGCGGGGCCCCGGAGGTATGTAAATCTCGTTGGTTTCCTGCCGTTTTTGGTACTGCTGCGATGTCAGTTCCTCGAACTGCGCCAGCCTTGCCTTGCTTTTGGCGCGCCTGGCCTTGGGATTGGAGCGCACCCACTCCAGTTCCGTCTTGATGCTCTTCTGGCGGGCGACTTCCTGCTTTTCTTCTACTGCAAGCCGCTGTTCTTTTTGTTCCAGCCAGGAACTGTAGTTGCCTTCCCACGGTATGCCATGTCCGCGATCGAGCTCCAGAATCCAGCCCGCCACGTTGTCCAGGAAATAGCGATCGTGGGTAACGGCAATTACGGTGCCCGCAAATTTTTCCAGGAACCGCTCGAGCCAGGCCACGGACTCGGCATCCAGGTGATTGGTTGGCTCATCCAGCAACAACATGTCGGGTTCCGCTAACAGCAGCCGGCACAGCGCGACGCGCCTTCTCTCACCACCGGATAACTTGCCGACATCGGATTCCCAGGGTGGAAGGCGCAGGGCATCTGCCGCTATTTCGAGCTGGCGTTCTACATCCCAGCCATTCTTTGCATCGATTTGATTTTGCAGTTCACCCTGTTCCTCAAGCAGTTTCGACATCTCGTCGTCGTCCATCGGTTCGGCGAAACGGTCACTGATTTCATTGAATTGGTTAATGAGGCCCAGTGTCTCTGCCATCCCTTCTTCGACATTGCCCCGCACGTCTTTCCCCGGGTCCAGTTGCGGTTCCTGCGGCAGGTAGCCGATTTTTATACCGGGCTGGGGACGCGCTTCGCCCTCGAATTCCTTGTCCACCCCGCCCATGATCCGGAGCAGGGTGGATTTGCCGGCGCCGTTCAGCCCAAGCACACCGATTTTGGCACCCGGAAAAAAGCTCAGCGAGATGTCTCGCAGGATCTGGCGTTTCGGCGGAACCAGCTTGGCAACGCCATTCATTGTGTATACGTACTGGGCCATGTTCTCTTTTATGGGAAACCCGGGGAGCCGCGATTATCCGGAAAGCAAAGGCTTTGTGCCACAATAATCCGTTTACCGTACCGTCAACTTGAGCCGCCGTGGAATTTTCAGACAGGCAACCTGTGTTCGTAGCAAAGGATGAACGTATCGCGGCCTATGGTTTCGGCGAAGGGCACCCGTTCGGCCTCGACCGGCACGCCGTGTTTCACAATGAACTGGCGCGCGCAGGTCTCGACGCCAACATCGAGTTTGCGGCTGCCCGGACGGCTACCCGTGAAGAGTTGCTTGCGTTCCATACCCCTCGCTACCTGGATTTTGTGGCCGACACGTGTAGCGGGGAGGGCATGTTTCTGGATGGCGGCGACACACCCGCCTTCCCCGGGCTCTACGAGGCATCTGCCGATATTGCCGGGACCACGCTCGCACTGGTCGACCTGGTCATGGGCGGCCGCGCCAGGCGGGCATTCACACCCATCGGCGGTCTGCACCACGCCGGGCGTGACCATGCCGCCGGGTTTTGTGTCTTCAATGATTGCGGCATCGCCGCCGAAATCCTGCGGTCGAAATACGGCCTCAAGCGCATCGCCTATGTCGATATCGACGCGCATCATGGTGACGGCATGTATTACGCGTTCGAGTCCGACCCCGACCTGCTCATCGCCGATATACATGAGGATGGCCGCGCCTTGTATCCCGGGACGGGACGCGCCGGTGAAACCGGAACCGGGAGTGCCGAGGGGACCAAGCTGAATATCCCGTTGCGGCCCCGCATGGGGGACGAAAAATTTCTGCAGGTCTGGGAGGATGTCGAAGCATTCGTGGCATCCGGCGAACCGGAATTCATTCTGCTCCAGTGCGGTGCCGACAGTATCGCCGGCGACCCGATTGCCCACCTGGAGTTTACGCCGGCGGCCCACGCACACGCGGCCCGCCGTCTGTGTGCGCTGGCGGACAAGCATTGCGACGGACGCATCCTCGGCATGGGAGGCGGAGGGTACGACCGGGACAATCTTGCGAGTGGCTGGACAGCCGTCGTAACTGAATTCGTCCGGGCATGCTGAACTCTATTCGCCTCTGTCACGCTAACCGTACTCGGGTACAATTCGCCCCTTTCCTCGAGCGGATGTGGAGCATTCAGGCATGTACAGCGATGAATGGACTATCGCGGATTTCGACCCGGAGCTTTATAAGGCCCTGGAAGATGAATCAAGGCGTCAGGAAGAACATATAGAGCTGATCGCGTCAGAGAATTACGCGAGCCCGCGGGTACTGGAAGCCCAGGGGACCAACCTGACTAACAAATACGCGGAAGGCTACCCGGGTAAGCGCTACTATGGCGGTTGCGAATATGTCGATGTCGCCGAACGACTTGCCATCGAGCGAGCAAAGCAGCTTTTCAACGCGGATTACGCAAATGTGCAGCCGCATTCGGGTTCGCAGGCCAATGCGGCCGTATACATGGCGTTACTTGAGCCCCACGACATGGTGCTGGGCATGGCGCTTGATGCCGGCGGTCACCTGACCCACGGTGCACCGGTCAATTTCTCGGGCCGTATATATAAGTCTGTTCAGTACGGGCTGGATTTGTCTACCGGTGAAGTCGACTACGACCGGGCCGCGGAACTCGCCGCCGAACACAAACCGAAGATGATCGTCGCAGGCTTTTCTGCGTACTCGCGCGTGCTCGACTGGCAGCGCTTTCGCGATATTGCCGATTCCGTCGGCGCATATCTCATGGCCGACATGGCGCATGTCGCCGGCTTGGTGGCGGTGGACGAGTACCCAAGCCCCGTGAACATCGCCGACGTCACGACTACGACGACGCACAAGACGCTGCGGGGACCCCGCGGCGGACTGATCCTGGCCCGTGAAAATGACGAAATTACCAAGGCACTTAATTCGCGTGTATTCCCGGGCAGCCAGGGTGGCCCGCTGATGCATGTGATCGCCGCTAAGGCGGTCGCTTTTAAAGAAGCAATGCAACCCGACTTCAAAACCTATCAGCAACAGGTCAAGAAAAATGCGGCGCAAATGGCGACCGTGCTCCAGGAACGCGGCTTGAATATCGTGTCCGGCGGCACGGATTCCCATATGTTCCTCGTCGACCTGATCGAGAAGGACATCACGGGTAAGGATGCCGACGCGGCACTGGACCGCGCCTACATAACGGTCAACAAAAATGCAGTGCCCAACGATCCGCGTTCGCCCTTTGTGACCAGTGGCCTGCGCATGGGAACGCCCGCAGTGACGACCCGGGGCTTCGGCATCGACGAGGTCAGCAAACTGGCCAACTGGATCGCTGATATCGTCGATGACCTCGACAACGAGAGCCAGATAGCAAAAGTCCGCGAGCAGGTACTGGATATCTGCAAGCGTTTTCCTGTCTATGGATAAGGTGGTCCGGGAACTATGCACTGCCCGTTTTGCGAACACGAAGAGACCAAGGTTATAGACTCGCGCCTGGCGGGTGAGGGCAGGGCTGTGCGGCGGCGGCGTGAATGCATGGCTTGCCACGAGCGCTTCACAACCTTCGAATCACCCGAACTGGTAATGCCCCGTTTAATCAAGCGGGATGACACGCGGCAGCCTTTCGATGTCGCGAAGTTGCGCAACGGTATCGTCAGGGCGCTGGAGAAGCGCCCGGTCAGCAGTGACACCATCGAGGAAATCATCGCGCGGATCACCCACCGGCTGCAGACGGAAGGCGAGCAGGAAGTGCCCGCAAGAGTCGTGGGCGAGATGGTCATGGAATCGCTCCGCGCGGTCGACGAAATTGCATACGTACGGTTCGCCTCCGTTTACCGAAGCTTCCAGGATGTCACCGAGTTCGAGGACGAAATAAGACGGCTCCAGGAAATGACGGGTGAAACGGCACGCCGCGATCAGATGTCCCTGTTGCCGGGTAACAAGAAATGAGCGAACCGACCGCAGACGATCATCAGCACATGGCGCGTGCACTCAAGCTCGCAGCACGCGGTGTATACACCACCGATCCGAACCCGAATGTCGGCTGTATCATCGTTGCCTCGAACGGTGACGTTGTCGGGCAGGGCTGGCATGAGCGCGCAGGCAAACTGCATGCAGAGCCCCTGGCACTTGAAGAGGCCGGGGAGGCTGCGAAAGGCGCCACCGCTTACGTCACCCTGGAGCCGTGCAGTCACCACGGACGTACGCCCCCGTGTGCGGACCAGTTGATAACTGCGGGTGTCAGCCGGGTCGTTTATGCGGCCGAAGACCCCAATCCGATTGTGTCCGGTTCAGGCGCGCAGCGGGTTATCGATGCCGGTATTGAAGTGGTCGCCGGTGTGATGGCTGCCGAAGCTGACGAGCTTAATCGCGGTTATGTGCAGCGTATGCGCACCGGCCGTCCCTGGGTTCGCTGCAAACTCGCCGTCAGTGTCGACGGTCGGACCGCGCTCGCGTCAGGTGAGAGTAAGTGGATCACCGGCGAAGCAGCGCGTGCCGATGTACACTGTTTGCGGGCCCGCAGCTCGGCCGTTCTGACCGGTATCGGAACAGTACTGGCCGACGATCCGTCATTAACCGCCAGGCTGGTGGGCGATGCCGAGATGCTGCAGCCGATGCGGGTTGTGGTGGATTCGCAATTGCGTACACCGGTGACCGCAAAACTGTTCGCAGAAGAATCACCCGTGCAGATATATCACCCGGATAACGTAACGCCCGGTAATGGCGCACTCGAAAAAGCCGGCGCAACTCTGCAGGCAGTGGCAGAGACAGGGGGCCACCCGGACCTTGCGGCAGTGTTGCAGGATCTTGGCGGGCAGGCGATCAACGACGTGCTGGTCGAAGCCGGCCCGACACTGAACGGCGCACTGCTGGATGCGGGGCTGATCGACGAGATAATTGTGTACCAGGCTGCGAGCATACTCGGTGCGGACAGCCGCGGTATGTTTGCAACGGAAACGATAACGGCCATGAGCGAGCGGAAAGAACTGGAATTGACTGACCTGCGTAAATTCGGTTCCGACATGCGCATGACCTATCGCGTGCTATCAGGCGAGGGAAGCTGAGATGTTCACCGGGATAGTGACAGCCACGGGCACGATTGCCGATATAGACCTGCGGGATGACCAGGGCACCTATCGCATCAATGCAGGCGGGCTCAGCCTTGACGGCGTGAAAACAGGCGATAGCATCGCGGTTAACGGTGTTTGCCTGACCGTAACCGCGATGAGCGACGATGGGTTCAGTGCAGATGTGTCGAGGGAAACGCTGGGCTGCACAACCCTGGGTGAATGCGCTGCCGGCGATAGAATCAACCTGGAGAGAGCGCTCGCGCTCGGCGATTCGCTGGGTGGGCACCTGGTCACGGGGCACGTCGATGGTGTGGGTGAAGTGAAAGCCACCAATCGCGAGGGCGATTCGGTGCGACTCGATATACTGGCGCCCGCGGTACTTGCCCGCTATATCGCAACTAAAGGTTCGATTTGTGTCGACGGCGTGAGCCTGACGGTTAACAGTGTCGATGATTCGCTGGTCGGCCTGATGATCATTCCGCACACCCAGGATCAGACAATAATTGCCGGCTACGAGGCTGGAACCCTCGTGAATATTGAAGTAGACATGATCGCAAGGTACCTGGAGCGCATAGTGCAGTACACTGGCAGGTATCAGTAACGGCCAGCAAACTAATAAGAGGTAGTTTCATGCACGGTGAAAGTGAGCCCGCAATCAAGGCTGATAACCAGGCGGCATTCAGCAGCATAGAAGATATCATTGCCGATATTCGGGACGGCCGGATGGTCATTATCGTGGATGATGAAAATCGCGAGAATGAAGGCGATTTCATTATGGCCGCCAGCAAAGTTGAGCCTGAACACATTAACTACATGGCGCGGTATGGGCGTGGCCTGATTTGCCTGACGCTTACCCAGAACCGCTGTCGGCAACTCCGTTTGCCTTTGATGGTGAATGAAACCAACGAGGCGCATACGACCAATTTCACGTTATCTATCGAAGCGGCCGAAGGTATTACCACCGGTATATCTGCCCATGATCGTGCATGCACTATTCGAGTGGCGGTCGCCGAAAATGCCGGACCCGAGGATTTGCGTCAGCCGGGTCACGTGTTTCCACTGATGGCGCAGGCCGGCGGCGTGCTGACGCGTGCGGGCCACACCGAGGCGGGGTGCGACCTGGCGCGACTTGCGGGTCTTGCACCGGCCGCAGCTATTGTTGAGATTCTCAACGAAGACGGCACCATGGCCCGTCGCCCCGAGCTCGAAGTGTTCGCCTGCGAGCACAACCTTAAGATCGGCAGCATTGCGGACCTGATCAGTTACCGGTTGGAAAAAGAGCAGTCGGTCGAACGTATTTCTGAACAGACCGTCAACACCGAGTTCGGCGAGTTTCAACTCGTGTCTTTCGAAGACCACATCAGCCGCAATGTGCATGCAGCGCTGGTTAAGGGTGACATCGGTGGCGACAAGCCGCCGCTCATCCGCGTCCACGTTCAGGATACGCTGGGCGACGTGCTGGGTGTTTTGAGCCCCAGCCTGGGCTGGCCGCTACGCGCGGCGATGAAACGTATTGCGGACGAGGGCAGGGGGATTGTCGTTGTATTGCGCCACGTCGAATCGCCACGCAGTTTCGTCTCGGCTGTCGAATCGTTGCACGCGCCGGTTGCCGAAGTTACAGGCAAACGCCACAGCGTCAGCGTGTTGCGGACCTACGGCATCGGCTCACAGATATTGCGCGACCTCGGAGTCACGCGCATGCGCGTTTTGAGCGCGCCCAAACAAATGCATGCAATATCCGGTTTTGGGCTGGAAATTGTTGAATACGTCGACAATATTGAATGAACACAACTCCGTCCAAATCAAAGCCGCAGGAAGTTAAGCGGAACCTTTACGGTGCATCCTTCTGTATCGTCGCTGCGCGCTTTAATGCAGACATTGTCGAGTTACTGACCGAAGCAGCCCGGCAGACTTTGCTGGACAACGGGGTGGCGGATTCTGCGATAGAGGTCATCCGCGTACCGGGAGCATTCGAAATACCGCTGGCGGCCAGGCGTGCGGCGCAGACTAAACGCTTCGACGGTATCGTTGCGCTCGCCGCGATAGTTAGGGGCGGAACACCGCATTTTGATTACGTGTCGTCGGCCAGCATCGGCGGCATCAACCGGGTGGCCCTGGATTGCGATATCCCGGTTGGCAACGGTGTGCTCACCGTGGACACCATGGAGCAGGCGGCCGAACGGGCCGGCGGCCCCGAAGGTAATAAGGGTGCCGATGCAGCGCTTGCAGCCGTCGAAATGGTTGAGCTGCTGCGGGACCTCTAACAGCATGGCGGCGCAGGGCAGGCATGGTGCACGGCAACTGCTGGTGCAGGCTTTTTATCAGTCACAACTCTCCGGTCATGCGGGCAGCGAATTACTGGAACAGTTCGCCGACCATCCCGACATCGGTAAATCGGATCGCGCATATTTTGAGCAATTGATTGAGCAGATCGAAGAGTCCCGCGCGACCCTCGACGCGCATATCACCGAATTCGGAGACATACCTGCCGAGCAGCTCGATCCGGTCGAACGGGCTGTGCTCTGGATTGCACTGGCCGAGTTTTGTTTTCAGCCTGACGTGCCGGCAAACGTAATACTGAACGAAGCGGTAGAACTCGCAAAGTTATACGGCGCCGAAGGCGGCTACCGCTACATAAATGGACTCCTGGATAAGGCTTCCACCAACCTGCGTCCGGCCGACGTTTAAATCATGAACAGCGCTGCTCCTGTCCGCGAATTCGAGATTATCGAGCGCGTGTTCCGGCGTGTATCAGGTCGTGCGGACGTTGTTCTGGGCATTGGCGACGACGCTGCTGTTACGCGATTAAGCGCAGGACGCGAACTGGTAACCGCTACCGATACCCTGGTATGCGGTACACACTTTGCGGCCGATGCTCCGCCGCATTCCGTCGGTTACAGAAGCCTTGCCGTCAATCTCAGTGATCTGGCCGCGATGGGCGCCGACCCGGCCTGGGCAAGTCTCGCTATCAGTTTGCCGGCGGTCGATGACGACTGGCTCGAAAGTTTTGCGCTGGGTTTTTTCGAACTTGCCGACAAGTATGACGTGGAATTAATAGGCGGTGATACTGTCCGTGGTCCGCTGGCCGCGACGGTCACCCTGCAGGGGAGCGTGCCGGATGGGGCAGCGGTTACCCGCGGCGGTGCACAGGAAGGCGACATGATTTACCTCACCGGCAACCCGGGTGACGCAGTGGCCGGGCGCTTATTGCTGACCGGCGAACTCACCGGTAAAAAAAGCCCGGACGCCGATACGCTGCTTACGCGGCGCTTTATGTACCCTGAACCACGCATCACGGAAGGGCTGGCGCTGCGTACTATCGCTACCGCGATGATCGATATTTCAGATGGATTGCATGCCGACCTTACGCATTTGCTCACCGCGAGCGGCGCAGGAGCCGAACTCGATGTGTCGCAACTGCCGCTTTCGGTTGAACTGCTGGAGTTGGTTGGTGAATCCCGTGCAAGCAAGTTTGCACTCTGTGGTGGTGATGACTATGAACTGTGTTTCACGGCCCCCGCCGAGCGGGCGAAAGATATCGCGGCCATGGCGGAATCACGGGGGTGCCCGTGCAGCCAGATCGGTACCGTGTCCGCAGGCGGTAAAATCGAATGGCACCTGCATGGCAGGCATTACGATGTGCCGGTTGACGGTTTCAGGCACTTCGAATGATGATTAAATGAAAAAGGGGTTAGTTATGCAGCCGGGGGCCAGGCTTGGAACACAGTGACCTCGTTCGACAGGTCCTGAAAGACCCGCTGCACTGGCCGGCCTTCGGCTTTGGTCTGGGATTGATGCCGTTCGCTCCGGGTACCTGGGGCTCGCTGCTCGGGATCGCGCTCTGGTGGGCGACACCCCGGGACCCTGTTGTTCAGCTGTCGCTGGCCGCAGCGATGTTCCTGGCCGGAATCTGGATAACAGGAGCCAGCGCACGCCGTATCGGGGTGCATGACCATCCGGGCATCGTCTGGGACGAGATTCTGGGGATGTACCTGACGCTCGTCGTGGTGCCTCCGAAACCCTTGTGGATACTGGCTGCATTCGGTTTTTTCAGGGTCGCAGACATCTGGAAACCGTGGCCGATCCGCGACCTGGATCACAGATTGGGTGGTGGCCTCGGGATTATGCTCGATGACGTAATCGCGGCTTTATATGCTGCCGTAATGTTGTTGTTTTTACAGTATTTTCTTATTTGATCTATGCGGAAACAGGAAGCGATCCATGCTGACATCAGCGGCTAAAAAAGGTGCCGATCGTACTGTTCCCGCCAAGATCGGTAAATACGAAATAATCAATGAAATCGGCAAAGGTACGACGGGCGATGTCTACCTTTCGCATGACCCCTATTACGGCCGTGATGTTGCCGTAAAGGTCTATCACCCGGAAACCAATGCGGATACCCAGGCCGCCAAGGTTGCCCGGAAAATGTTCTTTAACGAAGCCCATATCGTCGGGATGCTACAGCACCCGAATATTCTGCCCATTTTTGATGCGGGCGAAGAAGAGGGGCGGCACTACGTTGTTATGGAGCATGTGCAGGGCGCCCGAACACTTGCGGCTTATTGCAACCCCGATGCGCTGTTGCGCGTAGCAGACGTAATAGAAATCACCTTCAAATGCGCCAAGGCCCTGCACTATGCACACGGGCGCGGACTGATACACCGGGATATCAAGCCAAGTAACGTGATGCTGACACCCGACAACGATGTGCGCATTATCGATTTTGGTATCGCGCTCCTGAAAGATGCTGATATGTCAGCGATCCAGGGAATCGCGGGTTCGCCGAGCTACATGCCGCCCGAGCAGGTGCAGTCGATGGAGATCACCAAGACTTCCGATCTGTACTCCCTGGGCGCGGTCATGTACGAGATGCTCACCGGTTTCCGCCCGTTTCGTGCAAACTCCCTGGCGAAGCTCCTTAACCAGATCGTTTATGCGACCCCGCCGCCGATTCATTCTTTGCGGTCAGATGTGCCGGAGGAGCTGGAAGAAATTGTCGCCGGGGCCATGCAGAAGGAACCGGCTGCGCGTTACGCAAGCGGCGCAGAATTTGCCGCCAAACTGACCCGCGTATACCAATCGCTGACCTCGAAGAAGAATGAAAGCATCGACGAAAGCGAACATTTCTCGCTGCTTCGCCGGCTGAATTTCTTCCACGATTTTGCGCATTCGGAAATCCGCGAGCTGCTGAGCGCCGGTGACTGGCGCGAATATAAGCCGGGCAACGAGATTGTTCGCGAGGGTGAATTGGACGACCGCTTCTACGTGATCGTATCGGGTAGCTGCGTGGTGGAAGCCAGTGGCGTAACCGTCGGTGGAATGGAAACCGGCAATTGCTTTGGTGAATCCAGCTATGTATCGGGAACCAAGCGAACCGCAACGATTAAAGCACAGGACAGTGTTACGGTTTTAAGCGTCAGCGCCACCTTGCTGGAGCAGTTGTCGACCGAATGCCAGTTGCGCTTTAACAAGGTGTTCCTGCGTTCCCTGATCCGCCGCCTGCAGGGAGCCGACGACGGTTGAGCTAGCCGTCTTCTTCCTCCTCGTCAAAGTCCTTTAGCGCTCCATCCATCAACACCTGCACACGCTGTTCGGCCGCGCGTAATGCAGCCTGGCAGTCGCGACTCAGTTTCACGCCTTTCTCGAATTGCTTGAGCGCCTTTTCCAGGGGCAGGTCGCCTTCTTCAAGTTGCTGCACGATGTTCTCAAGCTCGTTCAGCGATTTTTCAAGGTCTGGGGTGCGTTTCTGACCACTCACGTCGATGTTGCTCCCGGCAGATGCTCTTGGGCTTTTCTAAATGGGTTGGCAAGGTTTGCACAGCCCCTTGCGCGGGTCAATTTTGTGTTTCGTTTTAGGTGTTGACAGAACTCCCGAGTGAAATTATGGTTAGAATCAGTCTAAGACTAGATAGTCACACCGAATAACAAAGAGAGGGGAACAATGGACCTTAAAGGCAGCAAAACAGAACAAAACCTGAAAGACGCTTTTGCCGGTGAGTCGCAGGCAAATCGTCGTTATCTTTATTTTGCCGGCAAAGCGGACGTGGAAGGTTACAACGATGTCGCTGCGCTGTTTCGTTCGACCGCGGAAGGTGAAACAGGTCATGCGCACGGTCACCTGGATTACCTTGCATCTGTTGGCGACCCGGCTACCGGGCTTCCGATCGGTGGTACATCGGAAAACCTGAAAGCATCAGTAGCAGGTGAGACTCACGAGTACACGGATATGTATCCGGGAATGGCAAAGTCTGCACGCGAAGAGAGCTTTGAAGAAATTGCTGACTGGTTCGAAACGTTGGCCAAAGCCGAGCGTTCGCATGCAAACCGCTTTCAGAAAGCCCTGGATACACTTAACGACTGAGTCCTGCGGTCCTCGGGTGCCAGTGGATTCCTGATTTCCGGGTTCCGGAGATTCGCTTATGAGCTCAGATGAGCCTCGTGAGGGCAGCCTCGACGCGCCGACGCGCCATCCGCTGGACTGGCAGTCGGAAGAGTTCTGTGACGCGGCCTCACTCGAGGCCGAGCTCGAGCGTGTATTCGACATCTGTCACGGCTGCCGCCGTTGCTTTAACCTCTGTAACTCATTTCCTACCCTGTTCGACGTAATTGACGAGTCCGATACGGGCGAACTCGACTCGGTTCCGAAAAAAGTATTCATGGACGTCGTCGACGAGTGCTATCTCTGTGACATGTGCTTCATGAGCAAATGTCCGTACGTGCCGCCGCATGAGTGGAATATCGATTTCCCTCACCTGATGTTGCGTGCCAGGGTTGCGCGGTTCAGAAAGGATGGCGCGCCGCTGCGCGACCGGATACTTGCCTCGACGGACCAGGTTGGCAACATCGCCGGCATACCGGTCGTTGCCGGTGTCGTCAATGCGGTGAACAAAAGCAAAGCCGGGCGTAAACTACTGGAGCAAACCCTCGGTGTTGATTTGTCTGCGCCGGTCCCCGAGTATCACAGCGATACCGGCCGCAAGCGCGTTGGCACCGATTCGGGCGCCAGGGCGCGCGTCGGCGCCCCGGTTAACGGCACGTCGGGCCGGGTGGTCCTGTTTGCGACCTGCTATGGCGACCGGAACTCGCCGCAAATAGTCGAGGACCTCGTCAGGGTGTTTGAGCACAATGGTATTCCGGTGGCACTGGTAGAAGCTGAGCAGTGTTGCGGAATGCCGAAGCTGGAGCTGGGTGATCTCGCGGGGGTTGATCAGCTCAGGTCCGCAAATATCACACAGTTGCTTCCGTGGGTGCAGGAGGGCTGGGACCTGGTTGCGCCCGTGCCGTCATGCGTTCTCATGTTCAAACAGGAGCTCCCGTTGATGTTTCCCAACGATGCGGATGTGCAGGCAGTTGGTGGCGCGTTCTACGACCCGTTCGAGTATCTGCACTTAAGGCACAAAGGCGAGAACCTGGATATTGATTTTAAAACCTCGCTTGGAAAGGTTTCCTACCAGGTGCCGTGTCACCTGCGAGTACAGAATATCGGGCTGAAGACACGCGACGTTCTGCAACTCATTCCTGGTACAACGGTCGATATCATCGAACGTTGTTCGGGTCATGACGGCACCTACGGTGTCAAGAAGCGGTTTCGGCAGGCCTCCGTTAAAATTGCGCGTCCGGTCGTACGCAAGGTAGCAGAAGCCGACTCCGACCACTTTACGAGCGACTGCCCCATGGCGGGCGCGCAGATCGACCAGTTGTTGCCGGAACCGGGCGCGTATTTGCACCCTTTGTCGTTACTGCGTAAAGCCTACGGGATATAGTCAGGTATGGCCGCAAAACTATCGCCGCAGGATTTGTTCAGCCTCGAAGAATACGCACGTACGCGTAGCGACTTTCGTGTCCGCGTGCTGGCCCACAAGAAACACCGTCGCCTGGGACTGGGGGATCACCTGACCCTGCACTTCGAGGACTCGCTGACCATGCAGTACCAGATCCAGGAAATGCTTCGTATAGAACGAATCTTTGAGCCGGAAGGCATACAGGCCGAACTCGATGCCTACAATCCGCTGATTCCGGACGGCAGCAACTGGAAAGCAACCTTGCTGATCGAATATTCAGATGTTGCGGAAAGGCAGCAGGCACTGGCCCGGCTTATGGGCATCGAAGAGCAGATCTGGGTTCAGTGCGGGGGCCATGAGCGGGTGCATGCGGTCGCGGATGAGGACATGGAAAGATCGACGGACGACAAGACCTCCGCCGTGCATTTTCTGCGCTTTGAATTGTTGCCGGAAATGGTCGATAGCCTGCGCGTCGGTGAAACGCTGACAGTCGGGGCCAGCCACGCCAATTACCTGCTGGATGGCCTGCAGGTTCCCGGCCTGGTGCGTGAGTCCCTGCTGGCCGACCTGGCCTAGCGAATACCCTCAAAACTTCCGTAACGCCCGAAAGCATTGCATATTCTGCAAAGTGGAATACTATTCCGCTGGGTTTAGCAGGTTTTTGTTGTGTGTGCGGCTTGCGGGAGAGCGTTTTTGCGCCACCGTGCCCGCAAGCGTATCTGAAAGGTGTCATTGCTGTGAGCAAGAGCTACAGCGCTTCCGATATTGAGGTTCTGAGCGGGCTTGAGCCTGTCCGTCGCCGTCCCGGCATGTACACGGATACGACGAGGCCCAATCATCTCGCGCACGAGGTGCTGGATAATAGTGTCGACGAGGCCATATCGGGGCATTGCAAAAAAATTGATGTGACCCTGCACAAGGACGGGTCGCTGGAAGTAATTGATGACGGTCGTGGCATGCCGGTCGATAAACACCCGAAAGAAAAAATTCCCGGTGTAGAGCTCATCATGACGCGCCTGCATGCCGGCGGTAAGTTTTCTAACGAGCACTACCAGTATTCCGGCGGGTTGCACGGGGTAGGGGTGTCAGTTGTCAATGCGCTTTCCAGGAACCTCGAGGTCTGGATACGGCGCAACAGCAAGGAATACAACATCAGTTTTGCGGGCGGCAAGAAGCGCGGCAAGCTTGAAGTCGTTGGTAAGGTTGGCAAGCAGAATACGGGTACAACCATCAGGTTCTGGCCCGACAAGCAGTATTTTGACAGCGACAAGTTTTCTGTCAGCCGGCTGCTGCACACCTTGCGAGCCAAAGCCGTGCTGTGTCCCGGCCTGCGCATCCGATTCAAGGTCGAGAAAACCGGCGATAAGCATGAGTGGCAGTATGAGGGCGGGCTGGAGCAGTATCTGCTCGAGGGGCTTGGCAAGGCCGAAACGCTGCCCACGGAGCCGTTCGGCGGCTCGATGAAAAGTGACAACGAAGAAGTGGACTGGGCGCTGGTCTGGGTAAGCTCTGGTGAGAAATCCGTTGCCGAGTCCTACGTAAACCTGGTGCCGACCCCGCAGGGCGGTACTCATGTAAACGGTTTTCGTTCCGGCCTGACCGAAGCCTTGCGCGAATACTGCGAGTTACGCAGCCTGTTGCCGCGAGGCGTGCGCATTGCGCCCGAGGACGCCTGGGACGGTATCAGTTTCGTGCTTTCCACCAAAATGGAAGACCCGCAGTTTTCCGGGCAGACCAAGGAAAGGCTCTCGTCCCGCGAGTCGGCCGCATTTATCTCTGGCGTAGTTAAAGACGAGTTCGCGCTCTGGCTTAATAAGCATGCCGAGTCCGGAGACCTGATTGCGCAGCGGGTAATCGACGCCGCCTTAAGCCGTATAAAGGCGAGTAAGGCCGTTACGCGTAAGAAGGTCGTAACCGGCCCTGCGTTACCCGGCAAATTATCTGATTGCAGCAGCACCGACCCCGAACGCGGCGAGCTGTTCCTGGTCGAGGGCGATTCGGCCGGCGGGTCGGCCAAGCAGGCAAGGGACCGGGAGTTCCAGGCCGTGCTGCCGTTGCGGGGCAAGATCCTGAACACCTGGGAGGTCGATCCCGGTGAATTGTTGGGTTCACAGGAAGTTAACAACATCAGTCTTGCCATCGGAATGGATCCGGGCAGTGAAGACCTGTCGCAACTTCGTTACCACAAGGTTTGCATACTGGCCGATGCCGACTCGGATGGGCTGCATATCGCCACGCTGATATGTGCCTTGTTCGTCCGGCATTTCCCGGCGCTGGTAGCAGCAGGCCACGTTTACGTCGCGATGCCTCCGTTGTACCGGATTGATGTCGGCAAGCAGGTGTTTTATGCGCTCGACGAACACGAGCGTCAGGGCAAACTCGATCAGATAGAGGCGGAAAAACTGAAAGGGAAACTCAGTATCACCCGGTTTAAGGGGCTGGGCGAAATGAGTCCGGTGCAGCTGCGCGATACGACCATGGCACCGGATACCCGTCGCCTGGTGCAATTGAGCATCGAGGCGAAGGACAATACACACAAGTTGATGGATATGCTGCTGGCCAAAAAACGCGCGAAGGATCGGCGTAACTGGCTGGAAAGCAAGGGCAACCTGGCAGAGGTCTAAATGGGCACACAGAACCAGCTGGATTTTGAAGGTATCGAGACGCTTCCACTGGCCGAATTTACCGAGAAGGCCTATCTCGATTATTCAATGTACGTCATTCTCGATCGTGCTTTGCCGCACATCGGCGACGGCCTCAAGCCCGTACAGCGCCGAATCATCTATGCGATGAGTGAACTCGGCCTGAGTGCCGTGTCCAAGCCTAAGAAATCGGCGCGCACCGTCGGTGACGTACTGGGCAAGTTTCATCCACATGGCGATTCCGCGTGTTACGAGGCCATGGTGCATATGGCCCAGAACTTTTCGTATCGGTATCCGGTTGTCGACGGGCACGGTAACTGGGGGTCGCCGGACGATCCCAAATCCTTCGCGGCCATGCGCTATACGGAAGCAAAGCTGGCCAGGTATGCGAACCTGCTGCTCGGGGAACTGGGCGCCGGCACTGTTGACTGGGCACCGAATTTTGACGGGACGCTGGAGGAGCCAACGCGCTTGCCTGCGCAGGTGCCCAACCTGCTCCTTAATGGTGCAATGGGTATTGCGGTCGGAATGTCGACCGATATCCCCCCGCACAACCTGAACGAAGTTGTCAGCGCGCTGGTGCGCCTGCTCGACGAACCCAAGACAACCCTGCGCGGAATCATGAGCCACATTAAGGGGCCCGATTTTCCGACCGGCGGAGAAATTATTTCGCCGCGCGCAGAAGTGTCTGAAATCTACAAGACGGGCAACGGCACCCTGAGGGTGCGTGCAACGTGGGAAAGGGAGGGGCTGGATGTTGTCATTAACAGCCTGCCTTACCAGGTTTCCGGCAGCAAAATCCTGGAGCAGATAGCAACGCAGATGCGCGCCAAGAAGCTGCCGATGGTAGAGGATCTGCGCGACGAGTCCGATCATGAAAATCCGACACGACTCATAATCACACCTCGTTCAAACCGTGTTGATATTGACGACCTGATGAGCCACCTGTGTGCGAGCACGGATCTGGAGCGTACGCAGCGAGTTAACCTGAACGTGATCGGCCTGGACGGGCGTCCCGCGGTTCGCAGCCTGAAAGATATTCTGGGCGAGTGGCTGGACTTTCGCCTGGCAACGGTGCGCAGGCGACTCGAGTTCCGGCGTGACCGGGTACAGGAACGCCTGCATATACTTGAAGGTCTGCTTGTCGTCTATCTCAACATCGACAAGGTCATCAAGATAATCCGCGAAGAGGACGACCCGGGTCCGGTCCTCATGAAGAAATTTAAAATTTCGGAATTGCAGGCCGAAGCCATCCTTAACCTCCGCCTCCGGAACCTCGCCAAGCTCGAGGAAATGAAAATTAAGGGCGAGCAGGAAGAGCTTAGCGGCGAACTTGAGGAAATCCTGAAGCTCCTGAGGAGCAAAGTGAAACTCAAGAAACTCGTGCGGGGCGAATTGCTCGAGGCAGCGGAAGAATTTGGCGACGAACGCAGAACGATTATCGTGGAGCGTGATGCAGCCCAGGCGATGGATGAGTCGGAACTGATACCGAGCGACCCCGTAACGGTAATTCTGTCGGCCCGCGGCTGGGCCCGGGCAGCCAGGGGGCATGATGTCGATCCCCTGTCGCTGGGCTACAAGTCCGGCGACGAGTTTCTGGCGGCAGCAATGGGGCGCAGCAACGAACAGGCAGTTTTTACGGACACGCAGGGCCGGGCATATACTTTGCTGATCCATACCCTGCCGTCGGCGCGGGGGCAGGGCGATCCGCTTACGGGCCGGTTCAAGCCTGCAGACGGCGCGGGTTTTTGCGGAGTGATGGCAGGTAGCCCGGAGCAGTGGTGGCTGGTTTCCAGTGACGCCGGTTATGGCTTCTTCGTTCAGTCCGCCGAGCTTTATTCGCGCGCCAAGGCGGGTAAGGCCATGCTGCGCGTACCTGAAGGCGGGACTGCACTGACGCCGGTAACCGTTCCGGGTGGTGAGTTCCCGGAAGACACGCTGGTCGCAGCGGTCGGATCGGCCGGGCACCTGCTGGTATTCCCGTCCGAAGAATTGCCCGAAATGGCCCGCGGCAAGGGCATCAAGATACTTGGAGTGCCGACAAAGAAATACAAGGAAGGCGAAGAACGCATGGTCGCTGTGGCGTTACTGCAACCAGATGAGAGTCTCATCGTGCATTGTGGGTCGCGCAAGATGACGTTAAAGGCTGGCGAAATCGAGGATCGATACCTGGGTGAGCGAGGCCGGCGCGGCAGTCTCTTGCCCCGAAACTATCGCAAGGTGGACGGGCTGGAGACCGAGGTAAAAGAAGCCAACTAAAATTTAGTTCTTGTTGGCGGTGCGTTCGGCGAAAGCTTCCTCGACTTCCTCAGCTTCGAGAATCTGGCTGGCCGTCATCTCGTCTTCGTAGTCCTGGGACAACAACCCGAGTGCCTGGGTCAGTGTTTCGGACATCCTGTCGTTGATGGTTCCGTTTTCCGCTTCAGTCGAAAGTGACTGCAGATCGTTCATCGTTTCTTCCTCTGAAGCGCCCGGCAGGTCCGGGAGTTCCTCCGTCGGCGCCAGGCTTTCACCATTTCCGATGCGTGCAGTGGTTGATCCACTGAATGGCTGACCAAGGGCGGACTGTACCTTGAGATCGCCAAGTGAAAGCGCTCCTGCCGGATCCGCCTGCAGCATGGCAAGCGCCATACCAGCGACCAGTATTCCACGGGTGAATGCCACCCGGGATACTGAAAATTCGTTGTGGCCCGATAGCGGTTTTTGCCGCAGTGCCAGGGCAATATCCCTGGTAAGCAAGGCCCGCCTATTTTGATTGGGCGTCCCTATCACTCCTCACGCTGTGCATCTGACTCTCCCTCGCGCACATCCGCGTATAAAGCCATGTTTTTGCGCTGCTTTGAACGAAAAGAGTCTCGTTTTACCTCTGCCATGGGTGGGTTTCCGGTGATGGGGCCTGTAAGTGTGAACTGGGTCACATTCAGGCGAGGTCTTCGACCGTTAATGCCAGCGTGGTCTGCGTGGAATAGCTGACATCTTCGATAATGATTTCGCTGTTCTGTACGTAGTTGCCCTGTATATGAGCAATGCCAAGCTGCCACAGTACCGCTATCGTATTGGCATCCTGCACGCGCTCCGCAATTGTCTGGATACCCTTGTCGGCCGCATGGCGACAAACTTCCTTGATCTTGTTCTGGGCGTCCGGGTTCTTGTGCAGGCCCTGCATCAGGCTGCCGTCTATCTTGAGATATCCCATCGGGATGAGGTCGATCACACGGCTTGATTCTTCGCCCTGGCCAAAGTGATCGATAGCGAAGTTGAAACCCAGGCTGCGCAAGCTCTCAGAAAGATTTTGCGTCTGCCGCAGATGTTTGTTGACGACTTCCTCGGCGATTTCAAAGCATATTTTTGTCGGCGATATCCTGGCTTCATCCGCCTGCGATTTAAGCCATTCGACCAGCGTTTCGTCCAGCAGTGAGTCCTTGGAAAGGCGAATGAAAACCAGGTTGGCGTTGTTCGCCGCGCAGAAGGAGATCGATGCGCCGATGATCCAGCGGTCAAGGCTTTTGACCAGCCCGGTGCGCTCCGCAACCGGCATGAATTCGCCTGGTAGCACCGTATTCCCCTCTTCATCAAGCATCCTTACCAGCGTGACGTATGCACCTTCGATATCAATGTTCAGGCCCGCAATGGGCTGGTGTTCGAGCCGCAAACGGTTCTCCATGAGCGCGCCGCGAATTCGCGGCACCCAGACCGAGTCGTCCTGACGGATTTTCTTCGCCTCGCCACTCGATTCGCACAGGTCAATCCGGTTACCGCCCTGCGATCTCGCGGTCATGCAGGCACGTTCAGAATCTGCAATCAGGCCGATTACCGGTTTCTTGTCTGAATCAACCTCACAGAGGCCAATGGAGCAGGTGATAACGGTCGAGCGCTCTTCGTACTCGAACACGGTGTCTGATATCGATTTCAGGAATTGTTCGGCCCATGCTTCAACGTCGGCCATGGTTCCGCGTTCGAGCATGATGGTGAACATCGTGCCGCCAAAGCGACCGCAGATATCACTTGGCTGGGTAAATTCTTTCAGAAGCTGGGCAAGCTGGGATATCGCGGACTCGGTGCCCATGAGTCCTATATCGCGGTGCGCACGGGAGAACTTGTCTGGCCGTATATAAGCAAGTGTACGCACCCCACCCTGGGGTGGTTGGGTCAACCGTTCCGTCACCGTATTCAGAAAATGCTGGCGGTTAAGAAAGCCGGTTACCTGGTCCCGCTGAATGGCCAGTTCGACGACCTTTTCCGGGCTGCTCGATTCGTTATTGAGTTCGGGCGATACAAGCATGCGTACGGCCGGTTCACCATCGTGCTCTACATTTTCGAGACTGAACGCAACGGGAAATTCCTTACCGCCGGGTCGCAGGCCACAAATGTCCAGCGTCGCGTCCTGCCATTTCTCTCGCTGGCAGGCAACGAGGGCGCCTTTTAACGCCGGCCGATCGGATTCGCGGCACATGTCCATGACCGTATGTCCGATCAAATTCTCACCCTCCGGCTGATCAAACAGTTCCAGCCATGCGGGGTTGGCATTCACGATGATGCCCTCCTGGATATCTGCAATCGCTTCCACCGATACCTGCTTCAGGGAGTTGAGCTCGTGCTTGTACTGGTTCGCAGAGCCCATGACGCTCTCGAGCGCGTTCTCCAGCTGGTAGGAATGCAGTTCACGATTGGCGACCGCCAGGAAGCGGTCCGTGTTCGTCAGCGTTACGACGTCGCGCGCACCTTGTTCCATGGCCTTTACGATCACGTCCTCGACGATCGCATCGCATACGAGGATGACGGGTACATGGGGGGCACAGGTATTACGGACCTGGCAGATGTGTTTAAGGTTTTCGCGGTTTCCCGTATCGAACGGGATAATGAGATCGGGGGCGTTATTGCTTATCATCGATTCCAGGTCATCCTGGGGGCCGACCTTGATGCAATGAGCAGCATGCCCCGCGTCACGGAGTGCCGTATTAACAGCCGCTACGTGATCATCCTCCGGGGTGACTATGATCACAGAAATACTGGTCGAGTCGCTCACACAACACCTTCTTTCGTCATAACTTTGCTGGTACTCGCCGAAAAAAATATCGACGAGGCCAGTAATTTAGCGGGCTGCGGACAATTTGAGTGTGACCTGAGTCGGAAAATGTGAACTTGGTTAGATTATGTAAGACGGTTATCCAGGGGCAGTTCCGGCGCTTGTCAGGAGGCCCTTAGAAGCCCGGGCACGGGGTACACGCCTAAAGTCTCGCTTTCCCGCGTGAGCCGGTATGATAGGCGCCCGTTTCGGGCCGGATTAGCCCCTATGCTGCGCTGTTCGCGCATTCATTGTTGGACAGAAGGTGAAAAATGGCTTCTTACAGTACTAACGAGTTTCGATCGGGCCTCAAGCTGCTGATAGACGGCGATCCGTGCGCGATTATCGAAAATGAATTCGTTAAGCCCGGTAAAGGGCAGGCATTTAACCGGGTCAAGATACGTAACCTGAAGACAGGGCGCGTAGTTGACCGGACCTACAAGTCTGGAGAGTCGGTCGAGGCTGCAGATGTAGTCGAGTATGAAATGCAGTATCTGTACAGCGATGGAGATCAGTGGCATTTCATGGACCCGCAAAGTTATGAGCAGTATGCCGCCGGTAAAGCCGCCGTTGCCGAGGCCGCCAAGTGGCTGAAAGAAGAGGACGTGTGCAACGTTACGCTCTGGAACGGTGATCCGCTGCTGGTTGAACCGCCGAATTTTGCCGACCTTAAGATTGTTGAAACAGACCCGGGACTGAAGGGCGACACAGCGCAGGGGGGTATAAAGCCTGCGAAACTCGAAACAGGCGCGACGGTGCGTGTACCGTTATTTATAGAAGAGGGTGAGTTAATCCGGGTTAACACCCGCACCGGTGAATACGTTTCCAGGGTTAAAAGCTAACGGGCGGGGCACCTACCGCCCGGGAATAAAGCTGAGTACTGCAGCCAGCGAGTCCAGTTGGTTGGTCACCATGAGGAGCCGGTCCAGGCCGACGGCGACACCCGAACAGTCGGGGAGTCCGGCTTCAAGTGCGTCCAATAGCAGGGTATCCGGCTCCATATCCGGACGTCCGCACAAATGGCGTTGCTTTCGGTCAGACTCAAATCGTTCCGCCTGTTCGACCGCGTTGCCAAGTTCGTGAAATCCGTTGGCGATCTCCACGCCGTTGAGAAAAACCTCGAAACGCAGGGCAGTTGCAGGGTCATCCGGATTAATGCGCGCGAGCATGGCCTGTTCGGCAGGGTAGCTGTCCATGACGACCAGCACTTCTCCCGGCAGCCCGGGATAAACAAGGTGCGTGGCTAACAGGTCCAGCCATGCCTGCCGATCATTGCCAAGGCTTTTTGTTAGTTCATCGTCGAAAATATCGCCCAGAAAATTTTGTGCCGTCGAGCGCAGCTCATCCACTTCGGCCTCGAGAGGATTGACAGAGCAGGCCTGCATGAACGCAGCTGTATAACTGATCCGGATATTCTTACTGACCGGATTGCTGCCCGGTTCACTGATTTCGTAAATCAGCGCACAGGTTTCGGAAGCGATGTCCTGCAGATTAAAATTATGGCGGTACCATTCGATCATCGTGAATTCGGGTTGGTGCCGCTCGCCGCGCTCGCCATCGCGGAATACTTTGCCTATCTGGTAGATATCCGGGCTGCCCGCGGCAAGCAGCCGTTTCATGTGGTATTCCGGCGAACTACGAAGGAAGACCGGCTTGTCTGAAACCGTCGTTTTAACGGCAATGTTGTCGATGTGTGGGTCGGTTACCCCGAATTCGCAGAGTACCGGTGTTTCGACCTCGGTAATGTCCCGGGCGGAAAAAAAGTTTCTTGCTGTTGCCAGTGCCGTGGCACGCCGCTTGATGCTGTCCCGGCTGGCAGTGGGTTGCCAGTCTTCCGTCACGGTTGTGCCTGGTTCGTGTGCGAACCGATACGCTGACCGGCCTGAACGCGCTCGCCGCCGTCCGCTGCCTGAAGCCACTCGATGCCTTCACCCGGTGCAATGAACACCACGGTCGAGCCCAGGTTGAAATGACCCATGTAGTCACCGCGCTCGAAGCGCAAAGATTCGTTAGCGCTAAAGTCCGTGCGCATAACACTACGGTCGGGAGGTGGTGTAATTTCACCCGCCCAGGCAGTCGAAATACTGGCGACGTTCATTGCGCCAACCAATACCAGGGCAAATGGCCCGTCGTTGTTGCGGAACTGGCACACCAGCCGTTCGTTGAGTGCGTATAAATTTTCTACCGCAGCCGTTGTTCTGGCATTTACCGAGTAAAGCAATCCGGGGATGAAAGTTGTTCTTTCGAGCACCCCGCCCATTGGCATATGAACGCGATGGTAGTTATGCGGTGCCAGGTATATCGTCGCGAAGGCGCTATTGGCCAGCTTAGTGGCCAGTCCAGGGTCCCCGAGTAAATCGGCGGCGCTGTATTCCAATCCTTTAGCCTGCAGCAGCTTGCCCGCGCTGGCGTAACCCGATTGTGCGATTACTCCGTCGGCCGGGCTCAACAGCGAATCAGGGCGGGAATCAATGGGCCGCACCCCGGCTTTCAGTTCGCGGGTAAAAAAAGCGTTGAAACTGGCGTAACCCTTGGGAACTTCCGCCGCCGCCTCTGATTTGTTTACACAATAGAACCACGCGAATCCGCGTATTAGCAGGTTTTTAATCCAGCGTACTTTGCAGCGGCTTAGCCGGTGAACGTACTTGCCCACGGCCCTCGCCGGTATCCATGTTTGAAAATGAATGAGCAGGTGGTTTATTCGGGAATTTGACATCGGTATCAGGCGGGGAAGACATAGGGTCGGGCAGGGTGCGGCGCGTTATTTTACACTTCATACCTGTCATACGTAGCAAAAACCTGCCACAACTAAAGACGACTCATGGTTTCGGAAAATCAATCAATGCTCACCGCCGGTGCCATGGTAGCTGTGGTGGAGCAGCTTTTTGCTGATGCGAAGCTGCACTACGGGCATGGCACGAGCAATGCCCGCGATGAAGCGGCGGCGCTCGTGTTTCACGTGCTGGGTCTCGATCATGGGGCCGCACCGGCAAATTACGTCGAACCGGTAAGTGACCAGCAGCGTATCGAGGTGCTGGAACTGTCGGAACGGCGCATGCAGGAGCGTATTCCGCTGCCCTACCTGCTAGGGCAGGCCTGGTTTGCCGGGATGACCTTCGTCGTCGATGGGCGGGTGCTTATTCCGCGCTCACCCATTGCAGAGTTAATCGAAGCTCGCTTCGAGCCGTGGTTAAAGGCGGACCGGGTGCGCTCCATAGTCGAGATAGGTACCGGCAGCGCCTGCATAGCTATTAGCTGCGCACGCGCCTTTCCGGAGGCGAGGGTGGTGGCAACCGACATTTCGGCCGCTGCGCTCACGGTGGCCCGCATCAACGTTGCGAAACACGGTGCAGAGGGCCAGGTGCAGTTGCTCGAAACCGATCACCTGGACGGCATACAGGGCACGTATGACCTCATTATTGCGAATCCTCCCTATGTGCCGCGGGAAGAGATGGCGGCCCTGGCAGCCGAGTACCGGCATGAGCCGGAACTGGGGCTTGTCAGCGGTGCGGACGGTCTGGATTCGGCGCGGCGAATCCTGCAAGATGCCTCCGGTTTACTCGACGCTGACGGTTTGCTGGTGCTCGAGGTCGGTGCGCAGTGGCATGCGCTTGAGGAGGCATTTCCCGAATTGGCCTTCACCTGGCCCGAGTTTGAGCACGGCGGCATCGGTGTTGCGTTAGTACATGCGGCTGATTTGCATGGCCTGGCGGGTTGTGATTAAAACGCTGTGAGTAACAGAAATGGCAGGTAACTCGATCGGCAGATTATTTTGCGTGACCACCTATGGTGAAAGTCACGGGCCGGCTATTGGCGCCATAGTTGATGGTTGTCCGCCGGGTATGCCACTTAGCGAGGCCGACATTCAGCCCGACATGGACCGACGGCGGCCCGGAAGATCCCGTCACCACAGCCCCCGGAATGAACCGGACCAGGTAAGGATTTTGTCAGGCGTTTTCGAGGGCGTCACGACCGGGACACCTATCGGACTCATGGTCGAAAACGTCGATCAGAAATCGAAAGATTACAGCGATATAAAAGATAAATTCAGGCCAGGGCACGCTGACTACACCTACTATCAGAAGTACGGCATTCGTGATTATCGGGGCGGCGGCCGGTCGTCTGCGCGCGAGACGGCGATGCGGGTAGCGACGGGCGCCATTGCCCGTAAGTACCTGCGTGATCATGCCGGTATCGAGATCCACGGCTATGTTGCCCAGTTGGGCTCGATTCACCTCGAGGCCAGGGAACTTGGTGCGGTAAACGATAACCCGTTTTTCTGTGCGGACCCGGACAGGCTTCCGGAGTTGGAAGAGTATATGGATGCGCTTCGCAAGGAAGGCAATTCCATCGGCGCCCGCATTAATATCCGCGCAACGGGCGTGCCCGTCGGCCTGGGTGAGCCTGTGTTCGACAAACTGGAAGCTGATATCGCACATGGCCTGATGAGCATCAACGCCGTAAAGGGTGTCGAGTTTGGCGACGGTTTCGGGTGTATCGAGCAGAAGGGCACCGAGCACAGGGACGAGATGACCCCGGATGGATTTCGCAGTAACTCTGCAGGCGGGACGCTGGGCGGAATATCGTCCGGGCAGGACATACTGGTAAGCATTGCACTCAAGCCGACATCCAGCATTCGCGTTGGAGGCGACACGGTGGATAAAGAGGGCAAGGCTGCCGATATTGCGACGCAGGGACGGCATGACCCCTGCGTAGGCTTGCGCGCCACGCCGATTGCCGAGGCCATGCTGGCAATCGTGCTGCTGGATCACTATCTTCGCAACCGTGCCCAGAATGCTGATGTATCGGTTGAGATTCCTAAAATAAGTGGTTGAAAAGTAGTATAAAAAATATAGTACTGGTGGCTATTTCGGGGCCAGCTAGGCGAAGATTGCACCCGCGCCTGGCGGTGCTGAAGTAATAGCGGGCCCTTTGCGACACCGGCATTTGTAATCGCTGCATAAATCCCTATATTTGCGTGCCCTTGCGATATGAAAGATATCGTCAGGTATTTTTAGTATGTAGTTAGCTGGAACAACGGAAAATGAAAGACGCACTGAACATCGCTGTCGTAGGCGCAACCGGGATGGTTGGCGAGGCCATGCTGGCCATTCTTGCCGAGCGGGATTTCCCGGTCGGCAAGCTGCATGCGCTTGCGAGTGAACGATCGATTGGTAAGTCAGTACGGTTTGGCAGCCGGGATATCGCCTGCGAAGTGCTGGATCAGCACGATTTTTCCGAGACCGATATCGCGCTGTTTTCGGCCGGGGCAAGCGTGTCAGCGGAGCACGCGCCGCGAGCCGCAGCCGCTGGTTGCCTGGTTGTCGACAATACTTCCCATTTCCGCAGGCAGGACGATGTTCCGCTGGTTGTGCCGGAGGTCAACGCGGAAGCTATCGCTGAAGGCCTGGACGGCAAAATCATTGCGAACCCCAACTGCTCAACAATCCAGATGGTTGTGGCGCTCAAGCCTATATACGATGCGGTCGGTATCGAGAGGATTAATGTAGCCACTTACCAGGCGGTTTCCGGCGCCGGTAGAAGTGCGGTGGAGAAACTGGCCAAACAGACTATCGAACTGCTGAATGGCCGGCCGCTGGAAAGCAAGGATGGAAATAAACAGATTGCTTTTAATGCGATACCGCATATTGATGCGTTTCAGGATAACGGTTACACCCGGGAAGAGATGAAAATGGTCTGGGAGACCCGGAAAATTTTCGGAGATCCTGAAATCCGCGTAAATCCTACCGCTGTAAGGATTCCCGCCTTCATCGGGCATTCTGAAGCTGTACACATAGAAACCCGTGAGCCGATTACTGCAGACCGGGTTCGCGAACTATTGCGGGCCGCAGAAGGCGTACAGGTGCTGGATGAGGCCGAAACAGGCGGTTATCCGACCGCCGTCACAGAAGCCTCGGGCACAGACCCTGTATATGTAGGGCGGATTCGCGAGGATATATCCCATGAGCGGGGCATCAGCATGTGGGTGGTCGCCGACAACGTGCGAAAAGGCGCGGCCTTGAATAGTGTCCAGATTGCCGAGATATTGGTGCGCGAATACTTATAGGCTATAGTTAGGCTGTTGTTGTGCGGTATGTAACTTAAGTCTTTGTGTGTATTTCGCGGATTGCCGCCGAAGTCGCCTGTGTCAAAACGCAAGTCCGGGGATTTGTGATGCGTCTGTTAATAGCGGCTGCCTGTAGGCTATGGATAGTTTTAATTCCATTCTCGGCTTCCGCCCTGGGGCTGGGAGAAATAGAACTCGATTCGGCGCTTAATCAACCCTTCCTGGCAGAGATACCGCTGGAATCTGTTGATGCGTCCGAACTTACCGATCTCCAGGTCACGCTCGCTGACCGCGCAACATTTGAACGTTACGGTCTGGATCTGCCGGAATTCCTGAAAGAGCTTCAGTTCGCCGTCAAAACAGATTCGAACGGGCGTTCTTATATAGAACTGACTTCGCCGGGGCCTGTTGCGGAACCATTTGTATCGATGTTGCTGGATGTTAAATGGGCATCCGGCCGCTTGTTGCGCGAATACACGGTGCTGCTCGACCCACCATTATTTGAAGAGCAACCGGTGCAGCAAGCCGTTACTCCGGCGGAAACTGCACCCATCACGCCTACTGAATCCGCAGGTGATGTCGATCGTCCGGTCACGGTGCAGGGTGAAACTATTGCACCGACAGGTTTGTTTCAGGAATCCGCGGAACCTGCCACGACTCCACGAGCAGAAGCCCCGCCGCCGGTGCAACCCGAACCCGTAGCGACGCCCGCGCCTGAGCCGATGGTTTCGGCAGGCCTGCAGGCATCTGACTATTTAACCCAGCGCGGTGATACTTTGTGGAGAATCGCCGAACGTGCGAGGGCAAATGCAGGCATCAGCAATAACCAGATGATGCTGGCACTTTATCGGTCAAACCCGGAAGCATTCCTCGGGAACATCAATCGACTTAAAGCTGGCACAATACTACGCATACCCGAAATGGCAGACGCATCTGCCGTGAGTTCGTCCGAAGCAACGGCCGAAGTGCGGCAGCAATACGCGACCTGGAACGAAAGGTCTGCTCAGCCTGAAGAGGCCCGCCTGGAGCTGGTAGCGCCCGGCGATGACATTACATCGGGAACCGACAGCGCATCCGCCGCAGCCGACAGCGATATCGTCGCGCGTGCGGCACAAACCGATCAATTGCAGACCCAGGTTGGCGATCTTGAAGCGCAGCTCGATGAAAGTCAGCGCTTACTGCAGGTGCGCGATGCCGAGTTACAGGCGTTACAGCAACGGATTGCCGAACTGGAGCAACAGGGGGCAGAAGTTGTTCCTGAAGGCGCGGCGCCTGCAGATGCCGCCGAAGAAGGCGATCTGCTGGCGGATCCGGGCAATATTTTTGCAGACGAGGCAGAGGTCGCTGATGAAGAAGCGATCGCTGTGCCGGACACCGGGGTCGAAGAACTGCTTGCCGAACCGGAAGATGTCACCACCGTCGTTACCATACCGGAGGAGGAGCCGTCCTTCCTCGGCGGGCTCTTAGCTAACGTCTGGTTATGGGTCGGTGCCGCGGTACTGTTGTTGCTGGGTCTCTTTATCGCGAAGCGACGCAGGGACGTTGCAGAAGGGGATGACTGGGATTCTTCGCTTGACGATATCGTTGCCGACGCCGGCGAAGATGTCGGAGCCAAGTCTTTTGCAGATTTGCCGGCGCTTGATGACTCTATCGTTGTTGAGGAAGGCACGGAAGATATTTTCACCGGTGCCGATGAAGATGCTGATGAAGTCCCGACCGTCGCGGAACCGGAATTTGAGGAAGAAGAGCAGCTTGCAGAGACGGCCGAGGACGAAGCTGACGAAACTGTTGCTGAAGACCTGATCGATGATTTCGATGGCGAAACATCGGACGAAGACATTGATATCGCTTTCGACACCATAAAGGCCGATGTCGACGAGTTAGCCGAACCAACAACCTCGCTGGACGAGGATGATACGGCGGCAGAATCAGCCGATGCAGAAGTCGAAATGCCGCTCGAGAAGACGATCAGCACCGGCGCGCCGTTGAATCTCGACCAGGCTGACCCGATCGCCGAGGCCGAGTTCCACATGGCCTATGGTCTTTATGATCAGGCTGCTGACTTGCTTAGCCGCTCACTGGAGGATGAACCCGAAAATCGAACCTACCGGGTAAAGTTGATTGAAGTCTTTTTTGTTTGGGAGAACAAAGAAGGATTTCTTGAGCAGGCCCAGCTGCTGCATGAATCGGTTACGGAAGACACTGATTCAGACTGGAGCAAAGTTTTAATTCTCGGCAAGCAGTTGTGTCCCGATGAAGAAATATTCGCAGGTGGCGCGACGATTACACCGACGGCCGATTCCATGGATCTCGAACTTGCCGATGCAGGTGAAACTGAAATTGATTTCACGCTGGGGGGCACAGAAGTTCAGTCGCTGGACATGGACCTGCCTGAATCGGATGACGAGGCGGACATAGATGTTGACCTGGGAGAAGGCATATTTGGCGATTCAGACGAAGAAACCGCTGATAGCCTGACGCTGGACCTCGGGGCCGACGAGCCAGAGGACACCGCAGAATCAACCACGGAGTCGCCTACAGTCGACCTGTACGGTTCTGATTCACCAACCGTAGAAACAGATTTGGGGGCATCGACGATGGAGACCCCAACGGTTGAACTGCCCGGGCCTGGCGATGAAGATTCGGCATCGACGATGGAAACGCCGACCCTGGAAACCGAGGGTCCGGGAGGCGAAACGTCAGAGATGCCGGCTCTTGATGTCAGCGCATTTGAAGAAGGGAGCGACGACGAAGATGACGCGGGTGATGACGTTGTTGCCGATCCCACCAGTCTTGACGTAGACCTGGGCGGCCTGGCCGAGTATGAGGAGGATGAGAACCCGATGTCCCTGGACAATGTTGAGGACGTTGAAGAACTGGGCGAGGAAGACGCCACGCAGTTTGCAAACCCGGATGACGCAGAAACAATGCTGGCGGGTCTGGATGAAGATGCGACGGTGCTGGCCAGCCCCGATGATTTACCGGCGGACATCGACAAAACCATGAAAGCCAGCGATACCGATATCGCAGTCGAAGCAGACTCCGCGGCCAACGATACGATTGAGCAGCCCCAGGTCGAAGATCCCAGCGGCGACACGGCGGAGCAACCGGCCTTTTCCGCCGACATCGACACCTTTGAGTCCGAAGACGAATCCCCCGGACCGGATGAAGCTACCATGACCGAGGTTGGCACCAAGCTCGACCTGGCTCGTGCGTATATCGACATGGGCGACCCTGAAGGCGCGCGCAGCATTCTTAACGAAGTGCTTGATGAAGGCGGCGATTCGCAGCAGCAGGAAGCCCGGCAATTGCTTGAAGAGCTTAGCGACTGAGTGGGGCGTAAGGCTCTTAAGCCACTGCAACAGCGTCTTGCCATAGGTATCGAATACGATGGAACAGCATATAACGGCTGGCAGTCGCAACCGCACGCGCCGAGTATTCAGGATACGCTGAACGAGGCCCTGTCCGCGGTCGCGGACGGGCCTGTCGAATGTGCGGGCGCCGGCAGAACCGACAGCGGCGTACATGCGACGGGGCAGGTCGCACATTTCGACACAGAGGCTACGCGCAGCAACCGGTCCTGGTTGCTGGGCATCAACAGCAACCTGCCGGACGATGTAAGTGTGCTTTGGGTGCAGACCGTCGGTGACGATTTTCATGCCCGCTTTTCCGCACGCTCACGGTCTTATCGTTACATCATCCTGAACCGGGAGGTACGGTCGGCGTTACAACGACACCGGGCCTGGTGGTTTCGGCATGAACTTGACCTGGACAACATGCAGGCCGGTGCCGATTTACTGTCTGGTCAGCATGATTTCACATCTTTCCGGGCAGCGAGCTGCCAGTCGAAAAGTGCCGTGCGCACGATAACCGACCTGCGTGTGACGCGAGCAGAGGATTACATTCACATCGACTGTACCGCTGATGCGTTCCTGCATCACATGGTCCGCAACATCGTCGGCTCACTTGTGCGGGTGGGGCAGGGTGATGAGCCGGTGGCCTGGATTCAGCAGATACTCGACTCAAGGGACCGCAAACATATGGGGCTGACCGCGCCTGCCGCCGGCCTGACCCTGACCGCGGTCGATTATCCTGCCGAAATATTGCCCCGGTAGACAACCCCGGACGTACTCGCAGGTGATACCTGAACGTCTCTCGTTTATCATGCAAAGCTCATGAGCTGGTTTGAAAAAATTATTCCGTCCCGGATTAAAACGGAGCAACGCAAACGTTCTGTTCCCGAAGGTATCTGGCAAAAATGTGGCGGCTGCGGTGCGCAGTTGTATCGTGCAGAGGTGGAACGAAACCTCATGGTGTGCCCCAAGTGTGATTATCACATGCGCCTGAGTGCGCGCCAGCGTATCGATATTTTTCTCGATCCCGGCTCAGGCCGTGAAATAGCCGAGCAGCTGAGCCCGGATGACCCGCTTAAATTCAGGGACAGCAAAAAGTATCGTGACCGGATAGTCCAGGCTCAGAAATCCACCGGCGAAAAAGATGCCCTGATCGCGATGACGGGTATGTTGAAGGGCGTACCCGTGGTTGTGTGCGCATTCGAGTTCGGTTTTATGGGCGGATCCATGGGATCCGTCGTAGGCGAAAAGTTTTGTCGTGCTGCTCGCTATAGCCGGGACAACCGCATTCCCCTTATCAACTTTTCCGCGAGTGGCGGTGCCCGCATGCAGGAAGCGTTGTTCTCACTTCTGCAGATGGCCAAGACCAGTGCCGCACTTTCAGAACTGGCGGAGGCCGGCATCCCCTATGTGTCGGTCATAACAGATCCCACCACGGGGGGCGTTTCTGCGAGCCTGGCGATGCTGGGTGATGTCAACCTGGCCGAACCTCGGGCGCTTATCGGCTTCGCAGGCCCACGGGTGATAGAACAAACCGTGCGCGAGACCTTGCCCGAAGGTTTCCAGAGCAGCGAGTTCTTACTGGAGCATGGCGCGCTGGATATGATCGTCGATCGTCGTGAAATGCGCGATCAGGTTGCAGACATTCTTTGCAAGCTGCAAAAGCTGCCGAAACCTGCGGCCTGAAGCGGCATTAGCTGAAGCCTTTTAATGGCACCTAGAAACCTTGCTGGCTGGCTGGAGTGGCAGGAGACCCTGAACCCTGCGGAAATTGATCTGGGCCTTGCGCGCATGCATACCCTGGTTGGCATGCTGCCCATAAAGCCACCCCCGGGTGCAGTTATTACCATCGCAGGTACAAACGGCAAGGGTTCGTGCGCCGCTGCAATTGAATACCTGTTAAGGCAGAGTGGCCGCAGCACGGCACTTTACAGTTCGCCACACCTCGTGTGCTATAACGAGCGGATATGCATAGATGGGCAGCCCGTTGAGGATGCAGAAATAGTACAGGCATTCGAGCGCATTGAGGCGGTTCGCGGCGACACGTCACTGACATTTTTCGAGTACGGCACGCTGGCCGCTTTTTGTATTTTCTCTGACCATTCTTGTGATGCCTGGGTACTGGAAATCGGCCTTGGCGGCCGTCTCGATGCAGTAAACGTGATTGACGCCGACATAGCGGTCATAACAACTGTGGGGCTGGATCACCAGGCGTGGCTCGGCGATACCATCGACGCGATTGCCGTGGAAAAGGCCGGTATCATGCGCGCGGACAAGCCTGTTTTCTATGGTGACAGAGCGGTACCGTCCGGTGTGCTCGCCTTTGCGGCCGAAACCGGTTCGCGACTCGGTGTGCTCGGTAAAGATTTTGACTACACCATCGCGCCGGACAGCTGGAGCTGGCAGGGGCAGTCCGTCCGTATTTCAAACCTGGAACTGCCACCCGGCGCCGGTGAAGAACAGGTGCGTAATCTCAGTACGGCACTGGCGGCTGTCGAAACTTTTAATTCGGGGGTGCTGGCGGATCAGGCCGCTTTGTCGGGACTGGCTTTTTCTGCCTCGCTACCCGGACGGTTCCAGCTATACGAGGATACGCATCGCTGGATTCTTGATGTTGCCCACAATCCCCAGGCCGCAGCGGCGCTGGCATGCAAAATCCGGACGACGGGTGATGCTCCGCTCACTGTAATCCTTGCCCTGCAGAGGGATAAAGATGTGGCGGCATTTGCCTGTGAGCTGGCACCATCTGCGACGCGTTGGATCGCCTGCAGCACCGAAGGCTACCGCGCCTACAAATCGACCGAGCTGGCCGCTCAATTGTCGGGGGTGGTTGATGAGCCGGTCACGGCCGCCGATTCGGTTGGAGAGGCGATTGAGATAGCCCGACGGGAGGCCGGGCCCGGTGGCCGGATACTGGTTTGTGGCTCATTTATGTTGGTGGGGCCCGTGCTTGAGTTGCTTGGTCTATACTCACGGGGTACGAGAGGGTAATCCATGGATCGGGCCTTAATCGAGCGAATGGTAGGCGCAGGCGTACTGGTAATGGCGCTTGTCCTGTTTGCGCCCGCACTCCTCGACGGGCGCAGGGATGGCGATGCAGGCCTTGGCGGAACCGGTGACGGATTGCGCACCGAGGTAATAGTGCTTAATGCGCCACTCGATGCCAGCCAGCCCGCAGACAAGATCGATAAACGTTCGGCAGCGCTACCCGCCATGGCGGCAAAAAGCAGTTCGGCTACCGGGAATCCCGTTCCTGCTAAAGTCATGAAAACCGCGGTTACGCAACCCGTAGTCAAGAAACCTGTAGTCAGGAAACCCAAGCTGCCAAATGGTTTCGCGGTTCAGCTCGGCAGCTTTTCCCAACGCGCCAACGCAGAAAAATATGCGCTGGGTGTCCGGAACGAAGGTTTCGAGGTGTTTATTACCCGGGCCGCTGGAGATTCCGGTCCGGTCTACAGGGTGCATGCGGGACCGCGGTCTACACGGACAGCAGCCGAGAACCTGGCCGGTATGCTGTCCGCATCTGGCCGCAGCGTGATGGTTGTAGATCTTGGCGGGCAGGGTCATTAGTTACTTGCGTAAGTTGAGGGAAACGAAGTAATGGTAGCCATCGATTACGTTTTGATCGTTGTGCTGGGTCTCTCAACTATCATCAGTTTATTCCGTGGTTTTTTCAAAGAGGCTGTATCACTTGGCACCTGGGTCGTCGCGCTCTGGGTTGCATGGAAGCTCGGGCCCTCATTTTCCAGCAACCTGGAGCCATGGCTATCGACGTCTGTCCTGCGACTTTGGGCGGCGAGGATTCTTCTCGTGATGGCTGTGCTGATCGCGGGCGGGTTGCTTGGCCGGTTCTTCGGTATCGTGCTCGAAAACACGGGCTTGAGTGGCACCGACCGGTCTATAGGCATGGTGTTTGGCTTTGCCCGTGGCGTGATACTGACGGGGCTTCTCGTGATGGTTTTGGAGCTGCTCGGATTTGATGAAACCGGTTGGTGGCGGGAGTCGAAACTGATACCGTATGCAGCGCCGGTGGCCAGGATTATCCGGCACGCAGCTGACGACGGGCTTGAGTTGCTCGAGGAAATCGAATCTTCCGAAGATATCCCGGTGCCGGAGACCGGGTTAGCTATATGAGGGGACATTGATAAGTGTGCGGCATAGTTGGCATCGTCGGTACCAAGCCTGTCAACCGGTCGATTTACGACGCGCTGATTGTTCTTCAGCACCGCGGTCAGGATGCGGCCGGTATCATGACCGACGACAATGGCACACTGTGCCAGCGCAAAGACAATGGCCTGGTGCAGGATGTGTTTCAGCAGTCGCATATGCTGGCACTCGCCGGAAAAATAGGTATCGGTCATGTGCGTTACCCAACGGCGGGAATGTCGTCGTCAGACGAGGCCCAGCCCTTTTACGTGAATTCGCCCTACGGTATCTGCCTGGGGCATAACGGCAACCTCACCAACACGGAAGAGCTTCAAGCGCTCCTGGTAAAACAGGACAAGCGCCATCTGAACACCGGTTCGGATACCGAGGCGCTGTTGAACGTGTTTGCCCATGAGTTGCAGCGACAGGGTAACGGCTCCCTGGTGCCGGAAGCCGTGTTCAATGCGGTCAGAGGGGTGCATGAGCGCTGTAATGGCGGCTACGCTGTGATCGCAATGATCATGGGCCACGGAATCGTCGCATTTCGCGACCCCCATGGCATAAGGCCGATTATTTTGGGCAAGCGCGAAGCAGGCGGAGAGGTCGAACATATCATTGCTTCCGAGAGCGTGGCCCTGGATGCGCTCGGTTTCGATATCGTCAGAGACATAGCACCGGGCGAAGCAATTTTTATAGAACAGGATGGCACGCTGCACAGTCAGCAGTGTAGTGAGCAAAGGGGCTACACGCCGTGTATTTTCGAATATGTCTATTTTGCCCGGCCGGATTCAATTATTGACCGGATTTCTGTTTACAAATCCCGGATGCGCATGGGTGAAAGCCTGGCAGAAAAAATTGTTCGTGAGCAACCGAACCATGATATAGACGTCGTGATCCCGATTCCAGATTCGAGTCGCACCAGTGCCTTGTCCGTTGCACAGAGCCTGGGGGTTAAGTATCGGGAGGGATTTATCAAGAACCGTTACATCGGTCGAACCTTCATCATGCCCGGCCAGGAGCAGCGGAGGAAATCAGTTAAGCGCAAGCTTAATGCCATCGACCTGGAGTTCCGTGACAAGGTTGTACTGTTAGTCGACGATTCGATAGTACGCGGTACGACGTCCCAGCAGATTATCGAAATGGCCCGCGAAGCCGGTGCGCGTAAGGTTTATTTTGCATCGGCTTCACCTCCCGTGCGTTTTCCGAACGTATTCGGCATCGATATGCCGGTGTCACGGGAACTTGTCGCATTCAACCGCACCGAAGAAGAAGTGTCCGCTTACATCGGGGCAGACTGGCTTATTTACCAGGATCTGCGGGATCTCATTCGGGCGGTAAGGTACGACAATGGTGAAATTAAAGACTTTGATACCTCCTGTTTCTCCGGTGAATACGTAACGGGAGGCATAACCACGGATTACCTGCGGCGTATAGAAATAGGGCGTTCTGACGAGGCCAAGCAGGCGCGCGAGGCGGCACGGCGCCGCAATGGCGGGGGTGATAAGGGTGGCAAGGAATCCGGGCCGCCTCCGGGTGTCGGATAAGCGAAGCGCCAAATGGACATCAAGGTACTGGTCATCGAACCTAGTCAGGACTACCGCACACTCCTTGTGCATCACCTGACGACACGCTGGCCGGACGCACAAATCACCGAATACGATCCTGAAGAGTCCGGTCGCCTGCAGGAGGGTTTTTCGGGGGCCGGCAACGACCTTGTGATACTTGCGCACCCGCTCGGTGAAGAAAGCGGTCTAGATTGGCTGCGTCAGTTTGTGAACGGCAACGGCTTTCCCCCCGTGATCGTGATCGGCCCTTCAGATGAACGTGACATCGTTGCGGCCATCAAGGGGGGTGCCGCAGATTACATTTCCCGCGACAAACTTTCCCACACGGCATTGGTTGCGGTTGTCGAATCGGTGCTGGAGTCACCGGACACGAGTAACGACATAAGTGTCACCGGTACGAGCGCAAGCGCGATCGACCTGGTAGGGCTGAAAGGATACGAGGTCGATAAACGCATCTCCGGAGGCGAAGTCGCATCTGTCTACCTGACCCGTGAGACTGCTTCGGAACGTGACGTGGTACTCAAGGTGTTGTTGCAGGTGCCCGACTCGGGTGGCGACGTCGCTTTCCAGCGCTTCCTGCGTGAATTTGAGTTGATCGGAAAAATTTCCCACCCGAATGTCGTGCAGATTTATGACCTTGGTGTAGCCGATGACCACGCGTATATAGCGATGGAATATTGCAGCCGTGGCAGCCTGAAGCGACGTATAAAAATTGGTATGTACGCGGACCGTGCGGAGGAAATCATGCGTTCCATAGCCGAGGCGCTGAGGGCGATCCATGCAGTTGGAATTTTGCACCGCGACCTTAAGCCGACGAACGTACTGTTTCGTGATGACGAGAGCGTCGCACTTATCGATTTCGGCCTCGCCAAGCAGGCGCATCTCAATGCTGAATTAACCGGGACCGGTGAAATATTCGGAACGCCTTACTACATGAGCCCCGAGCAGGGTCATGGCAAGCCACTGGATCAGCGTTCCGATATTTACAGCCTTGGTATTATTTTTTACGAAATGCTGACGGGCGAAAAACCGTACCAGGGAAATACCGCCATGGCAGTTATTCTGAAGCACGCACGCGATCCTGTTCCGAGATTGCCTGATCACTTGGCGAGTTATCAGCCGGCAATAGACAAAATGATGGCCAAGCGCCCGGGACACCGGTTTCAGTCTATAGACGAGTTGCTGGAGTGGCGACCGGCAGAAGTTCAAAACGGTCAGTAACTAAAGCTTGCAAGGCGTGGACCGTTCTCATCCCAGCTTAAAACACTGCCCTGCTCGTACCAGTCACCCAGCACGATTCGCATGGCCTCCGATCCATCCAGGTTAAAACGATGGATATCGGGTCGATGTGTATGTCCATGCAACAGGGTATTTACACCGTACTCCCTTAATACCGATTCGACTGCAGCCTGGTTTACGCCGGTTATTTCGGGGGGTTTTAAGCCGACCCTGGCAGCACTGTTGGCGCGAATGTACCTTGTGATGGCGTTACGCAAGCTAAACGGCAGCCCGTTCAGAAAGCTTTCTGCAGCGGGGTGCCGTATGACTTTCCGGTAACGCATATAACCGAGATCGTCCGTGCACATAAAATCGCCGTGACTCAACAGGACCGACGTGTCATGGACCCAGGCAAGCGTTGGATCCGCAAGCAGTTTAACGCCGGCAGTCGCACAGAACCCCTGGCCAATGAGAAAGTCGCGATTACCGCGCATGATAAAACACGGGATACCGGTGGCTGTCAGCTCAGCCAGGGCCCGGATTACCCGACGGTTGTGCGGATCCGAGTGATCGTCGCCTATCCAGGCTTCGAACAGGTCGCCCAGTATGTAGAGCGCGTCTGCGGAGCGCGCGTCAGTTTGCAGGAAGTGTATGAATGCATCGGTTGCCTCCGGACGTGATTCGTCCAGGTGCAGGTCGGATATAAAGAGCGTTGCCAAGGCGTTGAACGGATTACTCCGCCATGGGTTCGTTGGCAGGGTTAAGAAGCGTTATCTTTTCGATGACTATAGCCTCGGCCGGCACATCTTTCTTCAGTTGCGGCACCGGCCCCGGACCCGTCGCAACGTAGCCAATCTTGTCGATAACATCCATGCCTTCAACAACCCGTCCAAATACCGTGTATCCCCAGCGAGTAGGGCGCGGATCCAGCGCAATATTGTCGGCGAGATTGATGTAGAACTGGGAATCGGCCGAATGCGGCTTGCCGGTACGTGCCATCGAAACAAAACCACGGCGGTTGCTTAAGCCATTGCCGGATTCATTCGGTATGGATTTGCGCGTGGGCCTGAGTTTGTAGTCCATATCGTAGCCGCCGCCCTGGGCGACAAAACCACCGACGATACGGTGAAATATAGTTCCTTCGTAGAAACCGCTGTCTACGTAGTCGAGAAAGTTGCGAACAGTTAACGGCGCCTTGCTGCTGAACAACTCCACTTCGAAATCACCCGAACTGGTTTCGACCAGCAGGCGGGGATAGGTGGGCAGTGCATCCTGTGCGTAGAGCGAACCGGCCACGAGTGACATTAATAAGGTTAAGGAGAGTAACTTTTGCATTGTTGCTTTCTCTGAACGATTACAGTTAAGGAGCCTTCAGGTAGTTCCGCATTCCGCCGCCTCCAGCGTATTGTGTATCAGCATCGCCACCGTCATCGGACCAACCCCGCCCGGCACGGGGGTTATCCATGCAGCACGTTCCGCTGCTGCTGCGAATTCCACGTCGCCTGCCAGTTTGCCATTGTCTAGCCGGTTAATGCCGACATCAAACACGATGGCACCTTCTTTGATCCAGTCGCCCGGGATCAGGCCCGGTTTGCCGACCGCAACGGCCAGTATTTCGGCCCGCCTGATATGGTCTTCGAGGTTTGTTGTGAACTTGTGACAGACGGTTACCGTCGCGCCCGCCAACAGAAATTCCAGTGCCAGTGGCCGGCCGACGATATTCGATGCACCGACGATAACGGTGTTCATGCCCTTCGGGTCGACCCCTATATGCTCGAGCAACTTGATAATACCGAAGGGTGTGCAGGGGCGCAGTGAGGGGATACGCTGCGCAAGGCGGCCCACCGTAAAGGGATGAAATCCGTCCACGTCCTTGGCCGGATCAATGCGTTCGATAATTTCGTGCGCCTCGATGTGGCCAGGTAAGGGGAGCTGCACCAGTATCCCGTCCACGGTGTCGTCAGCGTTGAGCTTATCTATAAGTGCCAGCAATTCGTCCCGCGTCGTTTCTGCCGCCAGGTCGTGGTCCAGGGACAGGATGCCGGCATCAAGGCAGGCTTTGCGCTTATTCTCGACATAGATGGCCGAGGCCGAGTCTTGCCCGACCTGTATAACCGCAAGCCCCGGCGCACGTTCGCCGCCGTCGACGCGCTCAGCTACCCGCTGCCGGACCTGCTCGCGTATTTCATTGGCTACGGCTTTTCCGTCGATAAGCTTGGCTGGCATCGGGCTGATTTCCACCATATGCGGGGCCGCAAACATACCAGAGCGCCGGGTGGTTCTAAAGCCCATGGGCCCTATTTATAAGGTGTTTGCAGGTTGCGCCCCGGTTCGTTGACCTGCCGCAGGCCACCCCGTATCATGCCGCGCCGGCCCGGGGTCGCGCCTGTATAATGCGCGCACGCAGCAGTGGTCGGTTGATTTTGGTGTCGGGGCATAGCGCAGCCTGGTAGCGCATCTGCTTTGGGAGCAGAGGGTCGGGAGTTCGAATCTCTCTGCCCCGACCAATCCAGACAGGCGCTTCGCGCCTGTCTGGATTGGTCGCCCCGCGGGTTGTTAGGCTCGCTTTGTACCTGCGGTCCAATCGCTCGCCGGCTCGAGTATGGGCGGAGTAGAATTGGCCCTGAACACATGCGCCCGTAGCTCAACCGGATAGAGCATCGGCCTTCAAGACAGGAGCCTTGTGCGGGAATACAACCGTTCAAGTGGACTGCACTGTAACGGGGAAACCTTAACAGGTAATGCTGATGGCAATCCCGTGGAAACCCGCAAGGGGATCCGTAGAGACTATACGTGCGGCGCCTGAGATGGCGAAGAGATAGTCCAGACCACAAACTCGCGTAAGCGGGGCAGGGAAATCTGTAGTGGTAAGCTAAGCCGGAGGTTGCAGGTTCGAGTCCTGCCGGGCGCGCCATTCAATGACGCCGCGTTTACAGCAGGCTGGAAACGCAAGGGCGGGATTAATGCCGATAAAGCGGTTGAAGCTTTATCGGTGCTTGGCTCAGAAATATAGGCAATGGTGGGTGTAGCTCAGTTGGTAGAGCCCTGGATTGTGATTCCAGTCGTCGCGGGTTCGAGTCCCGTCTCCCACCCCATACTTTTATATAAGAACAATTAGTCTTGCCGGTTTTTCAGCCGGATGTTCCAACAAAGGGCCGTTAGCTCAGTTGGTAGAGCAGGTGGCTCTTAACCACTTGGTCGGGAGTTCGAGTCTCCCACGGCCCACCAAACAAAAAAAAGGGTGTCAGACACCTCGTTCAGCCGCAATCGCTTGGTGTCTGACACCCTTTTTTTTATTCGGCGGGCCGCCGGCGGTTGTTAACGGCTCACTCCGTGCTTCACTCCTCACTCGCCGGCGAATTCAATGCTTGCTGCCAGTAGTGCCGCGCGACAGGCAGGATGCCTAAGTGCCGCGGAGGGCAGGACGCCCGTCGTTGGTCGGTAACCTCCGACCAACTGCTGCTATGCGTTATGCAAATCCGGAACACCGGAACTAAAGTAGCTTTACGTCGTTAACATACCGTTTTCAAACTGTTAACAAATAAGCACGTGGTTTTTAGTTACGCTCTACTGGTGTATAGAATATTATGCTGTACCGCAGCTTGAAGGGCTTCATGCCGGGGCGTAAATTGCCCACACTGCACACGAGGGAAGTTTGATGAAAACCATTGCTTACAGTCTTTTGATTTCAGCCACGCTGGCATTTTCCGTTCAGGCCGCTCCGACGCTTCAGTTCGAAGAGGATTTCGAAGGCGGCGCGGCTGACTGGGTCGACGTGGATCGAGACCCGGTAACCCACTACGCCACGGGCGGTCAGGATGGTGGCGCGTATATCAGCGTGACCGAAGATATCGACACGACGGGTGGCGGCAACTTCGGCGGGTATACCCTGTTTCGTTGTGCAGTCCTCGCCGGCCCGCCGGCGGAAAATTGCAGCAGCGGCGGCTTTGTCGGTAACTGGTATTTCACCACCGGTACACAGATTTTAAGGTTCTGGTTCCGGCATAACTCTGCCAAGTCAGGCGGGCTGCAAGGGATAGTCAGGGTGGCGATTCCGGGTAACCAGGCTGGCGGACCCGCAGTTTTTGCGGCTGTCCCGGCGAATACCTGGACCCAGCTCTCGGTGGCCATTGACCCGCAGCACCCGGCCTGGGATCCCAGTTGGGGTGCGTTGCTTGCGGATGCGGTCAAGATTTTCCGGGATGTTGGCCGCCTGCAACCCGGCTTCTACGTCGACCCGGGTGATCCTGCCTATACGGAAAGCAGTGTAATTTTCGATATTGATGATGTTCAGATTCTGGGTTCTCCGTCGGTCACGGCGGTCGTGGACGCTATTACCAGCGGCGGGCAACAGGGCCATGGGCACCCACACCGGACAATCCATCCGCATCACGACGGGGGTCCCGATGCAATTGACGATCTGGACGACACGGTTCGGCTGATGGTATTCGGCGCTTCCACGGGAGCAGGTGATCTGGAAGATCTCGATACGGACGACATCATCACGTCTTCAGTCCGTATCGGCCGGCTGGGTGGCACGAACATCTCCGGCGAGGAAATCTATAACCTTGATCATGACAGTGACGGGCTGGATGACGTGGAGTTTGCGGCCCTGACCGGCGATGCATTCGCACGTGCGGAGAGAAGCCAGGGCAGCTGTCAGGCGAGCTGGGCATGGCCGGACAAGGTTGAGTTCCGTGGAGAACTTACTACAGGCGAAGTCGTTGCCGGTGAAGATACGGTTATTAGCGTGAACTGTAACGCCCAGTGTCACAACTAGCGCCTGGAAAAGACTATTTAGCCGACCGAAATACCAGGTCATGAAGGGCACCCGCAAGGGTGCCTTTTTATTTGGTGAGGCGAAACGTCGCCTGTTAAGGCTTGCTTCGAGCGTTCGGGTTAAGCGAGAACAGAAAAGCGGCCTCCGCATCCTGATTGTCCGGCAATTCACGGGGGCTCCGGGAAAGGGTCGTCGCGAAAGTGCTGAAGTGGCCTTTCTGTAGGACACCCCTAAGCAGCGCGTTTTTTCCTGCTATTCTTCGGTTGTCCCGGGTGTTTACGCAGGTCAAGGTGTCTGCATGCCGCTTTTAGTACTGCTACCGTTACTGGGGGTGATCCTCAGCTGGCAGGCATGGCAAAAAACAAGCTTCAGTTCGGCCGCGCTACACAGCCTGGCTGCCGTCATATTGCTGCTATACGTGGGAGCGCTTGCAGGTGTGCTTCACTTGTCTGTCGCACTCGTGTTGATTGTGGGGGCAGCGCTGCTCGTTTATCGATTGTGGATATCGCGGGACTGTTTGCTCACACTGGTCAACGCACCGATCTTCCTGCTGCTGATTTTCAGCATTGCTTTCTGGTATGTGAATGGCAATGCCAACTACCTTTTTTACGACGAATATGCCCACTGGGGTGTATATATCCGGGAAATGCTCGCAACCGGCGCTCTGTGGGACGGCGACACCAATGCAATGCACCCGCGCTATCCGCCCGGCCCGGCACTGTGGCAATACCTTTTCGCTGCATACACTTACGAAGCCGATGGGGTTATCTACCTGGCTCAGTTCGTCCTGTTGGTGGTGCCTGTTCTCGTGCTCTGGGAAAAGTTGCGGCTCAAGGACCTTGGCTGGATTCTCGGCATAGTCGCGCTGGTCGTATGGCTGCTCGCAAACCTCGGTCATGGAACGACGAGCCTTTACGTGGACCACGTTCTTGCCACCTGGTTCGCGGGGAGTCTTCTTAATTTTCTGCGCGAACTCGAGCAGCGAAACTATCTGCAGCTCATAAGTTATGCCTTGCCGTTGGCGGTGCTGCCCCTTGTCAAAGATGTAGGCTTGTTGTTGGTGGTCCTGGCTTCGGGCACGATGGGCGTACTTTTGCTGGCAAGTAGCATGCGTTTCCGGCGATATCCGCTGGATCTTGCCATACGCACCGCGGCACCGTTGGTGACTGTCGCGTGTGCGTTTTCAATGTTAGTTGCGTTTAGCTGGTCGGTTAATCGCGATGCGGTTGGCGCAACAGAAGATGTGCAAAGCGCGGCCGCTGTTGGGCGGGGTATCCTGGGCGGTTTCAGCATATTTGATACCGAGCAGGAGGCCGAAATTGGCCAGCGTTTTATGGAGGTGTTGGTCAGCCAGCAAATCAGTAAAAGCGAAATTTCACATAAATATAACGAATTCGATTATGACATCAGGGATGCTTACACTGATCGCTATCGCCTGAGTACCGTTGGATTGATGCTCCTGTGCTTGGTATTGCAGGCCCTGATCTGGTTGCTGTTTGTTGCAAAAGAACACCGACTGAGGTGGCTGCTTTGCTACGCATGCATCAACCTGGCTGTCGTCATTTATCTTTTTGTCCTGTACTTCAGTTACCAGTTTGCCTTCGGTGAAGACGCGTTGCGGTTGCCATCCTACGTTCGCTATGCCCATTCGGTGCTGCTGCCGCTGGCTTTGCTGTCGGTCACACCATTGTTGCCGGCCTTCAGGCCGGATGCCGGTGCCGTTGTAGGCAGGGGCAGCATGGCCGTCCGGCAGGGGAGCTTGCTATTTGCAGTGGTGCTTATCGCCGCGTTCGCGTTCGAACGGCCATATCTTAAGCCGCTGTACACACCTTCCGGGCCCATCGATGTCCGGTTGCAGCTCAGGCCAAAAGTAGAAGCATTGCGCGCATTGCCGGGCAGGCCGCGGGTATGGGTTTACCTGCCGGTGCCGGAGAGGCTCGAAATCTATGCCCGGGTATTCAGACTGGAGCTGAGCCCGCTGCCGACCACGGTCGTCATGGACCCTGAGTTCATGCAGCAATCCAGGGCGCAGATGGAAGCTGCCTGGGGTGGATTCGACTACGTGTGGTCCCCGTTGCCCGATGCGGAAACCGATGCCCGCAGGTCCGCAGTGCTTGGCGACCTTGCGAATATGCGTCTGCTAAAAGTGCAACACACGCCCGCCGGTCCGGAACTGGCAGTGGCCGAGGTCTGGTAAACAAAAAAAGCTAGTAGCCCGCCGGCGTCATGATGTCGCGTTTGACAAATATTGATTTCAGGAACCGCAGCATGATTTTGGGCCCGGTAATCCAGCGCACCGCCGCACCGTTGCCTTTCGAATTCAACATGCCTTCCACCAGCCATGGCGTTACGGTGTCAACGGTATCTGCAACGATATTGAAAAACTTCCTGCGTTTCGGCCATTCCGGGTCATTTTCCCAGCCGGGCTCGATCAAAAGGTCGGTCAGCACCATGCCCGGGCTCAGGTAGCAAACCTCCACAGGCGTGTCTTTGCATTCTGCGATCATCACCTTGGTGAAATAGCGCAGGGCATACTTGGTTGTGCCGTAGGGTGCATATTTCGCCATGGTTCGCCCGTCGCTGCCGAAACCCTCCATGTTGAATACCTTGCCGCCGCCCTGTTTCTTCATCCCGGTGATAGCGACCTTGTTACAGTGCATAACGCCGATCAGGTTGGTATTCACGGTGGTCACGTAGTCTTCCACGGGGAGGGCTGCGAAAAACTCTTTCGCACTGTCCCTGCCGGCATTATTTACCCAGATATCGATCATGCCGAAGGCGCTGACGCCTGCGTCCCAGAGCGCCTGCGCCTGGTCGAAGTTAGCGACGTCGCAGGGTTGCCCGGCTATGTGGTCAGCGGGGTAGTCCGCGGCGAGTTGCGCTATCGCATCGTCGACAGCCTGCTGACCACGACTGCTGACCACCACTTTGTGGCCCCGCTGTAAAAATTCCCGGGCCATACCGAAACCGATTCCCCTGGTGCTGCCCGTAATGACAACATTCATATTTTGTTTCCCCGGCTTTTTTAGATTCGGGCGCGATTTTGCCATGTTGAGCGCTACTAGCAGATGTCCTTAAGCTCCGACCGCCGGACTGTGAGCGGGCGACTCTCTGCCACGATTTCGCCCCTGCTCGCAGCACTGGCGGACAGTGCATTGATAAGTGATTGTTCTTTAAGGTAAAAGAATAATCCTTTTGCGTCGCCCCGGACGTGGTACGCGACACAGGATCGACGAAAAGGCCGACCATGCTGATGTGCAAGTCCGGGTATAATGCGCGCCGTAGCAGCCGGTCATCCTGCGTGTGCGCGAAAGTGGCGGAATTGGTAGACGCGCTGGGTTTAGGACCCAGTGGGGTAACCCGTGAGAGTTCGAGTCTCTCCTTTCGCACCATTACCGCCCCGGACAGGACAAGACGGCCAGGCCACCCCGTAAGACTATTTAATAAGGACAGGACAAGATAATGCAGGTTTCGATAGAAACCTCGGCCGGACTTGAGCGCCGCATGCGTGTGCAGGTACCGGCAGAGACCGTAGAAAAAGAAGTGGAGTCACGGCTGAAATCGGTCGGACGCAGCGCCAAGATCAAGGGCTTTCGCCCCGGCAAGGTGCCGGACAAGGTGATCCGCCAACGCTATGGCGGGCATGTGCGCCAGGAAGTGCTGCAGGACATCCTGCAGTCCAGCTATTCAGAGGCAGTGGTGCAGGAAAAACTGCGTCCCGCGGGTGGCCCCAGCATCGAGCCGGAAAGTGTGGAAGAAGGCAAAGACCTCACTTATATTGCTATATTCGAGGTCTATCCAGAATTCGAGCTTAAAGGGTTGAATTCTATAAAGATTGAGGAGTCCAAGGTTGAGATCGAGGACCCCGATATAGACCGGATGATTGAGAATCTGCGGAAACAACGGGCGCATTGGCACGATGTTGATCGGAAGGCCGCCGAGGGTGACCAGGTCACGCTGGATTTCGATGGCACTTTGAAAGGTGAGCCCTTCGAAGGCGGCAGTGCGAAGGATTTTTCGGTCGTGCTCGGTGACGGGGCGATGCTTGAGGACTTCGAAAAAAACCTGGCAGGTGTAGCCGCCGGTGACGAGAAGAGCTTCAGGATGAAGTTTCCGAAGGATTATCATGCCGAGGCACTCGCCGGCCAGAAGGTCGAATTCGCGATCAAGGTAGCCAAGGTTGCGGAACAGCACCTGCCGGACCTGGATGAGGAGTTTATTAAGGCCTACGGAGTTGAAAGCGGTGGCGAGGAAGAGTTGCGTGTGGATATACGCGCGAATATGCAGCGCGAACTCGACGCCAAGTGCAAGGCAGAAATTAAGAAGCAGATTCTGGATGGGTTGCTTAAACAAAATCCGGTGGAGTTGCCCGATGTACTGGTTCGCCAGGAATGCGATGCACTGCAAAAGGAGGCTATGCAACAACTGGGCATTGCGGAACCCGAGCAGGCTCCTGCACCGGAAAGCTTTCGCGAAACCGCTGAGAAGCGCGTGCGGCTTGGGCTTTTGATGACCGAATACATTAGCTCAAACGAGCTTGAGCTCAACCGTGATCGCGTGACCGCGAAAGTGGACGAAATGTGCGCCCCCTATGAAAATCCGGATGAAATCCGCAATATTTATTTGCAGAATCCGCAGTTCCTGGGCCAGATCGAAAATATGGTGCTGGAAGAACAGGTGATTGAAGGATTGGCGGAGCACGCTAAAGTCAGTCAAAAGAAAAAGGGATTCACGGAGTTAATGGAAATGCCTGCCTGACTTTTGTGGCAGGGTAAGTTCAAGCAGCAGGGAAAAGATGATGACAACGGACACTAAAGCACTGAACCTCATACCGATGGTGGTCGAGCAGACCTCGCGCGGGGAGCGCTCCTACGATATTTACTCACGATTACTGAAGGAGCGGGTCGTATTTATCGTGGGACCGGTCGAGGACCAGGTTTCCAACCTGATTGTTGCGCAGCTTTTGTATCTGGAATCCGAAAACCCGGACAAGGATATTCATTTATATATCAACTCTCCCGGCGGGTCGGTGAGTTCCGGATTATCCATCTACGACACGATGCAGTTCGTGCGTCCCGAGGTAAGCACGATTTGCGTAGGCCAGGCGGCCAGCATGGGCGCCTTCCTGTTGTCAGGTGGTGCGAAGGGCAAGCGCTTCTGCCTGCCGCATTCGCGCATGATGATTCATCAGCCCCTGGCAGGTTTCCAGGGTCAGGCATCCGATATTGATATCCATGCCCGCGAAGTGCTGGCGACCAAGGACAGGCTGAACAAGTTACTGGCGAAGCATACGGGGCAACCGCTGGAACGCGTCGAAACAGATACCGACCGCGACTATTTCATGAGCGCACCGGAAGCGGTCGAATACGGCCTGATTGACACGGTGCTGGAGCAACGCCAGGAAGGCGCCGCAACAGAGGATGCTGACAGCTAGCGATTTGGGCTGGAAACCCACCGGTATAAAGGCTGCCACGGTTTTCGGGGTGGTTATGCGGGCACGTGCTTTGCACCCCCGGCTTAAGCCGTGCTATATAGGTCGGAACCGCCAGCCGGTATGTGCGCAAAGGCCTGTGGGTAAGGCCATTGAGGAACAGGATGTCTGACGATACGCGAGGCAGGGGAGAGGACGGCAAGCTTCTTTATTGCTCCTTCTGCGGTAAGAGCCAGCACGAGGTTCGCAAGCTGATTGCGGGACCTTCGGTGTTTATTTGCGATGAGTGCGTTGAGCTCTGCAACGACATTATCCGCGAAGAGCTGGACGATCGTTCCGAGCAGGGCCAGGCCAAGCTTCCCAAGCCCCAGGAAATCAAGGGTGTACTCGACGAGTACGTCATCGGGCAGCAGTGCGCCAAAAAAGTGCTGTCGGTTGCGGTTTACAACCATTACAAACGTCTGGATACCCGCGCCAAGGGCGACAAGAACGATATCGAGCTGGCCAAGAGCAATATTTTGCTGATTGGCCCGACCGGATGCGGCAAGACACTGCTGGCCGAAACACTGGCGCGGTTCCTGAACGTTCCCTTCACTATTGCTGATGCGACGACGCTGACAGAAGCGGGCTACGTGGGCGAGGACGTCGAAAATATCATCCAGAAGCTGCTGCAGAAGTGCGACTACGACGTCGATAAGGCGCAGACCGGTATTGTCTATATAGACGAGATCGACAAGATATCACGCAAGTCGGATAACCCTTCCATTACACGAGATGTGTCTGGCGAGGGCGTGCAGCAGGCATTGTTAAAACTGATCGAGGGAACCATCGCATCGGTGCCCCCGCAGGGCGGCCGCAAGCATCCTCAGCAGGAATTCCTGCAGGTTGATACCGGGAATATCCTGTTTGTCGTAGGCGGAGCATTCGCCGGCCTCGAGAAAATTATCCGTAGCCGCTCGGCACGTTCCGGTATCGGCTTCGTGGCAGACATCAAGACCGCCGATGAAGAACCGAATATCGGCGACCTGTTAACCGATGTTGAGCCCGAGGATCTCATCAAGTATGGCCTGATTCCGGAGTTTGTCGGTCGTTTGCCGGTGGTGGCGACGCTGGATGAGCTGGATGAAGACGCGCTGGTTACGATCCTGGTCGAGCCGCGTAATGCGCTGACCAAGCAATATCAGAAGCTCCTTGAGATGGAAGGGGCGGATCTCGAGTTTCGTGATGATGCGCTGCGTGCGGTAGCGCAGCGGGCAATGCAGCGCAAAACGGGTGCGCGCGGGTTGCGTACCATCCTTGAAAGTGTGCTTTTAGACACCATGTATGACTTGCCGAGTATGACCAATGCCTCCAAAGTGGTGGTGGATGAGGGTGTGGTCACCGGCGAGACCAAGCCATACGTAATCTACGAGTCGGAAGACGTACAGGAGTCGCAGACCTCAGACGAAGAGCCGCGTCCAACCGGTTCTGACCGGCCCTGAGACAGCCGATTTCTGTAAGTGTGATTCAGGTTCTCGCTTGTGGTGGGAGCCTGACCTTATCTTGTCGGTACAGGTGTTGATACGTTAGCGGGTATTGGAAAGGGAATTCAAATCGGAGCCAACTTTATGACGGAATCTCAAGTGGAATCTGGCGAACAGTCATTATCCAACGTGCCTATCCTGCCGTTGCGAGATGTGGTTGTGTACCCGCACATGGTCATTCCCCTGTTTGTCGGCAGGGAAAAATCGATCCTGGCGCTGGATACGGCGATGGAAGCCGGCAAGAAAATTCTGCTCGTGGCCCAGAAGCAGGCAGACATAGATACCCCGACCGAAGACGATATTTACCGGGTCGGTACACTCGCGACTATTTTGCAGCTACTGAAATTGCCCGACAGCACAGTGAAGGTGCTCGTCGAAGGCGGCAGTCGAGCCAACCTGACAACGGTTCGTGCGGATGATTTCTTTACGGCCGATATAGAACTGATAGACGAGGTGCAGGCGGACGAATCGCGGGAAATGGATGGCCTGAAACGCACTGTCGTTACCCAGTTCGAAAGTTACGTCAAGCTAAACAAGAAAGTCCCCCCGGAAATCCTCAGTTCACTGTCGAGCATCGACCAGCCCGGCCGCCTTGCCGACACCGTTGCTGCGCATATGTCGCTGCAGCTTGATGAAAAGCAGAAAGTCCTGGAAATACAAGAGGTGCGCCCGCGCCTTGAGCATGTGATGGGGCTGATCGACGCAGAGATAGACATGCTGCAGATTGAAAAACGCATACGTGGCCGCGTAAAGCAGCAGATGGAACGCAGTCAGCGCGAGTACTACCTGAATGAGCAGATGAAGGCTATTCAGAAGGAACTGGGCGAAATGGAAGACGCGCCCAACGAGCTGACTGAGCTCGAAAAAAAGATTGAAGAGGCTGGTATGACAACCGAGGCCAAGGAAAAGGCCGTCTCGGAGCTCAACAAGCTTAAAATGATGTCACCTATGTCGGCGGAAGCCACCGTGGTGCGCAATTACATCGACTGGCTGGTCAAGGTGCCATGGAAGAAGCGTACGCGCATTTCCCGCAAGCTCGACAAGGCCGAGACCATCCTCGAAGAGGACCATTACGGACTGGAGAAGGTCAAGGAGCGCATTCTTGAGTACCTGGCTGTGCAACAGCGGGTGCGTAAGCTCAAGGGACCGATACTCTGCCTGGTAGGCCCTCCGGGCGTCGGTAAGACCTCGCTGGGGCAAAGCGTTGCCCGGGCGACTAATCGTAAATTTGTGCGGATGTCACTGGGCGGCGTACGAGACGAAGCCGAGATTCGCGGCCACCGGCGCACCTATATAGGCTCCATGCCGGGCAAGATATTGCAGAACCTGTCCAAGGTAGGCGTGCGTAACCCACTGATGCTGCTGGATGAGATCGACAAGATGTCAATGGATTTCCGTGGCGATCCGTCGTCTGCGCTCCTGGAGGTGCTGGACCCCGAGCAGAACTGCGCGTTCCAGGATCATTATTTCGAAGTTGATTTCGATTTGTCCGATGTGATGTTCGTGTGTACCGCGAACACGCTGAATATTCCGCCGCCGTTGCTGGATCGGATGGAAGTCATCCGCATCCCGGGCTACACCGAGGATGAAAAACTGAATATAGCCAAGCGCTACCTGATTCCAAAGCAGCTTGAGGCGAACGGACTGAAATCCGAGGAACTGGCGATATCTGAAAGCGCGATCCGTGACATCGTGCGTTATTACACGCGCGAGGCCGGTGTGCGTAACCTGGAACGTGAAATTGCGAAAGTTTGCCGCAAGGTGGTCAAGAGCCTGCTGTTGCGTCCGAAGGATTCGCAGACTCATATCGTGCCGAAAAACCTGGGCAAGTACCTGGGCGTGCGGCAGTTCCGTTATGGACGCGCGGAAGAGAACGACCAGGTCGGGCAGGTTACAGGGCTGGCCTGGACGGAAGCCGGCGGTGAGCTACTGACTATCGAGGCTACGGTTGTCCCGGGCAAGGGTAAGCTGATGCACACGGGGCAGCTCGGCGAAGTGATGCAGGAGTCGATCCAGGCGGCCACGACGGTTGTCCGCAGCCGTGCCAAGGTCGTTGGTATAGACGAGGATTTCCACCAGAAACTGGATATCCATATCCATGTTCCCGAGGGGGCTACCCCCAAGGACGGGCCCAGCGCAGGCGTCGGAATGTGCGCAGCGCTCGTGTCTGCCGTGACCAACATACCCGTCAAGGCCGATGTTGCGATGACGGGCGAAATCACCCTGCGTGGGGAGATCCTGCCGATCGGTGGCCTCAAGGAGAAATTGCTGGCCGCTCATCGGGGCGGTGTGTCGACCGTGATTATCCCCAGGGAAAATGAAAAAGACCTGGTGGAAATTCCGAAGAACATCAAAGACAAGCTGAACATTGTTCCGGTGCGTTGGATAGATGAGGTGCTGGAATATTCGCTCACTCACAGCCCTGTTCCGGGCGCTTCAGAGTCGCAGAAAGACGAGAAACAGAGTCAGTCTGCCGAGGCTGATGACAAGGGTGTGCGCCCGCATTAGAGCCGGTCTAACTAATCACTACAACGTTTTGTTGACAGCGCTTTTTAGCGACTGGTATAAGAATCGCGTGGTTTCCAGACCCGGTACGTTGTTGGCTTTGCGGTTTGGTTGCACGTCGCGGTGCGAATTCTGAATTGATCGTATATTGCTTCGTATAGCGAGAACTACAGGTGAGTCATCTGTTGGTGGCTTGGGATATTTTCTGAAGTCGTTCGTTAAAAGGTGGATTGATGAACAAGGGTGAATTGATTGAATCAGTAGCTACGTCAGCGGGTCTTTCAAAAGCAGATGCAGGTCGTGCTGTGGATGCTTTGATTAATTCGATTTCGGGTGCTCTTCAGGGTGGCAGCCAGGTATCGCTGGTTGGCTTTGGAACGTTCACTGTAAAGCGTCGTGCAGCCCGCCAGGGCCGTAACCCGCGGACCGGTGAAACCATCCAGATTAAGGCTAGTAATGTGCCAGGATTCAAGGCTGGCAAAGCTCTGAAGGAAGCCGTAAACTAGCGCGTCTTTCGCGCTGACATTGCCCTTTCGGGGGTTGGCGCAGAACCCTTAAAGGGTTCAGGCGTTAAGGATATCGGCGCTTTTTAGCGCCGATTTCTTTGGCTGATGCTAAAGTCTGGCGCAGAAGCACACTCCGGGTGCTTAGCTCAGCTGGGAGAGCGGCGCCCTTACAAGGCGTAGGTCGGGGGTTCGATCCCCTCAGCACCCACCAGTTTTATGCGGAGTGGTAGTTCAGTTGGTTAGAATACCGGCCTGTCACGCCGGGGGTCGCGGGTTCGAGTCCCGTCCACTCCGCCATCGATACAAGGCGCCCCGTTTGGGGCGCCTTTTTCGTATGTGGCAGCACGGTGTGCCAAGGGCGGCTACAATGTGCGCCGACCGCCGGTATCGGATTGCCCGGGCAGCCACTTTAAGACGAACGGAATCTAAATGCTTCAGATCATCAGAGATAAACTTACCGGCTGGGTAGCCGCTATTGTCCTCGGCACCGTTGCCCTGGCGCTGGTGCTTACATTCGGCAATGTCGACACGGGTTTCCTGCCTGGCTCGCCTGCCGCTACCGTTAATGGTGACGATATACCGCTGGATGAGTTCAGGCGTATATACGACCAGCAGCGGTCTCAGTGGGAGCAAAACTACAGAACACAGATTCCCGATGAACTGGCGGCGAGCATCGCAGATTCGGCAATAGGGGTGCTCGTTCGCAACAAGGTTCTTACACAGTACGTGGCAAACCAGGGGTACCGGATAAGCGATCCGGAGGTAATCCAGGCGATAGAACAGAATCCTGCATTTGAGGTGGGAGGAAGTTTTTCGCGGCCTGCTTACAAGGATCTGCTGCGTTCGCAGGGCCTGAGCGAGCAACGCTACGAATACGACCTTCGCCACGGGATGGAGATCAACCAGTTCGTCGAAGGCGTCGGTTACACCGCTTTTTATACGCCGGCCGAGTTTCGGCGCTATATAGAGCTGGATGGCGAAAGCCGTGCTGTCGAGTACATGCTGGTTTCAACCGAGAGCCGCCTGGATGACATAGAAATCAGTGACGAGCAGGTTACCGGGTATTATGCCGCCAACGGGAGTCTCTTCCAGACTGACGAGGCGGTTTCGCTGAATTTCATCGAGGTTAACTTCGATGAAATATTCGAGCATATGCTGGCCGACGAGGGCGAAGCGCGTGCTTACTACGAAGCCAACCCGACAGAGTTTGCGGGCCCCGAAGAACGTCATGCACAGCACATATTGCTTAGCCCGGGCGAGGATGAACAGGCCACGGCTGATCAGGCCGCCGGACTTTCCGTGCGGCTGCAGGCCGGCGAGGACTTCGGGCAACTGGCAGCAGAGTTTTCAGCTGACACCGGCACAGCGAAAACAGGCGGCGACCTGGGTTGGTTCGGATCGGGGGACAGTCCCGCACCTGAATTCGAGGAAGCCTTGTTTACGCTCCAGCCCGGCGATATTTCGGAACCGGTTCGCACCGAATACGGTTTTCATATTATTCGTCTCGAGGGGATTCGGGACGGGACAGCCAAAACTTTCGCCGAGGTGAAGGATGAGCTGCTGGTTCGGCTGCGCCGGGATGCAGCCCTGAACCAGTATGGTGAATTACTCGATGAACTCGATGACCGGGCGCTCGAAAGCCTGGACGGTCTTGAGCCTGTCGCCGAAGCGATGGGGCTGGCCCTCGGGAAGGTAGAGGAGTTCACCCGGACCGGCGGAGAGCCGCTGGGTTACACGCCGGAACTGGTGGGTACAGTATTCAGCATCGAAGTCCTGGAGGACGGCGAGAACAGCCGTGTCATTGAAACGGAAGAAGGCCGGGCCGTTGTGGTGCAGGTGCTGGAACATCGACCCCCGACAACGAAACTGCTCGAAGAGGTTAGCGAGCAGATCAGCGTCCGGCTCCGGGGTGACGAGGCGGCTGTCGCTGCGGCGACTGCCGGCGAGGAACTCCTGGCCCTCCTGAACGACGATGGTAGCGCCCAGTCCCTGGCCGCGGAACCGGGACTGGACTGGGTCAGGGCAGAGGACGTGAAGCGTGCTGCGCCTGATATCCCGCCTGACCTGGTCGCAGCAATATTTTCGGCGCCCAGGCCCGGCTCGGCTACGGGTCCGGGCTATGCAGGGGTGGTGCTGGGCTCGCGCGACTACGCGGTATACCGGGTAACAAAGGTGACGCCGGGCAAAGCCGACCTTTATTCACTTGAAGACAGGGACCTGCGCAAGCAGCAGTTGGCCCAGCAGGCCGGGGCGGGTCAGATTACCGCGCTGGTCGAAAACCTGGTAAACGATGCGGATGTAAGCATTACCAGTAACTTGCTCGGGACCGATTCAAACTTACCCTGATACAGTCCGATACCCACTTCCGGCCGGAGTGCCACATGCGTCTAAAGCTTCACTGGCAGATCGTTATCGCAATCGCGGCCGGCATTTTAGCCGGGTCACTATCCGGCGAGACAGGCGGCTTAGCCGGTGTTTCTTTCTACAGTGTTTATGATTTTTTTGGCACCCTGTTCATTAATGCACTGAAGATGCTCATCGTGCCGCTGATTGCCTCCTCGATCATCGTCGGTGTCGCCAGCATCGGTTCTTCCGGGAACCTGGGGCGGCTGGGGTATAAAACGCTGGGTGTTTACCTGCTGACAACGCTCGCCGCGATACTGGTGGGCCTTGTTTTAGTGAACACCCTGCGGCCCGGCGAAATAGACGGTGAACCCGTAAAGGAACTGCTGGCGCTCGATACCACGGCCGACGATGTGCTGGCCAGCGTGAGTGAGCGGGGTGCCGGCGATATCGTCGCGGTGCTGCTCCGTGCCGTGCCCCCCAACATTGTCGCGGCCGCGGCCAACGGCCAGATGCTCGGTATCATCTTCTTCTGCCTGCTGTTCGGCTTCTTCATGACCCGGCTGGACGACGACTATGCGCAGCCGCTGTACAGGTTCTGGTCCGGCGTATTCCACGTGATGATGCGCATGACCGAGTGGGTCATGCTGTTCGCCCCCATCGGCGTATTCGGCCTGGTCGGGCGGGTCGTGGCCCGCACAGGCTTCGACGCGGCCGTACCACTGCTGGTTTTTGCCGGCGTGGTCCTGCTGGCACTCGTAGTGCACGCGTTTGCGACCTTGCCGCTGCTCTTGAAGTTTGTCGCCGGGGTGTCGCCCGGCCGTGTACTGAAGTTTATCAGCCCGGCCATGCTGACCGCATTTTCCACCGCATCGTCGGCGGCGACCCTGCCGATAACAATGGAGGCGGTAGAAGAGGGTATGGGTGTGCCCAACCGTATTTCAAGCTTCGTGCTGCCGCTCGGTGCGACCGTCAACATGGATGGCACTGCGCTGTACGAGTGCAGCGCTGTACTGTTTCTTGCACAGGCTTACGGTGTCGAACTCAGCATCCTTACTCAACTGCTTGTGGTGTTCACCGCGCTGGTAACGTCCATCGGCGTGGCCGGAATTCCTTCAGCCTCGCTGGTCGCGATCGCGATAATCCTGGCGGCCGTGGGGTTGCCCGTGGAAGCGATTGGCGTGCTGTTCGTCTTCGACCGCATACTCGACATGAGTCGCACCAGCGTGAACATACTGGGCGACAGTTGTTGCACGGTGATCGTGGCGCGGCTGGAAGGCGAGTCCCTGCCCGCTATCAGAGAAGATGTAGCGACCAGGGGCAGGGAAGTTTAGGTGAGCTGTTGCACCCGTTCGCGCCCAAGATTGGGCAGGAGGTAGGAATATATGTCGGAGAATCCACAGGATTCGGAAATAACGACGAACCCGCAGCAGGTGAGCTGTAGGAGCGGCTTTAGCCGCGAACCCACCACTCTTTCAATCATTGCCGGTTGCGGAACAACTGGCTGAGCCCCGGATTAAACGGCCCTGCCATCATTCATACGATTTCGGTTCGGTGGGTTCGCGGCTAAAGCCGCTCCTACAGCGGACGATTCACAGCTAGGCGAGGACTTCTTCGTCTTCGTCGATCGCAAAAGTCATGCCGACGGTGCTGTAACCGCAGTCCACGTGCAGAATTTCACCGGTGATACCCGCCGCGAGGTCCGAGCACAGAAATGCGGACGCATTACCTACGTCTGCAAGCGTGACATTTCGCTTCATCGGATTGCCTGCCGCAGCATGTTGCATCAGTTTGCGGAAGTTGCCGACGCCGGATGCGGCAATCGTTCTGATCGGGCCGGCCGACACGCCGTTGACGCGGATGTTGTCGATACCAAGGTCATTGGCCAGGAACCGGACGTTAGCTTCCAGGCTGGCTTTGGCCGGGCCCATCACGTTGTAGTTCGGGATCGAACGTTCGGCGCCCAGGTAGGTCATGGTCAGGAGCGCACCGCCACTGCGCAGCATCGGCAGGCTTTCCCTGGCCAGGGCCGCGAAACTGTAGGCACTGATGTCGTGCGCGATCTGGTAGCCCTCGCGGGTAACCGAATCGACGTAGCGGCCGGCCAGCAGTTCCTTCGGCGCAAAGCCAACCGAATGCACGATAATATCGAGGCCATCCCAGGTCTTGGCCAGTTCGGCAAAAACGTTCTTGATTTCCTCGTCAGAAGAAACATCCAGCGGAATATTGATGCCTGAATCAAAACCGGCGGCCAGTTTGCCGACCCGGTCGCCCAGCTTGCCGTTCTGATAAGTGAATGCCAGTTCCGCGCCTTCGCGGTGCATAGCATCCGCAACGCCCCATGCGATAGAGCGTTTGCTGGCAAGCCCCACAATCAGTGCCCTTTTTCCCGCGAGAAATCCCATCTGTCTACCTTTACCCAAGTCAGGATGCGGTGTATTAGGCCTATTTTAGGCGCCGCATTCAAGCTTGTGGGCTGAAACCAGCTACTCGGCTTTGCCCGCCTCAGGTATCATTCCCGCATCGGACAGCGGCCGGAAAGGAAGCGCCGTGAAATTTGAATGGCTGCAAACTGCGACAGGGCAGAGCCTGCTTCGGCAGGAGCGCATCGTAGCGTCCAGTGTCATGGAACGGGTATTTGGCGACCAGATCGTTCAGATCGGTCAGTGGGGGCCGCCAGGCTGGTTGCTGGAAGCAGCGCGCACCCAGTTTGCGGCGGTCATCGGCGATGACCGGGACGTGAGCGCACACATGTTGCCCGAACGCCTGGCGATTGCTACGGACAGTGTCGATGCAGTATTTCTGCCGCACACACTTGAACTGAATCCTGATCCGCATGCGGTCCTGCGAGAAGTACACCGCGTGTTGCGCCCTGACGGAAAACTGATCGTCCTGGGTTTTAACCCCGTTAGCTGGTGGGGCATTCGCAACCGGATTTCACCGCATGGCTACCCGCCGGGTGTATTGAGTCAGATTTCATGCCGCCGCCTGTCCGATTGGTTACGGCTTTTGAACCTGGGTGTAGATACTGCACTTGCCTGTCATGCGACGGCGGCAACCAGTAATCCCGGCAAGCTCTTGCGGAGTACTAAATGGTTTGCGAGCGCTTACCTCCTGGTAGCAACGAAGGAAACAATCCCGATGACGGTAATTAGACCGCGAGCCCGGCGCCGGCCCAGCCTCGTAAGTGGGCTGGTAAACCCAACCACCCGAACGGTCGCATGACTGAAGTTCGGATGTATACAGACGGTGCATGCCGCGGCAACCCGGGTCCGGGTGGCTGGGGAGTCTGGCTGACCGCGGGCAGCAGTGAAAAGGAACTGTTCGGTGGCGTCATGGAGACCACCAACAATCGCATGGAGTTGACCGCCGCGATCGAGGGACTCACTGCGCTGACCCGGAATTGCCAGGTCGCAATCTATACTGATTCCGAGTATCTGCAGCGAGGCATCACCGAGTGGATTTCACAATGGAAACAGCGAGGCTGGAGAACAGCATCCAGAAAGGCGGTAAAAAATGATGACTTGTGGCGCCGGCTTGACGAGCTGGTTAGCTGGCAGAACGTCGAATGGCATTGGGTAAAGGGCCACTCCGGGGATCCGGGGAACGAACGCGCAGACGAACTTGCAAACCGCGGTATCGATGAAATGCTGGCCTCCGGCCAGTATTAGTTTGCTGTTAACAGGTCAGCCGGGTAGGCTGATCGAATGTGTTGCTTGCAAGGATGAACGATGCGACAGGTTGTGCTTGATACAGAAACAACGGGCCTTGATTGGGAACATGGTCACCGGGTCATTGAGATCGGTTGTGTGGAGATATTTAATCGCCGCCAGACGGAAAATAGTTTTCACTGTTATCTGAACCCGGAACGCTCTATTGACGAAGCGGCCCAGGAGATCCACGGCTTGTCCGATAAGGACCTGGCTAATAAGCCGTTGTTCCGTGATATCGCCACCGAGTTCCTGGCGTACGTGGGAGATGCTGAACTGGTGATCCATAACGCATCTTTTGATCTCGGTTTCCTTGATAACGAACTGCGGATTGCCGGGCTGCAGGAGATCTCAATCGCAAAAGCTAATCCTGTTATGGACACCCTGACGCTCGCCCGGCAGATTCATCCAGGTCGGCGCAATAACCTGGACGCGCTTTGCAAACGCTACAGCATCGATAACTCGAGGCGCGAACTGCACGGGGCCTTACTGGATGCCCGGCTGCTGGCTGACGTCTATCTGGCGATGACCGGCGGTCAGGGTGCGCTGTCACTGGATCAGGCCGACCCAGGCCATAATGCCACCGAGGAACGAAGCGCTATAGACCGCGACGGAGTGGATCTGATTGTTCTGCAGGCTACAGATGCAGAGCTGAAACAGCACGAGTCGCAACTCGATATGATCGACGAGGCCTGCAGTGAAGGCTCGGTCTGGAGGCGGACTCAATCCTGATAATATAGATGCCTGTACGTGGCGGTAAGCCCGTTTGTCCGGGCTGGCACGCCTGATAACCCTTTGGTAAAGCCTTAAACCATGAATCAGTCGCTGCGCGCAGCATTTCTGCAGAATTTTCTTGGCCATTCTCCCGATTGGTACAAGGCGGCCATCGTCGGGTTTTTAGCGCTTAACCCGGTGTTGCTGTTCACGGTCGGGCCGGTGGTTGCCGGCTGGGCCCTGGTGCTGGAATTTATTTTTACCCTGGCGATGGCACTGAAGTGCTATCCGCTGCAGCCTGGCGGGTTGCTGGCTATTCAGGCGGTCCTTCTGGGTATGACGACACCTGAAGCCATTTACCATGAGGCCGAGCACAACTTCCCGGTCATCATGCTGCTGATGTTTATGGTGGCAGGTATCTATTTTCTTAAAGACATGCTGCTGTTTGTCTTTACCAAGGTGCTGCTTGGGATACGCTCTAAACTGATTTTATCGCTGCTGTTTTGCTCGATTGCGGCCGTGCTGTCCGCGTTCCTCGATGCGCTGACGGTTACCGCGGTTGTAATCGCGGTTGCAGAGGGTTTTTATGCCATCTATCACAAGGTGGCGTCAGGTAAGGGTTACGATCACAGCCATGATTCGTTGGATGACGACCAGGTAGAAGAGCTCCATAAGGGAGACCTGCTGGCGTTTCGCGCGTTCCTGCGAAACCTGATGATGCACGCTGCTGTGGGTACCGCACTCGGTGGAGTGACCACGATGGTAGGCGAACCGCAGAACCTGCTTATTGCAGAAGAAGCAGGTTGGGAATTTGTGGAGTTTGCTGCCCGCATGGCTCCCGTAACGGCGCCCGTATTTGTCGTTGGCCTGCTGACCTGTCTGCTGGTCGAGCTTACCGGCCTTTTTGGTTATGGTGCGAAGCTCCCACAGCCGGTGCGAAAGATATTGCAGGAATACAATCAGCATGAAAACGACCGCCGCACCAATAGACAATGGGCCGCGATTATTGTGCAGGCATTTACCGCGTTATACCTCGTTATAGCGCTAGCTTTGCACCTCGCCGAAGTGGGCATCATCGGTCTCGGGGTAATCGTGCTGGCGACTGCGTTCTGTGGGGTAACTATGGAGAGCCAGGTTGGGCATGCTTTTGAAGAAGCGTTGCCTTTTACCACTTTGCTTGTGGTGTTTTTCGGCATCGTCGCTGTTATCGATCAACAGAATTTGTTCACGCCGATTGTTGAATGGGTGTTCACCCTGGAAGGCAGGATGCAGACCGCTATGTTCTATGTTGCTAACGGCGCCTTGTCGATGATCAGCGATAATGTCTTCGTCGCGACGATTTATATATCGGAAATCAAGGAAGCGCTGGACTCAGGGCGAATCAGCAGGGAAACATTCGATGCGCTGGCGGTCGCGATTAATACGGGTACGAATATTCCCAGCGTGGCGACACCAAACGGACAGGCGGCTTTCCTGTTTCTGCTTACCTCGGCGCTGGCACCCCTGATACGACTGTCGTATGGTCGCATGGTCCTTATGGCGCTGCCCTATACGATAACCATGAGCCTGGCCGGCTTCGCGGCGGTTTATTATTGGCTGTAGTGTGATTTGGCTCCTGTCCCGCCTCTGCCGAAAGGGCATAATTGGCAAGCTTTTGTCAGGCAGTTTAGGCGAAGGGATTACCGCCACAACCTGAACTTTAAGAATAATACGGATAATGGCTGAACCTCTATGCTATCGGTAGATGAAACAAAAATTGCAGTTGTCGGACTCGGTTATGTCGGGTTGCCGCTTGCTGTGGAATTTGGCAAGCATTTTGAAACGGTGGGCTTCGATATCAGCCCTGCCCGCGTTAGAGAACTGACATCAGGAACTGACTCGACGCTCGAAGTATCCAATGCCGAACTGACCTCGACCAAAAATTTGTCCTTCGTTAGCGATATAGAAGCGATACGCGACTGTAACGTTTACATTATTACGGTACCAACGCCAATTGATTCGGCAAAGCGTCCTGACCTTTTCGCGCTGCGGACCGCGAGCAAAACGGTAGGAGGAGTGCTCGCCAAAGGCGATATCGTAATTTACGAATCAACTGTCTATCCGGGTGCGACGGAAGAGGACTGCGCACCAATACTCGCAGAGGTATCCGGACTGGAATTGAATAAGGATTTCTTCCTGGGCTACAGCCCGGAACGCATAAACCCTGGTGACAAAGAGCACCGGCTGACCAATATAAAGAAGATTACGTCCGCCTCAACGCCCGAGGCAGCCGCCTATGTCGACAGCCTGTATAAAACGATCATCCGGGCTGGCACCCATAGCGCATCCAGCATCCGGGTGGCTGAGGCAGCCAAGGTTATTGAGAATACCCAGCGGGATGTAAATATCGCGCTGGTGAATGAATTATCCCTGATCTTTAACCGCATGGGTCTTGATACCCTGGAGGTGCTGGAGGCTGCCGGTACCAAGTGGAATTTCCTGAATTTTCGCCCCGGGCTGGTTGGCGGTCACTGCATAGGCGTTGATCCCTACTACCTGACCCATAAATCGCAGGAAATCGGTTATCACCCCGAGATGATTCTTGCCGGGCGGCGCATTAATGACAACATGGGCATCTACGTGGCAAACAGGGTCGTCAGGCTGATGGTAAGAAAGGGCATCTCCATGCCGGCGGCCCGTATCCTGGTGCTCGGTATCACCTTCAAGGAGAATTGCCCTGACGTTCGCAATACCCGCGTTGTTGATGTTGTCGCTGAGTTTGAAAACTACGGGGCGCAGGTGGACGTCTACGACCCCTGGGCCGACCCGGAAGAAGTTACCCGCGAATACGGTATTAGTATCAGTAATGAATTGCCTGGCGGGGGGGATTATGACGGCATAGTGATCGCCGTGGCGCATGAAGAATTTGCGAACATATCTCGTGGGCAATATGAGGCATTGGGCAAGGATACCTATGTGCTTTACGACATTAAGCACGTGCTGCCGGCAGACTGGGTTGACGGTCGCTTATAGAAAATGAAAATTCTGGTTACTGGTGCTGCCGGATTTATCGGCTATTTCGTTGCCAGGCGTCTCCTCGAAAGAGGGGACACCGTAGTGGGGCTGGATAATTTCAATGACTACTACGACGTTTCCCTGAAAGAAGCACGCATTGCACAGATCCAGGATCACGATCAATTCAAGTGCATGCGTATGGACCTCGTTGACAACGATGGAATCGCAAAATTATTTGCCGATGAGGGTTTTGACAGGGTCGTACACCTTGCAGCCCAGGCCGGGGTCCGCTATTCGATCGAAAACCCCCGTTCCTATGTCGACAGTAATATTGTCGGCACACTGAACATACTTGAAGGCTGTCGCCATAACCCCGTCGAACACCTGGTTTATGCGTCTTCAAGTTCGGTTTACGGTGCGAATACCAATATGCCGTTCTCGGTACATGACAACGTCGATCACCCGCTGGCGCTCTACGCCGTATCGAAAAAGTCAAACGAGCTGATGGCACACAGTTATTCCAACCTGTACGAAATTCCAACCACCGGGCTGCGTTTCTTTACGGTCTATGGACCTTTCGGCCGGCCGGACATGGCACTTTTCTACTTTACGAAATCGATAATCGAGGGTACGCCAATCGATGTTTTCAACTACGGGAATCATCGCAGGGACTTTACCTACGTAGATGATATCGTTGAGGGCGTGATACGTGTTCTGGATACCGTGGCCACACCCAATAATGACTGGAATCCGGATAACCCCGATCCCGGTAGCAGCCGGGCCCCGTATCGAATCTATAACATCGGTAACAGCCAGCCGGTAGAGCTGAATCACTACATCGAGGTTATCGAAGATTGTCTCGGTCGGAAAGCTGAGAAAAATTTGCTGCCCTTGCAACCGGGTGATGTCCCGGATACCTATGCCGACGTACAGGCACTCATAGATGATACAGGTTACAAGCCTGACACGCCTGTGGAAGAGGGTGTCGCGCGTTTCGTTGAGTGGTATCTTGATTATTATAATATTGATCTTGATAAAGACTGACGCGAAAGCGATTGACGAACAAATGTGACGAAGAACAACGATCCACGATCAGCCCCGGCCTGGGGGCTGCTTACGCAACATGCAGATGAGCTGGCGAAGGTTACGCTGTCAGAACTGCTGCCTGCGCCTGATCGCTGCGAAAGTTTTTCCGCAAGCCTCGACGGTCTGTATGTCGACTTTTCTCGTTATCGTGCGACCAGGCGAACACTGGAGCTGTTGACAGAACTGGCCGGGCAGAGGGAACTGAAGCGGCATATAGACGATCTGTTTGGCGGCGCTACCGTAAATGTCAGCGAGAACCGGGCGGCCCTGCATACCAGTTTACGGGCGTCGGAAGATAGTTCACCGGAGGTCGGTAGCGAGCGGCAGCGTTTTCTGGCGTTTGCGGAGGCGGTCCGGTCCGGCAAGCACACTGGTTTTGGCGGCCAGGCAATCAGCCGCGTTGTCAATATCGGGATAGGGGGGTCGGACCTCGGCCCGCGTATGCTGGTTGCGGCGCTTTCCAGTCATTCCGGTACCGCTCCGGAAGTTGAGTTTGCTGCCGGCATAGACGGAATAGAGCTCCATGATGCACTCATTGGAGCCGATCCCGCATCAACACTTTTCATCGTGTGTTCCAAGACTTTCAGCACGTTGGAGACTCGGCTTAATGCGGAGTCGGCGCGTGACTGGTTGTTGCAGGCACTACCGGCGGAGGCGGTTGCCACAAACTTTGCGGCCGTTTCGGCCAACGTGGACGCGGTGGTTGAATTTGGCGTCTCGCAGGATTTGTGTTTTCGTATCTGGGACTGGGTCGGCGGACGTTATTCATTGTGGTCTGCAGTTGGCCTGGCCGCAGCCATTCGCATAGGCAGCCCGGCATTCCGGGAATTGCTGGCCGGCGGGGCGAGCATGGATAAGCATTTTCGGACGACGGAACTGTGCCGAAATATTCCGGTTATCCTTGCTTTGCTGGGCATATGGAACCGCAATTTTCTCGGTGTTGAGCATCACGTTGTGCTGCCCTACGATCAGCGGCTCGAAAAGTTACCGGCTTATCTTCAGCAGTTGTTTATGGAGAGTGAGGGCAAGACTGTTCGGCAGGACCTTGCCACGGTGGACTATCAGACAGGTGCCGCTTTGTGGGGAGGGGCAGGTTCCAACGCGCAACATTCATATGCGCAGTGGCTGCACCAGGGAACGTCGACCGCACATACAGACTTCATAGCCGCTGTTAACGGGCCGGATTTATTGCCGGCGGACACGCATCTGCAGAACCTTGCTAATCTTGTCGCCCAGGCGGAGGCGCTGGCGCATGGCCATAGCGATGAGACACTGCCATACAAGGCGCACTCGGGTAATCGGTCGTCGCTTGTAATTCTGTTACGCGAACTGAGCCCGCATAACCTGGGGATGCTGATTGCGTTGTACGAGCACCTGGTATTCGTGCAAAGCATGATCTGGGGTATCAATCCCTTTGACCAGTGGGGTGTTGAACTGGGCAAACTGGGAGCAAAGGATGTTGCTGCCGCCCTGATTGATGGCGAAATCGTCGACTTGCCACCGCTGGGCCGCCAGATCCTGAAGTGGCGGGACTCTGCCAGGTAAGGAATTCAAGTCCAGCCGGTTTATACTCGCGCCCTGATCAGATCGCCGCATCGAGGGATGGTTTAACCATGAATCTAACTGTGCACGGGACCGGTTATGTCGGTTTGGTAACCGGTGCCTGTATAGCCGACACGGGCAATAACGTTCTTTGCGTTGATGTTGATGCCGATAAGATTGCCCGGCTCAAGAAGGGCGAAGTGCCCATCTACGAACCCGGACTCAATGAGATCGTCCGCCGTAACCTCGCGGACGGGCGCCTGCGCTTTACTACCGACATTGCCGAGGGTGTCAATTTCGGCTTACTGCAGTTCATCGCTGTCGGCACGCCGCCCGACGAAGACGGCTCGGCCGACATGCAGTACGTGCTTGCCGTTGCCAACTCAATCGGCGCCGAGATGGATGACTACAAGCTCATCGTCAATAAGTCCACGGTTCCGGTAGGTACTGCCGACAAGGTACAGGCAACCGTTGCAGAGCAACTGGCGTCCAGGGGAGTAGATATTGATTTCAATGTTGCATCGAACCCCGAGTTCCTGAAAGAAGGCGCGGCAGTGCCCGACTTCACTAAGCCTGATCGAATAATTATCGGGACCGACAGCGAGAAAGCCAGGGAGTTATTGCGCGCGCTCTATGAACCGTTCAACAGGAACCATGAACGAATATTTTTCCTGGACATTCGCTCGGCGGAGCTTACCAAGTACGCCGCGAATGCCATGCTGGCAACAAAGATCAGTTTCATCAATGAACTTGCAAACCTTGCAGAGAAGCTGGGTGCAGACATCGAGCAGGTCCGCGTGGGTATAGGTTCTGATCCACGTATCGGCTATGAGTTTATTTACCCGGGCTGCGGTTTTGGCGGTTCGTGTTTCCCTAAAGACGTGCGTGCACTGGTGCGCGCGGCCGGTGAGCAAGGCTATAAAGCTGAACTGGTCGAGGCGGTCGAACGCGTTAATAACCGGCAAAAGGAGGCGCTGTTTACCAAGCTCTTGAGGCACTTTGGCAACAAGATAGAGGGCAAGACGGTGGCTCTTTGGGGACTGGCGTTCAAACCGAATACAGACGATATGCGGGAAGCGCCCAGCCGGACCTTTATGGAAGCATGCTGGGAGGCCGGTGTGAATGTGCGGGCATATGACCCGGTGGCCCGTGATGAAACTGCCCGAATCTATGGCAAGCGAGCCGATCTGAGCTTATGTGAATCGGCTGTTGATGCGCTCGACGGCGCTGATGCCCTTGTCATTGCTACCGAATGGCGGGAATTTCGCAGCCCCGATTTTGCCCGCATATGCTCATCCCTTTCCGAGCCGGTTATCATTGATGGGCGCAATATCTTTGACCCGGCGCAGATGCAGGCACTGGGTATTCGCTATTACGCGATCGGCAGGGGTGACTAATAATAGAAATGGTGGGCGATACTGGGATCGAACCAGTGACTTCTGCCGTGTGAAGGCAGCGCTCTCCCGCTGAGCTAATCGCCCGTCAAGGGACGCAATCCTACACATGCAGGCAGGGGCTGGCAAAAAAGGCCGCTAGTGTGATTGGCATCACTGCGGCAAGCGGTTGTCTTTGCGATGGTTTCGAGGGTTAGTTGAGCATGCCAGAAGATCAGGCTGACAGAATATGAATGAACAAGGTCACGTAGACACCCATTTGACGGTCATCGAACCGATCGCCTCCTGGGGCTTTATCGATATGCGGGAACTGGCCCGGTATCGCGACCTGCTGTATTTCATGATCTGGCGCAGTATCAAAGTGGCCTATGCGCAGAGTATAGGCGGCATTGCCTGGGCGATGGTTCAGCCGGCTTTACAGGTCATCGTTTTCTCGCTCATATTTGGCGGCCTGCTGGCGGTAGATACCGGCGAAATCCCTTATCCGCTGCTGTCGACGGTTGCGGTCATTCCATGGAGCTACATGTCAAGCACCATGGGAGGCGCAAGCTCGAGCCTGGTAACGAATGCCAGCATACTGGGAAAAATATATTTCCCGCGGGTAATTTTTCTGATCACACCTGTAGTCGGCAACCTCATATCATTCTCTGTTTCCTCTGTCCTGATCGTTGCAGTATTACTTTACTACGGCGTCGGCGTTAACTTGCAGATGCTGTACCTGCCGTTTGTTTTTCTGCTGATGGTGCTCACGCCGCTTTCGATCGCATTGTGGCTCTCTTCGCTTGCGATTCGCTTTCGAGATGTTCGTATCATCATGAATTACATCATGCGGTTATTTATATACCTGGTACCGGTAATGTACCCGAGCGAAAAGATACCACCCGAGTTTCGGGATATATATATCCTGAACCCCTTTGTCGGCGTTATAGAGGGTTTTCGCTCCTGCCTGCTAGGGCATCCGATGATGTGGGATTCATTGTTGACGAGCGCTGCTGTAACCACTTTCCTGTTGTTTACCGGTGGGGTTTATTTCCGGCGCATGGAACGTGTGATCGTTGACGTTATATAGGCACGGACAAACGTGACTGATAAAGCACTTGCAGTTGACGAAGTAAGCAAGCTGTACCGTATCGGCAGCGCAGCTGATCTCGTGTCAAAGGACGACAACGCCGTTGTGCGGTTGTTAAAGAAACCGCTAAACAACTATCGCAAGTATCGTTCGTTGTACCGGTTTACCGAGGAAGAACTGCAGGGAGAAACGGTCGGTAAGGACATACTCTGGGCACTTCGGGACGTAAGCTTTAATGTAGAACCAGGCGAGGTTGTCGGCCTTGTCGGTGCCAATGGCGCCGGCAAATCGACACTCCTGAAGATCCTATCCCGCGTAACGCCGCCGACCAAGGGTCGCTGTGTCATCCGGGGTCGCGTCAGTTGCCTGCTCGAGGTCGGCACAGGTTTTCATTCCGAACTGACCGGTCGGGAAAATATCTACATGAACAGCACCATACTTGGAATGCGTAAAAGGGAAGTTGACCGGAAGTTTGACGAGATAGTCGATTTCTCCGGCATCAGCAAGTTTATAGACACACCTGTAAAACGATATTCGAGCGGTATGTCGGTTCGCCTGGCCTTCGCCATAATGGCTCACCTGGAACCGGAGATATTGATTGTCGATGAGGTACTCGCAGTGGGCGATGCGGAATTCCAGCGCAAGTGCCTTAACCAGATGGGTAACGCCGGCCGCGAAGGCAAAGCAGTGTTGTTCGTGTCGCATAACATGGCTGCCATAACCCGATTGTGCGATCGGGGGCTGTTGTTACGCAACGGACAAATTGTGCAGGATGGAACCGCGGCCGATATCGTACATACGCATGTAAGTGGCGGCCACGGCGAAGCGGCTTCCCGCGAATGGCCTGACATGGAGTCGGCGCCCGGGGATGACAAGGTGCGGTTGAGAGCGGTGCGTATCGTTGCGGAATCGGGTGCGCCGCTGGACTCGGTCAGCGCAGACGAGCAGGTTGGCATACAGCTTATTTATGACGTGCTTGAAGAGGGGCAGGTGCTGAGTCCTTACTTCACAATAGTTAGCGATGCGGGCATTGACCTTTTCTCGACGACGGATGCGGACGCATCGGCGGATAAAGTTGCACGCCAGGTCGGACGTTACATCAGTACCGCCTGGGTCCCCGGGGGCCTGCTCGCCGGCGGCACCCATTATGTTCGGGCCGTTATGCGTTCAGTTCAGGAGCAGTATCGGCCATTCACCGAACGCGACATCATCGCTTTCAATGTTATTGATAGCGATTCCGGAATATTTGGTACAGGCTGGTGGGAGGGTCGCCCGAGCGGGGTTATTCATCCCAGGCTGCAGTGGTCGACTGAGTACGTGCGTCCGGAGATGGTTATAGAAGAGTAGTCCGATATGGGTCGCCGGACCTGCCGGTCATATCCCGAACTTGTACCGTGCGCCGAATGCCAGCTCGTTACTGGTGGCAGAGGTTGCCAGGCCCGGCTCGAAATCGGTAGATTCAGGATTTCGACGCCGGAAAGTATACTCCCACACCAGCGACGTCCGCTGTGACACTCTCCACGACAGTTCCAAATCCATGCGTATAAATTTTGTTTCACCGCGAACGGCTGATAATAGGCTGCCTGTGGCTTCCTGCCGGTAGCCCATCACTTTTATGTGCCCGGTAAGCGAGGGCGTGATGCTGTGCTCATAATTTCCGCTTAACTGCCATTTTTCGGCAGGTGTACCCGTCGAGCTCGGTTGGACGCTTCGAGCCGCACCGAAGTTCCAGGTGCCTTGTTCGGTTTCATTCGTGATAGCCAGGTTGTACTGGGTGGATTCAAATGTACTGTTGTTATTAAATATCTCGATCCCGGTGCCCTGATTAACACTGCTCGATGACAAATCAGAGCTTTGCTCACCGACACTTAAAGTCAGCCTGGTTGTTTCCGACCACTGATATGCGTAATTCACGCTGATTGATTTACCGTCGGTATCATTTTCCAGCATGACAGGATCCGTCGGGTTATTTAGCGCTTCAGACCGATATTGATTGACGAGCGCAGTTATGCCGATCGAATGGCGCGCGTTGATTATGCGATTGTAGAAAACAGAAATGCTGCTCGATTTGAAATCAAAACGTGTATTGAATTCATTGTCGAAATCGGTGTCGGAAAAGCTTGTAGCTACCGTGAGCTGATCCTTTTGTGTCATATGCCAGGTGGCACTGGGCGAGATGGAGAGTTCTTGACGGGTGTCGTCCACCCGGAGAAAATCCGCCGAATCCTCCTGCTCACTGGTCAGGATGCCCCGGTCACTGACTCTGAATGTGACATTCCAGTTACTTCGCTCATACGAAATACCGGCGCCGCCATTCAGGTAGAGGTTCGTGTGCTCGGCATCTTTCAGCTCCCGGTCCGGATGCCAGTTACGGGTTACGCGCGGGCGAAGGGAGTAGCTCTTGTTGTCTACCTGCCGCTCGAATTCGACCGAGGCTGAGCCCGTGGTGCCCGCGGTGCTTTGCGGGTTACTGTCGTCCGGTCGATTTATCGGGTTGTCAGAATATCGTGCACCGAATCCTAATTGGCCCTCGGCAATCCATTCATCCGCCAGCGCCATTTGGCCGGCCAGCAGCAGGCCGGCGGTCAGAAACGGAATATATCGGGAGCCTTTGGTTAGCATGCCGGCGTATTGGTTGGGGTAAGAGGGAAATATTTAGAGCCTGGCAGAACTAAGTGGTGATCAGGGAACGACGACCACATCGCCCGCCTTAAGCATAATATTTTGTTCCAGCTTTTTGCCTTTTTCTATGTCTTCATAACTAAATGGAATTGTAATCAGGCCCTGGTCGGTTCGCCGGAGCACCTTAATCTCGCTGACCTCCGCAAATGGGGTGGTGCCGCCGGCGATGCTGAGTGCCTGCATGATGTCAATTTGCGGATTTGCTATAATTTCGCCGGGTCGGCTTACCTGCCCGATAACAAAAACCTTGTTGCCCGAAACCTGTAATACAGCGACGCTGACAACCAGGTCGGGTATGTACGCGGATAGTTTGTCCGTCAGCATCCGGCGTATTTCTTCCACGCCGCGGCCTTTGGCCATGATGTCTCCGGCCAGGGGAAACGAGAATTTGCCATCCGGCCGGATCAGTACTTCTCCCTCCATGCCTTCCTCTTTCCAGACCGAGATAGAGATGACATCGCCGGGATTGACCTTGTAGTCGTCGACGATACTCAGGTCGGGTTCGTCTGCGGCCATCGTGACAGCCGCGGCGAGCACCAGGCCAAGGCAACAGATAACTCTTTTCTTGAGGAATTGCTTAAGCATTGTTGTTATCTCTGTATTTTCGGGATGATGTATTAGCTGAGCAGCGCATATTACTAGATATTTGGCATATTAGTCGAAGCAGAGTTCGCATTCCGTGCCCGGTGACAGCGCGCCAGCGCCTGATCCGGGCGGGGCGGCTTTCGAAAAGTTGCGCTTAAGGTAACCTAAAACTTGCTGCGTCGCACCATAGAAAGCTGGCATGGGGGGGTTCAGCCTGATGCCGCATTCGGGCTGTAGGTCGCCAGCCAACTGGTTTGCAGTGAATCGTGTCGGGTTTGCTGCAGTGTGAATGATTTCACGTAATACAGCGGCCTTTTAGTCGATACTGCATTGGCAATAAAATGCCATAACAGGATTAGAAAAGCTGTTTTTATTTATGAACTTCGTTGGTCCCATACTTGCTTTTGCAGCTACCGCAGTGTTGATTATTTTACTGCGTCCGCTCGCAATTGCAGTGGGACTCGTGGACGTTCCCACCAGCCGTAAAAGTCATTCGGGCAATATTCCGCTCATCGGCGGTATGGCGATTTTCGTAGGCTCGCTCGTCGCCCTCGCAACGCAAAGCAGCCTTGTGCAAACCGAGGTCGTTATCTCTGCGCCATTGCCTGCATTTTTTGCTGCAGCTTTCGTATTGATACTGGTTGGTGCATGGGACGACTATGCAGACCTGCCGCCGGCGGCGCGTATCGTGGCGCAGATTATTGCCTGCCTGATTATGATCTTCGGCGGCGATACCGTGTTGATCGACCTCGGCCAGCTCAATATCGACGGATCCATATTTAGCCTCGGGTGGCTGGCCGTGCCGTTCACGGTTTTTGCCTGTCTCGGGGTAATCAATGCCATGAACATGTGCGACGGGGTGGATGGCCTGAGCGGCAGCCTTGCGCTCATCGCGTTGCTAGGGCTGGGGATCGCGAACACACTGTGGGGCAGTGCGGGCGATCAACACCTGATCGTCGTATTCGCAGCCTGTGTCATCAGCTTCCTGATGTTCAACCTCAGGACACTGTGGCGCTCGAAGGCTTGGGTATTCCTCGGCGATGCCGGCAGCATGCTGTTGGGGCTGACCCTGTCCTGGCTCGCGATCAGCCTCTCGCAGGGCGAAGAACGGGTCATAAGCCCGGCCGCTGCGCTGTGGTTCCTGATGCTGCCTGTTTACGATGCGGTTAGCATGATGGTTCGCCGCTTAGTGAAACGGCGCTCGCCATTTCGGGCCGACCGCGAACACCTGCACCATATTTTCCTGATGGCGGGCTTTTCAGTCGGTGAGTCAGTCACACTGATGTCGGGTATCGCGGTGACGGGCGTGGTGATCGGCCTTGGCGGGGTTTATCTTGAGATTGCCGATGGTTTACTCGCCGCCCTTTTCCTGGTGGGGGGCACTCTTTATCACTGGGCAATTCGCCGCGCGTGGCGCGTTATGCGTTTCCTGCGCCGCTCGATCTGCCGCCGCACCAAGGCAGACCGTCGCTCCAGGGCAGACCGGCGCCATGGCGGCGAGTCGGGCTACTCCGGTGCGGAACGCCGTTCCGGTCCCGACCGGCGCCGGCAGGCCGCTCGCCGTACAGGCAACGACCAGGCGTTCTGATTCACCCGGCGGGCAGCCATGCGCTGCTCACCACCAGTTCACCCACGGTAGCGAACTTTCCTTCGAGCCTGCTGATCAGCGCCTGATCGCAGGCGGGCGTGTGCGCCTCGGCCGCGAACCTGTGTGACCCGGAATCCACCTCGACTTTCATTTCCTGGAAGTCCACGAAGGTCCGCACGGTCGGGTAGATACACTTGTAAATAGCTTCCTTGATGCTGAAGAGAAGCTTTGCGTGTTTGCCGTCTTTCCGGCCTTCCTCATCGGGTCTGCATATCAACTCGATGAGGTCTTCACCCAGCGGTTCGGCGGATTCCATGTCGAGCCCCAGGCCGGCAAATTGAGCGCCGTGGCCGACGACGGCGGCGGCAGCGCCGTCCGTATGAGTGATGCTCCCGACCACACTCTCCGGCCACAGCGGTTCCCGGTTGCTGCCCGTTGGGATGGCAACGGGGGGGAGGCCGAGCGACTCCAGTGCAGCCCGTGCGCAGGCGCGGCCCTGTGCGAACTCGAGTCGGCGTACGCCTACCATTTTTTTAGTGTGTGCAAGCTCTTCGGGTAGCAGGTTGCTTTCCGAAGGCTGCCCGGTCGAGAAACAGACGGCCGCCTGATCCGGAAACAGCTCTGCAAGTAGGGTTTGGATTTCCGAGTCGCGCATGGCTCCAGTGTGCCTAAAGTCATCGGTGCTGCCAACGATGATGAGGGCTCTGTTAGAATTGCCGCCGTCATGCCACCTGAGTCCGGCCTTCGAATGAGCATAAAAACCCGTTTTGCGCCCAGTCCGACCGGCTATCTGCACATAGGCGGCGTGCGCACAGCACTTTTTTCATGGCTCCATGCCCGCCATCATGGCGGAGCGTTTGTCCTGCGCATCGAAGACACCGATCGGGAACGATCAACCCAGGAATCCATCGACGCGATACTCGAGGGCATGGGCTGGCTGGGGCTTGACTGGGACGAGGGGCCGCAATACCAGACAGAGCATTTCGATCGCTATGCCGAACTCGCCGACAAGCTGATCGAGGAAGGAAAGGCCTACCGCTGCTACTGCACCAAAGAAGAGCTGGACGAAATGCGCGAACAGCAGGTGGCACGGGGAGAGAACCCCGGTTACGACGGCCGCTGTCGTGATCGCCTTGACGCTCGTGATAGCGTTGATCCTGTCGTACGCCTGCGCACGCCCGATACCGGCAGCGTCGAAATAGACGACCTGGTTCGCGGCCATGTTAGCTTTGATAACGACATGCTCGACGACCTTGTGATCGTCCGTCCGGATGGCACCCCGACCTTTCATTTCGGGGTGGTGGTCGATGACGCGGACTCGGGTATTACGCATGTCATCCGTGGCGACGACCACCTGAACAACACCGCCCGGCACATGCACCTGCAGGACGCGCTTGGCCTCGATCATCCTGTGTATGCGCACCTTCCCATGATCCTGGGCGAGGACGGTTCGAGGCTTTCCAAGCGGCACGGCGCGGTCAATGTGCTGGAATATCGCGAGCAGGGTTACCTGCCTGAGGCAGTCCTTAATTATCTTGTCCGGCTTGGCTGGTCGCACGGCGATCAGGAAGTGTTTTCGGTCGACGAGATGATCGAATTGTTCGATGTTAAGGACGTGAATGCCTCGGCTTCTAAGTTCAATCCTGAAAAACTAACCTGGCTGAACCAGCAGTACATCATGGCGGCCGAGCCGCCGGACCTGATCCCCGGGTTACTGGAGCAGATGGCCAAGGTAGGTATCGACCCATCCCGGGGGCCGGCACCACAGCAGGTGATCGAGACGTACCGGGAACGCGCGGAAACGCTACGCGAACTCGCGATGAGCGCGGAATACCTTTACGCGGACAATATACCGCTCGATGAGAAGGCGGCGAAAAAGAACCTTCGACCGGTGGTTAAGGAAGCGCTCACGAGTCTGCGGGATGCGTTTGCGGAACTTGATGCCTGGAACGCCGAAGCTATACACCAGGCAATACAGGATGTTGCCGACAAACACGAGCTCAAGTTCGGCAAGCTCGGCCAGCCTGTCAGGGTCGCGGTGACGGGAACGGGCGTGTCACCGCCGATTGATGCGACGGTGGAACTGGTGGGAAGAGAAAGGACACTGGTGAGACTGGAGAAGGCGCTGGATTATATCGGGGAGCAAGGGGGGTAGCCGACAGCGATTTCAGGCAAGCTATCAATCGGAACCAATACCGCAACATGCATGCGATAAGCATACTTGATGTATACTAACAACTACCCTTATCTGATGACCGCTTTACATGGTTGCATCTCCAAAAAACCGAGCCACAAAAGACCGCGCGCAACGAAAGGAAGGTGCTACAGGGAGCGTTCGTACATACGAAGCCTTGAAGGCGCTGATCATTTCCGGTGAATTCAGCCCCGGGGCAGATCTCGACGAGAACGAACTGGTGCAGCGATTCGAGGTCTCACGCACGCCTGTGAGGGAGGCACTCATCCGTCTGTCCATGGAAGGGCTGGTAAGCATGCTGCCCAACCGGGGCGCCAAAGTTTCGAATCTGAATTTCTCGGATATCACCGATCACCTTGAGAGCATGGATATCCTTACACCTTCCGTCTGCTACCTGGCAGCACTACGCCGGACGCCCGCCGATCTTGAAGCCATCAGGCAACAGGTGGAACGACTAAATGCTATCGGTCGCGACGCGCTCCAGGACCGCCTTGATGCAATCTTTCATCTTTATACCGCCCTTGGAAAAGCCTCTCACAATGAGTCGCTGTCGCATATTTATCGGCTCACCATATACGCCAAACTACGTATTGGACGTGTGAGTGCTGCCCGCTCCGAGACCAACGCGGAATGGGAGGCGCATATGGCGGAGTTGCGCGAGGTGTACCTCAATATTTTTAACAGCATAGAAGCCGGCGACGCAGGGAGGGCACAGTCTGCGGCCCGGCAGTGGATGAACATTATCCGCGAGCGGCTTTCGAGTGCCATGTCGTCCTCACCCACCCGGGATCTGCAAGTTCAGCTGCACAGCTGAGGGCGAAATGGCAGCGGATGTTGGGGTAACGCCGGGGAAGCACGCCGCCGCAGGACTCTTAAAGATCCACGTTCTGCTCCTGTTTACCTGCATCCTGGGTGCCGCCTCCGCGTCGGCTGAAAGCTGCCCGCAGGCATTTAAATCGGGGGCAGGAAAAGATCCTAAAACGCCGGTATCCCTCTATGTTCAGGGCCGCCTGATAATGAAACCGCCAGCATGGGTCATGGGCCGCGGCAAGTACATCAGTGCGGAGGAACGGCTGATAAACCGATGTTCCAAGCGACTGACGGCAACAACGGTTAGCGACTCGTTACCGGAGCGCCTCAATGTCTTCGCCTACCGGCCGGAAACAGCTCGTAGCGGTGCTTTTATTGGCGTTTCCTCGGTCGATCAGAAAATGGCGATGGAAAAGACCGGCCCCTATTGGCATGCCTATGTAACAGCCTTTCCCGATCTTCGGTTTGTGGGGGCTACGATCCGATTTGCGCATGGGCTCGTTACCCGCGACGCCAATATTCGATCCGTCGAGGATCTTGCCGGTAAACGTGTTGGCCTGGTCATGCGGCCGAGCTCTCTTCGTGCCCTGCAGGAAGTTGTTTTGATTAATGCATGGGATATTTATGACCGGATTACCGTTAAAGAGTACCTGCCTGCTGAACTGGCCGGCGCGCTGAATCGCGGTGAGGTAGACGCGGTGTTTATGCCGATTGCACGGGAAGTCGACGGCACGCTGCAGGTCATGCATCGAAACCTCAGTCGTGGCGACATACGATGGCTCTCACTTTCCGGGGACGATGTTGCCGCAGCGACTCACAACACACCGGTGCTGGCAGAACGTGTGCTGTTTACACCTGCGGGCCGGGCCGAAGAGGTAGGGCTCATCACTTTTGATGTTGCCTGGTTCACGTTTGCGTCGACACCCGACAACGTAGCCTATGAATTCGCCCAGGCCGTGTACCACGCCTGTCCGCCACTCAAACCAGACTGCTCCGGGAAATCGGTGGAAAGCCTGTTGCGCTGGCCGGAGTTGGATCCCGGGTTGATTCATCCGGGGGCCCTCATCTTCTACCGGGAAGCCGGGATCGATCCACTTACCTTGACGGGAGTAAAACATGACTGACGAAGCCGCAAGTGCCAACGAGCCTCTCTACCTCGGGGCCGCGGCGGCCATCATAACGGCGTCGATTCTGCCTACTATCACAATCACGCCGATCCTGCCGAAAATGCAGGCGTACTTCACGGGGGTGCCACAGGTAGATTTACTGGCGCAGCTGATCTATGCATTACCGGCTTTGCTCAGCATGCTGGCGGCGCCATACGCCGGTTACATCGGCGACCGCTTCGGGCGGCGTGAAATCGTGATCGTTTCCTGCGTATGTGCCACGATCCTGGGCGTCGCACCTTATTTCCTGGATTCCATCTGGCTGATTATTGCTAGTCGAGCCCTTCTAGGAGTTTTTCAAGGGACATTGATCGTTTGTACCTCGGCACTGATTGCAGACTATTTCATCAAGAGAAAACGTGAACGGGTCTTGAGCTTGAAGTTCGGTGTAGTAGGCATTGCAAATATCGCCTTGTTGATTGCGGTGGGTTACATCAGTATCAACAACTGGCGCAACGGGTTTTTGCTGTATCTGTTTGGCGTGCTGGCTACCCTGCTGGTTATTCTTTATATTAAAACGCCACCTCATGCCCGGTTGGCCGCCAGGCAGGAAAAGATCCCGCTCCCCTGGAGGCGGTTATTCGCGCCTTATCTTGGCGCCTTTTTGGGGTCTGCGTCCTTCACCATGCTGTTTTCTCAATTACCGTTTCTGCTTCAGATACGCGGCATCTCCAGCAGTCCTGCATTCGCAGGAAACCTTACTTCGGTCACATCCGTAGGTATGCTCATCGCGGCATTTTCCTATGCCACTTTGATACGCAGAATCTCCGCGATGACCCTGTGGAGTATGTCGTTTGGCCTGGTCACCCTGGGTTTTGCCGCTCTTTCCCTGAGCCCGCAGTTGGCCGGCATCATTGCCGGTGGATTCTTGAGTGGCCTGGGCACCGGCACGGTTATGCCTAACAGCCTTAATATGGTGTTGGGAAGGGTGCCGGCGGCAGCCCGGGGGCGCGCGACTGGTGTGCAGACGACCTGCTTTTTCCTGGGTGTATTTGCCGGTCCCATGCTTGGTGTTGTGCTTTCCAGGGCGCTCGGGGCCCCCAGCCCTGCACTGGGAGCCTGGGGAATCGTGGCGGCCTGTACTTGTATGGTTTATCTCATTCTGAGCCGACGCGAAGCCGGACAATCCGCTGCAAATGCTTCATCAGTGTGATTGACCGGGAATAAGAACAATGAACCAGCTATCTGCAAATGAAATCGTGGAGAAACTGGAAACGCCGGCGCTGGAAATCCAGACTGCCTCCATTCCGGTAAATTCTGTCGATAGCGAAATACACCTTAGCCGGACTCAGCTGTGGCAGGGGCTGAAAATCTGGGGCAGGGGAGACAATCGGATAATCCCGTCCTTCGTGGAATCCAGAATCGTCGAGGAGAATGCCGACGAAATTGTCAAAGACATCCTGCACCACGGGAAAAGCAGCATGGCGGATGGTTCACCCAATCTGCAACGTACTACATTCCGTGGCGACAATCTGATGATCACGGAGTACCTGGCGGGACCCTGGTTCATGGCCATCGCCGGGATCGAAGAAAGAACGAATGGTGACCTCTGCTTTCAACTGACCACGGTGCGCCACAAACAGCACCCGGACTATGTGTCGCCTGCAGAAACGGCCAGGAAGGCCGGCGCCGATAAACCGCCCCCGACGACGGAACAAAATGCCCGGCGGGTGCTGGGCATCATTCGAAAGCTTGCTGAAAACGATGAGCTTTGACTCAGGGTATGTTGGAACTCTATAACCATGACATGTCCGTGTGCGCCGCCAAGGTGCGCTTTGCCCTGGCCGAAAAAGGTCTCGAATACACCAGTCACATGGTGAATCTCCTGGCGCGCGAACATAAGGCCCCCGAGTACCTGGCATTGAATCCCAACGGGGTTGTGCCCACCCTGGTGCACGACGGACATGTGATTTATGAATCCAATATTATCAATGAGTACCTGGATGAGGCGTTTTCCCAGGGTTCGTTAATGCCTGGCAATCCTCTGGGCAAAGCCCGGGTGAGAAAGTGGACCCAGCAGCTGGATACTGCTATCCATGCGGCCACCAGCGTCGTGAGCACCTGCATCGCGTTCCGGGATTTTTTCCTGGCCAAATCACCCGAGGACCTGGAACTGCATTTCAGGAGTCAGCCGGGCGCCGATCCGCTCAAAGTAGAGCGGCATAACGACAATATCCGTAACGGGGTGAAGTCAAAATACTTTGCACACGCGGTTATCCGCTTCGACAAGCTTCTAAGCGACATGGAAGCAGAGCTTGCCGGCGGTGAGCCCTGGCTGGCTGGCGAGGCTTTTTCCCTGGCGGATATCGGTTACGCCTCTTATATCAGAAGGCTCGAGCACCTGCAGATGAGCCCCATGTGGGATGAGCGACCGTACTTTGCTGATTGGTACGGCAGGCTCCAACAGCGTGACAGCTTTAAAGTTGCGATTCTTGACTGGGACAACGATCGTTATATTGACAACATGGCGAAGAAGGGTGCCAGGGAATGGCCCTTGGTGCAGCAGGTCATCGCATCCGGCCGGACATCAAATACACAGAACCAGCCCTCCTGACAGGTACCGGGAAACACAGACCGTCAGCATGTTCTGCTTTGGCGCTCATGGCATATTGCGCCGTGAATTACTCGGTAGGCAGCTCGCCATTGGTGAGAAAACGCTTTAACAGATCCTTGATGAGTTCGAACTCGTGCTGGCTGAATCCCTGCAGATGCCGGTTCAGCACGTTGCTGATGACGGGTGGAATCTCCCTGGCTATTTTTTTCCCTGCGTTGGTCAGTGCGATGTTCACCACTCGACGGTCGTCATTGCTGCGCTGGCGGCGTACCAGGCCCTTGCCCTCCAGCCGGTCCAGCATGCGGGTCATGGCGCCGTTGTCGATGCCGGCTTCACGGGCGCAACCTGCGACAGTGTCGCCCCGGCCCGTGGAAATAATCTGCAGCGGGACCCATTGCATCGCGGTCAGGTCGTAGGCTTGCAATTGCGCGTCCACGTTACGCATGAGTTGTTTGTGCGCAAGCTTGATCAGGTAGCCGACCGATTCATTGACATCGTATGTGTCCGAATCGCTGCCATAAAATTCGACCCCGGCACCGTGTGAGGCAGGGTTTTTGGAGGCAACATTCTTATTTTTTTTCATAATCATCAAGGTACTGCATGGGTAAATAATGTCAACGCGAAGTAATGCTTCAGGTTGAATTCCTCCAGCTCTTTAAGACCAGGTGTGCAGGTTGAAAGAGTTGGGGCGTCGGTCACACCAGATTCTGAACAGCTTGGGGACATTCCTGGCCACGCCGGCTTCCTGCTGCTGTGCAGCGAGGTCGGCAATCTGGCGAACAACAGAATTGGGATGGCGCAAGGCTTCCTTCCAAAGACCGGGTGCTGACAGCAAAACCAGGACTTTGAGAGCCTGGATGCCGTGACTGGCACCGAAGTTGCCGCTCGCCTGTGCCGTTTGCTGCAGGGGCACAGTATATTCAATGGTTATTTACCTGCCTTGACACTATTTGCCTAAGCAGTATAGTGCATATAGGCAGTGTGGGTGCGGCATTTGCCCCATGGGCTTTGCTCCACGCGGCACTGAGGTTGGGTATCGTCACAGCCCATATCCGGGGGGACGGAATACCAGACCTATCCTATAAATCTGCGCATTTAGGAGAAAAGTTATGGTTGCCAAAATGAAAGATTTTACTAAAGGAAGTTTGACCGGAATATCGGCCAAGGTTACTGATGACGACTTCAAGCGACTGATCCCGAAAGAACGTTTCACCAGCAAAGAATGGCTGCAAAAGGAATACGATCTGCTGTGGTCACGCGTATGGCAATGGGCGTGCCGTGAGGAGGAAATCCCCAACAACGGTGATTACTACGAGTACAAGATCGGCGACGAGTCGATCATCATCGTACGGTCGGAGACCGGCAAACTCAATGCTTTCCACAACGTCTGTATGCATCGCGGTGTACGCCTGGTAGAAGGAGAACACTGGTGGGGCGGACGAGGCACTCTCAACAATTTCCGCGACATGTTCAAAGGCAAGTTGAGGTGCGTGTACCATGGCTGGGCCTGGGACCTGGAGGGAGAGATATCCCACCTTCCGGGCGCAAAGGATTTTGCACCCGAACGTATCCAGAAAAGCGAGATATGTCTCCGCCCGGTGAGGTGTGAAACCTGGGAAGGCTTCGTGTTTATCAATATGGACATGGACGCGGAACCGCTGCTTGAGTACCTGGAACCGGGCCCCGAAAAGTTGGCGAAGTACAAGATCAGTGAGATGCGGCTTAAACACCACTTCACCACGATTCTGCCAACCAATTGGAAATACGGTGTCGAGCAATATCAAGAGGGCTATCACGTGTGGGCGACCCATGTGATGGATCTGAATGATGTGGGTGCTTTTGCCACGCTACCGGGTGGTCGGCGGGCCGGGGCCATGTTTGGTGAAGGTAAAAAGGGTCCGGGTGAAGCGGGCTATCCCGAGTACGGCAAACCCACCATTAAAGAGACACCACCTGACCCGGATGCAATTGGTGCTGTTACCGTTGGTGAGCAGTTCGAGAGGCACACCAATTTTTGGGAGCCGGATAAGGACATTCAGACGGGGGTTCCCAAAGGTGTGAAACTGTGCGACCTCAAGGATGAGAAAATCACCGACCCGAGGACTTGGGTGCGTACGGCGATGGAAAATATGGTTATGCAGGGTCGTCTCGCGGATTATGAGCTCGATTACTTCAATGGTCTTAGTGATGACGAGATTCCCTGGGACATGCAAGGCCCGGAGTTCATGAGGAAAAACCGCCGGGATGCCTGCACGGCCCAAGGCATCGACATTTCGGACCTTGAAGAGACTGAGTTGTACGGGTTTCCAACCGAATTTCGGTTTTTCCCCAATATGCTCGGTCCGATTGCCGGTAATACCTACGGCTTATTCCGATCGCGGCCACACGGTGACAATCCGAACGAGGCTATCTGGGACGTGTACTTCATGTTCCGCTACGGCGAAGAGGAGCCACCCGAGGTCAATTACGAGACTGTCGAATGGGATAACTACCCCACTGACCGCATGCCACGAACGTTTCTACAAGACTGGCGCATAACGCCGCTGTACCAAAAAGGTATGCACTCGAGGGTGCTCCCGGGCTGTCGGTTCAACAAGCAAGAGGCGAATGCATTGCACACGCACTTAATGCTTGACAAAATCATCGGCAGAGACTTCGAAGAAGTGGTAGAAGACTGAACGGTCGGGGAATACCTCGGTAAGGCCTTGTAGGAGGCCTGCATAACGCCCTTCTGGTGAGGATGCCTGGGCTCGAAGAGAGCTTTAGAATTCCAGGCCAGGGGGCGTCTGTTTTTCATTTGTCCGCATCATTGCGGGGACTCTTGTGTTGGTGATTTGACGGCCGTGATAATTGGCGGGCAGGTTTTTGGAGGCGATGTGCGGAAATGCGCAAAGTGCTTGTGAAATCAATCGGCTGCGAGGCGAAGGACATCAAGACGTTCGAGCTGGTGGATCCTGAGGGTTCTGCCTTGCCACCGTTCACTGTCGGGGCGCATATCGATGTTAATTTGCCAGGCGGAATGATGCGGCAGTATTCGCTTTGCAATGATCCGGCTGAAACTGATCGCTATTTGCTCGCCGTTTTCCGTGAAGCGGAAGGACGAGGCGGTTCCAAAGCATTTCACGATGAGGTGGCAGTCGGAGATTTATTGGAGATCTCCGAGCCGCAAAACAACTTTCCTCTCGATCACAGGTTCATGCACTACATATTGATAGCGGGGGGGATAGGTGTAGCGCCGCTTCTTGCAATGGCATACAAACTACGGTCATTAGGCAAGACCTTCGATTTCCATATGTGTGTCCGGTCAGCCGATCGACTGCCTTTCAAAACAGATCTCGAGGAACTGGTTGAACCTGGCAGGCTGCACTTTCATATCACTAATGGTGATCCGTCGCGCCGCCTGGATGTGGAGACTTTACTCGCGGAGCCAGTATCTGCCGGGATGGTTTATTGCTGCGGGCCGGAGGGACTGATCGATGCTGTCGGAGAAGCAACATCGGCCTGGCACTCCCATACCGTTAAGTTTGAACTTTTCAAACCCGAGGAGCTGGATGGCACTGATAGATGGTTTGATGTGAAGATTGCGAGTACCGGTCAACTGATCCGGGTCGGCCCCAGGGAGACTATTCTTGCCGCCCTTTGGAAAGCGGGAATAAAAAGAGCCTTTAGCTGCGAGCTGGGTATTTGCGGGACATGCCGCACGCCATTTAGCGAGGGTGTTCCCATTCACCGGGACGATAATGTGCTTTCGCTAAAAGAGCGGGAGAAAGAAATGACCATATGCGTCTCCCGTTGCGAATCATCACTTCTGACGCTTGATATCTAGTGATAACTTTAACTTCTTATGTTGCCCTTTTCGGTGCTTAACCGGCAGAGATGCCGGCAACGGTCGCTTTAATATACTTCAGGCCAGCATGGGCAGATGAATCCTGGTACCCGGTCGTAAGGCGCGGTTACCAGGGGAGGGTACTGAAATGGCAGGGCGTGCTCTGAACGTACTCAAGAGCAAGTGGTTTATCGGCGGCGTACTGATCGTTGTCGCCCTGGTCGCCTTTGGCGGCCAGGAGATGATGTACATGACCCGTCAGTACATGATGGGCGACACACTGTGGAATCCGACGCCGAGACAGGTGAACGGCCGGACGGTGTTCGATGAACACTACAGCATGCACCCGGGTCACTACAGCTTTAGCGAGAAGTTAAATATTGCTACCCAGATTGATGTCATGAAGCTGGTTCGAATGGATCCGGAAGAGCGAAAGAAGGGCCTGGCCGAGTTTTCCACTATTCGAACCCAGTCACCGGTGGGTACCCTGGCGCCGGATTTCGAACTGAAAACTATCGACGGCAAGTCCATTCGTTTATCGGATAAGCGTGGGCGCATCGCGGTGTTCATGTTTGTTGCGATGACCTGTCCGCCGGCGCGCACCCAGGTGGATCTCTGGACGGAACTACACGAGCAGTACGACCCTGCAGAGGTGGACATGTTCTTTGTCTATTCCCGGGAGCGGCATCCGGGTGAGCGAGGGTTTCCGGATTTCAGGCAGACTACTACCACCGAAGAGCGCATGACCTACGCAACGATGATGTCCGAGATTACCGATGTGCCTATTGCGGTGGATCCTATCGATGAGAGCACGCTAAAGGACTACGGGATCGTTCCAAATGCCGCCTTCGTGGTAGACCGGAACGGATATATCGTGTTCAAGTCGCAGTGGGCCGACGTTCACAAGATCAGGCAGGTGATTGAACAGCTGAGGGCTGCCGAAGCAGCGCTGGAGGAATCGGTGTCCGGCAATACAGGCGTGTGACGCCTTCTAACTACTTGCGATATTCATCATGAGCCATCTGTGATGCTACAGCGCGCATCGGGTTCATTTTGCGAAAGTTGATAGTGCATCCCTTCTACATTCATTGCGACGAAGTCGTCGAATTTCACAAGGTCACTGTAGTCTGCCATCGTCACCTTCTCGATAATCTGCGGCAAATCGTGGCCGGCTTCCATTTCCGTTAACACTCTTTTGCACAGGTCAATCTGGTACTCGTAAGCTCGCCTGAGACCTTCGGGCGGCTGGTGGTAGTAATGCCCCGGCACAATGAAATCAAAGTCCAGCGCCATAATTGTCTCCATGTCCGTCAGCGCCAGGCCAAAATCATTTGAATCCTGTACTTCCCAACCACCAAAATAGCGCCATGCTATGCGTCCGGCAGGCGCTACATCTACGGTAAATATAATTTGTTCATCCGGGAATCGAACGACCGTGGTGTCATTTGTGTGGTTTGACGTTATATCCAGAAGCTCTATCTTTTTTGTACCAAAGGTCAGCTCCATGCGACCCCTGTATGTCTTGGTAGGCAGAACCTTGGTTTTGTTATTGAATGGGTCGTTCTCTAAATTCTCGATGAAATGCTCTTGTGCATAGATATCGACAACGGTATCTGAGAATACTTCTGCTCCCGGGGCGTGGTCAAAATGAAAATGACTATAGATTATGTACCTGACGGGCTGGTCAAAGCGCTCCTTAAGTTCCTCTTTTAGCCACCGGGCCGCACCGGCGCTCACCGGATCTACCAGAACAATTCCGTCTTCGGTCACCATGAAAATTGAATTGTAAATAGAATCGTTCATAGGGTAGTGAGCGGTATAGATGCTTCCCCTGATGTGCTCGATCGAGCGTTCCGCAGCAGGCGGCGCTGCCATACCATCTGAAATCCGGATCAATAAGAATATTGCCAGTGTGAAGATAATTCTTGTTATCTGGTTTACCTTCATTTCCTGCAACCTCTGGTACAAAAAATATAGTTTCTTCGAATTGCGGTCAGTTGCCCGACCATTGCATTCCGGTTCTTACATCTGAAACCCAAACCCGATGTACCAGGTACGTGGTGCTCCTATGTTTGCCAGGACTCGACCAGTCTGCGTGATAGCAATGTTAGCGATATCATTCTCACCCTCCATATTGTCCACACCGGCCAACACATACCAGTTCTCATCCCTTTCATCGAAGCGAATCTGGAGGCTGGATTTTTTGTATGAGCCTTGTTTACCGATCGGAAGGTTGAATGCGCGTGAATAAACTTCGCTCTGGTAGTAGGTTTGCCCGCGAACCGTGAGCGAGCCAAGGCCGCCCATTCTCCACTTATAACTGGCACCAATATGTCCCGATTTATCCGGAGTATTCGGCAAGTGCTTGCCCGAAAGATCGGCAAGTTCGTCACCACTATTGGGGATTAGATCGTATCCTCTGGGGTATAGAGGATCGCCGGAGAGGAACTCCTCGAAGCGGCCGCGCTGGATCGCAAAATGTGCATCTATCGAAAAGGCGTCAGTCACAATTGCCTGCAGCTCGGCTTCGACACCGCGGTTGGAAACCTCTGCTGCATTCTCTATAAAGAGCGTGTCTTCTACGATTTGAAATGTCTGAAAATCTTTATAGTCGTAGTAAAATGCAGCAAGATTCAATTGCAGCCGGTCATCGAAGAATCGATTCTTTGATCCAATCTCAAAGGCAAGCAGATCTTCAGGGTCATAAATAGACTCTTCCGGAGTCTCTGCCTGGAAGTTAAAGCCACCAGTCCTGTATCCGGTAGATAGCGATGTGTATAGTAAATTGCTGGGCGTAACCTGCCAATCTGCGCCCAACCTCCAGGTGATCTCGCTCCATCTTTCGCTGAGAGTCTCTTCGGTTAATGTAGAAGCATTTAAGAAGTCGATGGTCAGCAAATCATAAATTTCACCGTCTGCTTTGTCATGCGTATAACGAGCACCGGCGGTCAGCTTAAACTGATCTTCAGCTCCCAGGGAATAGGAAATCTGACCAAATGCTGCGTATGAAACCGTGTCGATATCCCAGTTACTTATCACTTTAGTGGTAACAATAATGTCCGGTACAAAGGAGTTAGGCTGAATATTCGTCAAACCGAAGTCAGTGTTAGTTTCCTCATCAAAGAAAAATAATCCAGCCAGCCATTCGATCGGCGCGGAGGGCAGTGACGTCAATCGCACCTCGGCTAAATCCTGCTCCGAGCTTATGGGAGCCCCCAGGATCATATCAACGCCGCCAGGCTCCGTCCCTTTTGCACGGGTTTGATCGCCGTCAGCATGCCAAATAAACTTGGTTTCGCCCGTACTGGCAATTGCGGTGAGATTGGCAAAAGACAACCCCCAGTTGGCTTCGGCGCTGAAAAGATCCAGATCGACCGACTGATGTTCAGCGGTGTCTTTCCAGACCGTATATAGATCATCCTGGTCTTCAGCAATTTCGCTACAACCAGCTTTTGGGCAGTCGGACGGGGTCTGCAGTCGCTTGCGTCCCGGACCCACGCCACGGGAATTGAGCCCGCTGGCACGCAGTATCAGGTTAAAGTCATCGTTCGGTTCGTACAGAAGCTGAGCCCGCCAATAGTCATCGTCTGCGTCGCTACCGTCCTTTCCGCCGGGGTAGAGGTTATTCTCAAAACCGTCCCGCTCTTCGGAAACGAGGGTAAGTCTTGCCGCGACTTTATCCTCGACAAGCGGTATGTTGACTGCGCCGCGAATACGTACTTCATCGTAGTCGCCGTAGCGAATATCTCCCATTACTGATAGTTCTCCGTGCGCCGGTTTCTTTGAGTGGACATTGATAGTTCCACCCGTCGAATTACGCCCGAAAAGGGTGCCCTGGGGCCCCCGCAGAACCTCGATCCGCTCGATGTCATATGTAGCAGCGTTAAAACCAGCAGCACGCCCGACAAAGACGCCATCAAGATGCAGCGCAACCCCCGGCTGGCTATTGGTACCGGTGTCATCACTACCGACACCTCGAATCAGCACCTTGAATTCAGAGTTATCCTGGGAAAAAACCAGGCCGGGAACAACATGCTCGAAATCAGTCAATTCCCGAATGCTGAGATCATCCAGCGTTCGTTGATCGAATGCAGAAACTGCAACAGATGTTTTCTGCAGGTCGCGCTCACGCCTCTCCGCGGTTACGACAATTTCCCCCAGGCGCGTGTTGTCGATAGTTGTGCCCGAGAGAGTTGCAGCGTTGGCACAAAGGCACCACGTCAGCAGCGGCATGGCCACTGAAAAGGCAAGACCAGCAGAACCGATTCTGGACGCTGTTAATTCTCGATTTCGAACATCAATGGTGCGTTTAGTAATTATAGCCAATGCGAACACCCCATGTTTGTGGCGGGTTGATATTGCCGAAGAATCCACCGTTAGTAACTTCCACGCTGGTTGCGCGAAGGCTATCACTGACATTATTCACGAATGCTTCTGCAGACCAGTGATCCTCCTCAGAGCGCCAGATTAGCCTGACGTCGGTCGTAGCGTAACTGTCCTGCATGTCTTCCGGCAGGTTGTAGGGCCTGAGATACCAGTCGTCCTGCCAGTGAGACTGGAGGCGGGTGAGTAATGTTCCCTTCTCACCCAGGTCAAAGGTGTATTGAATGCCGAAGTTGATTGACCAGTCCGGAGAATTGACCAGGTCATTTCCGGAGAAGTCTTCCGGAATCGGGTCAGGCTCTCCCGGGGGGACCGAACCCTGGGGCACATTTATCGGATCGACACCGATGAACTCATCGAATTCAGCTTGCAACCAGCCAATGCCTAAATTGATAAGCCAGCCATCCGCCGGCTGCATGATTGCTTCCAGCTCTACACCTTTTACGGTGGCTTTGGCGGCGTTTGTGGTCAAACGTGAAAAATTTATAATGCTCGCGACTTGCAAGTCGTCATAGTCGTAGTAGAAAGCTGCTGTATTCAGCCTCAGCTTGCCGTCATTCAGGGTGCCCTTCCAGCCGATTTCCAGGGACTTGACTTCCTCCGGATCCCACACAGTGTCTTCAGGATCGGCGCCTATAAGATTGAAACCACCCGCTTTATATCCCGTGCTTATCTTGCCGTAGTACAGGTGGTCATCCGACGGGGTCCAGTCAGCACCGATGAGCCAGGTCGTTTCGTCCCATGAGTCGTCTGCAAAGACAAAACGCTCCGGAACAGGGCAGAAGCTAAAGAAGGGTATACATATTTCGTTACTACCTCGTCCGGTCTTTTCGTCCCTGGTATGGCGCAATCCGCCGAGGAGCTTGATTTCGTCCGTTAACTCGTAGCTCAGTTGACCGAAGACCGCTTGACTGTCCGACTCCATTTCCCACATATTATTGATGGTTACCCCGGGGTCATTGACCACCAACAGTGGTTGTGAAGCGTCTTCCTCGAGGCGGTAAAGACCCACGAGCCACTGGAGCGGCTTGTCCGTGGTGGATGCCAGCCTGAGTTCCTGGGAGTTTGAATCGGAGCTGGTCCCGGGGTGGCCGACTGTCGAGAAAAGAATAGCATCCTGATCTGCGTCCAGGAGGAAATCAAAAAACATTTCAGTCCCGCCGGCGATAAAGGTCAGCTCCGCGGCATCGCTAAATTGCCAGTCCACACGCATAAGCTGGCTGGTCGATTCGAGCTCCCGGCTTTCAGGCGTATCTTTATAGACTTTGTGGAGCTCCCGGGGTTCGGCCAGGGTACCCTGGAAAGCGTTTGCCGGGTTTCCCGCAGGCGAATCCAGCCGTTCTCTCTGTTGACCCACATCATCGAAGTCAACATCGTCTACCTTTAACAGAACACTAAGCTTGTCACTAGGGGTCCACAAAAGCTGCGCCCGCCAGGCCAGTGCATCCGCGTCATTACTTTCGGTACCACCGGGGAACACGTTCTCCTGATAGCCGTCGCGATCCTCGTGAACCACGGAGATTCTGCCGGCGAGTTTCTCGTCAATGATGGGCAGGTTTAACGCGCCGCGAAACTGGAACCGGTCGTAATCGCCGGTAAGCACGTCCGTGCTGAGGCCGAATTCGTTGTTCGGCCGTTTGGAAATAATATTGACCGAACCGCCCGTTGCATTTCGGCCGTAAAGCGTCCCCTGTGGCCCGCGCAGCACTTCGACTCGTTCCGTGTCGTACATGAGCATGTTGAGGCCGCTGGTACGAGTGATATACATATCGTCGAGGTGTATAGCCACACTCGGGTCGCTGACGATCGTCGTATCCGAAGTACCGATACCCCGGATCATGACCTGGGTGTCATTGTTATTCTGGCCAACCACCATGTTCGGCACGAACTTGGCCAGGCTGGCCATGGTGTCTATACCTGTATTTTTCAGCCCTGTCTCGCCGAGCGCGGTAATCGCAATGGACGTGTCCTGGATATTGGTTTCCCTGCGGGTCGCTGTAACCGTGATTTCCGGGATGGGCGCAGCAAATGCGGGCGCGAACGCAACGGTATAAGTAAGCGCGGCAAGCGCCATGAACGCCCTGAACGTTCTGAACGTGATGTACATTCAATTAAACCTGACGGTAAGCCTGCACCAGTACACCGAATGTATATTAATGATATATTAATGGCAAGCTTGGAACGCGGCATAGATCAGTTGATCGACAAGTGCCTCTTGAATTACCGAAGCAGTGATCGCTTCGCCATCCGGATGACCCCGAATGAGCCTGCTTACCCATGATGTAGTTGATGCGGTTGCCGTATTGCGCATCAACGATCCCCGCCGCCGCAATATCATATCTTTGCCCCTGGTCACGGAGTTGGAGGAGGCTCTCGATCGGATCGAGGCGGACCCGCGGATGAGGGCCGTTGTCGTCACGGGCGAGCCGCCTGCCTTCTGCGCCGGCGCCGATCTTGCGGATCTGGAAGCGGCCAGCAACGGCGATGGCGCGGGGCTTCAGCGTATCTATCAGGGTTTCCTTCGGGTGGCGAATTGTTCGCTACCGACAATAGCAGCAGTTAACGGACCCGCGGTGGGTGCCGGGATGAACCTCGCGCTGGCGTGTGATATTCGGATGGCCGGCGAATCAGCGGTTTTCGACACCCGGTTCATGAACCTGGGGTTACATCCTGGCGGCGGCCACACCTGGATGTTGCAGCGGGCAGTAGGGTATCAATCTGCCTGCGCCATCCTGTTGTGTTCAGAATCACTTGACGGACGGGCTGCTGCCGAGAGAAACCTGGCCTGGCAGTGCGTACACGATGAGGACCTGCTTGAGCAATCGGTGGCCCTGGCCCAACGGGCAGGGAAGGTGCCGCTGGAACTTCTGCGGCGCACTAAGGAATCCCTGCGCGCCAGCAGTGCCGGTCAAGGTCACGCAGAGTCTGTTGAGCATGAGTACCAGCAACAACTCTGGTCTGTTCAACAGGAAGAATTCCAGAACTTTCTTACAAAGATGAAGCAGCGAATCAGCGGCCAGGGAAAGAAAACCTGAGTGGCGAAACAATCGCCCCCGGTAACCGGGGGCTATAGCGGCTGTAAATCTAATCGGAGCCGTAAACTTCGAACAGTCCGGCAGCGCCCATGCCGCCGCCGATACACATGGTGACCACAACATAACGGGCACCCCGGCGCCGGCCCTCGATCAGGGAATGACCTGTCATTCGGGATCCGCTCATGCCATAAGGGTGGCCAATAGAAATCGCACCTCCGTTGACGTTGAGTTTATCGGGCGGAATGCCCAGGCGATCGCGGCAGTAGACCGTTTGCACGGCGAATGCTTCGTTGAGTTCCCACAGATCAATGTCATCGATGCTGAGGCCGTGTCGGTCCAGCAGTTTTGGTACGGCGAATACTGGCCCAATGCCCATCTCATCCGGTGCACAACCCATCACCACCAAACCCCTGTAGACGCCGAGTGGTTCGAGGTTTCTCTGCTCCGCCAGTTTGCTTTCCATGACAACACAGGCGGATGCACCATCGGAGAGTTGACTGGCGTTTCCTGCCGTAACCGTCTTGCCTTCACCCAATACCGGTTTCAGATTGGCGAGTCCTTCGGCAGTTGTGCCGGGGCGGTTGCTTTCGTCCCGGCTAAGCACCACTTCTTCCTGCCTGGTTTCCCCCGTTTCCGCGTCCTTAACAAGCTTGGTTGTTGGCAGCGACACTATTTCCGTATCGAATCGTCCGGCCGTCTGCGCGACCGCCGTGCGTTGCTGACTGAGCAGTGCATACTCGTCCTGCGACTCCCGGGATACACCGTATCGTTCGGCTACGATTTCGGCGGTTTCCAGCATGGTCATGTAAATGTCCGGCTGTAATTGCCGTAACTCCGGGTCTTCCTTGTAGTGCATATTGGTATAGTCGTTCTGCACCAGTGAAACAGATTCCAGCCCACCCGCCACACAAGCTGACGCGCCATCGACCATGATTCGTTGGGCCGCTACGGAAATTGCCTGGAGGCCTGATGAGCACATGCGGCTGACAGTCAATCCCGCCACACTTACCGGTAAACCGGCCCGCAGTGCCGCCTGCCGGGCGATGTTACCGCCCGTGGAGCCTTCCGGGCGCGCACAACCCATGATCGCGTCTTCGATTTCACCGGGTTCCAGGCCGCTGCGAGCCACAGCATGTTCAATGGCGTGGCCGCCCAGCGTGGCCCCATAGGTGTGGTTGAAGGCACCGCGATAGGCTTTAGCGATGGGTGTTCGTGCCGTGGAAACGATAACGGCTTCTCGGGTCATCTTGCGCCTCGCGTGCTTGTGCTGTGAATAGAACAGTCTCTCAGCGGCCGGTCCACCGTGGTTCCCGTTTCTCGGCGAAAGCCCTGGGGCCTTCGGCACTGTCATCGCTGGCCTGCCGCCGGGTTTCCCATTTGTATTCCCGGGCCATGGCTTCGGCCAGGGAGTAATCGAGCCCCTCCATGACACACTGCTTGATGGCCCGGATGGCCAGCGGCGCGCACTTAAGAATATCCAGTACCCAGCTATCCACGGCCTCGTCTAATCGATCCGCCGGGACGACTTCATTAATCAGACCGAGCTCCAGGGCTTCGGCGGCGCTCATGTCCCGGCCGGTGAGCAGGTAACCCATGGCCTTCTTAAGAGGTATCTGGCGCGGCAGCCGGTGAACGCCCCCGGCGAAAGGAATCAGGCCCCTGCGGGGTTCCGGTAAGCCAATGCGCGCGTCCTCGCTTGCCACGATGATGTCGCAGGCGAGGGCGATTTCCAGCCCGCCACCGTATGCACTACCGTTCAGTCGGGCGATGATGGGCTTGGGAAAGTAGTGGCGGTCGGTCAGGCGGGTAATTTTCTTCCACAGCTCAGCTTCCCTGAGTTGTTCTGCTTCAGAGGCGGCATTGATCTCTGCCATTTGTTTCAGGTCACGTCCGGCCGAAAACGCTTTGTCACCGGCACCGGTTATTACTGCCAGCCATACGTCATCATCCTGCTCGACCTGGTCACAGACCTGGCTCAACGCGTAGTAGGTCTCGGGATTCAGCGCGTTGCGGACTTGCGGCCGGTTGATGGTAATCCGGGCTACATGATTTTCTAATGAATATTCAATGAATTGCATCATTATTCTTACACTTGGTATCAGCTATAGCCCCAGGACAGCCTCGGCGTTCCCATGGAAGAACTTTTCGAGCACAGTGGTGCTGTACCCGATCTCGTCCCATTCCCGAAATAAGCGCTCGTAGGCGATGCTGGGATAATCGCTGCCGAACATCACTTTGTCACTGAGGCGGCTGCGTATGTCTTTCTTCAACGTATCGGGCAGGTATTTCGGCGCCCAGCCCGACATTTCCCAGTATACGTTCCCCTTGTGGAGCGCTACTGCCGTTGTCTCATCTATCCAGGGCGAACCCGGGTGGGCCATGATGATGGTGAGTTCCGGAAAGTCGGCAGCCAACTCATCTATATAGGCGGGATGTGCATCCCGGGTTTTGGCGCCGAGACCGCCCGGCATGCCGGCGCCCATACCGGTCATCCCCACGTCAATCATAACGGGTACCCCGAGAGCGCTGATCTCCTCCCACAGGGGATAGTAGCGCTGATCATTCACCCGGATGTGCTGCATGATCGGATGGAAGTGGAAGCCGATCATGTTCAGGTCGTTTACTGCGTGCCGCGCTTCGTCGATTGCGGCCTTGCCCAGGCCCGGTTCCAGTGCCCCCCATGCCTGGATAATGCAGTCGTGACGGTCCCGCATGCCGGCCACGTAGTCGTTGTCGCAGGGGGGCGTTTCGATGGTCGTCGTGAGATCCAGCGCGACCAGCAGCACATCGACGTTGAATTCCCTGAATTCGGCGATGACTTCTTCCTCGGTTTTAGCCGCCCACTCCCGGCCCCAGTAATCTGCCAGGGCTTCCACGTAGGGCCCCTGGCAGTCGATCCATTTCTGGGTATTGGGATAGCAGTGCAGGTCAATGATACGCATGATGCTCGAAATACCTATAGCAATGGCGCCTGTACACAAACGGTACAAGGCTGGCTTTCAACGGGCAAGTTTACTTGGACTTGATATCCATGTAAACTGACCAGTATACTTTTTGATAATGACCGGTGTGATCACATGACAGACACGCGACGGGTTGCCCTGGTTACCGGATCTTCCAGTGGAATTGGTGCGGAAGTCGCAAAGGCACTGGCGGGCGCTGGTTACAACATCGTTGTCAACTACAGCCGGAGTGCCGAGGCGGCCAATATTACGGTAGCCGCCTGTAATGCTGCCGGCTCCGATACATTGCTGGTGCAGTGCGATGTTTCTGATGAGGCCGGCGTCCAGGCCATGGTGGCTGAAGTGGAAAGCAGATTCGGTCGCCTGGATGTGGTGTGCAACAACGCAGGCACCTCGATCGAAACACTGGCGAAAGATTTTGATCAGGTTAGTGTCGAGGAGTGGGACCGGGTGATGGCGGTTAATGTACGCGGCCTGTTTCTCGTGGCCAAGCACACCAAAGCTCTGCTAATGAACGGGGTTGATCCCTGCATGGTCAACACTGCTTCCATCGTCGGGCTTCGTCCGGGGGCGCAGCCGCTCCCTTACCTGGCGTCCAAAGCTGCGGTGGTCGCGATGACCCAGGCGCTTTGCCTGGCGCTGGGCCCCAAGGTTCGCGTCAACGCCGTGGCGCCGGGCTGGATGGAAGGCGAGTGGATGGAAAGGATGCTGGGGGAAAACTACGACAAGCTAATGAATCGTCGCGCAAAGATGACGCCCCTGGCGCGCTGTGTCACCGATAAAGACGTAGCCGAGGCGGTGCTAACGCTCGTCGAACACATGAATTTTGTGACGGGTGAAACCATAGTCATCGACGGTGGTTTCGCCCGAACGACCTGACCGAGGAGCCGAACCGGATGCTCGAGGGATTCGTACCTTTCCCGGAGGAGTTCGCCCGCCGTTACCGGGAGAAGGGTTACTGGGAAGATCGCACTATCGCCGACGTTTTCGGCGAGGTGTGCGAGCAATATGCCGAGCGCATCGCAGTCTGTAACGCAAACAGCCAGGTCAGCTACCGGGAGCTCGATGCACGTGCCGGGAACCTTGCACTAAACCTGCTGGACGAGGGCCTGGCACCGGGCGATATCGTTGTGTTGCAGTTGGGCAATGTCCTGGAGTTTGTCTATACCTATTTCGCCCTCCACAAGATCGGCGTGCGGCCTATCCTGGCATTGCCTACCCACCGCTACCGGGAGCTGAAACAATTCGTGGAACTCTCCGGGGCGGTTGCCAGTTTTACGGCCGATCGGGCAAAGGACTGTGAATTCACCGATGTAGTGAACCGCATTCAGGCGGATTATCATACGCTGCGGTTGAAATTCATTCTCGGGGAAGCGCCCGCGGGATTTCTGTCTTTGTCTGAAATCATCGCGCGACCCGCCCGGCGCGATCCTGCAGAAATACAGGCGATTCAAGAACAAATCGATCCCGAACAACCGGCGCTGTTTCTGTTATCGGGTGGCACTACGGGTATTCCGAAGTTAATCCCCCGGTCTCACAACGACTATGTTTGCAATTCCAGGCTGGCGGCGAGTTGCACAGGTATCACCGGGGATTCGGTGCTCCTGGATGTATTGCCCATCGCCCACAACCTGCCCCTGGCGTGTCCGGGACTGCAGGGATTCATGCTGAAGGGTGCAAAGGTCGTGCTGCACACAAGCACTCGCGCTGCGCAGGTGTTCGGGTTGGTTCAGCAGTACGGGGTGACCCACATTCACGTGGTGCCGGCGCTGCTGATTATGTGGATGAACGACGAGGACGTGACGAACTATGACCTCACGTCCGTCCGCGTGATCCAGTCGGGAGGGCAACGCCTGCAGCCTGAAACCCGCCTGCTCACGGAGCGAATTCTTGAGAACTGTACCGTCCAGGAAAACTTCGGCATGGCAGAGGGCATGCTGCTGTTCGTGCGCCTGGATGATCCACCGGATGTCCGGCTGGAAACCGTGGGGCGACCCATCTGCGAAGACGATGAGATGATGTTGCTGGGCGAGGACGACCAGCTGGTATCGTTCGGTGAAGTTGGCGAATTATGCTGTCGCGGGCCCTATACGCTGCGGGGCTATTTTAACGCGCAGGAGCATAATGCCCGGGCGTTCACTCCCGAGGGCTTCTATCGTTCAGGTGATCTTATGCGGCAGCACGCCTCCGGCAACTACATGGTCGAAGGCCGGAAAAAAGACTTGATTAACCGCGGCGGTGAGAAAATTTCTGCAGAGGAAATCGAGAATCTGATCCTGGCGCATGCCAGTGTGCAGAATGTTGCCTGCGTCGCAATGCCGGATGCGGTTCTTGGTGAAAAAATGTGCGCCTACGTGATACTTCAGGAGGGTGCTGCTCTTGATCTGGACGCGCTCAAGGAGTTTCTTCTTTCCCATGAAATAGCGAAGTTTAAATTGCCCGAGCGGCTGGAGATCGTCGAGGAGTTTCCGTTGACGCCATTCGGCAAAGTCTCCAAGAAGGATCTAGTGGCCATGGTCAGCGAGACAATCAAACTGGAGGAGGCGAAGTAAATGAGTCATCCGGTCGGGAAGTCACGATGAACGCTATTGGTTTTATTGGGTTGGGCAACATCGGCACACCGATGTCGCAAAATCTGCTCCGGGCGGGCTTCGACGTGATCGGTTTTGACCTGGTCGGGAATCCTGCCTTTGTTGAAGCCGGCGGCCGCTTCGCCGAATCGGTGCAGGATGTGGGGCGGCAGGCAGATGTCATCGTTCAGAGCCTTCCCACGGCCGCGGCCCTTGAGTCCACCATCACCGGCCTGCTCGAAGTGGCGCGGGAAGGCCAGGTTGTGATTGATATCAGCGGTTACGCCCTGGAAGCCAAACAGCAGGCTGCCGAACGACTGGCGCAGCAGGGCGTGGCCATGCTGGATTGTGAGATAAGTGGCTTGCCGTTCATGGTCGCGAACCGGACCGCGGTAATTTTTCAGGCCGGCGACGAACAATGCGTTAACGGGTTAAGAGAAGTATTCAATGGCATGGCAGATACATGTTTCTACCTGGGTGAGTTCGGTAGCGCCACCAAGATGAAGCTGCTCGCCAACATGATGGTTGCGATACACAATTCAGTCGGCGGAGAGGTGCTCAACCTGGCCGCCCGGATTGGTATCGATCCTGACACTGCCGTTAAGGTGCTCGGGTCCAGCGCAGGCGGATCGGTCACATTTTCCAACAAGGCGCCCGTCATGCTTTCAAGGGACTTTGAGAGTGGGCCCGGTCCATTCCGACACATGGCGCATTACCTTGACCGGGCAGCAGGAATGGCCAGGCAAGCGGGTGCGGCGACACCTTTGCTGGACAAGACACGTGAGTATTATCTAATTGCAGACGCTGAGGGCCGGGGTGATCAGGATATTGCCGCGGTTATCGAATTGCTCGAAGCAGCTTCGACGGACAAACCGAAAGAAAGTTGAACGGCAAACTTTGCCGGAGAGTTTACATGGCTGAGATACCCGCAGAAGTGCAGGCATTAAAAGAGAAGATGTTGCAGCGGCAATACTTCGTGATGACACGAAAAATGCTTGACCCCGGCAAACTACCACCGGTACTCCTCGATCACTACCAGTGGATTATCGACCTGGAAAAGCAGGACAAGGTTTTTGCCTCGGGTCCGATGTTCGGGAAGGATGGTCAGCAGGGTGTGGGTATGACCGTCTTCCGGGTTGATTCCTGGGAAGAGGCCGAGCAACTGGCAGCCGCCGATCCGTTCTGCAAAGCCGGCGCCGTTGGTTTTGATATCCAGCGCTGGCAGGTGAACGAAGGCCGGGTAAATGTGTCCATCGATTTTTCTGATCAGACGTACTCAATGAGCTGAGGACTGCGATCGCAGCCGTAAGGATTAGCTAAATGTTCCGTCTGCTGACTTTCCGTGACACGTCGGGCGCCGAGCTGCCCGGGCTGAAAATAGATGATTTGGTGTATCCGGTGGATGCGCAATACAAGTCCGTTCTGGAAATACTTCAGAACTGGCAGGAGGCAGAAAAGGTTCTGACGGATATGGCAGATGGGTTTTCCCGTGGAGATTCAGGCTCGGGGCAACCGCTGGACAAGCTTGAACTGGCTGCGCCCATTCTTTATCCGGGAGTACTTTACTGTGCCGGCGCGAATTACCGGGATCACGTGCTTGAAATGACCGGTGAACCGCCACCGCCCGAGAATACGGAACCCTATTTCTTCATTAAGACAAGTCGCGGCACCGTCATCGGTCCCGGGGATTCGATCCGGCTGCCGGATTTTTCCGGGCAAGTCGATTGGGAAGCGGAAATCGGCATGGTGGTAGGGCGGCAGGCTCGAAATGTCAGCGAAGACGATGCGCTGGATTACGTTGCGGGGTTCACCATTCTGAACGACCTGTCCGCCCGGGATCACAGCAAGCGGCATGATGTCCCGTTCCTGTTTGACTGGATAGGTCAGAAATGTTGGGACACGGGCTGTCCCATGGGGCCATGGATCACACCGCGGGCTGCCGTCGTCGACCCCAATAATCTCGAAATCAGGTTGTGGATTAACGATGAGCTCAAGCAGAATTCGTCCAGCAACCAGATGATTTTTGGCTACGAAGCACAGCTAGCCTATCTGAGCCGTCACGTGACGCTGTTCCCCGGCGACGTGATCGCCACCGGCACCCCGGCCGGTTGCGGCATGCCATCCGGCACCTTTCTGAAATCGGGCGATACCGTGCGGATAGAAATCTCAGGCTTGGGGGAGTTGTGCAACCCGGTTATCTGACCGCGGCCCCGTTGAGAAAAAGCTCGACGGAAGTTTGCGCAATTTTTTCGATCTCAGATTTATGGACACGCTTCCTGCGTCCGAACAGTAACTGAAGTTGCAGATCCGTTTTAATCAGGCCAATGAATTGGCGCGCCGCCAGGTCCGCGTCCGGTAGATTGATTACCCCTTTCTTTTGCTGAGTCAGCAGGTAGTCGCGGATGAGACTTTCCGTATTTTCCACTTGTTCATACATCAGGGAACCCAGTTCCGGGAAGGTTTGCGACTCTGTGACGACAACCCTCAACAGGGCAATTTGTTCACTGGCATAAATATTACTGAGAATCTGGTTGGCAAGCCGGACCAGTACCGTCACCGGTTCAGATGCTTCGATATCGAGCTCATCCAGTGTGGGCGGAACCACTTTGTCGCAGAGCATTTTAACCACTGCGGCGAAAAGCGCATGTTTGTCGTCGAAGTGTTTGTAAACAGTACGCTTGGAGACATCGGCGGACGCGGCAATTGCATCCATGGTCGTGGAAGCAAACCCCTGTTCCAGGAACACCTGGCGCGCCGCATCAACGATGGCCTGGTGTTTCCTGCGGCTCGACGGCCGCAGTTCGGTTCCAAGCTTCGATGCGATGGGGCCGACCGTTGAACTACGTTTCATCAGTGGTTCGACATGAGCTGGATAGCTCGCTCGGTACGGCCGCCGGTGAGCCAGACGTTGGCGTTTTCCGGACCCGGTTGCCACTCCCTGGGAGTCCATTGGTCGCCCCTGGGTATGAAAATAAGTTCGGAAGTAGCTTCCAAGACATATCCCGCAGGATCTTCGAAGTAGCAGAAGCAGTTGCCTCCGGGGCCGTGACGGCCGGGGCCCCACAGGGGCGTAATCCCCATATTGGCCATGCGGCCCGCGAAACGCATCATGGCGTCGAGGTCCTCCAGGAGGAATGCGACATGATTGAGGGATGAGTTGTCACATTTTTCCAGCCCCAGGCAATGGTGCTGCTCATTGCAGCGCAGAAAGAAGAAGGCATCTTTCGCGTACCAGTCTGCCAGTTCGAAGCCCAGGTACCGGACATAGAAGTCTCGTAACGCCCTGTTGTCTGGCGAGTTGAGTACCATGTGGCTCAGACGCTGGGGAAGGAATCCTTCGCCGGGAGTATCAGCCGGAACACCATCATCCAGTGTACTGAGTTCAACCGGGGTGCCGTCGGGGTCTTTGAATTGAAAGCCGTAATAGTTACCGGGCAGTTGCAAAAGGTCCGGGGCTTTTAGAATCTCGACGTCTGCGGCCTTGAGATCGTCATGCATCGAGTCAACAGCAGCCGCGCTGTCCAGCGTAAACCTGATCATGGCAACAGATCGGCGTTCTCCGGGTTCGAGACCGAAGATAAATGGTTCATTGCTGGCACCCTTGAAGAAAATGGTGTCGGTGCCAGGATGTTCGATACGTTCCAGGCCCCAGCACTTTTCATAGAACTCAATGGATGGTGCCAGTTTCGGTGTTTTCAGGATAAGCCCGCATATATCGGTAACTTTAGCCATCGCAGCAAATGCCTCCGGATGGTTGCTGCCTGCTTCACCAATACTACACATGCCGGAGCAGAAAGTAAACTTATCAGTATACAAACGGGGAGGATCTGCAGGCATCCACTGACGCCTAGACCTGCGGATGTATTCTTCACCAGGTAATGGAAAAGTCGGGAAAACAGGGGCCAATTACATTAGCATATTCAAAATGTATACTTTGTGTACTCCTGTAAAGGCATAAGCCGTGGGTGATTTACGCGGTTCCGGAAAAAGGGAAGCTAAATGAAGGCAATCGTCGTGCATGAATTCGGTCCGCCCAATGTCATGAAATATGAGGATGTCCCCACCCCGGATCCCGGGGAGGGCGAGGTCCTGGTGCGGGTGGGCGCTGTTTCTGTTAATCGAAATTTCGATGTGAATGCGCGGGCAGGAAACTCTGCTCACGGTGCGACATTACCGTTGATTATGGGCGTGGACCCTTCAGGGGAGATCACGGCTGTGGGTTCGGGGGTGGACGAAAACCGCATTGGCGAACATGTCAATATCCGAGGCATGGCCCGGTGCGGTAAGTGCGATAACTGCAAGCAGGGCAAACGCTGCAGTTTGAGCCGCCCAATCGGCATAACTGCCCCCGGAGGTTATGCCGAGTATATCGTGGTGCCGGATTTCCAGGCGCGCACCATACCCAGCAGCATTCCTTTTGCTGACGCAACCGTCATTTGTCGCCATGCTGCTGCGGCTTTTTCCGAAACCTATACCTCCGAGTTAAAAGCCGGTGAATGGGCCCTGGTGATGGGCGCCGCCGGTGCACTGGCCAGCTTCCTGGTGCAATTCGCCAAACTCAAAGGGGCCCATGTCATCGCAGCCGCAGGTGGTGAAGACCGTCTTGAGGCGGCCCGTGATCTGGGGGCCGACTACACCGTTAACTACCGTACCCAAAACCTGGCGGAAGAAGTTATGAAAATCACCGACAATCACGGGGTCGATGTGGTGTTCGAAAATATCGGCGATCCTGATCTTTGGCCCGGCGCCTGGGACAGTCTTGCCATGAATGGGCGGCTTATCACGGTAGGTTTCCACGGGGGTGGAGTTGTACCGCTGGATGTGAAGAAACTCCACATGCGGCGCCTGAAGGTGCTGTCCAGTGTCATGGATGCCGGCTCGAAAGATGTAGTGGGCGATTGCCTGCAGTTGGCAGCCGAAGGAAAAATACGTCCGCTGATAGGCAAGAAGCTGCCTCTCGCCGAAGCGGCAGAAGGCCATCGCCTGGTAGAAGAAGGTGGGGTTGTCGGTAAGTTGATCCTGGAACCGTAGGCCCGCAAATTGCGGTACGGGAATCACGGTCTTCGTTTGCCGTTATCGTGACACGTATAATAAGTATCTCTGCGAAAAGCTGAACGATTGCGGGTGCTGTCGAACGGGGGGGGTTAGGTCTTCTGCCTGTCGCTCTGGGGTTCAGATTCCCTTGGGGGCGCCCAATACAAAAAAAGCCCACCGTGAAGGTGGGCTTTTTGTTGTATGGCGTCCCCAAGGGGATTTGAACCCCTGTTGCCGGGATGAAAACCCGGTGTCCTAGGCCTCTAGACGATGGGGACGAAGCGTAAAAAACTAGTTAAATGGTGGAGCTAGGCGGGATCGAACCGCCGACCTCTTGCATGCCATGCAAGCGCTCTCCCAGCTGAGCTATAGCCCCGAGCAACGTCGCGGCGAGACTCTACTTTAGGGCCTATAGGCTGTCAAGGAAGCTCGTGCCGGCTGAAAGCTACGCACATCGGGCGCTGGAGTCGTTTTCATTCGCTGGATTTAAGCGCCGGTCATTATTCAGATTCAAAGCTATCTATGTTTTGTAACCATATGTCCTGTATGTGAAAATGCAGCATCGTCCTGCATCCGGCTTGTACGGCAGGTCGATCTGGCGGGTTAAGGGTTATTTTTAGGGTAGCAATGGGTTGAGCTGGGTATTTCCCTACATGGCGGTCGCGGGCGCGAGCTTACTTTTGTTCGCTTACGTGCTCGTGGCCGGGGCCGGCTCAATATTCCGTATCCAGTTTCTTAGTATCGCCCTGGCGGGTGCGGTCTGGTCCGCGTGGTTTGGGCTGGTGCCTAATAACGCGGGACTGAGTGCTGCCGGTGCCTTTCTCGCTGAGCTCATACTGCTGCTCGGCTGGTTCGGATTGCTGGAGCGAATGCTGCGGGGTCCGTATCTGCAGTCGATGCCGGAACTGGTGCGCCGGGGTGTACGCTGGGCCTGGCTGCTGGTTGTATTGCTGGCAGCTGCTTCGGTGTTGGCCCCCGAGGGGCTGCAGCCGATGTTGCCTCTCGCAGAGGTACTGCCGCTCAGCATACTTGTTCTGAGCCTGCTGGGTTTTGTTCTGACCGCGCAATTGTTTGGCGATGCGACCGTAGAGCCGCATGCAGCACTCAGAAGTATTTGTCTCGCAGCCGTCCTGGTCGTCGGCATGCAAAGTTACATGTACGCAGTCATGCTGCTCGTGCCGGCGGCACCGGAGTGGCTGGTTACAATCAGGATCGCGGGCCTTGTCGTAGGATCGGCGTTACTGGCTTACTGCGTGCACAGCAATCCGCAGTGGTCACTCGCTAAATTTGTTTCACCCCAGGCCCGGATATACGCACCGCGACTGATGGGGGCCGGCGCGGTGTTGTTGCTCCTGGTCGCAGGAATTCCGTTGTTCCGCTCGTTCGACGCCGGGACCTCTTCCTGGGCCGGGCCTGCATACGTTGCAGTTTTAGGGCTTGTATTAATGTTGGTCCTGTTTTCGGAACGCCTGCGTGCCCAGCTACGTGTATTCGTCAGTAAACATTTTTTGCCGTTTCGTTATGACTATCGCGAGGAATGGCTGCGGCTCATCGATACCCTGGCTTCACCCGGGCAGGAACGCCCTTTGCCGGAACGGGCGATCCAGGCGCTCGCGCAAATCGTCAGCAGTCCGGCGGGTGTGTTATGGATGCGCATGGGTGAGGATGCGCCGTTTGTCTGCGCCGAAGCCTGGAACACCAAGCTCGCACCGGAGATCACAGTTGATCCGAATGATCCGGTCATCATCTTCATGCGCGACCGGCAGTGGATACTCGATACTGCCGAACTGAACCGTAAACCCGAACTGTACCCGGGCCTGGTTCGCCCGCAGTGGCTGGAAAACTTTCCCGACAGTTTACTCATCGTGCCGCTAATCAGTAATGAGACTGTTATCGGTTTCGTAATCCTGTTTCAGTCCAGTTCGGCCTTCAGGCTGACCTTTGAAGAAATCGACCTTCTGCGTACTTCCGGGCGCCAGGTCGCGGCCCACCTTGCCCAGTATCAAGCGGATCGAATGCTTGCCGAGGCAAAGCAGTTTGAAGCATTTAACCGGCTGACCGCATTCGTTATGCACGACCTGAAGAACCTGATTGCACAGCAGTCGTTGATGGTTAAAAACGCGGCAAAGCACAAGAACAATCCGGATTTCTTCGAAGATGCTATGGCCACGATCGATAATTCGGTTGCACGCATGAGTAAGCTTTTGCAGCAATTGCAGACCGGCGATGCGAGCGGTCCGCGCCGGACCGTCAACCTGGCGATGTGCATCCGGGAAGCGCTGCACAAATGTGAAGGGCGCTCTCCGATGCCGGCATTCACGAACGGCAGCGAGGATATCGAGGCGCATATAGACGCGGAGCGGTTAAGCACCGTAATTGCCCATCTCATTCGCAATGCCCAGGAAGCGACGGATGATGACGGAGACATCACGGTGGATCTCAGCATGTCGGGATCGAACGCATGCATCAGCGTTCGCGACAATGGCTGCGGTATGGAGGAGGATTTTGTGCGGAATCGTTTGTTCAAGCCCTTCGATACAACTAAAGGCAGCCGAGGCATGGGAATCGGCGCCTACCAGGCCAGATCCTTCATCGTTTCGTCGGGAGGCCTTATGCAGGTCAGTTCGAAACCGGGCGCCGGTACCACGATCGATATCCGCCTGCCTGTGGGTGCGGCGGAAACAGAAGAACATGCCGGATAGTATGCGTCGGAAATCGTTACACCACCCGTCGGAAATCGTTACACTCGGTAGCAGCATCGGCAGGTCCGAGGCTGGCAAGGGGCCGCGACACCTTTGAGTGAGCCAAAGAGAAAACTGTTAGTCGTAGAAGACGACCCGGGACTGCAGAGTCAGTTGCGCTGGTGTTTCGAGGACTACGAAGTCATCGTGGCCGAAGACCGCGAGTCGGCGCTTGCACAGTTGCGCCGGCACGAGCCACCCGTGGTATTGCAGGATCTCGGCCTGCCACCCGACCCGGAAGGCGTCGGCGAGGGGCTTGCCACGCTGGAAGAGGCGCTGGCCATTGCGCCGGATACCAAGATTATTATCGTTACCGGCCATGGTGACCAGGAGAACGCACTGCGCGCTGTCAGCCTCGGTGCCTATGATTTTTACCAGAAACCGGTAGAGACCGAGACTCTGCAGCTCATCGTCGAACGCGCCTACCAGATGTTCGGACTGGAGCAGGAGAATCATCGACTGCTGCGGCAGGAAAGCACCTCACCACTGGATGGCATCGTCGCCGCCAGCGAAAAGATGCTCGAGGTTTGCCGCATGGTCGAGAAGGTAGCGCCGACAAATGCCACAACCTTGCTGCTCGGCGAGAGCGGTACGGGCAAGGAGTTACTTGCCCGCGCGCTTCATTCATTAAGCGAACGTGTTGACCGACCCTTCGTTGCGATCAACTGCGCGGCTATCCCGGATAACCTGCTCGAAAGTGAACTTTTTGGCCACGAGAAGGGCGCATTTACGGGCGCGGTTAAACAGACACCCGGCCGAATTGAAATTGCCGATACCGGCACCTTGTTTCTCGATGAAATTGGTGACATGCCGCTGGCATTGCAATCGAAGCTACTCCGGTTTTTGCAAGAGCGCGTCGTTGAGCGGGTAGGCGGCCGTGAAGAAATCAGCGTTGACGTCCGGGTTGTGTGCGCAACTAACCAGGACCTGGAAGATGCGATCAGGGAAGGCCGGTTCCGTGAGGACCTGTACTACCGCATCAGCGAGATAACCATTGACATTCCACCGTTGCGGGAGCGCAAGGGCGGGCGGATCATCCTGGCACGCAGTCTCCTGGAAAATTTTGCCGGTCAGCAAGGCAGGAGTTTCAAGGGGTTCAGTGTTGATGCCCAGAACGCGATTCAGAATTATCGCTGGCCGGGAAATGTGCGCGAGCTGGAAAACAAGATTAAGGGTGCAATTATTATGGCGGAAGGCAAGCAGGTTACCGCCGACGACCTGGGGCTCGCGGATGCCGATGCCAGTCCGCCAACCCTGAATCTGCGCGAGGTGCGCCGACAGTCAGAAACGGAAGCGATACAACGTGCCCTGGTGCACGCGGCCGGCAACATTTCCAAAGCGGCCAAGATGCTGGGCATTACCCGCCCAACGCTTTACGACCTTCTGGAAAAATACAAAATAAAAATAGCGAAAGAGCAGGCCGGCACAGAATAACTGCCATGTTTTTGCGGCTAGTCAGCCGGCTTGTCCAGCAGGCGTTTTTCCCAGGCCAGTGATGTCCGGACTATAAAGTCGAGGTCATCGTGTTGTGGCTGCCAGCCGAGTACTTCCTGGATCCGGTCGGCTACCGCGATCAGGATGGGCGGGTCGCCGGCGCGCCGGGGTGACTCGATGATATCGAGTGATTCACCGTTAGCCTTCTCCACAGCGGCCAGCACATCCCTGACGCTGTAACCATGGCCGTAACCGCAATTAAGGGTTGTTGATTCGCCCCCATCGCGGAGATAGCCCAGCGCGTCGAGGTGTGCCCGGGCCAGGTCGTCTACATGTATGTAGTCGCGCAGACCCGTGCCGTCGGGCGTGTCGTAATCGGTGCCAAAGATATACACCTTGTCACGTATACCGACAGCGGCTTCGCAGGCTACCTTGGTCAGGAGGGTTGCGTTGGGGGTGGACTGTCCGATCCTGCATTCAGGATCGCTGCCGGCCACATTAAAGTACCTGAGCGCGACGTGCGTCATATCAGTTGCCAGACTCAGATCGCGCAGCATCCACTCCGTCATGAGCTTGGAGCTGCCGTAGGGGTTAATGGGGGCGGTTGCAGAATTCTCGTCGGCAGCACCGCTTTCCGGAATGCCATACACGGCAGCCGTGGATGAAAAAATAAAATGCTTTATGCCGGCACGGTCGGCACATTCCAGCAGGTTGCGGCTGGAACAGGTGTTATTGCCGTAGTATTTAAGCGGATTCTCGACCGATTCCGGCACGATCGTGTGTGCGGCGAAGTGCAGTATGGTATCGATATCGTGCTCGCGGATAATTCTGTCGACAAGTTCTTTGTCGCCGGTTTCGCCTATGACCAGTTCACCGTGCAAAACAGCGGAACGAAAACCGGTAGACAGGTTGTCCAGCACAACTACCTGTTCGCCGGCCTCTCCGAGCTGGCCAACGACATGGCTGCCTATATAACCGGCACCACCGGTAACGAGAATACTGCCGGATGCCATAATTATTGATTCTCCAGGTTGGTTTTCATTCCGGTTCGGTTATTCTGGTGAAGGGGCCGCTAGTGTCCTTTCAATCCGGTTACTTTAGCAAATGCGGGCAAAGGGTTGACTGGGAATCGGGCTCTCGCCAACATTAATGGTGTCACACCTAACGAGGCCCAGGCTGACACAAATATGGAGCAGGGCGAGCATGTCATTCTGGAGGGCAACCCGGCAAGCGCGGTGCTGATCGTTTGCGACCACGCAAGCTGTTTTATACCTGCAGAGTTCGGTGATCTGGGTGTCGTAGCGGAGCACCTGCGGGACCATATCGCGTGGGATATTGGCGCTGGCCCGCTGGCCCGGGCGCTGGCTAAGGAACTGGGGGTTACGGCGCTGCTTGCGGGGGTTTCGCGGCTCGTTGTCGATTGCAACCGGCATCTCGATGATCCAACCGCATTTCCGGAAACCAGTGATGGTGTCTCCGTACCGGGTAACAGCGGGCTGACCACAAGCGACCGGCAACATCGGGCAGATACTTACTACTGGCCCTACCACCACGCTATTCGTGATCGGCTATGCAAGCTGGAGTCGATTTTCGCCGCACCTGCCGTTATCTCGATCCACAGTTTTACGCCGGAACTGGAAGGTGTGATGCGTCCCTGGCATATCGGTGCGCTTTGGGACAAGGACAATCGTATCTCCGCGCCCTTCATGAAATACTTCGGCCACGAGAAGGGAATTATGGTTGGCGATAACGAACCGTACTCGGGAAGGCATAAGGCCGATTTCACGCTCGACCATCATGCCGAAGCCGAAGGCCTGCCGCACGTCGGGATCGAAATCAGGCAGGACCTTGTTACAGTTCCCGGGGGTGTCGACGAGTGGGCCGGAATACTGGCAGGCGCGTTGCGGGGCATATTGGCCGATTCCACTTTGTATACCCATCGCGCGGGGCAGCAGTAGGTGAGTCGGAACAGTTCAGCTTATTTTTTCTTAACCGTCTGCCGGGGTGAAAACCGATGATGCAGAAGCCAAGCTTTACTCTCGGAATCGAAGAGGAATATCTGCTGGTTGACCTGGAGACGATGGACCTTGCCATCGATCCGCCACCCTCTCTGTTGTCCGAATGCCGTGAACGATGCCAGCGCGACGAGCAGGTATCCCGCGAATTGCTGCGCTCCCAGATCGAGGTCGGCACCCGCAAGTGTCACTCGGCCGAAGAAGCGCGCCAGGACCTGACCCAGTTGCGCCGGGTGGTCGTGGAAGTTGCCAACGAGCACGGGCTGGCACCGATTGCTTCATCCACACATCCCTTCGCGTTGTGGGCCGAACAGAAACAAACGCCGCGCGACCGCTATATCAACCTGGCGGCCCAGATGCAGGCGACAGCGCGTCGCATGGTTATCTGCGGAATGCATGTGCATGTCGGTATAGACGACGACGAGCTGCGTATCGATCTGATGTCACAGATGACCTATTTTCTGCCCCACCTGCTGGCATTGAGTACGTCGTCGCCGTTTTGGGAGGGGCAGGACACCGGCCTGAAGTCTTACCGCCTCACCATTTTCGATTCTCTGCCGCGTACCGGCCTGCCCGAGCATTTCACGAGCTACGCCGAGTATCAGCGCCATATTGATGTACTGGTTAACGCGGGGCTTATCGAGGATGCAACGATGATCTGGTGGGACCTGCGTCCGAGCGCCCGTTACCCGACGCTGGAAACACGAATATTCGATATGTGTACACATATCGATGATGCGGTCTGCCTGGCCGCAATAACGAGGTGCCTCCTCCGCACGCTCTACAGGCTGCGACTCGATAACCAGAGCTGGCGGCGCTACAACTGGATGCTGCTTAACGAGAATCGATGGCGCGCGATGCGTTACGGTATCGATGAAGGTTTGCTCGACCTTGCGAAGGGCGAGCTGGTCGAGTTCAGTCGCCTGCTGGAAGAAATAATTGAGTTGATTGAAGAAGATGCCGAGGCTTTTGACTGCACGGCAGAAGTGCAGCACGCCTGGTCTATCCTTGAGCGCGGCACCAGTGCACACCAGCAAATGCGGGCGTATGAAGATGCGCTGGAAAAGGGCCGCAGCGCGGACGAGGCGGCCCGTGAGGTCGTTGCCTGGCTGATCGCCCAGACTGCAGATGGGATCTAGCGTGCGATCCGAGCCGCCGGTGTTGGCCGGTAGTCTACCGCCGGCGGCGGCGACCCTGCTATCGGTCGCGCCGATGATGGATCGTACCGATCGCCATTTTCGCTACCTGCTGCGCTTACTGGCACCCGACCTGCGGCTGTATACCGAAATGATCACGGCGCATGCCCTGGTACAAGGGGATGCTGTGCGCCATCTGGCCTATGACGAGTCCGAGCACCCGGTCGCGTTGCAGCTTGGTGGTAACGATCCGGAAGTGCTGGCGCAAGCCGCCCGCACAGGTGCGGAGCACGGTTACGACGAGATTAACCTGAATATCGGCTGCCCCAGCGACCGGGTAGCGACAGGCAATTTCGGAGCCTGCCTCATGGATCGTCCGGAGGTAGTGGCTGCCTGTGTCACAGAAATTCGAAACAATGTCGATATTCCGGTTTCAGTTAAAACGCGTTGCGGAATTGATGACCACGATAGCTACGAATTTGTCGCTGAATTTATGACGGAAGTGGCGGCTGCGGGTTGCGAGCTTTTTATCCTGCACGCCCGCAAGGCAATTCTCGCGGGCCTTAGCCCCGAAGAGAATCGCACCATACCGCCGCTTCGCTATCCGCTGGTATACAAGTTAGCGCGGGATTTTCCCGGGCTTCGTATCGTCCTCAACGGGGGCGTTCGGAGCAGTCGTGAAGTTCGCGAGCACCTGCTTTATACGGATGGCGTAATGATAGGCAGGCAGGCCTACAGCGACCCTTACTGGATGTGTAAATTGCAGGAGGGTTTCCTGAACCCGGCCGCTGGCCGGGAGTGGACCGCACCGGACCGGAATCAAATTGTGGAGCAGATGGCCGAATACGCAGAGAAGGTCCTGGCGGAAGGGGCGCGCCTGCATCATATAACCCGCCACATGCTGGGTCTTTACGCGGGCCAGCCGGGCGCCCGGGCCTGGCGACGTTTCCTGAGCGAATCGGTTACCGGGAAGGATGCGGGTCCGGATGTGCTGCTGGAATCATTGCGGCTTTAATTGTGCTTTGCGGGTTCAATCGGGGGCTTAAGGCTATACAATTCGGCTTATCCGGTGGGTTATTTATAAGAGGAAGAGATGCATGGCTGCGCGGAGTGAAGAGATTTTGTCGGAGGAAACCAAAACGGGCGCCACGATGGCGGAACGTGCCGACGTTCATGAACTGTATGAAGAGTCAGTACAGAATGTCGAGGAAGAGTGCAATTTCGTGCGCGATACTTTCAGGTCCCTGCGTGGCCGGGAGGCAACGAGTTTTCGTGAAGATTTTTGCGGGACTGCCAGTGCAGCCTGTTACTGGACGGGCTTCAGTTCCGAACACACTGCTATCGGCGTGGATATCGATGCAGATGTCCTCGAGTGGGGCCGCAAAAACCGTGTAGGCCGGCTGAACCCGGACCGGCAGGCCCGGGTGCGCCTCATGCAGTCCGACGTGATGGATGTCCGGACTGAACAGGCAGACACCATCGGCGCCTTCAATTTCAGCTACTGGATATTCCAGACACGGCCGCTGATGATCGAATATTTCAGCAAAATTCATGCGGCGCTCAAGCCGGACGGTGTGATCTTCCTCGATGCCTTTGGCGGTTATGAGGCCTTCGAGGAAATGAAGGAAAAGACCAAGTACGATAACTTTACCTACGTCTGGGATCAGGCACATTATTCACCCGTCACGGGCGAGATGGAGTGCCACATACACTTTAAATTCCCGGACAAGTCCAAGATCAAGCGCGCTTTCAGTTACACGTGGCGATTGTGGACGCTTCCGGAAATCAAGGAATTGTTGTTGGAGTCGGGTTTCAAGAATCCGACTGTCTATTGGGAAGGTACTGATGAAGATGGCGAAGGCGACGGTGTATTTACACCGGATGAGCGCGGCGAAGCAGATGCCGGCTGGATTGCCTACATAGTTGCAGAGAAATAGAGCTTAGCCTTATTTTGCTGTGCTGGTTCTGGCATATGGCTGCGGGCCGTGCCGTATAATCTTCATTCAATATTGCCGTAGGTAGCGTGCGTCCTGAGCATGGGTACTGACAGGGAACTTGCCATTATTTTTGCCGACGTTGTCGGTAGTACGCAGCTCTATGAGTCCCTGGGTGACGATGGGGCCCGTGAAACCGTGCATAAGTGTGTCGATTGCATGAAGGAGGCAACGGCCGATCATGACGGTGAGGTCATCAAGACCATGGGCGATGAGGTCATGTCGACCTTTGCGTCGGCCGACAACGCCATGCACGCTGCCAGCCAGATGCAGCAGAAAATCACCAGCGGCAACTTTTCCGGTCGGGATGATATACGCGTGTCTATACGTATTGGCTGTCATTATGGCCATGTCGTTGTGGAGCAGCGGGATATCTTCGGCGCCGCCGTGCACACAGCAAATCGCATGACATCACAGGCGAAGGCCGGCCAGATTATTACCACGGCCAGCACGGTTGAACTGCTGAACGAAGACTGGCAATCGGTCGTGCGCCAGATCGGGGTGGCCACTCTGCGCGGACAATCCGATGAGGTCGCGCTGTATGAAGTACTGTGGCAGCCGGAAGAAGCTACCAGCGTGTTGCCGAAGATTGATTGGGGAGACACCCAGAGCAAAAATCCCGGGCAGATCGTGCTTAAGTTCCAGGGCAACGAGATGAAGCTTTCATCGGAAGGCACCCGGAGCGTCACGCTCGGACGTGCGGATGACAACGATGTCACGATCAAGGGCAACCTGATTTCCCGCATTCATGCGCGTATAGAACTCAACAAGACGCGCTTCATGCTGGTTGACGAAAGTACCAACGGAACTTTCGTGCAGCGTGATGATGGGGAAGAAGTTTACATACGCCGAGACAGCGCCCAGCTATCCGGCAGCGGCCTGATTGGGCTCGGTAGGGTTGCCGCACGTGGGACTCCGTTGGCCGTCGAGTACACCCACGAAGAAGAATCCTGACGCTGTTTATAGGCCGAAAAGAAAACAGGCCGGTACGCGAAGCGTACCGGCCCTATTTTTTCTAGTTTTTCCAGATCAGCTCGTAACGTTCACGGTTATCACGTAATACGTTTCCCCGTTCCCTAACCCAGCGCACTCAGTACTTTCTGCTGTTGCGCCCGCAGTTCACCCGGCAGGCGATCGCCGTACTCGTCGAAATATGACCCGACAGTAGTGATTTCCTCGCGCCACTGGTCGGTATCGACGTGTAACAGGTTGTCCATGGTTGCGCTGTCAATATCCAGGCCGGCCGTGTCGATATCGGATGGGTTGGGCAGGTAACCAATCGCAGTTTCCCGCGCATCTACGCGATTCTCGCAGCGATCAATGATCCAGCGAAGCACACGCAGATTGTCACCAAAACCTGGCCAAAGGAATTTATCGTTGCTGTCCTGGCGGAACCAGTTAACGTGGAAAATCAGCGGCAGGTTGTCGGATTTTTCCGCAAAGCTGAGCCAGTGCGACCAGTAATCGGCAAAGTTATATCCGCAGAAGGGTTTCATCGCCATTGGATCGCGGCGCACAACCCCGACGTCGCCGGTTGCTGCAGCCGTGGTTTCCGATGCACAGCCCGCGCCGACCAGGACACCATGCTTCCAGTTCTTACTTTGATAAACAAGCGGCGCCAGCTCGCGACGGCGTCCGCCGAACACGATCGCACTGATGGGCACTCCGGCAGGGTCTTCGGCGAGCGGCGAATAACAGGGGTTCTGACTGGCGCTCACCGTGAAGCGCGAATTCGGGTGCGCAGCCGGCCCGTTCTCAGGGTTGTAAGGATTGCCTTTCCAGTCGGTGCTGGGTTCGCCGTTCTTTTTATCTTCCCACCAGGGTTCGTTTTCGCTGGTGGTACCCACGTTCGTGAAGATGGTGTCGTGACTGATGGAATCGTATGCGTTCTTATTCGTCTTTTCGTTGGTACCCGGTACGACGCCGAAGTAACCTGACTCAGGATTTATTGCACGCAACCTTCCTGTGGCATCAAGGTGCAGCCACGCAATATCGTCACCGATCGTGCGAATTTTCCAGCCTTTGTGGGAATCCGGCGGAATAAGCATGGCGAGGTTCGTCTTGCCACACGCCGACGGGAATGCCGCCGCGATATAGTGCTTCTCGCCTTCGGGACTTTCGATTTCAACGATGAGCATATGCTCTGCAAGCCAGCCCTCCTGGCGCGCTTGCCAGCTCGCTATTCGCAGGGCATGGCATTTCTTGCCGAGCAAGGCATTACCGCCATAGCCTGAGCCGTAACTCTGGATCAGCAGCTCTTCGGGGAAATGCATAATAAAGCGGCGCTCGGGATCGAGTTCGCCAATGGAATGCAGGCCTTTAACGAACTGGCCTTCGCGTTCGATGCGCGCCAAAGCATCTTTACCCATCCGGGTCATATGGCGCATGTTCACCGCGACATAAGGGCTGTCTGTTATTTCTACACCACAGCGTGCATAGGGGGAATTGATCGGCCCCATGCAATAAGGAATGACGTACATGGTGCGACCTTTCATGCAGCCTGCGTAGAGCGCTGTCATTTTTTCATGCGCTTCGGCCGGGTTCATCCAGTGATTGTTGGGGCCGACATCATCGCGATTTTCAGTGCAAACAAAGGTAAGGTGCTCAACCCGCGCGACATCTGTTGGGTCGGAACGATGCAGAAAGCAATTGGGATACGTATTTTGGTTGAGTTCCAGCAGGGTTTCCGTGCCCAGCATTTCCTGGATAAGTCGTTGGTACTCTTCCTCGGAGCCATCACACCAATAGACAGACTCGGGTGTAGTCAGATTAGTTACTTCCTCAATCCATTGCCGGAGAGCCTCGTTTTGCGTTGTCATAGCATCCCTCTGCCGGTAAACCGACTGCTTTGCATCTCAGTTAATCAGGAGAATGTGTGTTTTTATGTGGTTTATTGATCGTGAACCCCCAAGCCGGGGGTTGCGTATTATACAGACGGGTATAGTCATGGCTGCAAGAGTCAGCGGCGCGCTTACGGGCCGGCGCCTGTTCGGAGTTCATGCACGGTACTAGGCGACCAGGGCCGGAAAAGATGCCTTTAAGTCATGACTAAGTATTAGATTGCAAGTTATTGGTTTTTCAGAGTTTAGAACAGAGTATCTTATGGTTTTGGCGGCAACCGACGAGTTTCAGAACATCAGCGAGCTGTTCGGCATCGATAGCCCCCTGGAGCGTTGCCTGGACGGCTATGCACCGCGGGCGGGGCAGGCCGACATGGCTGTGGCTGTTGCGGCGGCGATCGAAGACTGTGCGGAGCTCGTGGTTGAGGCGGGTACCGGTACGGGTAAAACCCTCGCATATCTAGTTCCGGCTTTGTTATCGGGTAAGCGGGTCGTTTTGTCTACGGGTACCAAGACCTTGCAGGATCAACTTTTCTATCGCGATCTGCCCGCCGTTACCAGCGCGCTGGGCAGACCGGCGACCGTTGTGCAACTGAAAGGCCGCTCCAACTACCTGTGCCTGCATCGCCTCCAGGCAGCGAGGGAGCAGCTACAGCCGCAGGACAAACTGCATGCGGTCGAGCTCCAGGTGCTCGCCCGCTGGAGCCTCGCGACCAGGACAGGCGACCGTGTCGAGGTCGAGGAAATTCCGGAAGATGCGGCTGTCTGGCCGCGGGTTACGTCAACGCTGGAAAACTGCCTCGGTAACCAGTGCGAGTTTTACGATCGTTGCTACGTCGTTTCCGCCAGGCAGGCTGCGCTCAGTGCGGATATTGTCGTCGTTAACCATCACCTGTTACTCGCGGATCTTGCGCTCAAGGAAGAGGGTTTCGGTGAGTTGTTGCCGGGCTGCGAAGCTGTGGTCATCGATGAGGCTCATCAGTTTCCCGATATCGCGCAGGATTTCTTTAACGTAAGCCTTGGCAGCCGGTCACTCCTCGACCTGGCCGCTGATATCCGCGCCGAGGCGCTGGCGGCTTTCCCGGCGGATCAGGAGGTGGGTCCGTTCGTTGACAGGCTGGTCAAAGCCGTTAAAGACCTGCGGCTGAATTTGCCCGCAGATGCGAGCAATATTTTGTGGGATGAAATGAATGCGGCGAGTTTCCGGCAACTCGATAATGTAGTTGCCTGCCTTGATGACCTTATAGGCTGGCACGAGTGTATCGATGAATCGATGTCAGGTCTCAAGCGTTGTCGGGAGCGCGCCTGTGCCTGCATAGAAAGTATCGAACAGATCAGCCGCGCGGATGAATCCGCAGGACTGCGCTGGACCGGCCTGACAAGGGCCGGGTTCACGCTGAATTACACCCCGGTGGAATTTTCGGCAAGTCTGCACAACCTGCTTGCTGCCCAGTCATGTGCGTGGGTATTTACATCGGCCACGCTCGCGGTCGGTGGCGATTTCAGTCATTTCCTGATGCGCATGGGATTGCCGGATGCCATCACGCTCGAGATTGTCAGCCCCTTCGACTTTGCCACCAGCGGTTTGTTGTACCTGCCTGACAAGCTTCCGGAGCCAGCTTCAGCCAACTACACGGAGTTGGTCATGCAGCAATTGCTGCCCCTGGTCGCCGCCAGTGACGGGCGCGCATTCCTGTTGTTTACCAGCCACCGTGCATTGCGGGAAGCGGCGCAGATCATGCGTGGCCGGGAAGATTGTGATTACCCTTTACTGGTGCAGGGTGAAGCACCGCGGTCAAAACTTCTGGAACAGTTTGCGGAACTCGATAAGCCCGTGTTGCTGGGCACCTCCAGCTTCTGGGAAGGTGTCGATATGCGCGGTGACCGGCTGGTACTGGTGGCCATAGACAAATTGCCGTTCGCATCACCGGGCGACCCGATGCTTAAAGCGCGGCTGGCGGCCATAAGCGAGCAGGGGGGTCAGCCGTTTAAGGATTACCAGTTGCCCCAGGCAGTGTTGGCGCTTAAACAAGGTGTCGGTCGCCTGATACGTGATGAGACCGATCATGGGGTAGTGGTCGTGTGCGACCCGCGCCTGACGAGCCGTAATTACGGTCGTCATTTCCTCGATTCGCTGCCGCCGTTTCCGGTTACGCGGGATTCGCTCGATGCCGAAAATTTTCTGCGTGACGGGGGCCGGTCGTGAACGAGGCATTTCGCTGCCTGGCAATCGAGACTGCGACCAGTCAGGGTTCCGTGGCGGTTTGCGATGGCGCAGAACAAATGCAACGAACTTTCAGTGATAAACAAGGCAGCTCGAGACTGATTTACCATCAGATTGCTTCCCTGCTGGCGGAGGCAGGGTTGGGGGCGGGCGATCTTGACTGCATTGCCTTCGGCTGCGGCCCCGGGAGTTTTACCGGTGTGCGAGTTGCCACCAGTGTTGCACAGGCGCTTGCGTATGCTCAGGACCTGCCTGTTTGCAGAGTATCCAGCCTGGCGGCGATAGCGGCGGGCGCCGCCCCGGCGGCCGGTGGCAGGCCTGTTGCGAGTTGTCTGGATGCCCGGATGGGTGAGGCGTATATGGGGATTTACAAGACCGGAATGCCGGGCTTACCCACCTTACTGCAGGCTGATCAGCTTGTTGATCCGGCAGATTTCCTTCTGCTGCAATCTGAGGGTAATTTCATTGCGGCGGGGCCGGGCTGGGACGCCTGGCCCGACATGCTGGAACGAAACCGCAGCCTTATAGATGAGGTACTGCCGGATACGTGGCCTTCGGCAACCAGTGTGCTTGCTATAGCCGGAAATCAGTATCGGGCCGGAGAGTATGTCCAGGCTATGGATGCTTTGCCAAACTACGTAAGAGAGAATGTGACGCAATGATTCGTGAAGCCTTTGTCGAATTGAATTGATGAGCGCCATGCTGAGCAAAAGGCCACTTAACCTGCTGGGCTTTGCCTGTTGCGCCGGATTGATGGCTTACGCGCTGTTTGCGCAGTATCAGCTTGAACTGGCGCCATGTCCCCTGTGTATATTCCAGCGAGTTGCGGTTATAGCCCTGGGCATGTTGTTCCTCGTCGCCGGCCTGCATAACCCGGGCCGAACCGGATCCCGTATATATGTGGCACTGATTGCAATTGCGGCCGCAGCCGGCATCGGGGTTGCCGGAAGACATGTCTGGTTACAGAATCTGCCTCCCGATAAGGTTCCTGCCTGCGGCCCCGGACTTGATTTCATGCTGGATGCATTTCCCCTGACCGAAGTGTTATCAACCGTGCTGAGCGGGTCGGGTGAGTGCGCAAAAATAAGCTGGTCATTCCTGGGGCTTAGCATGCCTGCCTGGGTGCTGATTACAGTCGCAGCGCTCGGCATCTATGGAATAGTCATCAATCTGCGCAATTGACCGACAGAAAATTAGCGGTTGGTTGAAGCCCTCAGGCGAGTGCGAGACAAGGCAAGGCAAGGATTGGCAAGGCCGCTCCCCTGACCTGCGGTCAGATTGAGTCGCTACGCGACTTGTTGATAGCGTGTCCGAATACACGCAAATTCCATCCCTGGGCTCGTCGCTCTCGCGCGTCCCTGCGCGCCGCGACACTTAGGCTCCTGCCTGTCGCGCGGCATTCGGACATCCTGTCCAGCACGGAGTGTGCACGCCGGTACATGAGCATTGTGAGTCGATTCTTAACGCCGGATCGTGCCGCCTGAGGGTTTCAAGAGGCTGCTAGAGCATGCGGCGCAGGATTTCCTTATAAGTCTCACGCATGCGGTCAATGTCGTCCAGCGGGATTTCTTCGTTGGACTTGTGAATGCTCGCGTTAATCGCGCCAAACTCGACAACCTCTGCGCCGGCAGGTGAGATAAAGCGACCGTCTGATGTGCCACCCGTGGTTGAAAGTTCAGGCTTCACGCCCGTCACTGTTTGCACGGCTTCCTGAACAGCCGGTATCAGTAATCCGCCTTCCGTCAGGAACGGCTCACCGGAAAGATGCCAGTCCAGGGTGTACTTCAGGCCATGCTTGTCCAGTATTTCGGCCACGTGGACCTTGATGCGTTCGTGATCCCACTCTGTTGAGTAACGAAAATTAAACCGTGTGTACAGCTCGCCCGGCGTCACATTGGGAAAACCCGTACCACTTTCCAGTTGTACTACCTGGAAGCTCGATGGCGGAAAAAATTCGTTGCCGTCATCCAGCTTCAGTGCATAAAGCTCGGCCAGCGCAGGCGCGAAACGCTCGATGGGGTTGTCGGCAAGGTGCGGGTACGCAACGTGGCCCTGGACGCCGTGCACGGTGAGCATTCCACTCAGCGAGCCACGCCGGCCGACTTTGACGGCGTCTCCAAGTTCCGCTGTACAGGTGGGCTCACCGATGACGCACCAGTCTATAGCTTCGCCACGTTCATCCAGGGTCTTTATTACTTCCTTGGTGCCCTGCTGGGCCGGTCCTTCTTCATCGCTGGTGATCAGGAATGCGATAGAGCCCTTGTGATCGGGGTTTTCGCCCACAAATTCGGTGGTGGCGTCTACCATTGCCGCAAGCGCGGTTTTCATGTCTGCAGCGCCACGTCCCACAAGCATCCCGTTGCGGCGTTCCGCTTGAAAGGGGTCGCTTCCCCAGTCTTCGTCCGGGCCGGGTGGCACCACATCGGTGTGGCCTGCGAAACAGAAGACCGGTCCGGCATCGCCGCGCCGCGCCCACAGATTGTCAACATCGCCATAGCGCAGATGCTCTATCCGGAAACCGGCGGGTGCCAGTTTTTCAGCTATAAGTTGCTGGCAGCCGCCGTCCTCCGGTGTAACCGACTTCCGCTCGATCAGTTCGATCGCAAAATCGACGGTGGTGCTCATTCTTATTTACCAGTCAAAAAAAACTGCCGTTTCTACCCGGCCTCATCATATCCGAGACGCACATTAACACCGTTGTCCACTACGGGTCTTTTCATGACGGCAGGGTGTGCGAGAACCGGCAGCCTGATTGGTTGCTTCAGGCATGCCGTAAATGGTAATCACGTCCTCAGCTTTCCCTCAGGAGTTCGTTTATACCCACCTTGGCGCGCGTTTTGGCATCTACGCGTTTGACGATGATTGCGGCGTACAAACTGCAGTTGCCGGTGCTCGATGGCAGACTGCCAGACACAACAACTGAGCCTGCCGGAACCCGCCCATAGAGGATTTCATCATTCTCGCGGTCATAAATCCGGGTGCTCTGACCGATATAGACACCCATGGAAATGACTGCACCGGTTTCGACAATTACACCCTCAACGATTTCGGAACGGGCACCGATAAAGCAATCGTTCTCGATAATCGTGGGTGTGGCCTGCAGTGGTTCCAGTACACCGCCTATGCCGGCGCCCCCGGATAGGTGCACGTTCTTGCCGATTTGTGCGCAGCTTCCGACCGTTGCCCAGGTATCCACCAGCGTCCCGCTGTCTATGTAGGCGCCTATATTTACGTACGAGGGCATCAGGACGACATTTCCGGCGATAAAAGATCCCTTGCGTGCGATCGCATCCGGCACGACCCGTACGCCGGCAGCGGCGAATTGCTGCTCGTCCCAGCCGGCAAATTTCAACGGGACTTTGTCAAAGAAATTGCTAAAGCCACCACTGATCTTCTCGTTGGATTCCGTTGCAAAGTAGAGCAGTACCGCCTTTTTTAGCCACTCGTTTACCTGCCAGCCGGAATCTGTCGGCTCGGCTACGCGCGCTTCACCACTATCGAGCAATTCGATAGCTGTATGTATAGCATCCCGTAGCTCGGCAGACGGGCTGCCAAGATCTAGTTCCTGTCGCTGATCGAAAGTGGTTTCAATCAGGTCCTTTATAGTGTCCATTTAAGTCCCGTTAAGCTTTTCAATGCATCGGCAGGCTAATACTACTCGTCTTCGACACCGGTCGGGTTGTCATCGGTATTCGCCAGCAGTGAAGCGCGCAGTGCATCCTGCAATTCTGCCGACAGCGGCCGGCCATCTTTGTCCGTGATACAAAAAACATCTTCGGCACGTTCGCCGACGGTGACAATTTTTGCCATCCGTACAAATACACCCAGCTCAAGTAAGGCCTGCCCGGTTTCTGCGAGAAGTCCGGGGCGATCACCGCAGGTGAGGTTCATAACAGTCTGCTGGTTCGTCAGGTCATCTGCAAAGTCTACCTGCGTCGGCGTTGCGAACATGCGTACCTGGCGAGGTGCTTTGCGCGTTATGCGCACTGGGTCACTGCCCGGCTTGCGTATAAGCTTGCCCAGGTGCTGGCAGATTTTGTCTCGGCGGGGCTTCTCTTCGATAGGCTGACCGTCCTGTTCCAGGACCGTATATATGGAGAGACTGTGTTTGTTATCGAGCGGAATGATTCGTGCGTCGGTAATGGTCAGCCCGAATTCATCCAGCACACCGGTCGCAATGGCAAAGGTGAACTGACCCTCTGGAGCGTATATGAGCACCTCTGTTCGATCCCGTGTGTCCGGTATCTGGATATCGACAAGTACTTTATCGTTGAGTTCGTTGTGTTCAGCGAGCAGTTGCGTGTGCCACGCGATCTCTCCGGGGCGGCAACGCAGTAGGTATTCCTGCCCGAGGCTGTCCCACAGTCTTCGCACTGCATCGGCCTCATCGCTGCCGGCCTGCATTAGCATCAGGGCCTGTTGCTGTTTGTCGCGCAACAATTCATCGGCATCAATTGGCGTTTCGAGCCCCTGCGACAAAGCGCGTTTGGCCAGCTCATAGGTTTCCTGGAACAGCTGTGCCTTCCACGTATTCCACAGTTTGGGATTGGTTGCCCGTACGTCTGCCACCGTCAGCAGGTATAGATAGTCCAGGTGAGTCTCATCACCTACCTTGCCGGCAAATTTCCGTATAACTTCAGGGTCGTGGATATCCTGCTTTTGGGCGGTAAGTGACAACAGCAGGTGATGCCGGACCAGCCACGCAACCAGCCGGGAATCGTACCGGCTCATACCGTGCTCCAGGCAAAACGCCTCCGCACTTACTGCACCCAAAGTTGAATGATCGCCGCCGCGCCCCTTCGCGATGTCATGGAAAAGGCCCGCCAGGTAGAGCACTTCGGGAGACTCAATTCCACGCATAATCTCGCTGCAGCGCGGGTATTCATGATCAAAGCGGGTCAGCATGAAGCGCCGCAAATTGCTGACGACAAACAAAGTGTGCGCGTCGACCGTATAGACATGAAACAGGTCATATTGCATGCGGCCGACGATGCGCCCGAAGTTAGGTATGTACTGACCGAGCACCCCATAGATATTCATCCGCCGAAGTTCATGGGTAACGCCTTCCGGTGCGGCGAGTATTTTCAGGAATAACCGGTGATTCCTGGGGTTAAGGCGAAACTCATCGTCTATCAGATGCATGTGCCGGCGCACCAGGGCGATGGTTCGTGCGCTGACGCCCTTAAATTCAGGATGCTGCTGCAGGATCAGGAACATCTCCAGCAGCGCGGACGGGTTGTCGGGAAAAACCTGGTTGTGGGCTATCTGCAGAAAGCCATTTTTAACTTCAAAATTGTTACTGACAGGTTCGGCGGGTGCATCCGGGTTCAGGAGTATCGCTTCCTGAAATAACTGCAGCAGCATCTCGTTAAGGCGGCTGATATCCATAACCGTTCGGTAGTAGCGCTGCATCAGCTGTTCTACACCGAGTGTGTACGATGCGTCTTCGTATCCGAATAACTGGGCGATGCGTGCCTGGTAGTCGAACAGTAGCCGGTCCTCACGCCGGCCGGTGAGGGTGTGGAGGGCAAAGCGAATCCGCCACAGAAACTTTCTGCCCTGCCGGAGTATCCGCAGTTGTGCCTCGGTCAGGAAACCTTCCTGTACAAGGCTCGACAAATTGCCTGTCCCGAAGTGTCGCATCGTGACCCAGATGATGATTTGTATATCTCGCAGACCACCCGGGCTTCCCTTGATATTGGGTTCGAGGTTGTAAGCGGTGTCGTCGTAACTGTAATGCCGGTTGGCCTGTTCCTTGAGCTTGGCTTCGAAAAAAGCTCGCGCCGGCCAGATTTTGGGTGGCGCGATTGCTGTAGCCATTTTCTTGTACAGGGATTCAGATCCGTGCAGAAGGCGAGATTCCATGAGGGTGGTTGCAATAGTCAGGTCGCCCTTGCAAGCTTCCCTGCACTCATTAACAGTTCGGGTGCTGTGGCCGACTTCCAGTCCCACGTCCCAGAGCAGGGCCAGGAAATCGGCAATATCCTCCCGGTGCTTCCGGGCGCGGCGTTTGATCAGCAGTAACAGGTCTATATCCGAGCCGGGATGCAATTCGCCGCGACCGTAGCCGCCCACCGCTACCAGTGCCAGGCTGGTATCCTTCGCTGCAGAAAATGATTGCCATGCCGATACGATAACCTGGTCAACGACGCGGGTGCGGTCTGCAACCAGTTGCTCCACAGAATCACCCTGCAGAAAACGTTGCTTAAGTGCTTCGTGAGCAGAGGCAAGCAGGCTTCTGTACGTTGGCAGGGGGTCTTTCGCAGCTGATTCCGCCCAGCTGTCGATGACGTCCCAGTCGATACCAGTTCCGGCGTCGTTCAGGCATCGCTTCGCCAGCGCCATATCGTCTGAGCTGATCGAGAGCGTTGCGGTAGGGTCATGTTGCAGAGAGGGGCTTACCATCAGCGGTCACCGACACCCAGCGTTAGCACCTCGCAACCATCCTCCGTTACCAGGAGGGTATGTTCCCATTGTGCCGAAAGCGAATGGTCCTTGGTCACGACTGTCCAGCCATCCCCGAGGAGTTTTACATTTCGGCCACCCGCATTGACCATGGGTTCGACCGTAAAAGCCATTCCCGCAACCAGCTCGAGACCCGTGCCTGGTTTGCCGTAGTGGAGCACCTGTGGATCTTCATGGAAAAGCCGCCCGATACCATGCCCGCAATATTCCCGCACGACCGAAAAATGTTGCTCTTCAGCAAAGCTCTGGATGGCATAACCAATATCACCCAGTCGGGCGGCGGGCCTGACCAGTTCGATGCCTCTCCACATGGCGTCATAGGCAGCCTGGGTCAGCCGTTTTGCCTGCACGGAGGATTTTCCAACGCTAAACATCCGGCTTGTATCGCCGTGGAATCCATCTTTGATCACCGTTATGTCGATATTGAGTATGTCGCCGTTTTTAAGAACCCTTGTGCCCGGAATGCCATGACAGACGATATGGTTGACTGATGCGCATATGGATTTCGGGAAGCCGCGGTAGTTAAGCGGTGCCGGGATAGCCTGCTGAGCGTTGACGATAAAATCGTGACAGATACTGTCCAGTTCGTCGGTGGATATGCCGGGCTGGATGTGCTCCCCGATCATGTCCAGCACATCGGCTGCAAGGCGTCCTGCGACCCGCATCTTGTCAGCTTCAGCCGAAGTCTTAATTGTTACGCTCATTGGCGATATTCCTGGAATAACCTGTCAGGGGCGAGGCGCTGTGGCTGCGGGGCAACATGGATCGCCAAATCGATTAACCATGAGGCGTTTAGCCCGGTTGGTTCCGGGTACCGGGTCGTGCAGCCCGGGCTGGAAAGCGCAACCGGAGCCATCGATCCATTGTTGCTGAACGGCCCATATGGTATAAAGCGCGCGCATTTTAAGCAATCAAATCCACACATGTGCCGTCACATGCGGCTGGGTGCTGTAGCCGGGCTTCGCCCGATGCGGTTGCCGTATGGGGCACATGGAGGCTGAACCCAGGAGTTTAAAAAATGACAGACATATCCATGCGCCAGATGCTGGAGGCTGGTGTGCACTTCGGGCATCAGACCCGATACTGGAACCCGAAGATGGCACCGTTCATTTTCGGTCACCGAAATAACATCCACATTATTAATCTCGAACAGACTTTACCTCTGTACGAGAAAGCCCTTGATTTTATTAAAAACATTGCCGCTGATAGCGGAACCGTGCTGTTTGTCGGTACCAAGCGTTCTGCGCGCGCGGCCATAAGGACGTCGGCAGAGGGTTGTGGCATGCCGTTTGTGAGTCACCGCTGGCTCGGCGGTATGCTGACTAACTTCAAGACGATTAAGCAGTCGATAAAAAGACTTGAAGAGCTGGAGCTGATGTCAGAAGACGGCAGTTTTGATCAGTTGAGTAAGAAAGAAGTGCTTGGCCTTAAGCGCGAACAGGAAAAACTGGAGCGCAGCCTGGGCGGTATTAAAAATATGCGGTCATTGCCGGATGCGCTGTTTATTATCGATGTAGGCCACGAAAAAATTGCTCTGCACGAGGCGCGTAAGCTTGGCATACCTGTAGTAGCGATCGTGGACACAAACTGCTCACCCAATGATGTCGACTACGTGGTCCCGGGTAACGACGATGCGATGCGTGCCGCCCAGCTTTATACGGCCGGCGTGGCTGTTGCCGTTACCGAGGGCAAGGCAACCCTGCCGCAGGTACCCGAGGGTGATGACGAATTTGTAGAACTCGATGGCGAAGGTAAACCTGCCGGATTGCGGGGGCGCGCGCGCAAGGGGGCGAAAGCCAGAAAGGTTGTAATCGAGACGAAGCCGAAAGCTGCGGCCGACGTGGAACCTGAGCCGAAAGCTGCGGCCGACGTGGAACCTGAG
>PVBE010004318.1_pt1 | contig 180362 bp, 158 predicted proteins | sample 1631181 | NCBI WGS metagenome assembly PVBE01 (sample SAMN08397723, study PRJNA350692) | Marine metagenome, whole genome shotgun sequencing project. | isolation source: water | place: Pacific Ocean | collected 2012-04 | reverse complement strand
GATCGCCTCTTCCACCGCGATCTCGTCGAACGGGTTCATCGACATCTTCACGTTCGCCAGATCGACGCCCGTCCCGTCCGCCTTCACGCGCGGCTTCACGTTATAATCCAACACCCGCTTCACGGGCACGACGATCTTCATGATAACTCTCTCAATCAGAAGCTGAAGCGGCCGCCGATCGACGCCACGAACGCACGCGCATTCTGCACCTGGCCATTGGTCAGGATCGGCGTCTGCAGCTGCGACCCCGCATAAGCCGCGGTACGCCGGTCGATGCTGGCGTCGGCGAAATCGATATAGCTGCCCGCCGCTTCCAGCGTGAAGCGCGGCGTCAGCTTATAGGAACCACCGACCGAGTAGTTCCAGCGATTGGCATCCGGCACGCGCGCATCGCGATTGCCGTTCTGCGTCGGCGTGATGCCCCGCTGCACACCCGCGCGCAGGGTCAAGCGGTCATTGGCCGCGTAATCGAAACCACCCGCCAGCGAGAAGCTGTTCTTGTAATTCTCCGGGATCGCTTGGTTGATCGGCGCGCCCAGGCGGATGGCGTCGAAATCGGCCCAGGTGAAGCGCACGGCCTGTGCGTTCAGCGTCAGCTTGTCGTTGGCGCGGAAGCGGCCGGCCACGATGATCTGCGCGGGCGTGTAGAAGCTGGCGGTTGCATCGTTGATCGTGACATTCTGCTGCGACGGGATCGGCGCGAGCAGGCCACCGACCTCCAGGCTACCCTTCAGCGTGTGCTTGATCCGCGACTTGTAGCTGATGCCGACGGTCGCCCAGTCATTGTGGAGCTGCACACCGGCGGTCCAGCCCAGGTCCCAGCCATCGCCCTTCAGCCGCTGGAAACCATCGGGCTGCAACGGCGACACGTTGGGCAGTGCGTTGCCCAGCTCCGCCTTGGTATATTCGACGTTCAACGCGCCGCCGACGCGCAGCCAGTCGAGCAGCGCGATACCGACCGAGGGCTGGATGTCGATGGTGCGCAGCTCGGTCTTGAGCGCGCTGTACCGGGCCCAGCTGTTCGCGTCATATTCGGTGGTGAAGCTGTAGGGCGAGGTGACGGCCAAGCCGACCGCGACCCGGTCGTTCAGCGGAATGGCGACCGCGCCCGAGGGCACGACGCCGCGATTGATCGGGTCGCTCGACACGCGATTGCCGCCGACGGGGGCGGGCTGCTGCCGGGGGCGAACGATCAGCGTGCCATTATCGACGACATCGCCCTTGGGAATGATCGCCGAGGCGCCGATCACGGCCTCGCCGCGCTCCATGCCCGCGATCGAGGCGGGGTTCCACCACAGCGACGACGCTCCGGTATCGGCACCTTCACCCGAAAAGGCGCGGCCCTGTCCGCGAGTCGACTGTTCCTGAAGGTAGAAGGCCTGGCCATAGGCGGCCCCGGCGAATGCGAAGGAGGACGAGACGATGGCAGTCGCGAGCAGCGGCGCCTTGAAGGACTTGGTCATGAGCATACTCCCCGGAATTTTCTCGTGATTGGGCAAAGGATCAGCGGATACGGGTCCAGGTCTGCGTCTTGCAGAGCGGAACGAAGACGCAGCCGCGCACCTTCAGCGTGTCCGGCCCCTCGGGCGTCAACTTGGCGCTATAGGTCTTGCCGTCCTCGGCATTATAGATGGTGCCACCGTTCCACGCCGCGCCATCGACCGAAAAGCCCTGCAGGATGAGCAGGTTCTTGAGCGGGCGGCTACGCAACTTGGGATCGCGGTTGTTCTGGTCGGTCAGCGTCGGGTTGGTGCGCAGCTTTTCCGAGGTCAGGATACGACCGCAGACCGAATTGCCGCACTTCTGGATCTCGACCACGCCGCCGCGGGTCTGGGTCTGCCAGCGGCCGACCACGGAGTCCGCATTCGGTGCCGCGCCCGCTCCGGCAAGGGCCATGGCCATCAGGGTCAACATCATGCCTCTTCTCCTCTCCATGCCCGTCATCCGGGCGGGAACGCCGGTTATGGCCGGTCGCCCCGTTTCTTGGCCTGAATTACCCTATACGTTCATCGCATGACGCATAGGGCAACGACACATCATGCGTACGATGCCGGTGGCGCGCAATCAAGCGCAACCGGCATCGCTTCGTATCAAAACGCTTCCAGCTCCAGCGCCATGGTCGAGCGCTTGCCCGACTTGATCGCCAGGAACGCCGCCGTCGCCTGCGGCAGGATACGGTCGAAGAAGAACCCGGCGGTGGCGAGCTTGGCCTTGTAGAAGTTCGCCTCGTCGGTGCCCTCAGCCAGCCGCTCGGTGGCGATCCGCGCCGACTTCAGGAAGCAATGGCCGATGCCCACCAGGCCCAGCAAACGCAGATAGTCGGTCGCGGCGGCCCCCGCTTCCTCGGGGTCCTTCATGCCCTTTTGCGCGATCATACCGGTGCTGAGCTGGAGCGCGCCAAATGCCTGCTGCATCCCCGCCGCCCAAGCAGTGATGGCCTTGTCTTCGTGCTTCACCAGCGCTTCGACCTGCTCGGACACCGCGTGGAAGAAGGGACGCATATAGCGGCCCATATGCGCTGGCATCTTGCGACCGACGAGGTCGAGCGCCTGGACGCCGTTGGTGCCCTCATAAATCTGGGCGATGCGGGCGTCGCGGACGAACTGCTCGATGCCGTGGTCGCGGATATAGCCGTGACCGCCATGGACCTGCACCGCCATGTTCGCCGCATCGAAGGCGAGATCGGTGAACAGCGCCTTCACGACCGGGGTCATCAGCGCCACGAAGTCAGACGCGCGCGACTGGTCCGCCGGGTCGATCGCATGGGCCTCGGCATCCAGGCCGCGTGCCGCCCACTGGCCCAGCGCACGGCAGCCTTCGGCATAGGCGCGCATCGTCATCAGCATCCGCCGCACGTCCGGGTGGACGATGATCGGATCGGCGGGCAGGTCGGGACGCGCGGCCCCACCCAGCGCCCGGCCCTGCAAGCGGTCCTTCGCATAGGCGACCGCCGACTGGTACGCGATCTCGTTGACGCCCAGGCCCTGGATGCCCACCGACACACGCTCGGTATTCATCATGGTGAACATGGCGGCGAGCCCCTTGTTCAGCTCACCCACGACCCAGCCCTTGGAGTCGTTGAACTCCAGCTGGCAGGTGGCCGACGCCTTCAGGCCCATCTTGTGCTCGATCGCCGCGACGCTGACGCCATTGGCGGGGCCGACCGAACCATCATCCTTGGGCAGGTACTTCGGCACCAGGAACAGGCTGATCCCCTTCACCCCCTTGGGCGCATCGGGCGTACGGGCCAGCACCAGATGGATGACGTTATCGGTCAGGTCATGGTCGCCCGCCGAGATGAAGATCTTGCCCCCGGTGAGGAGGTAGGAGCCATCCTCCTGCGGCTCGGCGCGGGTGCGCAGCAGGCCCAGATCGGTGCCGCAATGCGCCTCGGTCAGGCACATCGTCCCCGACCATTCGCCCGAGATCATCTTGGGCAGGTAGAAGCTCTTCAGGTCTTCCGAGCCATGGCCCATCAATGCGGTGGTGGCACCATGGGTCAGGCCGGGATAGAGGCTGAACGACAGGTTGGTCGCGCAGATCATTTCCTCGACCAGCTTGTTCACCGCCTCGGGCAGTCCCTGCCCGCCATATTCGACCGGCGAGGCGAGCGCGGCCCAGCCGCCTTCGCAGAACTGGCTATAGGCTTCCTTGAAGCCCGCGGGCGTGCGGACGATGCCGTTTTCCAGCTTGCACCCTTCGATGTCGCCGGTGGCGTTGAGCGGCAGCAGGACCTCCTGCGTGACGCGCGCGGCCTCTTCCAGGATGGCGTCGTACAGCTCGGGACCGAATTCGTCCTGCCCCGCGACGGGGCCGAACTCATCCTCCTTGAACAGCTCGTGGAGGACGAAACGCATGTCGCGCAGCGGTGCGTTATAGACTTGCATGGGATTATCCTCTCCCGATCAGTTGCGCAGCGGCTTGCCGGTTTCGAGCATATGCTCGACCCGCGCCTGGGTCCGCGCATCCTTGACGCTTTCCATGAAGGCGGCGCGTTCCAGCTTGAGCAGCTGATCCTCGCTCACCTCGTCGATGATGTCGGCCTCGCCGCCGGTGACGATATTCGCCAGACGACCCGCGACCACCACGTCATAGGGCGTGGCGACACCCTTCTTGGCGAAGTCGGCGACCGCGCCGTTGAACGCGACCCGTCCGGCCGCGCCGGGCAGGCGGAAGACCGGCTTTTCGGGCGGCTGATAGCCCTCGACCAGGGACAGCGCCTTCTGCTTGGCATCGGCCAGCAGCCGGTCGCGGTTCATGGTGATGCCGTCGTCCTTGCGGAGATAGCCCAAGTCCTTGGCCAAAGCCGCAGAGCGCGACACCTGCGCGGTCGAGATCGTCTCGAACGCCTTCATCGCGGCGGGCATCGGGCCCTTGGGCATCTTGGGCGACTTGGCGAGACGATCGATCAGCTCGCCGTTTCCGCCCCAGCCGGGGACCAGACCGACGCCGGTTTCGACCAGCCCGATATAGCTTTCGGCATGGGCCTGGATCGCATCGGCGTGGAGCAGGATCTCGCACCCGCCGCCCAGTGCCATGCCCGCAGGCGCGGCGACCACCGGGAACGGCGCGTATTTCAGCGCCTTGTACGCTTGCTGCCCCGCGACGACCAGCTTGTCGACCTCACCCCAGGCCGCGATGTTCACCGCGAACATGGCGAGGCCTAGATTGGCCCCGGCCGAGAAGTTGCTGCCCTCGTTATAGATGACCAGCGCCTTGTACTGGCTCTTCACCAGCGCGATGGTCTTTTGGAGGAGCGACAGCACCTGCTCGTCGAGCGCGTTCATCTTGCCGGTGAACTCGAACGCCACGACGCCGTCGCCGACGTCCCAGGCCGATGCCGAACCGTTCTTGAGCAGCGGTTCGGAGCGCAGCTTGATGTCCTCGAGCAACAACACGCCATCGGCGCGGACGACATCGGCATAGTCGCCCCCGAGCGTCAGATACTGACGCTTGCCATCGACCACGCGGTAGAAGGGGCGGTCGCCCGCCGTCTCCAGCAGCGCCGGGACCGGCTTGCCCTCGGCACGCAGCCGCTCGGCCAGCTTGCCCGGACCCATGCGGTCGATCAGCTCGAACGGGCCGAACTTCCAGTTATAGCCCAGCTTCATCGCGTCATCGATCGCGACGATATCATCCGCCGCCTCGCCGACCAGCCCTGCGGCATAGGACAGCACCGGGCCCAGGATCGCCCAGGCATAGTCGCCGACCTTGCCCGGCGTCGCGACCAGCGCGGCCAAGTCCTTTTCGGCGCGGCCGGGCAGACGTTCCGGCTTCTTTTCCGCGCGATATTCGCCGGTCTTCAGGTCGATCGCCTGCTTGGCCTTGGTGCCGTCGGGCTTGCGGTCGAGGCGATAGAAACCGCCCTTACCCTTGCGGCCCGTGAACCCGTCCGCGATCATCTTATCGACCAGCGGCAACGGACGGATCGTGTCGAAATAGGCATCGCCCTCGGGCAGGGTCGAGGACAGCGACTTGGCGAGCAGCGGCATCAGGTCGATGCCGACCAGATCGATCAGCCCGAAAATGCCGGTCTTCGGCACGCCCATCGGACGGCCGCCGATCTGGTCGGCCTCCTCGACGGTCAGCCCCTGGTCCATCGCCGCGTTGATCGCGACCGCCAGCCAATAGGTGCCGATGCGGTTGGCGATGAAGCCCGGCGTATCCTTGGCGCGGACGATCCGCTTGCCCATACGGTGATCGATGAACTGCTCGACCTTGGCGGCGACACCGGCATCGGTGTGCGCCGAGGTGACGATCTCGATCAGCCGCATATAGCGCGGCGGGTTGAAGAAATGGGTGATGAGGAAGTCGTTTTTGAACTGCTCCGACCGCCCCTCGACCAGATGGCCGAGCGGGATGGTCGAGGTGTTGGACGACACCGCCGTACCGGGACGCTTCAGCGTCTCCAGCTTGGCATAAAGCGCCTGCTTGATATCCAGCCGCTCGACCACCGCCTCGACGATCCAGTCGCATTCGGCGACCTTATCGAGGTGATCCTCGATGTTGCCGGTTTCCACCAGCTTGGCGGCGGCAGGCGACATGAAGGGGGCGGGCTCGGTCTTGAGCATCTTCGCGACCGCGCCCTTGGCCACCGCGTCACGGTCGCCGCCGTCCTTGGGCACGATGTCGAGCAGCAGGACGGGCACACCGGCATTGGCGACCTGCGCCGCAATGCCAGCCCCCATCACCCCTGCGCCGATCACGCAAACCTTGTTGATCGTGTCAGCCATCATGCACGCTCCAGCACAGTCGCGATGCCCTGCCCGCCGCCGATGCACTGGGTGGCGAGGGCGTACTGACCGCCGTCACGTGCCAGCAGCGCCGCCGCCTTGCCGACGATGCGCGCACCGGTCGCGCCCAGCGGATGGCCGATGGCAATCGCGCCGCCGTCCTTGTTGATCGTCTCGCCCTTCAGGCCGAGGTCGCGGATGCAGGCGATCGCCTGGCTGGCAAAGGCTTCGTTGATCTCGACCACGTCGAGATCGCCAGCCGAGATACCCGCGCGCTCCAGTGCCTTCTTCGACGAGCCGATCGGGCCGAGACCCATCGTCTCGGGCTCGCAGCCCGAAATGCCGACCGCCTTGATGCGGGCGAGAATCTTCAGGCCGTGGCGATTGGCGAACTCTTCCGAGGTGACCAGCACCGCGGCCGCGCCATCGGTCAGCGGCGAAGCGGTGCCCGCAGTGACAGTGCCTTCCTTGTCGAAGGCAGGCTTCAGGCCCGCCAGCACTTCCTCGGTCGTGTCGGCGCGGATCAGCCCGTCTTCGGCGACATCGCCCGCCTTGGTGTGAATCGGCACGATTTCGTCGGCCAGACGACCGGCAGAACGCGCCTCGGCGGCCTTCTTCTGGCTGGCGACCGCGAACTTTTCCTGCTCGGCGCGGGTGATCTGGTACTTGGTCGCGACGTTCTCGGCGGTCTGGCCCATGCCCATATAGGCCCCGGGACGCGCCGCGGCGAGTTCGGGATTGGGCAGCGGGTTATAACCGCCCATCGGCACGCGGCTCATCGACTCGATACCGGCGCAAATGAACGCCTCGCCCGCGCCGATCTGGATTTGGCCCATCGCGATATGGATGGCCGACATGGACGATCCGCAGAAGCGGTTCACCGTCATGCCGCCGACCGACAGCGGCAGGTCCGCCAGCAGGCCGATCAGCCGCGCGACGTTCATCCCCTGCTCGCCCTCCGGGAAAGCGCAGCCCAGGATGATGTCTTCGATTTCCGAGGCATCGACGCCGGTCCGATCGATCAGCCCGCGAATCACCTGCGCGGTCAGATCATCGGGGCGAACCCGTGCGAGCGCGCCCTTGCCAGCCTGGGTGAAGGGAGAGCGGGCATAGCCTGCGATCACGATGTTGGTCATCCAATCCTCTCTTTATGGCTTGCGGCCTAACGTTAAGGTGCGTTACCTACCCTATACGTAAACACCATAAGAAACTCGACCGCAATCGACAACAGGGTATGGTCGAAAAAAGATACAGGAGAGCGACGCGATGACGACCGGAGCTATCGGGGAAGCCATGACAAAGGGCGTACCGGGTCAGGCGACGGGTCGCCCGCTGGAGGCGCACCCGCGACTGCTGACCGATATGTTCGAGACCACGGTACGGCGGTACGGCCACCGCCCGGCGATTGATTTCATGGGTCGAATCACGCGGTACGACGAACTGGGCGCGATGGTCGACAAGGCGGCGGCGGGGCTCCAGGCACTGGGCGTCAAGCCCGGCACGCGCGTCGCGCTGTGCCTGCCCAACATCATCTATTACCCCGTCCTCTACTTCGCGACGCTCAAGGCCGGGGGCATCGTCGTCAACGTCAACCCGCTCTATGTCGACCGCGAGCTGTGCCACCTGCTGGAGGATTCGGGCGCGGAGATCATCGCGACCTGCGACATCCCCGACATCTACGCCCGGGTCAGCAAGGCGGCCGAGAAGCTGTCGGTCCGCCACGTCATTTCCTGCCCCGTCGCCGATGCGCTGCCCAGCGTGAAGGGCTTTGCCTATCGCCTGTTCAAGCGGTCAATGATCGCCGCGCCCGGCCCCGCCCCGCGCCACCTGACCTTTGCGCAGATGATGAAGGGCGGACGCGGCCTGACCCCGGTCGCGGCCAAGCCCGATGATGTGGCCGTGTTGCAATATACCGGCGGCACGACGGGTAGCCCCAAGGCGGCGATGCTGTCGCACTGGAACCTGATCGCCAATGCCGATGCCATGGTCATCCATACCGGCGGCGAGGAGATGATCGGCGAGGAGCGCATCTTGGGCGTCCTCCCCCTCTTCCACGTCTTTGCGCTGACCACGGTGTTGAGCTTCGCGATCCGGGTCGGCGCGGAGATGATCCTGCTCCCCCGGTTCGAGCTGGACCAGGTGCTCAAGACCATCGCGCGCAGCCAGCCGACCTATTTCCCCGCCGTCCCCACCATCTACAATGCGATTGCGGGCGTGGCGGAAGCGCGCAAGGTCGACCTGTCGGCGATCAAGGCGTGCATCTCGGGCGGCGCGCCCCTGCCCGCCGAGGTGCGTATCGCCTTCGAGAACACAACCGGTGGCAAGCTGGTCGAGGGCTATGGCCTGTCAGAGGCGTCGCCGATCATCACCTGCAATCCGATCATCGGCGAGAATAAGGGCGGCTCGGCGGGCCAGCCCTTCCCCGGCACGATCATCGAAATCCGCGACCGCGACAATCCCGACCGGCTGATGCCGCCGGGCGAGGTCGGCGAAATCTGCGCACGCGGCCCCCAGGTCATGTCCGGCTATTGGCACAAGCCGGCCGAGACCGAGCAGGTCTTCATCCATGGAGCGCTGCGCACCGGCGATGTCGGTTATCTGGACGAGGACGGCTATCTGTTCATCGTCGACCGGATCAAGGACGTGATCCTGTGCGGCGGTTATAACGTCTATCCGCGTATGATCGAGGAGGCGCTGTACGAGCATCCGGCAGTCGCCGAGGCCGTCGTCATCGGCATCCCCGACGCCTATCGCGGCCAGTCACCCAAGGCCTTCGTCAAGCTGGCCGCGGATCATCATGCCACACCGGAGGAACTGCGTGTGTTCCTTCAGGACAAGGTCAGCAAGATCGAACTTCCCCGCGAGGTCGAAATCCGCGAAAGCCTGCCCAAGACCCTGATCGGCAAATTGTCGAAAAAGGAACTGGTCGAGGAAGAATTGGCGAAGGCGGCGGCGGCGACGCAGCCGGTGGGGGAATAGAGATAGTGGGAGACAATGAGGAGCTTCGCGGCATCCAGGATGTCGCGAACAGCCTGGGCGTAACCACGCGCACGCTGCGCTTTTACGAGGATCGCGGGCTGATCGAACCGCGCCGGGTTGGCACCGCGCGGGTCTATTCCAAACGCGAGACGGGGCGGATGCAGCTGATCCTGCGCGGCAAGCGGCTGGGCTTTTCCCTGCGCGAGATCGAGGAGTTCCTGCGGCTGTACGACGCTGACCCCCAGCATGTCGAACAGATGCGCGTGCTGGCCGAGCGATGCCGCGAACGCGTCGACGAATTGCGCCAGCAGATGACCGCGCTGGTCCAGACCGTCGCGGAGTTGGAGACGATCGAGCGCGAAGCGCGGGAGCGGATTGCGAAGGCGGGGGCGTGATCCAATCCTCCCCGGTACGGGGAGGTGGCAGTCCGCAGGACTGACGGAGGGGGTTGTCGCCAAAGGATGTCCCTTGCGGCGATCCCCCTCCAGCATGCTTCGCATGGTCCCCCTCCCCGTGCCGGGGAGGATCGAACTTAAGCCCCCGTCGGCGCGCGCCAGCCCAGGCCGAGCGCCTTTTGTAGCGCTACATAATCGTTGGTCAGCCCGGCGACCGCCTGCGACAGCGACTGTTGCGCCGCGACCCGCTGCCGCTCGGCGTCCAGCGTATCGATCAACGTCGCCGCGCCCGCCCGATAGCGCTGCTGCATCAGCACCGCCGAGCGATCCGCCGACGCCTTGGCCCGCGCCAGCGTCGCCACCGTGTTCCGCCGCGCCCGGAAGCGCGACAGCGAATCCTCGGCATCACGGAGCGCCGACAGGACCGCCCCGCGATATCGCGCCTCCGCCTCGTCGCGCGCGCCCTCGGCCTGGCCGACCCGGGCATTGGCGCGGCCGAAGTTCAGCACGTTCCACTGCAGCATCGGCGCGCCCAGCGTCACCAGATTGTCGAGGTCGGTCAACGCATCGAGCGAGGTGCCGCCGATGCCGATGATCCCCATCAGGTTGAGGCGCGGGAACTTGGCCGCCTCCGCAACCCCGATCTTGGCGGTCTGCGCCGCCAGGTTGCGCTCGGCGGCGCGGATATCGGGGCGACGCTGGAGCAGCGCAGTGGGATCGCCGACCGCGACCTGGGCGGGCGGCAACGGCACCTGCCCCGGCTGGCTCAACCGCTGGTCGAGCGTACCCGGAGCTTCCCCGATCAGGATGGCAAGCGCGTTCAGATAGGTCTCGACCGAGGAAGACAACGGCAGGATCTGCGCATCGGTGCTTTCCACCTGATTGCGCAGCCGCTCCACCTCCAGCTGCGAGGCGGTGCCTTTGTTGAACCGCTGGAGCGTCAGGTTCAGCGTGTCACGCTGCATCCGCGACGCGTCACGCGCCAGGATCAGCCGCTGTTGCGCGTCGCGGAGCCCGATATAGGCTTGGGCGACATCGGCGCTGAGCGAGACCTGTGCGTCGGCGACATTGGCCTCCGCCGCCTCGGCACTGGCGCGCGCGGCCTCAACGGTGCGGCGACGGCCGCCGAACAGGTCGATCTCCCAGCTCGCGTCGAAGCCCAGGTTGAAGAAGTCGACATTGGTGCCGCCGCCGGACCCGCCCGACGCACCGCCATTGGCACCGCCCTGCCCGCCGCCCTGCTCACGGCCGCCGCCCAGATTGAGCGCGGGCAGATCGGCATGGAGATAGGTCGCGCTGGCATTGGCGTTCGGCGCCTGGTTGGCGCGCTCCAGGCGGAGCGCCGAGCGCGCCTGCTTCAGTCGCGCCTGCGCCACCGCGACGTTCGGGTTGGACTCGAGCGCGCGCTCTTCCAGCCAGGTGAGAACGGGATCGTTCAGCGTCGTCCACCAGTCGGCCACGGTGGGGGCGGTCGTCGCCAGCGTGGCGTCGGCGCGCACGAACCCGGCGGGCGGGGTCGCGGCCGAACCGATCGCCTTGGGCGGCCCCGCATAGTTCGGCCCGACGGTGCAGGCCCCCAGAAGGAGAAGCGGGATCAGGGAAAGCTGCTTGCGCATCATGGTTCTCAATGCATCGCCACGGGGCCGCCCTTGGGCAGCGGGCGGAGGAACAGGACAAGCGGCATCACCGCGATGATGCCGACGCACAGGATGAAGAACAGGTCGTTATAGGTCATGACCAGCGCCTGTTGCTTGATCGTATTGCCGATCATGCGAAGCGCCGCGTCGCTGCTGCCGAATTGCTGGGTCAGCGCGTCGACCCAGCCCTGGGTCGACCCCGAATTGGCGGTCAGCGTTTCCTCCAGACGCCGTTCGTGCAGGAAGCTACGCTGATCCTGTACGGTCGCGATCCCGGCCAGGGCGAACGAGCCGCCCAGGTTGCGCGCCGCACTGAACAGCCCGGCCGCATCGCCCGCCTGCGACGGCGGGACGGACGAGATCGCCGCCTGGTTCAGGAACAACATGCCCAGGATCGTGCCGACGCCGCGCAGCAGCTGCGAGTCGGTGAACGAGCCGCCGGTGGAGTCCGCGGTCAACACCGTGTCGATCCCGGCACTCAACGCCATGATGCCCAGCCCCAGGCCAACCGCGATGCGGATATCGACCTTCTTGATGAGGATCGGGGTGAAGGGCATCATGATCAGGCTGGGAATGCCGCTGAGCAGCACGACCTTGCCCGCCTGGAACGCGTTGTATCCGGCGATCGAGGCCAGGAACTGCGGGATCACATAGGAGGTGCCGTAGAGCACCATGCCCAGCACGATGCCCATGATGACCACGCTGCCGAACTGGCGGTCGAGCAACAGTTTCAGGCGGATGACCGGACGCGACGCGACGAACTGGCCCGCGAACAACAGGCCGAAGCCGAAGATCGACAGGATGGTCAGCTCGATGATCTCGCGCGACTCGAACCACTGCTCGCGCTGACCTTCTTCCAGCACGACGGTCAGGCCGCCCAGGCCCAGCGCCAGCCCGGCAATGCCTAGCCAGTCGGCCTTCATCAGTTCCGACAGATGCGGCTTCTGGTGCGGCAAGCCGACCAGCAATAGCGTGACGAGCACCGCGCCGACGGGCAGGTTCAGGAAGAAGGCATAGTGCCAGCTGATATTCTCGGTCAGCCAACCGCCGATCAGCGGCCCCATCACGGGGCCCAGAATGGCGGTGACCCCGAAGAACGCGGTGCCGATCGGTTGCTGCTCGCGCGGCAACCGGGTCGCGATAATGGTCAATGCGGTCGGAATCAGTGCGCCGCCGGTGATGCCCTGGCCCGCACGCCCGATGATCATCATCGTCAGGTTGGTCGACAGGCCGCACACCACCGAAAAACCAGTGAACAGGATCGAGGCGATCAGCAGGAAGGTGCGTAGGCCCAGCAACCGCTCCAGCCATGCCGACAGCGGAATGATGATGATCTCGGCGACCAGATAGGAGGTCGCGATCCACGTCCCCTCCGTCCCGCTGGCGCCGATCTCACCCTGGATGGTCGGCAGCGCGGAATTGACGATCGAGATGTCGAGCGTCGCCATCAGCGCGCCGATGCTGCCCGCCGCCACGGCGAGCCAGGCGGTCAAGTCGGCCTTGGCCGGTGCGCCGCCCACCGGGGCAGCCGAACCGGCCTTCATGCCCTTTGACGGGGCGGCGGCGGCGCTCACCGGCCCTGCGCCCCCTGCCGCGCTTCGTTATGCTGGTCCTGCTGCTCGGCGATGCGCTTCAGCGCGCCCTTGGCCGAACGGGTATCGACCGTCACGTCGACCGACATGCCAGGCACCATCAGCGCGCGGGTCTGCGCATCGGCGTCGACCGCGATGCGGACGGGTACGCGCTGCACGATCTTGGTGAAGTTGCCGGTCGCGTTCTGCGGCGGTAGCAGCGAGAATTGCGCACCGGTCCCCGGCGCCACGCTCTCGACATGGCCCTTGATCTCGACGCCCGGCAGCGCGTCGACCTCGATCTTCACGGGCTGACCGAGGCGCATCAGGCCCAGCTGCGTTTCCTTGAAGTTCGCGTTGATATACAGCTGGTTGACCGGCACGATCGACATGGTGCGGGTGCCCGCCTGCAGGAACTGGCCGACGCGCACCGTCTTGTTGCCGACGCGGCCCGCGATCGACGCGCGGATCGTGGTCGAACCCAGATTGACCTCGGCCGCATCCAGCTGCGCCTTGGCCGCCTGGCCCTGCGACCGGGCCTGATCGACCTGCGCGTTCAGCGTACCGATCCGGCGACGCGACGCGGACAGCGCGGCATTGGCCGCGGCGACCTTGGCATTGGCCTGACGCGCCTGATTCTGCAGCTGGGACAGGCGTTCGCGGCTTTCCGCCCCCGATGCGGCAAGCGGGGTGTAGCGCGCAACCTCGGCTTGGGCGAAGGCGGCGTCACTCTGCGCAGCGCGAAGATCAGCCTCGGAGCGGTCGATCGCAGCCTGCTGTTCCTTGATCTGCGCCTGCACGCCCTCGGCATTGGCGCGGGCGACGCCGATCTGCGCCTGGATCTGCGCGGTCTGCGCGCGGTAATCGCGGGTATCGATCTGGAGCAGCGGCTGGCCCGCCTGGACGTTCTGGTTTTCGCCGACGAACACCTTGTCGACATAGCCCGAGACCTTGGGCGCGACGGTCACCGCATCCGCCTGGATGAAGGCGTCGTTGGTCGCCTGCATATACTGGCCGACGCTCTTGTAGTTCGCGTACCAGAAGACGCCGCCGACGATCGCAACGGCCGCCACGACCAGCAGGATGATCCGAATGCGCCGCTTCTTGCCTGGCGAGACGGGGGTGCTGTCCTCCGCCTCGGCGGCGTCGTGCGTGCCCTCGTCCTGCCCCTCATTCACTTGGTGTGCGTCGGCCATCCCGGCCTCCCTGTCGATGGAATCAATAGAACTCGATGGTGCATTTGCTCGCACTTGCACAATAAGGCAAGACCATTTATTGAGCTACCTCATATTATGCATGATCTCCAAACACTGGCCCTCCGCTACAGTCAGATTTATCTGCGCTTCCATCGGCTGCTCGACCGGCAGATGGCGGCCCAAGGCGCGTCGCTGGCGCGGACCAAGATGCTGCATTTCATCGCCAACAATGCGCCGGTGCGCGCCGCCGATGTGGCCGAATGGTTCAATCTCGCCCCCCGCACGGTAACCCAGGCGGTCGACACGATGGAGCGCGACGGGCTGGTCGTGCGGGTGCCCGACCCGGCGGACCGGCGGGCCAAGAGGTTGGACATTACGGAACACGGCGAACATGTGCTCCGCCAGACCGAGCCACTCCGTCGCTCGCTGATATCTCAGGCCTTCGGGCTGCTGACCGATGCGGAAATCGCGCAGTTCGCGGGAATTCTCGACAAGATGGAACAGGCGATCGAGGAACCGGCGGCGGAAGCCTAGGGCGGGTGATCGTCGTCCGTCGTCCAACCCCGCCCCCATCGCTGCCCTGCCCTTTGGAAATTGACGGGATAGTCCGTCCCGCTCAGCATCCCTCGCGATAGAATTTCAGCGCCGCCGGCGGGTCGGCCGGTCGGTCGCCTTGCGCGACGCGATAAGCGGCCCGAACCGCCGCTCCCAGCGTTCCGGCGCGAAACGGCTTGGCGATGCAGCCGATGACCAGCGGATGGCCGCCGTGCTCGGGACAATTGCCGCTGAGGAAAATGCAGGGAATGCCGCGCTCGGCCAGCAACTGCGCGGCAGTGAGACCGCTGTCGCCGTCCGCCAGCTTCACATCGCACAGCGCCAGATCGGGCCGATCCGCCTCCGCCAGGCTCATCGCCGCGGCGACGGTGTCAGCGATGCCGATCACCCGGTGGCCGTGAAGCGTCAAAGCATCCTCGACCAGCATGGCGACCAGCGCCTCATCCTCGATAATCAGCAGGTTGAGCGCATCGTCGGCAGCGGTGTCGGCGTCAAACGTCGTGGCGGTGCCCGTGTTCGCCGCCATCATGCGGCATGACCAAGATCAGGCACCCGTCATCCTCGTTCGTCACGGTCGCACGCATTTGGTGGCAAAGCCGCGCCACCAGTCGATCCTGCTCGACCAGACCCGCAATCCGTCCCCATCCGACGCCCTGAAACGTGATACGCAGCATTTCGTTCCCGCCCTGCATGACAGCGGCAAAGGTGATGGCGGGCGTCCCCACGGACTGTGCCATCATCGCGTCGAGCAGCAACGCGGCAGCGACCGCGCGTTCGACCGGCACCGCGACCGGGCCGTCCGCCGCGATGGGCGCGTCCGGCCCCTCGCTCCGCACCTGGGCGATGACGTCGCCGAACAGCGCGGGCAGGTCGACCAGGCCGGGATCGGCGGTGGCGTAAAGCGGGCGGTGCGCACTTGCCAGCACCTGCAACCGCTCCGCCGCGCGGCGCAAGGCCGAGCGCGTGTCGGGATCGGCGGCTTGTCGACCCTCATGCGACACCAGGCCGATCGCAATCTGAAGGGCGTTGCGGACCCGGTGGTTCAGCTCGGCCAGCAACCGCGCCTGCGTGTCGAGCCCGTGGCGCAGCGCCTCCTCGATGCGCAGCCGGTGCTGGGCCAGTGCCGCATAATGGCACAGCAGCGACAGGAGCCGCTGCTCCTCCTCTCCAAAGGCGCGCGCCGTGCGTCGCCCGAAACCCAGCGTGCCCAGCAATTCCTCGCCATGCATTAGCGGCATACAAAGATAGACCTGCACGCCCAACGTACGCACGAAATCAGTCAGCGACTCGTCCACCTGCTGGATATTGGTCAGGTGCAGCGGCCGCCGCTCACGCATGACCAGGCCGCTGATCGACGTGTCGACGTCCAGCATCGCCATCGCCTGTCGCTGCGCGCGGGTCAGGCCGCCCGACGTATCGAGCCGCACGACATCCCCGTCGCGTCGGAAGTGGAAGAACACGTCGAGGCGCAGCTCGTCACGGATCAACGCGAACAGCGAATCGATCATCGCGGCCGGATCGTCGGCCGCCATCAACCGCTCGGTCGCGGCGGTCACCAGCGACAGATAGCGCCGCGCATCGGCAGGATCGACGGCCGCCACCGCACCGTCGGCGCTCACCGGCAAGACAGAGGCCGAAATTGGGGAGGAAGGGGGAGCCACAGGTCGCAGAATAACGAGACCGGTTTATCGGACCAAGGGCCTCTGGCCCCCGATGCGGCGAACCGCACCATGCCGATGGCGGGAGGGGAAAACCCCTCCCGCCAAAGGGCTTAGCGGGCGATCACCGTCGACTGGTCGACCGGCACCACCGGCAACCAGACACGGCTGGCGTTGGCACCGCCCCGCTCCAGCGTGATCGTCGCCTTCTTGTAATCGCTGGCCTTGGCCGTGAAGATATTGGGCACGAAGGTCTGCGGATTGCGGTCGTAGAGCGGGAACAGGCTCGACTGGACCTGGATCATGATCCGGTGCCCCGGCTGGAACACATGGTTCACGGTCGGCAGGCGGAACTTATATTCCTGCACCTTGCCCGCCGGGATCGCGGTGGGATTGGCGAAACTGTTGCGATAGCGGCCCCGGAAGATGTCGAGGCTGATCGGCAGCTCGTATCCGCCCATCTTGGGATCGATCGCATTTTCGGGCGGAAGCACGTCGATGATCTTCACGACGAAATCGCCGTCCGTGCCCGTGGTCCGCGCGAACAGGTCGGCGACCGGCGCGCCCGACACGCGCACCGCCTTGGTCAGGACCGGCGTCGTATAGGTCATGACATCGGTGCGGCCATCGGCATGACGCTGGTCGCTGACCAGCCAGTCGCCCCAGCGGCCGTCATCGAAATTGACGGGCCGCGACAGATGCGGGACCGGATTGGCGGGATCGGAAACATAGGCGTCCGCCCCCGCCGCTGGCTTGTCGAAGCTCAGCCCCTTGTCATCGGCGAGATAGAGCGGGGTCAGCGGCGTCGCGCAGCCGCTCTGGCAGGCGAGTGGCCATTGGGTCAGCTTGTCCCAATGGTTCTCGCCGGTATTGTAGATGGCGGCGCTGGGCAGGTTGGCCGCCGGGCCATCCTTCAGATACTGGTTGAACAGCGGCAGGACCATGTCCTCGCGGAACTGCTTGGCGGTGTCGCCATTCCACTGGAACGGGCCGAGATTCGTGCCCGTGCGGTTGATCTGGCTGTGCCGCCACGGACCCATCACCAGGAAATTGTTGCCCAGCTTGCCCTTGGCCTTCAGCGCCTCCCACGAGGTGATCGCGCCATACATGTCCTCCTGGTCCCACAGACCCTGTTCCCAGATGGTCGGCACGTTGGAGGGGTTGGCCGCCAGCAACTTGTCGAGCGCCTGGCCCTGCCAATAGAAATCATAGGACGGGTGCTGGACGATGCGCTGCCAGAACGGCAGCTGGTCGTAACCCGACTTCTTCGCCCAGTCGTTTGCCGAGCCGTAGCGGAAATTCTCGTAATCGTCATAGCCGCCGCTCGACGGCGCCTTGCCCTCGCCCTTGTAGCCGGTCTGTGCGCCGATCCAGCCGATATTGGCGAGGCGGAACGCGCCGTAATGGAACCAGTCGTCGCCCATCCAGCCGTCGATCATCGGGCTTTCGGGCGCGGCGACCTTCAGCGCGGGGTGCGGGTGGAGCAGCGCCATGACGACGGTAAAGCCCTCATAGGAGGAGCCGATCATGCCGACCCGGCCGTTGGATTCCGGCACATTGGCCTTGTTCACCAGCCAGTCGATCGTGTCATAGGCGTCGGTGGTATGATCCACCTTGGTCGCGTTCAGCGGTCCGATGACCGGGCGCGTCACGACATATTCGCCCTCCGAGCCGTATTTGCCGCGAATGTCCTGATAGACGCGGATATAGCCCGCCTTCACGAACTCCTCATCCGCCAGCGGCAGTGCCTCAATCATCTTGGTGCTGTCCGACCGCTTGGCGCGACCGGCGGCGTTATAGGGCGTGCGCGTCAGCACGATCGGCGCGTTCACCGCGCCCTTGGGGGCAACGATGACGGTGTACAGCTTCACCCCGTCGCGCATCGGGATCATCACCTCGCGCTTCACATAGTCGCGCTCGGCCACATTGGTCGGCGGCGTGAATTTGGCGGGAATGTCGCTGACCGTGGAATCGGTGACCACCTTGACCGGCTCGCTCGCGGTCGGCGCCTGCTGCGCGGTGGCCGGTGTCAGGATGGCGAGCGTGCTCACCGCAAGCATCAGGTTACGGACGTTCATGAAAACGGACCCCCTCTTGGACCGGTTGATACGCCATGGTGCCGCGACATCGGGCCCAGGGCAACTGGCGGATTGCCCATGATACATAGTATCATTATGGGTGCAAGCGGGTGGCCCGGGTATCGCTACACTTTCCTTTCTGCGCGAGCGTCCATAGAAAGGTCTGACAAACAGGATGGGGCACCCGCCCCGGCCATCGGGGAGGAACCCACCGAGTGACGACCTTGCAGCGACGCGGCCCCGCTCATAGCGCTTTGGCGCGGGACATCGGTGTCGCCATCGTGACCGGGCAAATACCCACCGGCTCGACCCTGCCGGGCGAGGTCGATATCGCCGAGCAGCGCGGCCTGTCCCGCTCGGTCGTGCGCGAGGCGCTTCGGATGCTGTCGGCCAAGGGACTGGTGGTCAGCAAGCCCAAGGCAGGCACGCGGGTGCGCGAGCGGCATGAATGGAACCTGCTCGACCCCGAACTGCTGGCCTGGATGTTCGAGGGGGAGCCGCCCGCCGGTTTCGTCCAGAGCCTGTTCCAGTTGCGCCTGATCGTCGAGCCCGCCGCCGCCGAGCTGGCCGCCGTCAAGCGCGACACGCGCCAGCTGTCGCGCATGGGGGCCGCGCTGGAGGCGATGGCCGACCATGGCCTGCACACCGAACAGGGCCGCGCCGCCGACCAGCTGTTCCACAACATCATCCTGGAGGCGACGGGCAACGAGTTGCTGGTCAGCCTGTCGGGCAGTATCGGCGCGGCGGTCCACTGGACCACGCTCTACAAGCATCGCAGCACCAAGCTGCCCCGCGACTCCATGCCCGAGCATCGCCAGCTGTTCGCCGCCATCGCGGACTCGGACGCCGCCGCCGCACGTGCCGCGACGATCGTGCTGGTCGACCAGGCCCGCGAAGACACCGAGCGCGCGCTGGCGCGGTGATCCCGGTGGCCGATCGGACCTAAGCGGCCGAACGCCCCTCGCCCAATTTGCCGTGCCACGTCATGGCGGCGCGACCGGCCAGGTGGCGCATCTCCTGCAACCCCGCGAAATCGGCGCGGCGGTGGGTCAGGCGGTGCAGCCAGCCGCCCAGGTCGTGCGAGGCGATCTCCGCATCCACGCTGGCGCGTCCGGCGGCACGGCGCGCGGCTTCGATGACGGCGATCGGCTGTCCGGTTTCCACCGCCTCGCCGTAACGGCGGTGGGCCGCGATCCCCGCCTCGATCCGCTTGGGCAAGGGCGGACCGAAATCGGGGCGAAAGGCAAAGACCGCCAACAACGCCGCGACACTGCCCGCCACATTGTCGACGATCCGCGCCGATGCGATGCCAAGGCCGGGGTGGAGCATGTCTGTCACGAGCACGAACAGCATCGTCAGGAACATGACGAAGATGGTGTAATTGACCGATCGCAGCGCCATGGTGAGCGCCGCCAGCGCCACCGCCCCCACCGCAGGCACGACCGGTCCGCCGCCCAACAGCGGGAACGCCAGCGCCATGGCCCCGCCCAGCAGGCTGCCCAAGATACGCTCCAGCCCCCGCGACCAGGTGACGCGCACGTCCCCCTGCAACACGACGATCACCGCCATCGCCGCCCAATAAGGATAACCGAGCCCGAACACCGCCACCGCATAATAGACCGCGACCAGCCCCCCGGCCTGGCGCAATCCCTGCTGGATCATCGCCAGCGAAGACGCGCGGGGCGACCAAAGGCCCTCGGACAGCGCGACGACCGGCGGCTCGCGCCGACCGGCCAGGATATCGAGCGCATTCCCGAACGCCGCCGCACATCCCCGGAACAGCGGTTGCGGCATATCCACGCGAAGCCGTTGCAGGACGGTCCGCGCCTCCGCCATCGCCGCCGTCTCCTGCCCTCCAGACACCAACCAGCTCGCTACCGCCGCGCGACAGGCCTCCGCCACCGCCGATCGATCCTCGACCGATCCCCAGCGATCGATACACGCCTGGTCGAGCGCCAGCAGCGCGCCGAACATCGTCTCCGCCGCCGCCAGTTCGCGCCGCGCCGTCCGCTCGGAAACCGTCTCTCCGTCATAGCGGATCAGGACGTCGCGAAACCGTTCGATCGCCAGGCGGACGGCACGGCGATGCTCGGCGTGATCGCTATGCCACTGCGCGTCGCGGTGCGCGGCCTCGCGCAGGGCGGTCAACTCATCGGCCATGTCGAGCAGCCGCGCGCTCACCGCCCGGCTGGCGCGACGCAACGGATCGAAGGCGTCGATCCGCCACAGGAATGTGATGAGCAGATAACTCCACGCCGCCCCGGCGAAAAAGGCGCCGGCCAGCAGCAGCGCCTGGTCGAGGTCATGCGGAAAGCCCACCGCAACGACCGCGACGACCGCCGACAGGGTGCCGACCAGCCCCCCGAACTTCAACCGCCCGGCCAGCGCGGTCACGACGAAGACCAGCAACGGGCCTATCACCATGACGCCATGCGGCGCGAACGAGGCCGTCCATGATCCGACCAATGCGACTAGTGCGCCGCCCACCACGAACGCGGCCAGCAGGCGGCGACGCAGCCGGTTCGGCCCCGGTGCATCGCACAGGCATGTCCAGAAAGCGGCATAGACCGCCCATCCCCATAGGTTCTGCCCCGTCACGATCGCCAGGACCAGCGGCACCCCCACGGCCAGCGCGGCGCGCAGCCCCTCCGCATGGTTCCAATGCTCGGGCAGCAGGCTGAACGACCGCAATTCCAGACGCCGCCCCAGCCACCGGATCGCGCGGTCCACCCCATGTCGATCGACCGGCCGCCGTTCGACACGGGTATGCTTGATCACACGCACCTCCAAAGTCCTGCCGATCGCTATTCGCCGCTTTTCCGGCCGGGCCCGAACTCAGTCCTAAGTCCGAAGCCGCCACCCCTTTGAAAACCGAAGGAGATACCTGGGGCAAGCTGGAAACGGAGCGGACGGGACAGCAATCCTTCGGCAGGCGGCGGGTCGGGCATGGGGCCCAACCTAAACGACCGATCGTCCTTCCGTCCGCAGACGACGACCTCGCCGGTCGTCGGGGCGGGGCATGACCGGGGAAGCACCATAACGGGACCCACAATCTGTGCGGGCGGCGGCGAGGTGGCGACTTCGGCCTGCTGAACGTCGAACATGGACCCTCCCGGCGAACGGGCGGATCGTAACCGACAACGAGTCCGCCTTCAATCTCGCGGGTCGAGCATCATGCCTGGGTCATTCGCCCGGGGGTGTGGCCGTCCTTCGCCATGGCCGACGCCAGTCCCGCTTGTGCGAGACCCATCGACGCTTCCCCGCCTCGGTCGCTGATGGTCGTCGTCCGCCACCCCTTTCGTCAAGGGCATGGGATATTATCGCGCGGGGCGGGCGGCGGGTTCGTGTTCGACCTGGCCCAGATAATCCCGGCGATACCCCTTCAGCGCAGCGAACATACAGGCCGTACTGGGGCGCGCATCGGGTCCGTCGGCATCGATTTCCGATGCCGGGATCAGATAGTCGCCATAGGGCAGCTTGCCGGTGCGGGAATAATGTACGCCCAGCGACTTCACATGGCATTTCGCCGCCGCCCGGGCGAGCGCGCGGTTGGTGAGGAGCGGCTTCTCTTTGGGCGTGGTAGCGCATCCGGCCAGAAGCATGCCCAGCGCCACGCCATATCCCGCCACCTTCATATGCAGCCCCCGCCGTTCAGTTCGTCGCCTCGAAGACGAACGCCGCCCCGACATAATCGCCTTTCAGCGGGGCGCGCAGCCCCCGGTTCATCCAATAGGCGCCGGACGCCTGGGCAGGCACGCCCGCAGGCCGCGCCGATCCGTCGAGCATCCTGACCGCATAGACCCGCGCGGGGTCTAGCCCCTGGGCATGGATGGCCGCAGGATTGTCGCGCCACATCGAGGAATGCAGCATCTGGAACAGCACCGCCTGCCTCTTGTCCTGCCCGACATATAGGGTCGCCGCGGTGGCATTGTCGCCCGTCGGCGACTCCAGCCGATAGAGCGCACCGCGCTGCACCGTCTCGCGGATCGTCTTATAGGCCGCCACCCATTTGCGCGCGGTGGCGAAGTCGGCATCGCCCCATTTGTCGAGGTTCGCGCCGATCCCCAGCCCGCCCTGCATCGACGACAGGAAACGATAGTCTAGGCTGGTCACGCGGGTGTTCGCCCAATTGGGGCTGTCGGTAACCCAGGCCATCATGACGGCGACCGGATAGGCGCGGGTAAAGCCGTCCTGGATGGTCAGACGGTCGGCGGGGTCGGTATTGTCCGACGGCCAGACCTCGTCGGTCAGCCCGATGATCCCCAAGTCGACGCGACCGCCGCCGCCCGAGCAGGCCTCGATCTCCAGCTTCGGATGACGCCGCCGCAGTTCCGACAGGATATAATAGAGGTTGCGGACATACTCGACATAGACGCGCTGCTGGTCGGCGACCGGCTGCTCGGGCCAGCCCGCCTCGGTCCAGTTGCGGTTATAGTCCCATTTGAGGAAGGCGATGTCGTTTTCGCTCACCAGCTTGTCGAGCACGCTCAGCAGGTGGTCGCGCACCTCAGTGCGCGCGAGGTTCAGGACCAGCTGGTTGCGCCCCTCGGTACGCGGGCGTCCGGGGAAGTTCAGCACCCAGTCGGGATGCGCGCGGTACAGGTCGCTGTCGACATTGACCATCTCCGGCTCGACCCACAGGCCGAAGTCCATGCCCAGCCCCTTCACCTGGTCGATCAGGGGTTTGAGGCCGTTGGGGAACTTGGTCGGGTTGACCGTCCAGTCGCCCAAGCCCGCCTTGTCGCTGTTGCGCGCACCGAACCAGCCGTCATCGACCACGAAGCGCTCGACGCCGATCTTCGCCGCCTTTTCCGCCAGCGCCATCTGCCCCGCCTCGGTCACGTCGAAGGCGGTCGCTTCCCAGCTATTGTAGAGAACCGGCCGCAGCCGTGCCTTGGTCCCATGCGGCAGGATATGGGCGACCTCGAACTGGTGGAAGGTCCGCGACGCGCCGCCCAGCCCCTCACCCGAATAGCCCGCATAGAAGACCGGCGTGTCCAGTGTCTCGCCCGGCTTCAGCGTCCAGGAAAAATCGTAAGGGTTGTAGCCACCCGCGATCCGCACCCGGCCCAGATTGTCCGACGCCACGCTGATGCGGAACGACCCCGACCAGGCGAGCGCGCCATACCAGACCGGGCCGTGCACCTCGCTGGTCAGCCCTTCGCGACCGATCGCGAACCACGGGTTGTTGCCGTGCCCAGTCGATCCGCGACGGCTCTCCAGCACGGTCTCCGCCGCCTCGACCGGCACGACCTTCTGCGTCCATTCGGCGGCGTGGCGGCCGGTGAGATAATGGAGCCGGTAATCATCGCCGACCGGCAGCGAGAAGACCGCCGCCGCCAGTTGGTCCAACCGCACCGGCTTCGCATCGCCGTTACGCACTGTGGCCGAGCGCGCGACGATGCCGGTTTCGGGGTCGATGGTATAGATCAGGGTGACGAACAGCGGGCGGCGGATATCGGCCAGTTCGACGGTCAGCGTCTCGCCGCTTGCCCGGTGGCTTCGATATTTGAGGACGAGATCGCGATTGCCGTCGGCGAACAGCGCCTTGACGCCCGGCTCGCTGACCAGCCCCTCGCCCTGCCCCGGATATTCCTGCGGCGTGACCGACCCGGCGGGGTCGAAGCCGGACAGTTCGCCGGGCGCCTTCAGGACGATGGGATCGCCCGTCTTGACCGGGTCGCCGGAGACCAGCGGATCGCCCTCCGCCAGTGCCGATCCCCAATAGAGCGGCTGGAGATAGCCCTTCTCATCCACGCCCATCGCATAGGTGACGCCGCCGCCATCGAGCCGAAACACCCTGGCCCCGGCCGGCGCCGTCACCTTCGCCATGACCGGCGTGGCGAGGGCGGCCACCGCCACCCCCGCCAATATCGCGTTGCGCCAGCGCATCAGACTCTCCTGCAAACCTTTGCATTAAGTCTGACATAGTGCACCGACGCGATGCAAGCGCTTGTTTCAGAAAGCGACGCGTGCCGACACCCGAACGGTGCGCGGCGCACCGGGATAGGTCCAGACCTGGCTGTACGAGCTCATCGCATAATGGACGTCGAACAGATTGTCGGCTTCGGCCCGCACGGTCAGCGTGGGTGTCACGCCGATCTCGCCCGCGATCTTGGCCTTGGTATAGGCGGGCAAGCGCAGGCCGCTGGCATCGAGCGCCCCTGCCCGGTCACCGACATAGGTCGCCCCCGCCGAGACCGACCATTCGGTGCCCCAGCCGGTCGGGTATCGCCCGACCGCGAACAGCGTGCCCGAATGCTTGGCGACGTTCAGCACATCGGGCGTCAGGAAGGTCCGATCGTCCGCCCGCGCATCGATATAGGCGTAATTGCCCACGATCTGCCACCGCTTGGCAAGGTCGAGCGACGCATCCAGCTCGACGCCGCGGCTTTTCAACGATCCGACCGGCGCATTGTAGTTCGGGTTGACCGGATCAGTGGTCAGGATGCCGCGCTTGTCGATGTTGAAATAGGTCGCCGCGACATTGACGCCCGGCCAGCGCCCCGCGACGCCCAGCTCATAGCCTCGCGCCTCTTCGGGGCCGAACGCCGCGCCTTCGGGATCGCTGGCGGTCGGTCGCCCGCTGCCGGAGTTGAGCAGGAAGGACTCGCCCCAATTGGCATGGACCGCCACCGTGTCGGTCACCCGGTAGCGCGCGCCGACCCGGAACTTGACCGGATCGCCCGTGGCCCGGGTGGTCAGGCCCGTCAGGTTGCGGCGAAGCTGCTGGCGGTACAGGTCATACCGCACGCCCCCGGTCAGGGTCAGCCGGTCGGTGACGTCCCACATATCCTGCGCATAAATCGCGCCCGACGCCCGCGTCTCCGTCTGGTTCAGGAAGGGCAGCAGGGTCGGCTGCGGCCCGCCATAGACGGGATCGAACACATCGATGGCATAAGGGTTCGCCGCACTGGGATTGCGACGCCGCAGCAGTTCCAGATAGCGCAGCGTATAGCCCTTCACGCCGATGCTGGGATGATGCACGCCCCATGCATCGAAGCGCCCGGCCAGCTCGATCCGTGCCGCCAGATCCTCGGACTCGTAACCCCGCTCGCGCCGTTGCCGCCACAGGGTGCGGTTGTCGACCAGTCGCGACTGGTCGCTCGACAGGCCGCGCAGCGTGGCATAGCGCCAGACCACCCCGCCATTCAGCAACCATTCGCCGCCCAGCGCCTGCTCGCCGGTCAGCTGCAACCGGGTGTTGCGCGCCCGCGTGATCCCGTCACGGGGCTCGCCATAATAACGGTTGCTCGGCACCGCGAGCGCATCGCCGCGGATCGCGGGTACGCCCCGGTCGAAGGCAGAGTCGAAAGTCGTATATTCGGCCAGCGCAGTCAGCTTCGTGCCGACACGCGGCTGCCAGGTCAGCGACGGCGACACCACCCGGCGCGACGGGTTGGTGAAGTCACGGTAACCATCCGAGTCCTCGGCCGCGACGACGATCCGTCCCGCCAGCGTCGAGGATAGCGGGCCGGTGACATCAAGCTCGCCACGCCGCGTGTTGAACGATCCGTAGAGGACCGTCGCATTCACTGCGGAGGTGAAGCGCGGCGTCTTCGACACGATATTGACCCGGCCCGCCGGATCGATGTCACCGAACACCGCGCCAGCCGGGCCCTTCAACACCTCGATCCGCTCGGTCGTCGCCGGGTCGCGCGGCGGGGCAAGGCCGCGATTGGCGAGAAAGCCGTCGATATAATATTCCGCCCCGCCATCGGGCGTGCCCAGGAACCCCCGGATGGCGAAATTGTCGAGGAAGCCGCCGCGATTATTCTGCTGGCTGATCCCGCTGAACAGCTCCAGCGCGTCGGACAGGCGATAGGTGCCGTTGGCGACCAGCAGGTCGCGCTCCAGAGAACGGCTGGACTGCGACATGCGCCGGGTCAGGAGATCGGACCCCAGGCTGGTATCGCGGTCCGACCGGGTGCCGAGCACGACGATATCGCCGTGATCGTCCGGCACCGGACCGGTGCCCTGCGCCTGCTGAGCCAGGGCCGGCGTGGCGGCCAGCACCAGCGCCACGCATGAGAACGTCAGCCGAAACCCCCTCGGCTTGTTAAAGATGACCATGTAATTCTCCCGTGGGAGGCGCGCATATCCGGCGACCAGGGATGTTACAACATCTCTTTAACAAAAATGTCAGGTAAGCGGCCACAGCGTCTTGAGGGGCCGGTCGGTGTCGGCCAGCGCGTCTTCGGCAACCGTCGCGCCATCGGCGACCAGCGCCTTGCCCTGCACGAAATCGCGCATCGCATTGACGCAATCGAGCGCGATCACTCGCCCCTTTCGCAGATACACGACCGAGAAACTCCGCGTCGCCGGATCGCCGCGCAGGACGGTGCGGTCATGACCGGTCGACAGGCCGACCGTCTGCAGCTTCAGGTCATATTGATTGGACCAGAACCACGGCACCGCATGATAGGCCACGTCACGGCCCATGATCGTGCGCGCGACGACGGTCGCCTGATCGTTGGCGTTCTGGACCGACTCCAGCCGGATTACCGCGCCGTCGGCAAAGGCATTGGCATGGGCGGCACAGTCGCCGATCGCAAAGACCTGGGGCAGGCTGGTGCGCCCCTGGGCATCGACCGTCACGCCATTCTCGCCCGCCGCCCCGGCGGCGACCAGCGGCGCGACCGCGGGCACGATCCCGATACCGACGATCACCAATTGCGCAGGCAGGACCACGCCATCGGCCAGCCGCACGCCGGTGACGGCCCCCTTCCCCTCGATACAGGTCACGCCGTCGTTCAGGCGGACGGTCACGCCATGCTGGCGATGCTCGTCCTCATAAAAGCGCGACAGCGGCTCGCCCGCGACACGGGCCAGCACCCGGTCCTGCGCCTCGACGATGGTGACGGCCTTGCCGAACTTGGTCAGCACCGCGGCCGCCTCCAGCCCGATATAGCCGCCGCCGATCACCACCACCTGCTCGACCGAAGGCAGCTCGGCAATCAACCGGTCGACATCGGCGCGGGTCCGCACCGAATGCACGCCGCGTAAGTCATGGCCGTCGCAGCTCAACCGCCGCGCATGCCCGCCCGCCGCCCAGATCAGCGTGCCATAGGCGATCAGCGTGCCGCTCTCGCTGGTCAGGCACCGCGCCTCCGCATCGACCGCGACGATCCGCTCGCCCAGCCGCAGCGTCACGTCGCGCTCCGCCCAGAAACGCTCGGGCCGGATCAGGATACGCTCGAACGGCTTGTCCCCGGCCAGATATTCCTTCGACAAAGGCGGTCGCTCATAGGGCGGGAAATCTTCTTCGCCGATCAGCGCGATCGTGCCGTCGAAACCCTCCTGTCGCAGGGCGATGGCCGCCTGCGCCCCGGCATGGCCGGTGCCGACGATAACGATGTCGTAAGAGGGATGGTGCATATCGGTCATGGCGCTATCCCTAGGATGGACGGACGGCGTCTGCCAATCACTATGACCCCATCCCTATGACAAAGCGTTGCGGTTGCGAAAGAGCGTCTTCAATCACGCCGCCGTTGTCGCTAGGGGAAAGCGCAAATCCTCAGGAGATACCATGAGCAAGCTGCACCTCGTGTTCGGCGGCCGCGTCAGCGATCCGCAGACTCTCGATTTCGTCGACCCCTCCGCCCTCGAAGTGGTCGGCATCTTCCCCGACTATGCCAGCGCCGAAAAGGCCTGGCGCGCCGCGGCACAGCGGACCGTCGACGATGCCGAGATGCGGTTCGTGGTGGTGCACCTGCACCGCCTGCTGGAGCCGACGCTGGGCTGAGCCGGATGCTGGGCGAGGTCGGAGCATCGCCTTCGACCTCGCCCGGATGAACCAAGGCCGGGCATCACGCCCCACCTGTCCTACGCGTTACGATAACGCCACAGCAGAAGCGGGCGGGCAAAGACCAGCCCCGCGATAAACCCGCCGATATGCGCGGCAACGGCGATCGCCCCCATGCCCATCCCGGCATAGCCGATCAGCAGCTGGATACCGATCCAGCCCGCCGCCAGCCACAGCACATGGGTGAACTCGGCCGACAGCCCGGCGACGCCCTTGGTCGCCCGCCGCCGCCCGAAGAGCAGCGCATAGGCCCCGACAATCGCGGAAATCGCGCCGCTCGCGCCGATCATAGGCATGGGCGAGGCAGGATCGGGAAAATATTGCGCCAACGCGGCGGCATAGGCGCCCACCACGTACAGGATCGCGATCCCGCGCGGCCCCAGCGCGCGCTCAGTCTGCGCACCGCAATAGACCAGCATCACCAGGTTGAACGCGATATGCGCAAAACCGCCATGGATCAGCGTCGCGGTCAGCGGCGTCAGGATGGTCGGCACCGCAAAGCCGAAATCGGGTGGCAAGGCCGCTCCCTCAAACCGCAGCGGGATGAACCCGGCCGCCACCGCCGCATCCGGCACCATGCCGGTGACGATCAGGGCCAGCGACACGGCCGCCGTGACGGCCGCAATGGCCGTGGTCGCCCGTGCCGCTGTCCAATTCATCGGATCAGATGAACTCGATCTTGCTGACGACATAATAACGGTCGCCCGACGGCACCGTCACCTCGACCTCTTCGTCCAGCTTGCGCCCGATCAGCGCACGGCCCAGCGGCGAGTTGTAGCTGATGCGCCCGGTCTTGGCGTCCGCCTCGGTCTGGCCGACGATCTGATACTTGACCGGCTTGTCATCCTCGTCGAGCAGCGTGACGGTCGCACCGAACACGATCTTGTCGCCCGACAGGTCCTTCGGGTCGATGATCTGCGCACGGCTCAGCTTGTCCTCGATGTCGGCGATCGTCGCCTCCACCTGACCCTGGCGTTCCTTGGCCGCATGATATTCGGCGTTTTCGGACAGGTCGCCGTGCGCACGTGCTTCCTCGATCGCGTCGACGATCAGCGGCCGCTCTTCTTTCAGACGCCGCAGGTCCTGGGTGAGCTTGTCATAGCCCTCCTGGAGCATCGGCATCTTTTCGACGGTCGCCATATTCCTAGTCCCCAATTCTTACGCATTCCCGGTACGGACCGCCCTCCCAAACCGGGAGAGCGGTCCGCCAGCACATCATGTTCTCATGTCGGGATCAGTTGTGCGAACGCGAATAGTAGGATTGCAGGGGACGTACTTCAAGACCACGGCTGCCAGCAGCCGCAATCGCCTTCGCCGCCTCGACGCTGGCGGGCGCCGTGGTGAAGTACGGAATCTTCTGGCCGAGCGCGGCTTCGCGGATCGGCTTGGAGTCCTTCAGGCTCTGCCACCCCTCGGTCGTGTTGAAGATCAGGGTGATGCCGCCGTCCTTGATCCGGTCGACGATATGCGGACGCCCTTGCGCCACCTTGTTGATCTTCTCGACCGTGACACCGGCGCGGTCGAGATAATCGGCGGTGCCGCCGGTCGCGACGATCGCGAAGCCCGCCTCCGACAGCATCCGGGCGGCGGGAACGATCTGTTCCTTGTCGCCGTCCTTCACGCTGATGAAGACCGCGCCTTCGGTCGGCAGGACGGTGCCCGCCCCCAGCTGCGACTTCGCAAACGCCGTGGTGAAGTCGGGATCGATGCCCATGACTTCGCCCGTCGACTTCATTTCAGGTGACAGCACCGGATCGACGCCGGGGAAGCGCGCAAAGGGGAAGACCGCTTCCTTGACCGCATAATAATCAATGTGACGGTCGATCTGCGGCAGGTCGGCCAGCTTCTCGCCCGCCATGACGCGTGCGGCGATCTTGGCGATGGGCGTGCCGATTGCCTTGGCAACAAAGGGCACGGTGCGGCTGGCGCGCGGGTTGACCTCGATCAGGTAGACCGTGCCGTCCTTCACCGCGAACTGGATGTTCATCAGGCCGCGCACGTTCAGGCCACGCGCGAGCGCTTCCGCCTGACGCTCGATCTCGGCGATGATCTCGGCCGACAGGCTGTAGGGCGGCAGCGAGCAAGCGGAGTCGCCCGAATGGACGCCCGCTTCCTCGATATGCTGGAGCACGCCCGCCACGACGACCTGGTCGCCGTCGCAGATCGCGTCCACGTCCACCTCGATCGCATCGCGCAGATATTGGTCGATCAGCACCGGCGCGTCGCCCGACACCTGCACCGCCGTCTGGATATAATCCTCCAACTGCTGCGGACCGTCGACGATCTCCATGGCGCGGCCGCCCAGCACGAAGCTGGGGCGCATCAGCACCGGATAGCCGACACGCTCGGCGACGATCAGCGCTTCCTCGCGGCTGCGCGCGATGCCGTTCTTGGGCTGGTGCAGCTTCAGCTTGTCGACCAGCGCCGCGAACTGCTCACGGTCCTCGGCCAGGTCGATCGCGTCGGGGCTGGTGCCCAGGATCGGGATACCGGCCGATTCCAGCGCGCGGGCAATGTTCAGCGGGGTCTGGCCGCCGAACTGCACGATCACGCCGACCAGCTCTCCATTCGACTTCTCGACGTCCAGGATCGCCAGCACGTCCTCGGCGGTCAGCGGTTCGAAATAGAGCCGGTCCGAGGTGTCATAGTCGGTGCTGACCGTTTCCGGGTTGCAGTTGACCATGATCGTCTCATAGCCCGCATCCGCCAGCGCGAAGCAGGCGTGGCAGCAGCAATAGTCGAACTCGATGCCCTGCCCGATCCGGTTCGGACCACCGCCCAAGATGACGATCTTCTTACGATCGCTGGGCACCGCCTCGTCCTCGGGCTCGCCGAAGGTCGGGGCTTCATAGGTCGAGTACATATAGGGCGTCTTGGCGTCGAACTCGGCCGCGCAGGTGTCGATCCGCTTGAAGACCGGACGGACGCCCAGCTTCTGGCGATGCTCGCGCACCTCCTGCTCGGTCACGCCGCCGGTCATCATCTTGACGACCTCGTGGATCAGACCAGACCCACGCGCGATGCCGCGATCCATGCCACGCAGGTTCGCCGATTGCAGCGCCAGATAGGCCAGCCGCTTGTCGGAGAAGCCCATCGCCTTCAGGCGGCGCATACCGGCCGCGTCCTGCGGCAGGCCGTTCTGCATGACTTCGGCTTCGGCGGCGACGATCTCGGCGATCCGCTCCAGGAACCAGGGATCGTACTTGGCGATCGCATGGACCTCGGCGACGGTGAAGCCTTCGCGCAGCGCCTGCGCGGCGATCAGCAGCCGGTCGGGAGTCGCCTTGGCCAGCGCCGCCTCGATCTCGGCGCGCGGGGCACCGACCAGATGCTCGACATCGTTGAAGCCGCTGAGACCCGTCTCCAGGCCTCGCAGCGCCTTCTGCATCGACTCATGGATGTTGCGGCCGATCGCCATGACCTCGCCGACCGACTTCATCGCGGTCGACAGGACGGGCTCGGAACCCTTGAACTTTTCGAAGGCGAAGCGCGGGATCTTCGTGACGACATAGTCGATCGTCGGCTCGAACGAGGCCGGGGTCGCGCCGGTGATGTCGTTCTCGATCTCGTCCAGCGTATAGCCGACCGCCAGCTTGGCCGCGACCTTGGCGATCGGGAAGCCGGTCGCCTTCGACGCCAGCGCGGAGGAGCGCGACACGCGCGGGTTCATCTCGATGACGATCAGGCGGCCGTCCTTCGGATTGACCGCGAACTGCACGTTCGAGCCGCCCGTCTCCACGCCGATCTCACGCAGCACCGCCAGGCTGGCGTTGCGCATGATCTGATATTCCTTGTCGGTCAGCGTCAGCGCAGGCGCGACGGTGATCGAGTCGCCAGTATGGACGCCCATCGGATCGATATTCTCGATCGAGCAGATGATGATGGAATTGTCGTTGCGATCGCGCACGACCTCCATCTCATATTCCTTCCAACCGAGGAGCGATTCCTCGATCAGCACCTCGGTCGTCGGCGAGGCGTCGAGCCCGGCGCGGACGATGGCGATGAACTCCTCGCGGTTATACGCGACGCCGCCGCCGGTGCCGCCCAGCGTGAAACTGGGGCGGATGATGGCGGGCAGGCCGACCTTCTCCAGCCCCGCCAGCGCCTCCGCCTCGGTATGCGCGATGGCCGAGCGAGCCGATTCCAGCCCGATCTTCTCCATCGCGACCTTGAACTTCTGACGGTCCTCGGCCTTGTCGATCGCCTCGGCATCGGCGCCGATCATCTGGACGCCGAACTTCTCCAGCGTACCGTCATGGAACAGCGCCAGCGCGGTGTTCAGCGCGGTCTGGCCGCCCATGGTCGGCAGGACCGCGTCGGGGCGCTCCTTCTCGATGATCTTGGCGACGACCGCGGGCGTGATCGGCTCGACATAGGTCGCGTCGGCCAGCTCGGGATCGGTCATGATCGTCGCCGGGTTGGAATTGACCAGGACGATGCGATAGCCCTCTTCCTTCAGGGCCTTGATCGCCTGCGTGCCCGAATAGTCGAATTCGCACGCTTGACCGATGACGATCGGGCCAGCGCCGATGACGAGGATGGAGGAGATGTCGGTGCGTTTTGGCATTAGTTTTGAACCTGCCGCTTGAAAATGTACTGAATTTCAGTGGTCAGGCCACCGAATGCCTCGTCACCGGGAAATGATTTCGGCAAGGCAGAAATCATTTCCCAACCCTCTGCGCCCATTTCATTGAGCACATCTTGAGCAGGACGAGACGCAAAGCTAAGATCGTTCCATTGCCATCCACCACGCTTGTGCATGTGATGCAAAACAACGTACTCCCACTTCGTCACGCTGATTGACTTTCGCGTGACTTCAGCGACCCCACGAACCGCTCGAACAGATAGAAGCTGTCCTGCGGCCCCGGCGAGGCTTCGGGGTGGTACTGGACCGAGAAGGCCGAGCGGTCGGTCAGTTCCAGACCCGCATTCGACCCGTCGAACAGCGACACATGCGTCTCGCGCGCGTTCGCGGGCAGCGTCTCGCGCTCAACCGCGAAGCCGTGGTTCATGCTGGTGATCTCGACCAGTCCGTCGGACAGGCGCTTGACCGGGTGGTTCGCGCCGCGGTGCCCCTGGTGCATCTTGGTGGTCTTCGCACCGACCGCCAGACCCAGCAGCTGATGGCCCAGGCAGATGCCGAACAGCGGCTTGGCCGTCTCGAGCAGCTGGCGGATCACAGGCACCGCATATTCGCCGGTCGCCGCCGGATCGCCGGGGCCGTTGGACAGGAAGATGCCGTCCGGGTTCAGCGCCATCACATCCTCATAGGACGCGGTGGCGGGGACCACCGACACCTTCGCACCCGCCTGAACCAGGTTGCGGAAGATGTTGTGCTTGCTGCCATAATCGATCGCGACGACGTGCGGGCGATCCTCGCCCTCGGCACCGGCATAACCGAAGCCCAGCCGCCACAGGCCGCCCTCGCGCGTCTCGCCCCAGCCATAGTGCAGCTCGGTCGACACGTCCTTGGCGAGGTCCATGCCCTCCAGCCCCGGCCAGGCGCGCGCCTTTTCGAGCAGCGCGGCGATGTCGAACTCGCCCGAGGCCGAATGGGCGATCACGCCGTTGGGTGCGCCAGCCGCGCGGATACGACGGGTCAGCGCGCGGGTGTCGATGCCCGCCAGGCCGATGCGGTTGTGCCGCGCCATCCAGCCCGCCAGGTTCTCCATGGCGCGGAAGTTGGACGGGGCGGTCGGGTCCTCGCGGACGATCATGCCCAGCGCGTGCGGCGCGTCCGCCTCGATATCGTCGGGGTTCGCGCCGACATTGCCGATATGCGGGAAGGTGAAGGTGATGATCTGGCCCGCGAAGGACGGGTCGGTCATGATCTCCTGATAGCCGGTCATCGCGGTGTGGAAGCACACCTCTCCGACGGCATCACCCTCGACGCCGAAACCGCGCCCCCATAACACGTCTCCGCTTGCCAGAACGAGAACGCCCGTGGCGCCTTCAGGCTTTTCGGGCATGGCGAATGGCTTGGCGTCGGCCATGATCGGCGGGCACTCCTGCTAAAATGTCTGCAATGTCGCTAAGTGGCGTCCGCTAGGCCCATCGGGCCGCGCCGTCAACCGGTTCACGGAATTGGTTCCATCAGCTATCGTCCCCGCCTTTCAGACAAGACGGAAAAAACATGATTCGCGACGACATCAAGGCCGCGCAGGTGGCCGCCATGAAAGCGGGCGACAAGGAAAGCCGCGCGGCGATCAGCCTGATCCAGGCCGCCATCAAGAACCGCGACATCGAACTCCGCACCGGCGAAGCGCCCGCCGACGACGACATGGTCGTGATCGAAGTGCTGCAGAAGATGGTCAAGCAGCGCCGCGAATCGATCGCCATGTACGAACAGGGCGGCCGTCAGGAACTGGCCGACGCCGAAAAGGCCGAGGTCGCGGTGATCGAACGCTTCCTGCCGCAGACGCTGACCGAGGACGAGACGAAGGCCGCCATCGAGGCGATCAAGGCGGAGATCGGGGCGAGCGGCATGAAGGATATGGGCCGGGTGATGGCCGAGTTGAAGGCGCGGCATGCGGCGGTGCTGGATATGAGCAAGGCCAGCGGGTTGGTAAAGGCGGCTTTGGCGTGATGTGAGGTGGGGAGTGGGGCTGGTGCGGGGTTTCGATCGCGAGCGTGGTCCCCTCCCCCAACCCCTCCCGCCTGCGGGAGAGGAGCCTGTTTCGCTTCGTGGAGAGGACCGCCCTCCACCCCGAGCGCATCCCCTCCCGCAGGCGGGAGGGGACCGAGGGGAGGGCCCGCGACCTTTCCGCGAAAACCGCCCGACGCGGAAGGCGCGAGCACTTCGCCTCAATCCGACCGATGCGGAACGGAGACTTTGGCGGGCCCTATCGAGGCGCCAGGTCGCAGGCGTTCGCTTCAACCGGCAGGTACCCGTCGGCCCTTATATCGCCGACTTCGCCGCCCGATCGGAAAAGCTGATCGTTGAAGTCGATGGCGGTCAACACGATGCCCAAGCCGCTTATGATGAAGCCCGCACGAGCTATCTCGAAGCCCAAGGCTGGCGGGTGATCCGCTTCTGGAACAACGATGTTCTGGGTAACCTGCAAGGCGTCGTCGAAACCATTGAGCGCGCGCTCGCGGACAAGCCCTCCCCTCGATCCCCTCCCGCCTGCGGGAGGGGAGGCGTTTGAGGCGCGGACACCCCTGACCTCAATCCCTGCAAGCTCCCCTCCCGCAGGCGGGAGGGGTTGGGGGAGGGCAAACCCGGACCATCCACTCCACCCAAACCCTTGCCAAAAACCCCCTCCTGCGCTACACATTATAATCACGCGGACGCCATGAGCCTGACCCCGCAATTCCTTGACGAGCTTCGCGCTCGGACCAGTCTGTCGGCGCTGATCGGCAAGACGGTAAAGCTGCAAAAGGCGGGCCGGGAATATAAGGGCTGCTGCCCCTTCCATAACGAAAAGACGCCCAGCTTCTACGTTAACGACGATAAGGGCTTTTACCACTGTTTCGGCTGTTCGGCGCATGGCGATGCCATTCGCTGGATGACCGATCAGCGCGGGCTGCCCTTCATCGATGCGGTCAAGGAACTGGCGCAGGTCGCCGGGCTCGACATGCCCGAGCAGGACCGTCGCGCCGCCCAAAAGGCGGAGCGCGCCAAGGGCCTGCACGATGCGATGGCCGATGCGGCCGCGTGGTTTTCCGAGCAGCTGGGCGGCCTGTCGGGCGGCGACGCGCGCGAGTTGCTGACCCGCCGCCGGGTCACGCCGGAGACGGCCCGCGCCTTTGGTCTGGGCTTCGCGCCCGACAGCCGGGGCAAGCTGAAGGCCGCGCTCAAGGATTATGGTGACCCGGCACTGATCGAGTGCGGGCTGCTGATCAAGGTCGATGGCAAGGACCCGTATGACCGGTTCCGCGGCCGGTTGATGATCCCGATCCGCGACGCGCGCGGCCGGGTGATCGCGTTCGGCGGCCGGATCATCGGCGATGGCGAGCCGAAATATCTCAACTCGCCCGACACGCCACTCTTCGACAAGGGGCGTACGCTCTACAATCTCGACCGCGCCGCGCCTGCGGTGCGCAAGTCCGGCCGCGTGCTGGTGGTCGAGGGTTATATGGACGTGATCGCCCTCGCCCAGGCCGGGATCGCAGAAGCGGTCGCACCGCTCGGCACCGCGCTGACCGAGCATCAGCTGGAACGGCTGTGGCGGATGGTCGACGTGCCGACGCTCTGCTTCGACGGCGATGCGGCGGGGCAGAAGGCCGCGATCCGCGCCGCGCACCGTGCGCTGCCGCTGCTCCAGCCGGGCAAGAGCCTGTCCTTCGTCACCCTGCCGCAAGGCCAGGACCCCGACGATCTGGTTCAGGAAAAGGGTGCGGCGGGCTTCGAGGCGGTGCTGACCCGCGCCACGCCGCTCAGCGACCTGCTCTGGCAGTCGGAGATCGCGCAGGCCCAGACCGACACGCCCGAGGGCCGCGCCGCGCTGAAACAGCGGCTGGAGGAACTGGCGCAACAGATCCCGCACAAGGATCTGGCCTACGAATATAAGCGCGCCATGATGTCGCGCTATTTCGACATCTTCGGCATCCGCCGGGTCAACGCAGCGGCGGTGCATCAGGCGGTGGCCGAGGCCAATCGCCATGTCGGGCGCGGCGTCGAATACAGTCTGAAGCGCGCGGTGCTACTGGGCCTGATGCGCTACCCGCATGTCCTGTGCCGCTATATGGATGAGATCAGCCGGCTGGACATGGGCGACCGCTATCTCAACGACTGGCGGCACCATTTGCTCGACGCGGCGGTCAACGACCCGCATCTGTCGCGCAAGGACGCGGCCGAGGCCGAAAGCCTGATCGAACAGATCATGGCGACCACCGACGTCCACCCGATCGACGCGCGCGACTATACCCGCGACCTGGCGTTCAGCTTCTTCAGCAAGAACAGTGATCCGGCCATTGCGGTCCGCGATCTGGAAAAGATCATCGAGGTCATGCTGGAGGAAAGCGAGACGCGCGCGAACCGCGAACGCGCGGTGCAGGCGTTCCAGACCGACATGACCGAGGATCGCTTCGCCGAGCAGACGCGGTGTCACGCCGCGCACGCGCAATCGCTGGACCAGCTCTACAGCTGGCTGGAGGCAGCGCGCGATCTGGCCGAGAAGCAAGCCGGGGAGGCCGCTTGATACAGCACCTCTCCCGCCCCATATCCGGGGCATATTGGGCGACCCACGCCCGCACTGGAAAATTACGCATGGCCCCCTCACCCGCTTGCATCACCTGCGAGCGGTGTGACAGAGGCCGGGCACGGAACCCTGAGGGCATTTGATGGCGAAGGCGAATATGGCGGCGGATACGACCGATACCACGGAAACGGGCGATGCGCCGCTGATCGACCTGAACGAGGCATCGATCAAGAAGCTGATCGCGCGCGCCAAGAAGCGCGGCTACATCACGTACGACCAGCTGAACGAAGCGCTGCCGCAGGACCAGATGTCCTCCGACCAGCTCGAGGATATCATGGCCGCCCTCAATGAGATGGGCGTCAATATCGTCGAGAATGAGGAACAGGGCGAGGACGGCGAGTCCGAGGAAGAGGCCGACGACGCCGATACCACGGAGGCCGATGGCGATTCCGGCCCGCAGCCCGAGGCGAAGAAGAAGGAAACCGTCGATCGCACCGACGATCCGGTTCGCATGTACCTGCGCGAGATGGGCGCGGTCGAACTGCTGAGCCGCGAAGGCGAAATCGCCATCGCCAAGCGGATCGAGGCGGGTCGCGACACGATGATCCTGGGGCTGTGCGAAAGCCCGATCACCTTCAACGCGATCATCGACTGGTCGACCGCGCTCAACGAAGGCACGATGCAGCTGCGCGAGATCCTCGATCTCGACGCCATGCTGTCCAAGGATGCCGGCCCGGAAAATCTGGGCGAGGAGGACGAGGACGACAATGGCGAGATCAGCGCCAAGAACGCCGGTCCCCAGTTCAAGGAAGAAGAAGAGCCCGAGGAACCCTCGGTCGATGGCGAGGATGAGGAAGGCGGCGAACGCCGTGGCCCCCGCGCCGAGGACGAGGAAGAGGACAACACCCTGTCCCTCGCCCAGATGGAGGAGACGCTCAAGCCGCAGGCGCTGGAGAAGTTCGCCAACATCACCGCGATCTACAAGAAATTCTCGAAGATCCAGCAGCAGCGCCTGGAATCCATGGCGCTGGGCGGCGAGCTGTCGGCGGCCGAGGAGCGCAAGTATCACAAGCTGCGCGAAGAGCTGACCGCCGAGGTCGAAAGCGTTCAGTTCCACAACGCCAAGATCGAGTTCCTGGTCGACCAGCTCTATGCCTTCAACCGGCGCCTGACCGCGCTGGGCGGCCAGATGCTGCGCCTGGCCGAGCGTCACAAGGTCAACCGCAAGGACTTCCTCGACCGCTATCTGGGTCACGAACTGGACGAGAACTGGCTCGATACCGTGCGCGGCGTCGACAAGAAGTGGGGCAACTTCGCCACCAACGAAGCCGCCACCGTCGATCGCATCCGCAGCGAGATCGCAGATATCTCGCAGCAGACCGGCATGGCGCTGACCGAATTCCGCCGCATCGTGAACATGGTGCAGAAGGGCGAGCGCGAGGCGCGCATTGCCAAGAAGGAAATGGTCGAGGCGAATCTGCGCCTCGTCATCTCCATCGCCAAGAAATACACCAATCGCGGCCTGCAGTTCTTGGATTTGATCCAAGAGGGCAATATCGGCCTGATGAAGGCGGTCGATAAGTTCGAGTATCGGCGCGGCTACAAATTCTCGACCTACGCCACCTGGTGGATTCGTCAGGCGATCACCCGCTCGATCGCCGACCAGGCGCGGACCATCCGTATCCCGGTCCATATGATCGAGACGATCAACAAGCTGGTCCGCACCAGCCGCCAGTTCCTGCACGAGCAGGGCCGCGAGCCGACCCCGGAGGAGATGGCCGAGCGCCTCTCCATGCCGCTGGAGAAGGTGCGCAAGGTGATGAAGATCGCCAAGGAGCCGATCTCCCTCGAAACGCCGATCGGCGACGAGGAGGATTCGCATCTCGGCGACTTCATCGAGGACAAGAATGCGGTCATCCCGGTGGACGCGGCGATCCAGGCGAACCTCAAGGAAACGGTCACCCGCGTGCTCGCCAGCCTGACCCCGCGCGAAGAGCGCGTGCTGCGCATGCGATTCGGCATCGGCATGAACACCGACCACACGCTGGAAGAAGTCGGCCAGCAATTCTCGGTCACCCGCGAACGTATCCGCCAGATCGAGGCCAAGGCGCTCCGCAAGCTGAAGCACCCCAGCCGCAGCCGCAAGATGCGCAGCTTCCTCGACCAGTCAGGTTGGGTTTGGTTTGGGTTTTAACGAAACGGGCCGCCGGTTGAAGGATCGGCGGCCCTTTTTCATGCTCACCCATTTTCGAATGATGGATCAGCAGCCCCAGCCCCTCCACAATCGTGGCCGAAAGGGGTATCGGGCGCGCATGAAGTATGCGTTGCCGCTCCTCGCGCTGCTGACCGCCGCTGCGCCCGCGAACCAGAATGTCCCCCGCCCCGGCTATGTCCGGGTGCAGATCAATACCTCCGAAGGGCCGATCGTCGTCGCGCTCGACGCGCGTCGGGCGCCCGCGACCACGAAGAATTTCCTGGCCTATGTCGATGACGGCAGGTTCGACGGGACGGTCTTCTACCGGACCGCGCGCGACAAGCGTGATCCGAAGAAGGGCTTCGTGCAGGGCGGTATCCGTACCGATGCGCGGCGCATCCTGCCCCCCTTCCCGCTGGAGACCACGACCAAGACCGGGATCAAGCATCTCGACGGCGCGATCTCGATGGCGCGGGGCGCGACGCCGCAATCGGCGGGCGGCAACTTCGTCCTCACCGTCGGCCCCGCGCCCGGCCTGGACGCGCGGCCGGGCTATGACGGCTATGCCGCCTTCGGCCATGTCGTGGCGGGGATGGATACGGTGAAGAAGATCCTCGCCAAGCCCTCGGGCGGGGGCATGGATGCGATGAAGGGGCAGATGATCCTGCAGCCCGTCAAGGTCTTCAACGTCAAGCGGCTGGACGGCAAACCGCATCCGACCGGCGAGCCCAAGATGTGGCTGTACAATTTCGGGGGGTGAAGCCCCTTCCGCCAAAGAAAAAGGGCGGCGGCACCAGGTGCCACCGCCCTTTCCTGTCGAACCGCTGGACGGTCCGCCGCGCCGATTACTCGGCGGCTGCGGTGCCCTTGGCCGGACGCGGATCGCGACGCTCGGCGATACGCGCCGACTTGCCGGTGCGACCACGCAGGTAATAGAGCTTCGCACGACGCACGGCACCGCGACGAACCACTTCGATCGAGTCGACGTTCGGCGAGTAGAGCGGGAAGACGCGCTCCACGCCCTCACCGAAGGAGATCTTGCGGACGGTGAACGACGAGCCCATGCCCTTGTTCGAGCGGGCGATGCAGACGCCCTCATAGAACTGGACGCGGGTGCGCTCGCCTTCGACGACCTTCACACCGACCTTCAGCGTGTCGCCGGGGCGGAATTCCGGGATCTTCTTCGTCTCGTTGAACTTGGCGATCTGCTCAGCTTCGATCTGCTGGATCACGTTCATGACTTCATTCCTCAATCGTCGCCGCGCGCCAGAGGGCGGCCGACCCGAACGCCCTCATGACGTTCCCAAAGGTCCGGCCGCCTTGACCGTGTATCCTCGCAAGCCCTGGCATGACGCCATTTTGCGATTTTCGCATGATCCCCCGATCGCAGCACTTCAGGGATCGTGCGCCCTTCCCACTCAGCAGGTCGGGTATATTGCGGATATTCGAGGAGGCCGCTTTCGAAGCTTTCCTCGACTCCACTGGAAGCCGCGCCCATTACGCCGGGAAGCAGCCGAACGCAAGCGTCGAGCAGCACCAGCGCCCCCATCTCGCCGCCCGACAGGATATAGTCGCCGATCGACACCTGTTCGATGCCGCGCGCCTCGAACAGACGTTCGTCGAATCCCTCGAACCGGCCGCACAGCACGGTGACGCCCGGCCCCGTCGCCAGTTCGCGCACACGCGGCTGGGTCAGGGGAGCCCCACGCGGCGTCATCGCCAGCACGGGCCGATCGTCGGCGACCGAATCCACCGCCGCCGCCAGCACATCGGCGCGCAACACCATGCCCGCGCCGCCACCGGCTGGCGTGTCGTCGACCGAGCGATGCTTGTCGGTGGCGAAGTCCCTGATCTGCACCGTCTCCAGCGCCCAGCGATCCTCGCGCAACGCCCGCCCCGCCAGCGAATGGCCCAGAGGCCCCGGAAACATTTCGGGGTAGAGCGTCAATATCGTTGCGCGGAAGGTCACAGCGTCCAGTTCTCGATGGTCAGGCCGGGGATGTCGGCGAAGTCGGCTTCGTTGTCGGTGATGACGGTGCTGCCCAAGCTCAGCGCATGGGCGCCCAGCAGCCGGTCGAACCGTCCCCGTCGAAACGGAAGGGTCGCATAGCAGCGCGCCGCCGCTTCGTCGAATGGCAGGATCGGCATCTGCGTCGCCAACTGCTCCAGTTGCCGCTCCAGCGGCGGCTTGCCATGGCGAACACCCAGCGCCAGTTCGGCGAAGACGATGCTGGACAATCCGATCTCACCCACCGGTGTTGCAGCAACACGCTCCAGCAGTGCTGGATATTCCCCGGCAAACAGGAAAATGCAGCAATTGGTGTCGATCAGATAACGCACGACCTTATGCGTCCTTGTCGTTCAGCAGGTGCCAAGGCCGTTCAGGATCGTCAAATTCTCGCTCCTCCCTATCGATCGGCCTCAGCCACGGCATCGAGCCAGCAATCCCGGTCAGATCGATCGTCTTGCGCGGGGCTTGAACAGGCTCGAACACATAGCGCCCCTGTTCCTCGCGCAGGGTCATCTCCATCCCCTCGACCAAGCCCAAGGCGGCAGGCAGGCGAAGCGCCAGTGAGTTGCCTGATCGGAAGATCTTTGCCTGATAATCCTTGCCCATGAAGCCTCCGTATATACGCGATGTATATACATCACGCGTTGGAAAACGCCAAGGAACGTTGCCGCGCCTCGCGCTTTGCCCTCGCCATGGACGATTGTATCATCATCGGGGCGGGCCCTGCCGGGCTGACGGCCGCAATCTATCTCGCGCGCTATCACCTGCGTATCCATATGTTCGACAGCGGGTCGAGCCGGGCCGCGATGATCCCGTGTACGCATAATCATGCCGGTTTCCCGGAAGGGATCAGCGGCAAGGCCCTGTTGTCACGTATGCACGATCAGGCGCGACGCTATGGCGCGCATTGCACGCCGCGCCGGGTCACGGCGATCCACCCCGAAAATGGCCATTTCCGCGTCCTGACCGATGACGCTGAGTATCGCACCCGAACCGTCCTACTCGCCACGGGCGTGGTCAATCATCGCCCCCGCAAGCTCCTGCCCGAGGTGCACGACCCGGCACTGGAGCGCGGGCTTATCCGCTATTGCCCGGTCTGTGACGGTTATGAGGTCACCGACAAGCGTGTCGGCGTCATCGGCACCAGCGACCATGGGATGCGCGAGGCGCTGTTCCTACGTGGTTTTACCCGCGACGTGACACTGATCGCGCCCGATGCCGCACATGACCTCGACCCGACATGTGCCAAAGCGCTGGACGAAGCTGGCGTGGCACGCGTTGACGGCCCCTGCGGCGGATGGGCCATAGAAGGTGAGCAAATCGCGCTCGACACGGCAAACGGGCGGATGCGCTTCGACAGCGTGTACCCGGCCATGGGCTCCCGCATTCGGTCGGAACTGGCGGTATCGGCGGGCGCGAAGGCAGACCCGAGCGGATGCCTGGAGGTCGACGACCATCAGCGGACATCGGTGCCCGGCCTGTTTGCGGCAGGAGATGTGGTGAAGGGGCTGGATCAGATCAGCCACGCCATGGGCGAAGCCGGGGTCGCGGCCACGACGATTCGCAACCTGCTGAACGAGCAATCGCCGATCAGGCGATGAAAGCGCGATCCACGATCAGGCGGTCCTGACTCCATTCCGGCACGGCCTGCGCGTTCATCGGCACCATGAAGCGACGGCCATCGGGACGCTCGATCTCGAGCACGTCGCCAGCGCCGAAATTCTCGATCAGCGCGACATGGCCCAGTTCCTCACCATCACTGGCGATCGCGGACAGCCCGATAATGTCGGCATGATAATATTCGCCCTCCTCCAGCGGAGGCAGGGCGGAGCGAGGCACCGTCAGTTCCGTGCCGCGAAGCGCCTCCGCACCGTTGCGGTCGGTGACTTCGGCGAAGCGCGCGATGACGCCGTTCGAGCCATCGCGGGCCGACTTCAACGTCAGCGCGCCGCCATTGAACGAGCGATAGTCCGACAGGTCGTCGGCAAAAACCTTGAGCCGAACCTCGCCCGTAATGCCATGCGCGCCGATGATGACGGCCAGCGTGACGTGCGGCTCACCCGTTGGGCGAGTTGCCGTCCCCGTTGGGGGCGTCGTCTCCGCCTTCGGCGGGGTCTGGCGCGGAGACGCCTTGGTTGGTCGCGTCGTCATGATCGTCGGGTGCGGTCCGGGGATCGGGTTCGGTCGGCGGGGTCATGCGCATATCTCCTGAAGCCGTGAGGCCTCAAGAAACGCATGACCCCGTATCCGGTGCCTTGCCCTGCCCCGATCGCGATCGACCGAGGCAGCGCAAAGCCGAAAGCCATTAGGCCTCGGCGGTCTCTTCGGCCGGAGCGTTGGCGGCTTCCTGAGCGGCCTTCAGCTTCTCGGCACGCTCTTCGGCGCGCTCGGTGGCCTTTTCGCCGGGCTTCGCCTTGTTCGGGTTGTTGCGAGCGGCGCGCTCACGAACGCCAGCGGCGTCGAGGAAGCGGGCAACGCGGTCGGTCGGCTGCGCGCCATTGGCGAGCCAGTGCTTCGCGCGCTCGGCGTCGAGCTGCACGCGCTGGTCGTTGTCCTTGGCGAGGAGCGGGTTGTAGTTGCCGATCTTCTCGATGAACTTGCCGTCGCGCGGCGCACGGGCGTCGGCCACCACGATGCGGTAGTAAGGGCGCTTCTTCGAGCCACCACGCGACAGACGAATGCTGAGAGCCATATTTCAGTCCTTGAGTTAAAACGTTCAAATCCACCGGCATTCCGTCCGGCGCGGGGGTTATTTCTTCTTCAGGAGATTCTCGAAGCCGGGGGGCAGCTTGGGCATGCCGTCGGGCAGCTTGCCGCCGCCCATGCCACCCATGCCGCCAGCGGGCAGGCCGTTGCTGCCCGCCTTGTTGAGCATGTCGCCCATTTGCGGACCGCCCAGCGCATTGCCCAGACCGCCAAGGCCGCCCTTGCCGAGCATAGCCATCATGCCCTTGATGCCGCCCATCTTCTTGATCTTCTTCATCGCCGTGGACATTTCCTGATGCATCTTCAGGAGCTTGTTCACGTCCTGCACCGTGGTGCCGGAACCCTTGGCGATGCGGATCTTGCGCTTGGCGTTGACCAGCTCGGGCTTGGTGCGCTCCTTGGGCGTCATCGAGGTGATGATCGCATCCATGCGGAGCAGGATCTTGTCGCCACCGGCATCATTGAGGGCGTTCTGCGCCTTCTTCATGCCCGGCATCATGCCCGCCAGCGCACCCAGCCCGCCCATGCGGCGCATCTGGGCCAGCTGGCCGCGCAGGTCGTTCAGATCGAACTGACCCTTGGCCATCTTCATGGCCATGCGCTCGGCATCTTCCTGCTGGATCGTCTCGGCGGCGCGCTCGACCAGCGACACGACGTCGCCCATGCCGAGGATGCGGCCCGCGACACGTTCCGGGTGGAAGGCTTCCAGCGCGTCCATCTTTTCGCCGACACCGGCGAACTTGATGGGCTTGCCGGTGACCGCGCGCATCGACAGCGCCGCACCACCGCGCGCATCGCCGTCCATACGGGTCAGCACGACACCGGTCAGCGGCACCTGCTCGGAGAAGCTGGTCGCGACGTTCACCGCGTCCTGACCGGTCAGCGAGTCGACGACGAGCAGGATTTCCTGAGGCTGGGCGATCTCCGCCACCGCCTTCATCTCGTCCATCAACGCCTGGTCGACGTGCAGACGACCGGCGGTGTCGAGCATCAGGACGTCATAGCCCTGCAGCTTGGCGGCCTGGAGCGCGCGGCGGGCGATCTCGACCGGCTGTTGACCCGCGATGATCGGCAGGGTCGACACCTCTACCTGGGTGCCGAGCGTCGCCAGCTGCTCCTGTGCGGCGGGGCGATTGACGTCGAGCGACGCCATCAGCACCTTCTTGCGATCACGGCCCATCGCCCCGCTCGACAGGCGGCGGGCGATCTTGGCGGTGGTCGTGGTCTTGCCCGAGCCTTGAAGGCCGACCATCATCACGACGGCGGGCGGCGTGACGTCGAGCAGCAGCTCGCTGGCATCGGCGCCCAGCATAGCGACCAGCGCGTCATGGACGATCTTGACGACCTGCTGGCCCGGGGTGATCGAACGCAGGACGTTCTGGCCGATCGCCTGTTCGGTAACCTTGTCGACGAAGTCGCGCGCGACGGGCAGCGCCACGTCGGCTTCCAGCAGGGCCACGCGCACTTCGCGCATCGCGGTGCGGACATCCGCCTCGGTCAGCGCGCCACGGCCGCGAAGGCGGTCGAATACGCCGCCAAGCCGATCGCTCAAGCTGTCGAACATCGCCTCACCTCGTCAAACCCGAGCCGGAAATTCCGACCCAAAAACTCGTGTCGTACCGCCAAACGCAAAAGCGCCGGCGGGCGAAACCTCGCCGGCCAGCGTGCACCCTTGGGCGCTTCACCTTCACATTCCGAAACGGAACTTGGGCGGGCTCTTATGGGAAAACACGGATGGACGCAAGCAGAACGCGCCCCGGCGCGGCGTTAACTTTTTGTATACTCCTGACATGCGACCGATCGGTTATGCCCGGCACGCCCCAGACCGCGTCCAACTCCCCTGCGTCCGCTCGCCTTTTTGGCGTAGCGGCGGCGGTGGGCACCTTGTTGCTGGCCGCTGCGATCCTTTTGATCGAGCTGGGCTTCGATCTGCCCGCCAAGATATTGCTGTTTGCGACCGCAACCGCCTCAACGATCGTCTATTGGCGACTGCCCGCGCTGCGCTTTTCCCGCACGCCGGAGCCCGAGCAGCGCGATCCGCTGACCGGGCTTTCCAACCGTCGCCATTTCCACGAAACGGGCCAGGCGATGATCGACAATGGACAGCGGCGCCAGCGCGGCATCGCGCTACTGCTGGTCGATATCGACCGGTTCCGCGCCATTGCCGGATCGTTCGGCCATGAGGCGGGCGACACGTTGCTCCAGCATGTCGCCAAGACCATTCGCGGCGAAGCCCCGTCCGATGCGATCGTGGCGCGGTTCGAGGGCGATTGCTTCGGCTGCCTCCTCTCTTTCGACCCACGCGGGCGCGACCGGATCGAGCGGCTGGCCGACCGACTGGCGATCCGGCTGGGTCAGCCGATCCGCCTGGCCGACCAGGATTTCTCGCCCCGCGCCACCATCGCGCTGACCCGGATCGACCATGGATCGGCGACGATCGACCAGCTGGTCCGCCAGGCCGACCTGGCCCTGATCGCCGCCAAGACGCGCGGCGACGGCCGTCCGCTGTCGTTCACGCCCGCCCTTGAAGAGGCGATGGCCGAGCGCAACGCGATCATCACCGACCTGCGCGCCGCCCTGGCGCACGGCGATATCCGGCCCCGGTTCGAGGCCCAGATCGATCTGGGCACCGGGCGACTGACCGGTTTCGAGGTGTCGGGCCACTGGGATCACCCGACTCTGGGCGCGATGGCGGCCGACCGCTTCATGCCGATCGCCGAGGCCTGCGGCCTGTCGGGCGAGGTCTCGCTGTCGCTGATGCGACAGGCGATGGCGGCGGCACGCGACTGGGACCCGTCGATCACCCTGTCCGTGCCCCTCGCCGCCTCGCAATTCCAGGACGCCTGGCTCGCGCAAAAGGTCATCAAGACGCTGACCGAATGCGGCTTCCCGGCGCATCGGCTGGAAATCGAGATCACCGAAAACGCGCTGTTCGCCAATCTGGCGCTGGCCCAGTCGATCGTCGTCAGCCTGAAGAATCAGGGTATCGGCTTGGCGCTCGACGATTTCGGCAGTGGCTATTCCAGCCTGGCCCATCTGCGGGCGCTACCCTTCGATCGGGTGCGGATCGACCCGACCTTCATCCATTCGATGGCCGCCGATCCCGATTGCGGCGCGATCGTCGCCGCGATCGTCCAGTTGGGCGACAGCCTGCACCTGCCGATCGCCGCCAAGGGCGTGGACGATGGCCAGATCGATGCCCGTCTGCGCGATATCGGCTGCTCGCATGGTCAGGGACCGCTCTATGGCCCCACGCTCGACCTGGGGCAGGTGCGTCAGTTGCTGGCCGAGAAGCGCCTCTTGGTCGGGGCCAAGGCGACCACGATCACCAGCCCGCGTCTGGCCGTTTGAGATAGTCGCGCTCGGCGTCGGTCGACGCCCGGCCCAGCACGGCGTTCCGGCTGGGATAACGTCCATATTGCCGGATGACGTCCCGATGATCGCGCGCGAAGGCCAGATTCTCCTCCCGGCCCAGCTCGGCGAACTTGGCGACGCTCAAATCCTGCATCGCGCGCGACTCGGCGTGCATCAACGGCATGTAGACAAAGGCCAGTCGGTCGGGCGGATAGCGATCCTCCCACCCGGCATCGATCGCGCCCAGACACAGCTCCAGCGCGAGCGGATCGGCGGCATAGGCCTGTGCGCTATCCCGGTGCAGGTTGCGCGAAAACTGGTCGAGCAGCAGGATCGCGGCCAGCAACGTGTCGGGATCGTCGCGCCACCCGATCGCCTCGGTCGCCAGCACCTGATCGCGCAGGGCGCCGAACCGATCCGCGATTTCCCGGTCGAGCGCTTCGTCCTTCGCAAAATGCTGATCGGGCGCCAATCCGAACCAGAAGTCCAGCACGGTCTGCGCGTGCGCGTGGACTTGTGCCTCATCCATCCCTAGATCGGCGGTCATGTCGTCCCTCCCTGGCCCCGAGATCATCAGTCTGGGCTGTCGCCTCAACATCGCCGAAAGCGAAACGATCCGCGCGCTCGCCGCGGACCGGGCGGACATGGTCGTCATCAACAGTTGCGCCGTCACCAACGAAGCCGTCAAGCAGACCCGCGCCGCGATCCGCCGCGCGGCCAAGGCACGGCCCGACGCCCAGATCGTCGTCACCGGCTGTGCGGCACAGATCGACCCGGCCAGCTTCGCCGCCATGCCCGAGGTCGCGCGCGTGCTGGGCAATGCCGACAAGCTGCGCCCCAAGAGCTGGGCCTCGGCCGAGCCAATGCTGGTTACCGATCTGTCGCGGGTGGTAGAGACCGCGCCGCACCTCACCGCAGCCTTTGCGGGCCATGCGCGGGCCTTTGTCGAGGTGCAGAATGGCTGCGACCATGCCTGCACCTTCTGCATCATTCCGACCGGGCGCGGCCCCAGCCGTTCGGTGCCCGCCGGGCTGGTGATCGACCGCATTACCCGCGCGGTCGAACTGGGGCATCGGGAAGTGGTACTGACCGGCGTCGACCTGACCAGCTATGGCCATGACCTGCCCGGCGCGCCCAGCCTGGGCCAACTGGTCGAGCGTATCCTGACCCATGTCCCCGCCCTCTCCCGCCTGCGGCTATCGTCACTGGACTCGATCGAGATCGACGACCGGCTGTTCGAGCTGGTGACCGGCGAAGCGCGGGTGATGCCGCACCTCCATCTCTCGCTGCAGGCGGGCAACGACCTGATCCTGAAGCGGATGAAGCGCCGCCACAGCCGCGCGCAATCGGTCGCCATCGTCGAGCGGCTGCTGGCCGCCCGGCCCGAGATCGCGATCGGCGCGGACCTGATCGCGGGCTTCCCGACCGAGGACGATGCGATGGCAGCGGACACGCTGGCGTTGATCGACGACGCGCATATCGTCCATGCGCATATCTTTCCCTATTCGGCGCGCGACGGCACTCCGGCCGCCCGAATGCCGCAGGTGCCCCATTCCCTCCGCCGCGAACGGGCTGCGGCCTTGCGCGACGCCGCCGCGCGTCGTCGCCGTGACTGGCTGGCGGCGCAGGTCGGCGAGTCACGCGACGTGCTGGTCGAGCGCCCCGGCACGCGCGGCCACGCGCCCGACTTCGCCGACATTCATTTTACCCCCACCGCCGAACCGGGCAGCATCGCCCGCGTTCGGGTCACGGCGGCGACCGAAACCCATCTGATCGGACAATTGGCATGAGTTCTTCCTCCTCCTGGCACGACAAGCTGCTCGGCGGTTTCCGTCGCACCTCGGACCGGCTGGTCGGCAATCTGGCGGGCCTGGGCACCGCGCGGCTCGACGAGGGCACGCTGGACGAGATCGAGGAAGCGCTGATCGCCTCCGACCTGGGCCCCGAGACGGCGGGCCATATCCGCACCCGCCTGGCCGAGGGCAGCTTCGAGCGGAACATGGAGGATCTGGGCATCCGCCTGGTCGTCGCCGAGGAGGTGGAGAAGGCGCTCGCCAAGGTCGCCACCCCGCTGGAGATCGACGCCTTTCCCCGGCCGCAGGTGATCCTGGTCATCGGTGTCAACGGGTCGGGCAAGACGACGACCATCGCCAAGCTGGCACATCTGTTCATGGAGCAGGATTACGGTGTGATGCTGGCCGCCGGCGACACCTTCCGCGCCGCCGCCATCGGCCAGCTCGCCACCTGGGCCGAGCGGGTCGGCGTGCCGATCGTGTCGGGCAAGGAAGGCGGCGACGCGGCAGGCATCGTCTATGAGGCGGTGAAGCAGGCGACCACGACCGGCATCGACGTACTGATCGTCGACACTGCCGGACGCCTCCAGAACAAGCGTGAGCTGATGGACGAGTTGTCCAAGATCCGCCGCGTGCTCGGCCGCCTGAACCCCGAGGCGCCGCATGACATCCTGCTGGTCCTCGATGCGACCACCGGCCAGAACGCGCTCAACCAGATCGAGGTGTTCAAGGACGTGGCGGGCGTCACCGGCCTGGTCATGACCAAGCTGGACGGCACCGCGCGCGGCGGCGTGCTGGTCGCGGCGGCCGAGAAATACGGCCTGCCCATCCACGCCATCGGCGTCGGCGAGGGCATGACCGACCTGCGCCCCTTCGACGCCAACGAGGTCAGCCGGATCATCGCCGGTATCGAGGGAGGCCGGAAGTGAGCACTGCCCCCAAGACCGAAGCCGGTCCCGGCCTGAAGGCAGGCATCGAATATGGCCCGCTGGTCCTGTTCTTCGCGGTCAATTTCCTGGCGCCGATGGGGCCGCTGACCCGCGTGCTGGTCGCGACCGGCGTCTTCATGGCGGCGACCGTGGTGGCGATGATCGTCAGCAAGGTGAAGCTGGGCCGCATCTCGCCGATGCTGTGGCTGTCGGGCATCCTGGTCGTCGTCTTCGGCGGCCTGACCCTCTATTTTCACGACGAACGCTTCATCAAGATGAAGCCGACCATCGTCTATGCGATGTTCTCGGCGCTGCTGTTCTTCGGGCTCGCGACCGGGCGGCCGCTGATCCAGATGGTGCTGGGCAATGTCTATCCGGGACTGACCGAACTCGGCTGGCGCAAGCTGACGCGCAACTGGGCGTGCTTCTTCGCCTTCATGGCGGTGCTCAACGAGCTGGTGTGGCGCAACTCGACCTGGGACTTCTGGGTCGGCTTCAAGCTGTGGGGCGCGATGCCGCTGACGCTCGGTTTCGCGATCGCGAACATCCCGATGCTGTTGAAGCACGGGCTGAATGCGGACGCCGCCAAGGTCGACGAACCGCCGGTGGAGTGAAGCGATCTCACCAAACCGCGGCCACCACCCCGGCGAAGGCCGGGGCCCAGTTGCGGTGAAGCCGGGTGAGTGGTCCGGCTTTGCGTGGGAGGCAATAACGGGCGGCCGCACTTGCGCCCCCGCTATCCGACTCGCGCGCCACCGGCTTGGCGGCACCTGGGCCCCGGCCTTCGCCGGGGTAGAAGAAGTTTTAGAGACAACGAAAAAGGGCGGCCCCGATGGAGCCGCCCTTTCCCTTATCCGAAACGGATCGGCGTAAGAATTACGCGACCGCCGCCTCGTACCGGCGACCGGCCTCGTCCCAGTTCACGACGTCCCACCAAGCCTTCAGATAGCCCGGACGATCGTTCATATAGGTCAGGTAATAGGCGTGCTCCCACACGTCGTTACCCAGGATTGGCGTGCCCTTGTCGGCAACGACGTCCATCAGCGGGTTGTCCTGGTTCGGGGTCGAGGTGACCTTCAGCTTGCCCTCGGCATCCGCGATCACCCAAGCCCAGCCCGAACCGAACTGGCCCGCACCCTTGGTGTTGAACTCTTCCTTCAGCTTGTCGAGACCACCGAACGCCTCGATCGCCTCGGCCAGCTTGCCCGAAGGCTGGGTGGTGCCGGGCTTGGTCATGATCTTCCAGAAGAAGTCATGGTTCCAGAAGCCGCCGCCATTGTTGCGGACGGCCGCCGGGGCCGACGAGATATTCGCCAGGATGTCCTCGATCGACTTGCCCTGCAGCGACGTGTCGGCCTCGACCGCCTCGTTCAGCTTGTTGGTGTAGGCGGCATGATGCTTGTCATGGTGGAAGGTCATCGTCTCCTTGGAAATGACCGGCTCCAGCGCGTCATAGTCGTACGGAAGGGGTGGCAGTTCGAAAGCCATCGTCAATGCTCCTTTGGGTTTGCCTGTGGCAACGCCGAGCACCCCAAATGGCTCCCAAAAGGCGGTTACGCAACCGTTCCGATCAGATCGTGGCGACGAAGCGCGTGACGGAGCTGGTCATAGCTCAATCCCAACGACTCGGCGGTGGTCCGCTGGTTGAAGCGATTCTCGGCCAGCGCCTTGGTCAACAACTCGCGCTCGAACCGGGCGACGCGCGACTTGAAGTCGGACGGGCCGACGTCGCAGGCCGCCACTTCGTCGCCATCGCTGACCGGCCCGGGTGCGCCGACCTGTTCGCTTTTCGCAGCGGCGGGCGACTGGCCCTGTGGCCGATAGGGCGAGCGGAAGGGGTCGATCTCGATGGCGTCCACCGGCCCTTCCCGGTCCCAGCGATAGACGGCGCGCTCGACCACATTGCGAAGCTCGCGGACATTGCCGGGCCAGCGATGCTCCATCAGCGCATCGGTCGCCGCCGCGCCGAAGCCCGGCCAATCCTCCCAGCCGATCTCGGCGGCCATGCGCCGCCCGAAATGATTGGCGAGCACCATGATGTCGCTCTTGCGAGCGCGTAGGGGAGGCAGCGTCACCACCTCGAAGCACAGGCGGTCGAGCAGGTCGGCACGAAACTGATGGGCGGCGACCTTGTCGGGCAAATGCTCGTTGGTCGCCGCGACGATACGAACGTCGACACGCAAGGGACGGGAAGACCCGATCCGAGTCACCTCGCCATATTCGACCGCGCGCAGCAGCCGATCCTGCGCCGCCATCGACAGCGTGCCGAGTTCGTCGAGGAACAGCGTCCCGCCGCTCGCCTCCTCGAACCGTCCCGCCCGCGCCTTGGTCGCGCCGGTGAAGGCCCCTGCCTCATGGCCGAACAGCTCGGCCTCGATCAGCGTTTCGGGAAGGGCGGCGCAGTTCATGACGACCAGCGGCTGGTCCCAGCGTCCGCTCAGGCGGTGGAGGCGTTCGGCGACCAGCTCCTTGCCGGTCCCGCGCTCGCCGATGACCAGCACCGGACGGTCGAGCGCGGCGGCGCGGCTGGCCCGTTCCAGCGCGTCCAGAAAGGCCCCCGACTGGCCGATGACCTGACTCGTTCGCTCCATTCCCAACAGGTGGCGGATTTTCCCAACGCTTGGCAAGGCTGCAATCGTTCGGGTACCGCAACTATTTCACAAATCGTTGATTTTACATCATTTTCAAAATTGGCACGCCCCCTGCAATGCTATCGACATCCCGCCAACGAGCGGACCGACATAAGAATTCAGGGAGTTTTCACCATGTTCGCCACCGCCTTCACCCGCCAGATCGCCGCCATCGCCTGCACCGTCGTGATGAGCGCCACCTGCCTGATGGGCGCCCTCGCCCCCGCGCATGTCGCCACCGCGCAGACGTCGGTTGCGGCGATCGAGGCACCGACCGCATAATCCCCGAATAGCTGCCATCAAGGAGTATCCGATGGGCATTTTCTCCCGCACCCGCGACATCGTCGCCGCCAATTTCGCCGACTTGCTCGACAAGGCGGAAGACCCCGCGAAGATGATCCGCATGATCATCCTCGAAATGGAGGAAACGCTTGTCGAGGTGCGCGCCTCCGCCGCGCGCACGATCGCCGACCAGAAGGAAATCCGCCGCCACATCATGAAGCTGGACCAGCTTCAGGACAGCTGGACCGAAAAGGCCGAGCTGGCGCTGTCGAAGGACCGCGAGGACCTGGCCAAGGCCGCGCTGATCGAGCGTCAGAAGGCCGCCGAGATGGCCGACCAGCTAAAGGCCGAAGTCCAGGTGCTCGACGATGCGCTGCGCGCGTCGGAAGAGGACATCGCCAAGCTGCAGAACAAGCTGCGCGAGGCGCGGACCAAGCAGAATGCGGTCCAGACCCGTCTGGAAAGTGCCAACAACCGCTATCGCCTGCGCGAGATGTGGAATGGGCCGAAGACGCACGACGCGTTCAGCCGATTCGACATGCTGGAGCGCAAGGTGGACGAGGCCGAGGGTCGCGCCGAGGCGCTGGGCCTGGGCGCGAACCCCAAGACGCTTGAGGACGAGATCGCCGAACTGCGCGCCTCGGACCGGGTGGATGCCGAACTCGCCGCGCTCAAGGCGCGCCTGAACAAGGGGGAGTGAGATGAACGGCGTCGCTGTACCCTTCATCGTCTTCGGTTCGCTTTTCGTCGCGCTGCCCTGGCTGGTCCTGCATTATGTCACCAAGTGGAAGCAGGCACCCAAGATCACGCATGAGGACGAGCAACTGCTCGATGAGCTTCACCTGCTCGCCCGTCGCCTGGAGGATCGGCTCAACACTGTCGAACGGATCGTCGCCGCCGACAATCCCGACTTCAAGCCCGGTCTTCAGTCCGAATGGCGCCCCGAACCGCGCCTGGGCCAGACCGACTACAGCCTCGATCGGAGGAATTGAGATGACCGCCAGCCGCACCAATTTCTACCTCGACAAGCAGAATGCCAAGTTCAAGGGCGTGTGCTCCGGCATCGCCGACTATACTGGCGTCGATGTGATGTGGGTCCGCGTCGCCGCAGTCCTGCTCACCCTCACCGGGGTCGGCATGCCCTGGGTACCGCTCGCCTATATGCTGATCGCCTGGATGGCGACGGCCAAGCCGATCGGCCTCTATCAGTCGGACGAAGATGCCAAATTCTGGCAGGGCGTGCGCAGCAACCCGCGCCGCTCGACCGCCGAGGTCCGCTCGAAGTTCCGCGATCTCGACCGTCGCCTCGCCGATATCGAGCTGCATTATACCAGCCGCAACCGCCAGCTCGCCGACGAGATCGACAGCCTGCGCTGAGACCGCGCTGACACATCAACTATCCTATGGGAGTATGGATTATGTCTTGGGGAGGACCGGGTTTCGTCCTGGCGATCATCGCAATGTCGACGATCGGGTGGGTCGTCACCACCTGGATACGGGCCAAGCACGGCTATAGCCTGGAAAACGACTGGGGCGGCATGACGCACAAGAGCGACATCGCCGACGGCCGCAAGGTCGAACTGCTGACCGCCGAGAACCAGAAACTGGTCGGCCAGGTCTCTCGACTGGAGGAGCGGATCGCGGTGCTGGAGCGCATCGCCACCGATCCCGCCGAGCGGACCGCGCGCGAAATCGACGCGCTGCGCGATCGCTGAGGGAGAAGGGTGATGAATGATATCGGCATCCTGGTTCCGCTCTTCGGTATCAGCTGTGGCATGGTCGCGATCATCGGCGGCGTCTTCGTCCGCCCCTGGTTCGCCTATCGCGAAAAGCGGCTGGCCACCGAAGCCTCGATGGTCGCGGAAAAGGCGGCGCAGTACGCCGCCCAGACCGAGCGGCTGGAACAGCGGGTCCGGGTGCTGGAGCGGATCATCACCGATCGCGGCCTGGCGCTGAGCGACGAGATCGACGGTCTGCGGGTCCCCGGCGAGACGCCCGCCCGCATCGACCACTGACAATAAAATAAAGGGGAGTTACCGCTATGTCCGGCGGACAGTTCATGACCGTTCTGATCGTCGCGATCGTCATGGTCGCCAGCATCTTCAAGGCCAAGCATCGCCGCTCGCCCGGTCTCGACATGGTCGAGCATCTGCGCGGCGACAGCGCGCGCGACACCCAGGCGCTGCGCGGCGAAATCCAGCAGCTCAAGGAGCGCATCCAGGTGCTGGAGCGCGTCATCACCGACGAGCGCAAGAGCATCGACCTCGACCGCGAGATCGAGCGGCTGCGCGACCGTTAAGCCAACCATTGATACGGACAGGGAGCCCGGATCATGACCAACACCAATCTCTACATCGTCCTTGCCACCGCCGGGCTTGCCGGCCTGGCGATGATCGTCACCGCCGGTCTCGCCGGATGGCGCGGCTGGTTGCAGCTGAAGAGCCGCGAGTTCGACCGGACGAACGACATGCCCTACCCGCCCGCCAGCTCGGCGGCGTCGCGGATCGAGATGGCGGACCTGAAGGAGCGTATCCGTAAGCTCGAAGCCATCGCCGCGGGCGTGGACCTGTAAGCCCCATGCGACTGGCCGCCCTTCGCCGATGGACCGCCCGGATCGGATGTGGCGGCGCCGTGATCCTCGCCGCCGTGGTCCACACCCCCGCCGCCGTCGCCTTTCCGCACCGCGCCGATTTCGGGTCGACTACGGTGCTGTCGGAACAGCCGATCGATCGCGCGGCGATGGGGCGCGTGCTGGCGCGGGCCGATCATCTGCTGGCGGCAAGCCCGCTCGACCGGCCGGGGCTGTCGCGACAGGTGGTGCTGACCGATGGCGGCTGGCGATGGGATGTCCTGTCGATCGGCGCCCGCAGCGCGATCGCTTTGCGGCGGCCCTTCTCCCACGCGCTGGTCTTCAACCGCAGCGCGGTTGCCACCGACCGGGTGACGAACGGCGCCCCGCTCGGCGGTGTGCGCACCCTGTCGGGCACCATCGCCCATGAGATGACGCACCGGCTGGTCGCCGACCATATCGGCGAATGGGCGGCGCTCCGCCTGCCCGCCTGGAAGCGCGAGGGCTATCCCGATTATGTCGCGCAGGAGACGAGCATCCGCCCAGGCGACGAGGCGCTGATCCGCAGGCTGAACCCGAATGCGCCGGTCCTGACCTATTATGACGGACGCCGCCGGGTGGCTGCCGAGCTGGCACGCAACGGCGGGTCGGTCGACGCGCTGCTACGCGACTAGTCGCGTCCCCTGCCCGGTTGTCGCCACGCCCGAAGCACGGTAGCGCGGGGCCCATGTCCGACCTTGCCGAAATCCGCGACGAATATGAATTTCTCGACGCCGACGATCGCTATCGCCTGTTGATCGATCTCGGCCGCGCGCTGGAGCCGATGCCCGAAGCGTTAAAGACCGATGCAACGCTGGTGCGCGGTTGCTCGGCCTCGGTCTGGGTCTATCCGACCAAGGGAGATGGCGACGGGCTGCATTTCCTGGCGGACTCGAACGCGGCGATCACCAAGGGGATCATCGCGCTGATCCTTAAGACGGTGCAGGACCGGACGCCCGCCGACATCCTGGCGACCGATATCGAGGGCGAACTCGCGCCGTTCGACCTGAAGAACCAGTTGAGTTCCAACCGGACGCAGGGGATTCCGAATATGATCGCGCTGATCCGGGAGACGGCGGGGCGGTATTGAGGTTTTCTCCGGGGGATGCGGGCTCGGTGAGACACCCGGCCCTCCCCCATCCCCTCCCGCCTGCGGGAGGGGAGCGGCTAGAGGAGCGGGCAGGTTCCGTCCTTGATTGGCTTGGTTGGGGCCAAGCGCCGTTGAAGCAGGCCAAAAGTCGCCATGAAGCACGCCCCTCCCGCAAGCGGGAGGGGATGGGGGAGGGAAAGAGGTCTCACCGAGCCGCCGCCAAAGCCCTAACTCCCCCGTCCCAACCGCGCGGCGACCGCCTCGACATCCTCGCCCGGCGTCACCACCAGCCATTCTCCCGGCCGTCGCCCATCCACCAAGGTCACCGCATTCTTAGGACACAACCCCAGGCACTTCGTTTCGACCACGCCGACCGGCGCCTTGCGACCGTTGCCGAAGATCCGCTTGAGCGCCTTGGCCAGCGACGTCTTGCCCTTCGGCCCGAACCCACCGCCGACCTTTTTCGAACATTTGCCGCAAACGAGCACCGTCGCTTCCCAGTCCGCCTTGGCGCGACGGATCATTCGGGCTTCCAACTCCGGCGCTCCTCGGCGGCGCGCAGTACCTCATAGGCCGCCTGCACCTGCTGGAACTTCGTCGCCGCCTCGGGGTCGTTGGGGCGGATATCGGGATGGTTCGCCTTGGCGAGCCCGCGCCACGTCGCGCGGATCAGATCGAACTCGGCATCCGGCTCCAGCCCCAGCGCATCCAGCGCGCGCATCTCATCCCGCGAGCGGCTGCCGTCACCCGGCCCGGCCCAGGCCTGGTGCTTGGACTGGGCATAGCCTGCGCTAGTCTGCCGCTCCGAGGCTTCACGCGCGGCGGCTTCCTCGGCGCTCAAGCCCTGAAAATAGTCCCACCCGCGATTATACTCGGCGGCGTGCGCCTCGCAGAAATACCAGCGGTCGGGGCTGTTGGGGGATTTGGGGGCTGGGCAGTTGCCCGGCTGGTCGCAACCGTGCCGGTCGCAGATACGCACAGGTTTTGCCTCCCGCGACGCGCCATAGCTGCGCCAGCGGGGAAAGCCCCAGTCATTGGATCGTGTAGAAGAACGCGCCACGCCGGTCGATTTAAGCGACTTGCGCGCCGGCGCAAGCATCGACGCCGCGCTTTGCGAGTCAGAGCCTCCAAATGCCCGCTGAATCGCTTGACCGGCAATGGTTCCCTCGTTCATGAAATATACGTCATCATATATTCATGTCCGTACCGGACATATGCGGACGCCCAGTTTTGACAGGAGCCAGTGTGGCCCAAAGTCGTTCCTTCCTGGCCACCGCAAGAGCGGACATACCGGCCTCCATCGTGGTGGCGCTGGTCGCGCTTCCGCTCTGTCTCGGCGTCGCGGTCGCATCGGGTGCGCCGCCTTTTGCGGGCATGATCGCCGGGATCGCAGGCGGCTTGGTCGTCGGTTTCCTTTCCAAGTCGCCCCTGTCGGTCGCGGGTCCCGCCGCCGGTCTGACCGTGATCGTGTTCGAGGCGATCGAGCGCCTGCCCAGTTTCCAGGTCTTTCTGCTGGCGGTGATGCTCGCGGGTGTCCTCCAGCTGGCCTTCTCCTTCACCCGCGCGGGCGTGCTGGCCGAGTTCGTCCCCTCCTCGGTCATCACGGGGATGCTGGCGGCGATCGGCCTGATCCTGATCCTGAAGCAGATCCCCCATGCCATCGGCTATGACGGCGATTTCGAGGGCAGCTTTGAATATGCCAGCCGGGCGGGTGGCAACACCTTCACCGACCTGTGGACCAGCATCAGCAACGACATCGCGCCGGGCGCGGTGCTGATCGGCGCGGTGTCGCTGGCCTTCCTGTTCTGGTGGGATCACGCCAGGCCCAAGCAAGGCCCGCTGCGCCTTCTACCCGGACCGCTGGTCGTCGTCGTCATCGGCGTGGTCGGCAACATGATCCTGGGCGCAACGCGTCCCGACTGGCAGTTGGCGGGCGCGCATCTGGTCCGCGTGCCGGTCGCGGGCAGCGCGGCGCAGTTCCTGGGCCAGTTCCAGCTTCCCGACTTCTCGGCGATCGGCATGGGCGCGGTGTGGACCACTGCGATCACGCTGGCGATCGTGGCCAGCCTGGAATCGCTGCTTAGCGTCAAGGCAGTCGACGAGCTCGACCCGCGCCGCCGCACCACCGACAAGAATTGGGAACTGATGGCGCAGGGCGGCGGCAATATCGTCTCCGGCCTGCTCGGCGGCCTGCCCGTCACCTCGGTGATCGTGCGCTCTTCGGCCAATGTCGATGCGGGCGCGGAGAGCAAGCTGTCGACCATGCTGCACGCCACCTGGCTGCTGCTGTCGGTTGCGCTGATCCCGGTCGTGCTGAACCAGATTCCGCTGGCCGCGCTGGCCGCCGTACTGATCGCTACCGGCTACAAGCTGTGCAAGCCCAAGCTGTTCACCGAACGCTACAAGCAGGGGTGGAGCCAGTTCATCCCCTTCATCGTCACCATCCTGGCGATCCTGCGCACCGACCTGCTGATCGGCATCCTGGTCGGGCTGGTCGTCGGCTTCGTCTTCGTCGTGGCGCGCAACTTCCGCCCGGCGCTAACCTTCGCGTCCGATGGCGAGGATTGCCTGATCCGGGCGCGGCGCAACCTGTACTTCATGCACAAATATGAGCTGCAGAAGTCGCTGGCCAAGGTGCCCGACGGCGCCAACCTGCTGATCGACCTGTCCTCGACCTCCTATGTCGATCTCGACAATGTCGACATCATCAACGCCTTCATCAAGGGCGCGGACTTCCGCGGCATCAGCGTGATCGTGCGCGGCGACATCGCCGAGCGGACCACGCCGCTCATCAATGCCCCATCGACGGGAGTTCGCTACGCATGAGGGAATATAAGCAGCTGCTGCTCGCCAATAAGGCCTGGGCGACCGAGCTCCTCGAGGAAAAGGCCGACTTCTTCCAGCGCCAGACGGCGGGGCAGAAGCCCGACTTCCTATGGATCGGCTGTTCCGACAGCCGGGTGACGCCCGAACAGATGACCATGACCCCGCCGGGCGGCATGTTCCTGCACCGGAACATCGCGAACCTGGTTCATGACGACGACCTGAACCTGTTGTCGGTCGTGCAATATGCGGTCGACGTGCTGAAGGTCCGCCATGTCATCCTGTGCGGCCATCATGGCTGTGGCGGTGTGCTGGCGACGATGGAGGGCGGCACGCAAGGACCGGTCGACCGGTGGCTGGCTAATGCCCGCGACGTGCTGCACCGTCACCAGGACGAGATCGACGCCCAGCCGGATCAGGCCGCCAAGGTCAACCGGCTGGTCGAGGTGAACGTCATGGAACAGTTGCGCCATCTCGCCCGGCTCGACACCATCCAGAAGGCCTTTGCCGAAAAGCGCGAGCTGTGGCTGCACGGCTGGGTCTATGACATTCGCGACGGGCATATCAAAACCCTGCTCGAGATCGATGCGGATACCGACCTCGACGGCATGGTCCGTCCCGACAAGGTCCTCGTCTGACGGCGGCCGCTTGATCGCGCCCCGGTGACCGCCTAGCCTCTTCCGATCCATGGGGGGAGGATGACATGCGGCACTGGGGTATGGCGGCGATGGTCGCGTTGTTGGCGACGAGCGGTGTTTCGGCGCGCGATCTGGAGGTTCCGGCGAACAAAGGCTGGATGCACGCCGAGACGAAGCTGATCGTCCGGTCGAGCGTCGCCGGGCTGAACCGTATTGCGATCACCGACGCGACGACCTCGGAACATGACATCGCCGTCAAGCTGGAGAGCCCCGACAAGGCGGTCTTCGCCACGCTGTTCCTGTTCCATCCGGCGGTGCCCAGCGTGCCGCTATGGTTCGACCGCTCGCGCACCGCGATCGAGGAGCGCAAGAACTTCGACAAGGGTGCGCCCGCCAGCGCCGACCCCATCGCCTTCTCCCCCTTGGGCACGGGCCCGGCGGTCGGCTTGCGCCAGAGCTGGTCGCTGCTGAGCAGCCCCTATCGCAGCACGTCCCTGGCGGTAATGCCGATGGGGGAGTGGTTGCTGGTCATACGCCTGACCGCCGAAAAGCTGACTGCTATGACGCTCGACGGCAAGATGGACGAGATCATCGCCGCGCTGAAGCCCGCCATCGCGACGACACCGGCCTATCCGGGCCCGGCAGTGCCGATCCAGCCCTGCGCCAGCCAGACCGACTTCGCGCATCTGCCCAAGGCCAAAGTGGAGAAGCCGGGTGGGGCCAATATGCTCGCCAATCTGTTGATGAGCGCCGCGATGGCCAGCGTCGTCGAGAAGAACAAGACAGACCCCCATGCCGAACCTGAAAAACCGGCCGCGCCCCTTTGCCGCGATGGCGAGGGCCATACGCCGTTTGGCGTCTATCGTTGGCAAGCAGCCGACAGCGAGGGCTATATGATCGCGCTGTACGATGCCGGACGAACGATCGATGTCTTCCCGGATCTGATCAGCCAGGCCAAAAACGACAAGGCAAAATCCTATGCCGTCCGATTGAACGACGTGGATAACAGCGCCAGCAGCTATCCATCGTTCAACAATCTGCCCCGCCCCGAACAGCTATGGGACCTGGTGAACAAGGGAGCGCCCACCGGCAAGTCACGGGGCGGCAACATTACGATCAATTCCGAGGCACTGGGCGGGTCCTGATCGGACCCTGCCTATGCGGGAAATTCAGCCAGAGGGCCTGTAAGCCGGGTTCTGTCCACCGGCCAAAGCCGGATGGGCGACCATTCTTCTAGGACGATGCTCGCACATCGCCTCAAGCAACCAACCCGGATAGCGGGCGGGAACGCGCCCCGACGCTTTCGCGCCATGCCATCCCTATTCGGTCTTGCTCCCGGTGGGGTTTGCCATGCCGTTTCCGTTGCCGGACCCGCGGTGCGCTTTTACCGCACCCTTTCACCCTGACCTGGCCGAAGCCGTGGCCGTCTGCTCTCTGTGGCACTGTCCCTGGGGTCACCCCCGCCGGGCGTTACCCGGCACCGTTATTCCGTGGAGCCCGGACTTTCCTCGCCCCCGGTTTCCCGAGGCCGCGGCCGCCCGGCCCTCTGACTGTGGGCGGATGTAGACGGATTGGGGATTAGGGCAAGGAGTTTGTGACGGAGCCGCCCTGCCCCCCTCAATCATCCCCCTGCGGACGGGGCAGCAACAGCGCCAGCAGGATCATCCGGCACTCGGCATCGATCTCCCCATCCACCAGCTCGGGACGGAAGCGCCGCTGGAACGCCATGATCGCCGCCATGCGATCAGTCACGTCATAGCCGAACCGCTCCAGCGCCAGGCAGAAGCCCGCCTCGGTCCACATCGGGTCCATCAGCTTCTTGGTCGGGCGCGGCAGCGCCAGACGCCGCCGGGCCAGCGTGCCCCAGGGAAACAGCTCGCCCGGGTCGCGCTTGCGCGCTGGCGCGATGTCCGAATGACCGACGATATTGCCGCGTGTGATGCCGTGGCGCTTCTGGATGTCCGCCATCAGCTCCATCAGCGCGGCGATCTGTTCGTCGGGAAACGGGCGATAGCCCCATTCATGGCCGGGATTGACGATCTCGATACCGATGCTGGCCGAATTGACATCCTCGATCGACCGCCAGTGCGAGCGGCCTGCATGCCAGGCGCGGTTCTCTTCATCGACCATGCGCAGGATCGTGCCGTCCTCGGCCACCAGATAGTGGCAGGACACCTTGGCGTCCGGGTCGCGCAGGCGGGCGATCGCCGATTCCGCGTCCTGCATCCCCGTATAGTGCAATACGATCATCGTGATGGGCAGACTACGCGCGTCGAAATTGGGCGACGGCGTTTCGACGATCGTCATGCAACCTCCTGAACGACCCCGGTTCATCGCCCCTGTTAGCGGCATCGGGCGTTCAAGGATATGGCTTCATGCCGTGCCCCGGTCAGGCGTAGCGAAATGGGCCATCGGTCGCGCATTTTTCATAAACGGCGCGTCCCGTCGCGACGAGCTGGAACAGGTCGGTCTGGCCGATCACCGTCTCGCCCGCTCCCAGGATCAACCCGCCCGAGGGGCGCAGCGCCTCTGCAATGGCATGGAACGCGCGCTTCTTGGGTTCGGGTGCCAGGTACAGCATCACGTTGCGGCACAGGACCAGGTCGAACAGGCCGCTTGGGGCCGGGTCGGCGATCAGGTTGAGCTGGCGATACTGGATATGGCGGATCAGTTCGGGCTTGGCGGTCCATTCGTCGCCCGACCGCCCCTCGAACCAGCGGACCAGCCGGCGAATAGGCATGCCGCGCTGAACCTCGAACTGGGTGTAACAACCAGTTCGGGCTCGGGCGATGGCGGTTTCGGAGACATCGGTCGCCACGATCTCGGGTATCGGAGTGCCGATCTGCTGTTGGCGCTCGGCAAAGACGATCGCCAGCGACAAGGGCTCCTGCCCGGTCGAGCAGCCGGCGCTCCAGATACGCGCCCGGCGGCCGCTGCGCTCCACCTCGGCGACGCGCTCGACAATATGATCGAAGACGTGCGGATCGCGGAAGAAGGAAGACTCGCCGTTGACCAGCGCATCGATCACCCGGCTCGCCAAATGGGGGTCGCGCCCGTCCAGCACCGCGTTGACTAGCTGGTCAAGCGTGTCGAACCGCCGCTCGCGCATTAACGGGAGCAGGACGGTATCGACGCGGGTCGAACGATGGCTGGCGATCTGCTGCCCGGTCCTGGCTTCGAGCAGCGCGGCGAGGACGGTCAACGCCTGAGCCGTCACTACCCCGCCCGGCCTCGCGGCCATGGGCGTGCCTCGTGGACTGCCGGGGGCGGGCCATGGAATTGACGCCCCCATCATGCCATACGTCCCGTGGCGATCATGGCTCCGATCTCCTCCGGCGACAGGATGGTATCGGCCAGTTGGTGCGATACGACCGCGCCCGGCATGCCCCAGACCACCGAGCTTTCCCGGCTCTGCGCGACGATGCGGCCGCCTGAGGCTTTCAGCGCCCGCGCGCCGTCCAGCCCGTCGCGGCCCATGCCGGTCAGCACGATACCCCAGGCGCGGTCGCCCCAAAGCTCGGCCAGCGAGGCGAACATCGGATCGACCGAGGGCAGGCAGCCGCTGCGTGCGCGTTCATGCTTCAAGCGGATCGCGGCCCCGCCATCGGTCAGGCGGACAAAGGTCATATGCGCATCGCCCGGTGCGATGATGATCCGGCCGGGCCGCACGCGCATCCGGTCCTGCGCGACCTCGCACGGGCGGCGGGCGACGGTGGCGAGTTGCGCCGCGAAAAAGGGCACGAAGTCGACCGGCAGATGCTGCGTGACGACGACCGGCACCGCAACGCTCCCCGGAATACGGCCGAGCAGCTTGGCGAGCGCATGGATGCCGCCGGTCGAGGCACCGATCCCGATGATGTCGGGCAGGACGATACCGACCGGCTGGCGGACAGAGTTGGGAACGGGAGCGGGCACCGGCGCCGGACGGTCGTCGCGCGGGGCCAGCGCGTCCAGTTTCTGAATGAGGGATTCGCCGAATTCCGCCAGTCCTTGCGGTCGCGGCTTGACCAGCGTGTCGGCCGCCCCTTGCGCCATCGCCTGCACCGCCGCGGCACCGCCGGTCGGGGTCGAGCTGGACACGATGACGATCCGCGCGCCCTGCCCCACCACCTGGATACGGGGCAGCGCGGTGATGCCGTCCATGCCCGGCATCGCGACGTCGAGCAGGATGATGTCGACCGCCTGGCGGCTCAGGAACTCCAGTGCGGCATCGACATGGGCGACGGCACCCGCGATCGCGAACCGCTCATGCGGTTCGATCTGTCGGGCGATCAGCGCCCGCGCGACCGCCGAATCGTCGACGATCAGAATGCGCGTCGACGCAAAGGCCCGTGAGGGCTGCACCGTCGAGACGCGATCGGAGTGGGTGAGCGATGCCATGTCGACGGAGCGTCGGGGACGCACCAGACCCGAGTGGTTCAGATCATGCCGACGAGCTGGAGCTTGCTTTCCAGCGTATCGCGATCGAACGGCTTCATGATATATTCGTCGGCACCGGCATCGATCGCGGCGCGGATATGCGCCATGCCGTTCTCGGTGGTGCAAAAGACGATGCGCGGACGCGGCGCGATATCGGCCTCGCGCAACGCGCGCAGGAAATCCATGCCGCTCATGACCGGCATATTCCAATCGAGCAGGATCACATCGGGCACCGATTCGAGGCATGCTTCCAATGCCTCGCGGCCGTCCCCCGCCTCGCGCACCTGAAGGTCCAGCGTTTCGAGGATGTGGCGAGCGACCTTGCGGATCACCTTGGAGTCATCGACGACGAGACAGGTTTTCATGCGGTACGCCCTATTCTACCGTGGCCCCGTGGGGGCCCGTCCTGCACGATAAGGCGGGAAAGTAACGGCCCGGTTAATCGGTCAGGCCGCCAGCGACGCGGCCTGCGGCACCAGCCGCTTCAGGTCGAGGACCAGCAGCGGCTCGCCGTCGCGCACCACCATGCCGTCGGCGGCACGCGACCAGCGCCCCTCGGCCGGGGGAACATGCGGCATCGGGCTGGTCTCGAACATCTCGATATCGTCGAGCGCGTCGACCAGCATCGCGTAATAATGCCCGTCCTGCTGGGTGATGACCGCCCGGCGGACATGCGGCGGCATCGGCTCCAGCCCCAGGGCAAGCCGGGTGTCGACCACGGTGATGACCCGGCTGCGCAAGGCGGTCAGCCCCCGGACCGATGCTTCGGCGCGGGGCACGGCCACCACCTCGCCGATATCCACCACCGAATCGACCTGATCGGCGTCGAAGACCACACCCTGCCCGGCGATGCTGGCGATCAGGAACAAGGGCATCAGCGACCTCCCCGACGCGCATGGCCCGCCAGCGCGGCGATCAGCGCGGAACGGTCGTAACGATAGATGCTGTCGGAGCCCGTGGGCCCCTCCCGATCGCGGCGCAGGCGCACGACCGGCGTGTCGGATGGGTCGCAGGCCCCCGCCTCACCCTCCATGACCAGGCGAACGGCCGGGGCCTGGTCGGCGCTCGAGCGTGTGGCACAACGATAACCATGCGCTTCCAGAACGGGCCGCAGGAACCGGTCCATCCAGGCCGCCCCCGCCCCGTCGAGCAGGCAGAGCGGCGCACCGGCCCCACCCTCGCTGCTGCCCTCCATGTCGAGGAACAGCGTCAGCGGATCGAGGATTTCGATCGCCTGGCCGTCCCACACCGTGACGCCCAGCACGATGCCCCCGGAGGACGCGGCGATCTCAGCGGGCAGCTGGATGATCTCCAGCGCGGTCGTCATCGCATAGGCGCATTCCGCCTCGCCATCGGTCAGGCGGATCACCTCGATCTCGCGGCCGGTCAGCGCGTCTTCGAGCGCGACCGGATCGACATGGTGGAGCGGAACGGTCGTATCGCCGATGATCAGCCGGACGCGGCCGCCCGAGCGATGCACGGCCGAGGTGGCGACCTTTTCCACCCGGTCGATCGCGGCCAGCGGCATGGTCCGGCGCACCCCGTCCAGATCCTCGAACAGCAGGGCGGGATGGGTCGCCTCCTCCGCCTCTTCCTCGGTCGCGGCGATCACGTCACGCTGGAAGCGCAGGCCCGCTGCCGTCGCCAGACCCGCCCCATCGAGAAGGAGCATGGGCAGGCCGCTGTCGGGCAGGGTCTGTCCGGCATAGAGCCCCGTCGCCATGACGGCGGGTGCGGCGGGCTTGACCACCACTTCCTCGGTGTCGAGCACATCGTCGACGCCCAGCGCATAATCACCGTCGCGGGTCGAGACGATGACCAGATTGGCGGGATCGCCCTCCCCTATCCCCAGAAACGGCGAGAGCGGCAGCATGGGCAGGCGGCGTCCGCGCACCGTGGCGATGCGGATGTCGCCGACCGGATCGATGCGCGCCTGTTCACCGCGAACCTTCACGATCTCCTCGATCGCCTGGCGGGCGATGGCGAAACGCTGTGCGCCGACGGCAATGACGATGGTCGACATGATCGACAGGGTCAGCGGGACATGGATGGCGATGGTCAGCCCCTTGCCGGGCCGGTTGTCGAGCGCAACGCGGCCGCCGACATGCTCGATATTGGCGCGGACCACATCCATGCCGACGCCGCGTCCCGACATGGTCGACACGGTATCGCGGCTCGACAGGCCGGGCTCGAACACCAGCTTCAGCTTGTCCGCCGGGGTCATCACCGCGACTTCGGCCGCGGAGCGCAGGTCGGTCGCGATCGCCTTGGCCGCAACCCTTGCGACGTCGATCCCGGCACCGTCATCCGTGACCTCGATCAGGATCTGGTTGCCCGACTGGCGCGCGGTAACCTGGATATGGCCGGTCGGCGACTTGCCCGCGCGGCGACGCTCGGCGGGGCTTTCCAGACCATGGTCGATGGCGTTGCGGATGATGTGGACCAACGGATCGCGCATCATCTCGATCATCTCGCGGTCGAGTTCGACGTCCGACCCTTCGATCTTCAGCGACACCGCCTTGCCCAGCTCGGCGGCGGTGTCGCGCACCATGCGGGGCAGCGCGGAGAACAGCCCGTCCACCTTCTGCATCCGGGCGCGGGTCACCGTGTCGCGCATGTCCGCCACGGTCAGCGACAGCCGGTCGAGCGCCGCCTCGACACGCGGGTCGAGCCCCTCGTCGCGCAGCCGCCGGGCCAGTTCGTTGCGGGCGAGCACCATGTCCGACATGCCGCTCATCATCCGATCGAGCAGATCGACGTTCAGGCGGATGCTGCGCGGCGCGACGCGCGGAGCCGGAGCCGCGCGGGGCGCGGCGGCGACGGCTTTTTCCTCGATATGTGCAACGGCGGCGATCAGAAGGTCGTCGCCGGAATCATCCTCCGGCGTGCCAGCGGCGATCGCCTCGACGATGGCGCCGATCCGGTCGACGATCGCGAGCACGGCATCGACCAGCCCGGTATCGGGCGCGCGATGCCCGTCGCGCACGGCGGCCAGCGCATCCTCGGCGGCATGGCTGAGGCGGGCGAGGCGCGGCAGGTCCAGAAAGCCGCAGCTGCCCTTCACCGTATGGACGAAGCGGAAGATCGCATCCAGGCGCGCACGGTCGGCCGGGTCCGATTCCCATGCGACGATCTCGCCGGACAGCGCGTCCAGCGTTTCGCGGGTCTCGGCAATGAATTCCTGCAGCAGGTCGTCCATAAGTCCCCGAGGGCGCGCTCCCTTCGCGCACCCTCTTGCCGCCACAAGATTAAAAGGGTGTTTACCCCGCGCGGATCGCCGCACCCAGGATCATGGTATTGGGCGCGGGTTCGGTAACCAGGGTCATGCCGCCATGTTCGGTGGTCAGCGTATGGACCAGGAAGGCGGGCGCGGTACGCGACGCCAGCGGTTCGATCCCCTGCCCCTCCATCAGCGTCCGCCGAATTTCGGGGTCGAGCAGGATGCGTGGCCCCTCGATACGGATCGCGATCTCGATCGCCTCGCGCCCGGCCTCTGCGCCAATGTCGATGGTGCCGCCGCGCGCCAGCGCCTCGGTCGCGATCAGTGCCAGGTTCATCAGGATGCGGACCGCAGGCTTGGGCAGGCTGGGCTGGTCGACCAGCCAGCCCAGCGTCGTGCGGCGATTGTCGATCAGCAGCCCCTCGATGGCGGCCTTCGCCTCGCCCATATCGACCCGATCGGAAAAACCACCGCCCGCACCGAAGGCCAGGCGAAAGAATTTCAGCTTGTTGGCCGAGGCGCGCGCGCTGTCCGCCAGCAACTCCATGCAGCGTTCGCGCATCGCCGGATCGGTCTCGTCGGCCAGCAACTCCAGCCCGTTGTTGAGCGCCCCCACCGGCGACAAAAGATCGTGGCACAGTCGCGAACACAACAGGCTCGCGAAATCCACCGGGCTGACGGTCATGAAAAATCCCTCGACAAACTGGCCCTTTGTGACGTGGGCCTTCATCATGCGCAAGCAAGTGTAAGCGGATCGAAGCGGCCATGTCGCCGACCCGCCGCCACCGCGCGCCAGGCGGTGACCTGTCCACCGCCCGCGATCAGCCAGATGCTGCCGTCGGGCGCGGCATCCGCCGCATCGCGGAGTGAGGGCTCGGCCAAGCCGGTCGGGTGGGAATGATAATGGCCGATCACGCCCGCCCCCCCGGTCCGCGCCGCCCGGTGCGCGGCGATCAGCGCGACCGGATCTATCTCGAACCGGTGCCAGGGCTCGGCCGCGACATTGGCGCAAGCCTGCGCGCCGTCGATGCGATCCCCCTCGCCCAGCAGCAGCCCGCACACCTCGCGATCTGGCGACGCGGCGGCGGCGGTGCGAATGAAGTCCAGCGTATCGCTTGAAATCGTTACGGTCATGCCCAAATGGGGTAACCTATGGACCGGGGGGTTTCCATCATCGATGCGCGGATCGCGCCCACAGCGGACGGCTGGCGGTTGGACCGCGCGCTGGCCGATGCGGTGCCTACCCTGTCGCGCGAACGGCTGAAGGTCCTCATCAACAGCGGCGCGGTGACCCGCGACGGCGTGATGGCCCGCGACCCCGCCAAGCGCGCGACGGGCGGCGACCTGTTCCAGGTTGCCGTGCCCGCCCCCCTGCCTGCGCATAACGAGGCGCAGGATATTCCGCTCGTCATCGCGTATGAGGACGAACATCTGATCGTGCTCGACAAGCCCGCCGGATTGGTCGTGCATCCGGCGGCAGGAAATTTCGACGGCACGCTGGTCAATGCTTTGCTCCATCACTGCGGCGGATCGCTGTCGGGCATCGGCGGCGTCGCACGGCCCGGCATCGTCCACCGCATCGACAAGGACACGTCGGGCCTGATGGTCGCGGCCAAGACCGATCGCACGCATGAGGGGCTGGCCAAGCAGTTCGCCGCGCACTCGATCGACCGCCGTTACCGCGCGATCACGGGCGGCATTCCCCGCCCCGCCGACGGTACGGTCGACGCGCCGCTGGCACGCAGTCCGCAGAACCGCAAGAAGGTGGCGATCGTGCAGGGCGGCAAGCGCGCCGTGACGCATTACCGTACCATCGAGAAGCTGAACAATGCCGCGCTGGTCGAATGCCGACTGGAGACAGGACGCACGCACCAGGTGCGCGTGCACATGCAATCGCTCGGCCATGCCTTGCTGGGCGACCCGGTTTATGGTAGAACAAAGGGTGCTCAAAAAGCCCTGCTCGACGAACTCGATTTCCGGCGCCAAGCCCTGCACGCGGCGCATCTGGGCTTTATTCATCCCATAAGCGGCAACGCTTTGGCGTTTGAGAGCCCGATGCCCGCCGATATGCAGGAACTGTTCAGTCGGCTTCACGTATAGCAGAAGACCGCCTCGCGCCCGACGACGGGGCGAAACGGATTGACGCTCCAGAAAGGGAGATAAGGATCATGGCAAAAGGCAGCAACGTCCCGGCGACGATTCCTGCACTGGGCGGGGAGCAGTCGCTCAACCGCTATCTGGCCGAGATCAAGAAATTCCCGATCCTTGCCCCGGAGCAGGAATATATGCTCGCCAAGCGCTTCCAAGAGCATGGCGATCCCGAGGCCGCGGCGCAGCTCGTCACCTCGCACCTGCGTCTCGTGGCGAAGATCGCGATGGGTTATCGCGGCTATGGCCTGCCCACCTCCGAACTGATCTCGGAGGGCAATATCGGCCTGATGCAGGGCGTGAAGAAGTTCGAGCCCGATCGCGGCTTCCGCCTGGCGACCTATGCGATGTGGTGGATCAGGGCCTCGATCCAGGAATATATCCTGCGCTCGTGGAGCCTGGTGAAGATGGGCACCACGGCGGCCCAGAAGAAGCTATTCTTCAACCTGCGCCGGATGAAGTCGAAGCTCGACGCGTTCGAGGACGGCGACCTGCGCCCCGAAGACGTGACCAAGATCGCCACCGATCTGGGCGTCAACGAGGACGAGGTTATCAGCATGAACCGCCGCATGGCGATGGGGGGCGATACCTCGCTCAACGTCTCGATGCGCGAGGATGGCGAAGGCCAGTGGCAGGACTGGCTGGCCGATGACGCGCCCTTGCAGGACTCGGTCGTCGCCGAGCAGCAGGAGGCGGATGTCCGCCACGACATGCTGGTCAGCGCGATGGACGATTTGAACGATCGCGAGAAGCACATCCTGACCGAGCGTCGCCTGACCGACGATCCCAAGACGCTTGAGGAACTGAGCCAGGTTTACGGCGTCAGCCGCGAGCGCGTCCGCCAGATCGAGGTGCGTGCGTTCGAGAAGCTGCAAAAGGCGATGATGCGCATCGCCGGTGAAAAGCGGCTGCTGGCGGCGGCCTGAGGATGACCGGCCGCACCGTCGTCATCGGCGGCGGCGCGGCCGGGATCGCGGCGGCGCGCACGCTGTACGATGCAGGATGCGAGGTCCTGCTGATCGAGGCGGCGGATCGGCTGGGCGGACGGGCCCGGAGTGTTCGCCTACCGACCGGGCATGTGGTCGATCATGGCTGCGGCTGGCTCCATTCCGCCAAGCGCAACCCCTGGACCCGCATTGCCCAGCAAGCGGGCTTCACCATCGATCGCCGCCGGCCCAATTGGGACGGCCAATGGCGCGATCTCGGCTTTCCACCGGAAGATCAAGAAGCCGCCGATGCCGCCTTCGCCGGGTTCGAGACGGCGGCACTGGCTGCGGTTGACGGCCCCGACCGGCCGCTCTCCGATTTCGTGGAGGCGGATAATCACTGGCGACCGATGATCGAGGCGGTTTCCGGCTATGTAAACGGGGCAGCGCTCGACCAAGTGTCGCTGCATGACTGGGCCGCTTACGAACAGACCGCGACCGACGACAATTGGGCCGTGGTCGAGGGTTATGGCACGGTCATCGTGAACCATGCCGCCGGACTGGTCGTGCGCACCGGCATAACGGCGAACCGGATCGATCATCGCGGGGGCGTCCTTCGCATCGACACCTCGGATGGCACGATCGAGTGCGACCATGTCGTCATCGCCGTACCTACGAGTGTGTTGGCGGCGGGCAAGCTGATCTTCGATCCCCCGCTCCCCGCCAAAACGGATGCCGCCGCCGCACTACCGCTTGGTATCGCCGACAAGGTCTTCCTATTGGTCGAGGGACCGGTGCCCTGGCCCGCCCATCAGCATATGACCGGCAACCCGCACGACAGCTGCACTGCCAGCCACCGCCTCTCCCCCTTTGGCTGGCCAATCGTCGAGAGCTTCTTCGGCGGCCCCTGCGCCGAGGCGCTGGAGGAAGACGGCGCGGCGGCGGCCTTCGCCATCGACGAACTGGTGGCACTGTTGGGGAGCGACTGGCGGCGACGCTTCACGCCGCTGGACGCGACGCGCTGGGGACACGTTCCGCTGATCGGGGGCAGCTACAGTCACGCGAGGGTCGGCCATGCCGAGGCGCGCCGGACACTCGCCGAACCCGTCGAGAATCGTATCCTCTTCGCAGGCGAGGCATGCTCGCGCGAAGATTTCTCAACTGCACATGGGGCTTATACGACGGGCGTGACGGCGGCAAACCAGATCGTCCGCTCCGCCTTGTGAGTTCGGTCCATCCCTCTATCCTGCCCATGACAGCCAAGGGGGTGAGCGGATGCGGACGATAGGATTGATTGGCGGGATGAGCTGGGAAAGCTCAGCTGAATATTATCGCCTCATCAATCAGGGGGTCCGCGAACGGCTGGGTCCGACCGCATCGGCCTCGTGCCTGCTCTGGTCCTTCAACTTCGCGGACATCGAAGCGCTTCAGCACAAGGGCGACTGGGCCAGCCTGACCGCTCGCATGACCGACGCCGCGCAAAGACTGGAGGCCGCAGGCGCGGATTTCTTGGTGATCTGCACCAATACCATGCACCGAACCACCCCCGCCGTGGAGGCGGCGACGGGCATCCCATTGCTGCACATCGCCGATCCGACAGCGGAACGGATCAAGGCGGCGGGCCTGCGCACGGTGGGGCTGCTGGGCACGGCCTTCACGATGGAACAGGATTTCTACAAGGGGCGACTGGCGGATCACCATGGGCTGAACGTCGTAATTCCCGATGCCGTCGATCGTGCGACGGTGCATCAGGTGATCTATGACGAGTTGGTCGCGGGCCAAGTGCTGGCGGCGTCCCGCGACGCCTATCGCGCTATCATCCGGCGCTTGGTCGACCAGGGTGCCGAAGCAATCATCCTGGGATGCACCGAGATCATGCTGCTGGTCGGTCCCAACGACAGCCCGGTGCCGATTTTCGATACGACCGCGCTACATGCCCAGGCGGCCATCGATATGTCACTGGCCGACTGAACGCCCCCATACACGAGAAAGGCCCCGGCTTTCGCCGAGGCCCTTTTGCATTCCACGACCGGGCCAAATCACCGGATTGGCGAGTTCGGGTCCAGCCGCATGTCCAGATAGCGGTCCACCGACCCCATCAACTCGGGCATTTCGTGCTCGAAGAAGTGGTTGGCCTTGGGAATGGTGTCGTGATGGATGGTGATGTGCTTCTGGGTGCGCAGCTTGTCGACCAGCTTCTGGGTCGCCGCCGGGGTGGCGACCTCGTCGGCCTCGCCCTGGATGATGATGCCCGAGGAGGGGCACGGCGCCAGGAAGGTGAAGTCGTACATGTTGGCGGGCGGCGCGACCGAGATGAAGCCGCGGATTTCCGGGCGACGCATCAGCAGCTGCATCCCGATCCACGCGCCGAAGCTGACGCCCGCGATCCAAGTGGTGGAGGCCTCCGGGTGGAAGCTCTGCACCCAGTCGAGCGCCGAGGCGGCGTCGGACAGCTCGCCGATGCCGTTGTCGAACACGCCCTGGCTCTTGCCCACGCCGCGGAAGTTGAAGCGCAGCGTGGCGAAGCCGCGCCGCTGGAAGGTCTTGTAGAGTTCCTGCACGATCCGGTTGTTCATCGTGCCGCCCGCATTGGGATGCGGGTGCAGGATCATGGCGACGGGCGCGCGCGGCCGCGGAGCGGGAGCGAAACGGCCTTCGAGGCGGCCTTCGGGGCCAGGAAAAATGACTTCAGGCATCAAAACTCGCCGATCTGGATCGCGCTGGTGGAGCGCCGGGAACCTTGCGCTATATAGGCGGCAAGCCCCTTTTCGCAATTGTTCGATCATTCCAGCGAGGGAACGAACCCTGTCCCGTCTTTACCTCGATCATGCCGCCACGACTCCGATGGCCGAGGCGGCGCGCGCCGCGCTGGCGGATGGCTGTGCCATCTGGGCCAATCCCTCCTCCCCCCATGCCGAGGGGCGGGCCGCCAAGCGTGCGCTGGAGGAGGCCCGCGCCAGCATCGCCCGGTCGCTGGGCTGGACGCATGACGTCCTGTTCACCAGCGGGGCGAGCGAGTCGCTGGCCATCGCGCTCACCCGATCGATGGCGGAGCGCCGCTTCGTCGGGGCAATCGACCATGACGCGGTATTGCGCGCCGCTCCCGATGCCATCGTCATGCCCGTCGGCCCGGACGGGGTGCTGCAACTGCCTGACCTGAGCGGCCCGCGTGCCGTGGTGACGGTGCAGTGGGCGAACAGCGAAACCGGGGTGCGACAGCCCATCGCCGAACTGGCCGAGGCGATCCATGCCGCCGGACATATATTGCTGGTCGACGCGGCGCAGATGCCCGCCGGGGCCGACACGGAGGTGATCGCCCATGCCGACCTCGTCGCACTGTCGGCGCACAAGCGTGGCGGGCCACCGGGGATCGGCGCATTGCTGGTCCGCGACCTCGCCTTGCTCGCCCCGACCGGCGGACAGGAGCGCGGCTACCGCCCCGGCACCGAGAATATGCCGGGCGTGCTGGGCTATGCCGCTGCGCTCGCGGAAGCAGAGCCCGATCATGCCGAGCTGCGCGCCCACTTGGATGACGCCATCCGCCGTTCGGGCGGGATCGTGGTCGCCGATGCCAGCCGCCGCCATCCCGCTATCGCCAGCTATCACATGCCCGGCAAACCCTCGGCCGCGCAGCTGATCCAATTCGACCTCGCCCAAATCTCGGTCTCGGCGGGCAGCGCCTGCGCCAGCGGCAGCCTGAAGCCCAGCCATGTGCTGGCCGCGCTCGGCTGGAGCGTCGAGGCGGGACGCGAGGTGGTGCGGGTCAGCTTCGGCCGGAGGACGACACGCGAGGATGTCGACCGCTTCGTCACCGCCTGGCGCGCGATCGCGCGCGGCAAGCGGGTGGAGGCGGCGTGATCTATCTCGACTATCAGGCGACGACGCCACTCGCCCCCGAGGCGCTGAAGGCGATGCTTCCCTGGTTGGAACAAAGCCATGCCAACCCCCACTCCCCGCACCGCGCCGGACGGCAGGCGCGCGCCGCCGTCGAGGTGGCGCGCGATCAGGTGGCGGCGCTGCTCCCGGCGGGCGGCCGGGTGGTCTTCACCAGCGGCGCGACCGAGGCGCTGAACTGGGCGATCAAGGGCACCAGTGGCGGCATCGTCACCACCGCCATCGAACATGCCGCCATACTCGACACCGCACAGGCGACGGGGCGGCCACTGACGGTCCTGCCGGTCGATGGCGAGGGACTGGTCACGCCGCAGCCGGTGGCGGACGGCACCGGGCTGGTCGCGGCGATGCTGGTCAATAACGAGGTCGGCACGATCCAGCCGGTCGCGGCGCTGGCCGACGCAGCCCATCGCGCCGGGGCCTGGATGCTGTGCGACGCCGTGCAGGGCTATGGCCGGATCGCCATCCCCGAAACGGTCAACCTGATCGCCCTCTCGGCGCACAAGATCTACGGTCCCAAGGGCATCGGGGCACTGTGGATACGCGACGGCATCACCCTGCCCCCGCTGCTGCATGGCGGGGACCAGGAGGGCGGCCGATCAGGCACGCTCAGCCCCGCGCTCTGTGCCGGGTTCGGCGCGGCGGCGAAGCTGATGGCCACGCAGGCCGAGCGAGATGCCGATCATGTCGAGCGGCTCTGGTCGCTGGCGGTCGAGCGGCTCGGCGCGGGCTGGACGATCAACGGATCGACCGAGCGTCGCTATCGCGGCAACCTGAATGTGCGTCGCGACGGGCTGGACGTCGCGCGACTCATGTCCGACTGCCGCGACATCGCCTTCTCGGCCGGGAGCGCCTGCGCCAGCGGATCGGGACGGCCCAGCCATGTGCTGACCGCGCTGGGCCTGACAGAGCGGGAGGCGAAATCCTCGATCCGGCTGGGGTTTGGGCGCTACACCAGCGAGGCCGAGCTGACCGACGCGATCGATCGGATCAACACCGCCGCAAGGGCACAGGGACGATGATCGCGCTGACCTTTCTCACCCCCGATGGCACGACGGTCGCCACCGAGGCGATTCCCGGCGAAACACTGCTCCGTGCCGGACAGCGGGCGGGGCAACCGCTGGAGGGCACCTGTGGCGGGCAGATGGCCTGTGCGACCTGTCACGTCCTGATCGACCCGGCCTTTCTCGACCGCCTGCCCGCGCCAAGCGCGGAGGAAGAGGACATGCTGGACCTGGTGCCCGACGCCACCCGGTCCAGCCGCCTCGCCTGCCAGATCGCATTGACCCCGGCGCTCGACGGGCTGATCGCCCGGCTTCCATGAACCTTTGATAACAAAGGAGTTCAGGGATCGATCATCGGCGATTCGCCATTCTTCTCCCATGCTCGCCGAAGGGCGGGATTACCGGGAGTAAAGCGTATGAAACTTCTTGCTGTCATCGGCGCCGGTCTGATCGCCGCGTCGGGTATCGCCGCCGCCACCCCTGCCGCCGCCGCGCCGCATGGTCCGCATGACCGCTGGGGTCCGGGACCTGGCCGTGGTCCAGGCTGGGATCGGGGTCCGGGTTGGGATCGCGGGCCGGGCTGGAATCGTGGTCCGCGCTGGGATCGCGGCCCCCGCTATGGCTATGGCCGTCCGCGCGTGACCTGCCGCTGGGTTCGCACCTGGGATGGGCCGCAGCGCCAGTGTTTCAACGTCTATCGTTGATACGATCGTTCGTCGCGGGACGGGGTCGGTGGGATAAGGACTTGATCCCCCGGCCCCGCTTCGCCATATGCGCGATCGGGAGTCGGGCGGACGTAGTCGTCGCCAACCCGGTCAGGTCCTGACGGAAGCAGCCGTAACGATTTCGCTGCGGGTCGTTCCGGCTCCCACCCTCCGCACATTTTTAATGGCATAAGCGCCTTTGTTCCGGCCCACCCCGGCGAGGGGGCACGTATCGCCTCACGATTATACCTGACGGCGCGCGCCCGAGCCCCTATGTTGGCTGGCGATGCTTTCCAACACCCCGACCATCCAGACCCGTCATGGCTGATTCGTTCGACCTGGGCGAACCGCCCCAGCCTGTGCAGACGCCGGCCAAGGCCGAGGCGTATCGCGTCCTTGCGCGCAAATACCGGCCGCAGACCTTCGACGCCCTGATCGGGCAGGACGCGATGGTCCAGACGCTGGGCAACGCGATCAAGCGCGACCGCTTGGCCCATGCGTTCCTGATGACCGGCGTGCGCGGGGTCGGCAAGACCTCGACCGCGCGGCTGATTGCCAAGGCGCTGAACTGTATCGGTCCGGATGGGAACGGTGGCCCGACCATCTCCCCCTGCGGCGTCTGCGAGCCTTGCCGCGCCATCGCCGAAGGCCGCCATATCGACGTGATCGAGATGGACGCCGCCAGCCATACCGGCGTCGACGACGTGCGCGAGATCATCGAGGCGTCACGCTATGCCGCCGTCTCGGCGCGCTTCAAAATCTACATCGTCGACGAAGTGCACATGCTCTCCAAGAACGCCTTCAACGCACTGTTGAAGACGCTGGAGGAGCCGCCCGCGCATGTGAAGTTCCTGTTCGCCACCACGGAAGTGAGCAAGGTCCCGATCACCGTCCTGTCGCGCTGCCAGCGTTTCGACCTGCGGCGAATCACGGCGGACAAGCTGGCCGCCCATTTTGCCGACATCTGCGTCAAGGAAGGCGTCACCGCCGAGGATGAGGCGCTGATGCTGGTCGCCCGCGCGGCGGAGGGATCGGCGCGCGACGGCCTGTCCATCCTGGACCAGGCAATCGCCCATGCCGATCTGGAAGGCAGCGGCGTCACGGCGGCGGCGGTGCGCGAGATGCTGGGCCTGTCCGATCGCGGGGCGGTGCGCGACCTGCTGGGCCTGATCCTGAACGGCGACGGCGCAGGGGCACTGGCCTCGCTGCGGCGTCAATATGATTATGGCGTCGATCCGCAATCGGTGCTGCGCTCGCTGCTGGAGACGGTGCACGGTATCACCCTGACCAAGGTCGGCACCCCGCCCGACGCGGCCCAGCCGCTGGAGGAGCGCGCCGCGCGCGAGGAATGGGCAGGCGCGCTCAGCTTCCCGGCGCTGCATCGGTTGTGGCAGCTGTTCCTGAAGGGCCATGACGAAGTGGCCCGCGCCGCCCTGCCCATCGAGGCGGCGGAAATGGCGCTGCTGCGCGCGATCCACGCCTCGACGCTGCCCGATCCGGGCGAACTAGCGCGTCAGCTTCGCGACGGCGGCGCGGCCACCCCCAGCGCGCCGCAAATCCCGCAAGGCGCCCCCCCTGCCCCCGCGCCCGTCGCCATCGCCGCCCCGGCCGAACCAGAGCCGCCCAAGCTGCCCGACAGCTTCGTCGCGATGATCGATCGGCTGGATGACATGGGCCAGCTGGCCTTGGCCGCGCGGTTGCGTCACGGCGCGCGCCTCGTGCGGTATAGCCCGCCGGAGGTCGTTTTCAGTGGATCGCGACCCATCGCCACCGATACGCTGAGCGAATTGGTAGCGGCGCTGAAGACCGCCACCGGGCAAGTCTGGCGCATCACGCTGGAGGATGTGCCCGGAGAGCCGACCCTGCACGAACAGCAGGTGGCCGCCGAGGAAGCGATCAAGACCGCCGCGTGGGAGTCGGACATGGTCCGCGCCGCCCGCGAGGCTTTCCCCGAGGCCGAATTGATGGAATGGCCCGGCAAACGCAGTGTGAACGGAGCATGATGTGAAAAATCTCGACGAAATCCTGGCGATGGCCCAGAACGTCCAGAACGAACTGGAAAAGGCGCAGGCCAATCTCGACAATATCGAGGTCGAAGGCGTCTCGGGCGGCGGTCTGGTCAAGGTGAAGGCTTCGGCCAAGGGCCGTATCATCGGCATCACCATCGACGACTCGCTGATGCAGCCGTCCGAAAAGGGCATGCTGGAGGACCTGCTGGCCGCCGCGATCAACGACGCCCGGACCAAGGCGGACGCAGCGTCGGGCAGCGAAATGTCGAAGATGACCAGCGGCCTGCCGCTGCCGCCGGGCTTCAAGCTGCCATTCTGATTTCGGGAACGGAATATCCGGCCATGGCGTTGCCCCCTCCATCAACAGAGGAGGGAATGTCATGGCCGATGAACGCGTTACCGAAACCTATGGCACGCAACAGCCGCATACGACTGTGATCGAGCGCCGCAGCGGCGGCGGCGGGATGGCGATCGCCATTGTCCTGCTGATCGCGGTGCTGGTCGGCGGCTTTTACTTGTTCAGCCGTGGCGGCGCGGAGAACCGGCGTGACGCGGCGGTGACATCGGCGGCCAAGAGCGTCGGCGATACTGCCAAAAAGGCCGGTGACGCGATTTCCGGTGACGCGAAGTAAGTTTGGTTAAACAGGGCTTCGTGGCTTGCGGCGAAGCCCTCCCCCATCCCCTCCCGCCCGCGGGAGGGGCATGCTCGGGGCAAGCGCGCGGTCTCAAGCACTACAGCGTCATTTTCGTACTCCCCTCCCCCAGGCGGGAGGGGTTGGGGGAGGGAAAGGTGTCTCACCGAGACCCAAACCCTACCGAGTACAGGCGTCGAGCCCCTGCCGCCGCACCACACCCACATACCGCGCAATCACATTGCCATGCTTGCGCACGAAGCCTGTCGGTGCCACCGCTGCGCGCTTTTTGGGCAAAGGCAGCACCGCCGCGATCCGCGCCGCTTCGGTCGGCGTCAGATGCGACGCATCATGCCCGAAATAGCGCATCGCCCCGGCATTGGCGCCATAGGTCCCGATGCCCGTCTCGGCGAGGTTGAGATAGACCTCCATGATCCGGCGCTTGCCCCACAGGGTTTCAATCAGGAAGGTGAACCACGCCTCGAAGCCCTTGCGGATATAGCCGCCGCCCTGGAACAGGAACGCATTCTTCGCCGTCTGCTGGCTGATGGTCGAGCCGCCACGAATCCGGCCGCCCTTGGCATTGCGATAGGCGGCGCTGGCCATCGCCTTGAAGTCGAAGCCATGATGCGAACAGAAACGCGCATCCTCACCCGCAATGGCCGCGCGGGCCATGTTCGGGTCCATCTCTGACAAGGGCATCCAGTCCTTGGTCACGCCATGCCCGCCGATCACGTCGCCGAGCATGGTGAAGGTGATGGGTGGCGGCACGAAGCGATAGATGCCGACCCAAACGACACTGACGATCACAAAGGCGAGCACGGCCTTCAGGGCCCAGCGAGCGATGCGGAACATGGGCGGGCTTTAGCGAGGTTTGTTGGGCAGGTCACTCGGATTGCCGTCTGCCCATGGCCGTGCCTTGGCAAAGGGCAAAGTCAGTGTCGACAAGCCTTGCGGCAGCAACCGGCTGAGCCTGGCGGGCTAGCAGGCGGCGGATAATCGATCCGCCGCCCGCCCCATCAGAACGCGATCTTCAGGCCTGCGCGATAGGACTGGTTACGCACGTCCGACCGCTCGACCGTCGTGTCGGCCGCAACCGATACCGTGACCCGGCCGCTGCGGTAGGACAGGCCCGCCGACAGCTCACCCCAGTCGCGATCCTGCGCCGCCACCGCGAAGGGGACGCGCAGGGCAGTGCCGTTGGCGAAGCCGACGAAGCTCGTGTCCGACCGGTCGTGGAAGTCGTGGACATAATAAGCCGAGGCGAAGGGGCGGAGCCCTTGCGCGTTGCCGTCGAGCTGCAACCCGGCGCGGCCCTGGACGCTCAGGAAGTCGTCGCGGTCATAGACGAGTGCCGGGCCGGTGCCGCGCTCGGGCGTCCGGGTGAAGTCGATACGGTTGGTCCGCACCGCCACACGCGGGCCGAAGCGCAGCGCCTCGGTCCCCGCATTATACCCCGCACCGACCTCGGCCGAGAGTGCCAGCGCATTGTCGCGGGCGCGCAGGTCATAGCCGGTGCCCAGGAAATCGCCGGTGCGGCGGGTCGACGATTGAAAGACGCCCGCACTGGTCTGCACGTCGAGCGACGGGCCCAGCGATCCGCCCAGGCGGCCGTATAGCGTACCCTGGATCAGCTCGCCGCGCGCCGACTGGCCCAGCCGGATTTTGCCGTCGATCTTGGTATAGGACAGGCCGAAGCCGAGCATGGCGGCGTCGCTGACCCGTGCCTCGATCCCGGTCGCGACATAGAAGCCGTCGAAACGATCACGCCCGCCCGGTGCAGTGTTCGGCATCGCCGCGCCCGCCCCGTCGATATAGCCGCCCGCCAGATAGATGGCGGCGTTGTCAGGCAACACGCCCTCGCGCAGGGTGGTGGTCGGCGTGTCGCTGACCATCGCGGCCTGGCCGGGCATGGTGATTTCGTTGGCGGCGAACTCCATCGGCTTGCCGATCATCGCGATCGATCCGCCCTGGAACCGGTCGGGCGACAGTGCGGCGGTGCGGTCGCGGTAGAAGCGCGCCATATTGTCGGTCGCGGTGGTGCCGATCGCGCGGCGCATCGTCTCGGTACGCGGGGCTAGCGATTCCAGCGTGCCCTGGATGGTCGCGACGGACTGAAGGTCCAGCCCGCCATAAACCCCTGCCAGCGACGCATAGGCCGAGCGGTTACCATCGAGCAGGCGGCCATAGGCCAGTTGGACCGGCGTTGCCGCCAGGCTGGCATAGGGGCGCGCGGCGATGCTGGCGGTCACCGCATTGGCGGCGTAGCTCAGCTGCGGATAGAGGATGGCGCTGAGCGACGTCGCGTCGCCGAACGTGCCGGTGACCCCGCCGCTGGTGGTCAGCACCGTATAGCTGTCGCCATAGCGCGGCACCTGGTTCAGCGGACGCAGCGTGATCGTCCCGCCGCCCAGCACGGCGCGGTTGGCGACCAGCAGGTCGGACGTGCCGCTGGCGCCGAAATCGACCACATATTGGCTGCCCGCCGCCAGCGTGGCGGTGCCCGCGACGGTCAGCGTGCCGATCGCCCCGGCATTGCCCGGCGACACGATACCGCCGCTCTGCGCAGTCAGCGAGGCAATGGTCCCGGTGCCGCCCACGGTGCCGCCCGACGCGGCGGTCAGGGCCGAGCGGGTCAGCGCGCCGTTGATGGTCAGCAGGCCCTGCTCTACCCGCGTCGCGCCGGAAAAGCTGTTGCTGGCGGTCAGGATCAGCTCACCTCCGCCGCGCTTGGTGATCCCGCCAATATCGCTGGGGAAGCTGGCCAGCACCTCGGCCGAATAGCGGTCGCGCGCGTCCTGGATCGGGTTGCTCCAGACATCGATGCCCCCCGTCGGCACATTGACCTCGCGCGTCTGGCGCAGCGCGGTCGGCCCGCGCAGCGCGACGTCCATCTGCGGCGCGCCCCAGCCCGATTTCAGGTCGACGCCCCGCCCGTCCAGATCCTTGGAGCTCGACACCAGGATGTCGGAGATGAGGCCGGTATTATAATTGGGGAACCAGCCCATCAGCACCGCGGCAAAGCCCGACACATTGGGGGCCGCCATCGAAGTGCCGGTCAGCACGCCGTAACCGGGGCCGGTGACGGTCAGGAACTGCTTCAGATCGGCCTGCAACTGGGCATTCGCCTTGGTCAGCACCGCCTTCGAGAAGTCGACGCCCAGGATATCGGTGTTGTTGGCGACGATGCCGGCCAGGCGGCTGGTATAGCCATCGGGATCGGCGGTCACGAAGCGCGAGCCATAAGCGAGCGTGATGCCGACCGCCTGCTGCGCGACGAAGCTGCTCTCGGCCTCCTGATCGAACGCGACGCCCGCGCGCTGCGCGGCGGCCTGGCGATTGAGATAGCCGTTCAGGACGTTGATCCAGGCATTGACCGCCGCATTCTGAAGCGCGGCGAGCGTCGTCGCGCTGTAGATCGTCGGATACATGGCGCGGGTATATTTCGCGCGGATCGCGGTTCCGTCGAGCGACGAGACGTTGAAGGTCGACACGATCTGGCTGCCTGGCGCGGCGACGCACCAGGTCGCGGTCTGGCCGCACAGGCTGGAGCTGGGGTCGGGGGTGCCGTCGGCGCGGTAGTTGGCGACCGACAGCCAGTTGGAGCGCAGGCGCAGGTCGTTCAGCGGCGTGACCGCATCGATGCTGGCATGCGCCCCCGCATCATTGCCTGCCGAGAAGACGACCAGCACGTCATTCTTGAGCACCGGATCGTAAAAGCCGTTGAGGTTCTGGGCATAGGCTGCCTTCGCGGCCGCCAGGCTCTGGGTATAGGGCAGCGAGCTGCTGACGCCCCAGCTGTTGTTGATGATGCGCACCTTGCCCGAGCTGGCGAGGTTGATGATGTTCTCGCGCGGGGTCGAGACGGTCAGGTCGTCGATCACCGCGTCGCGATACCAGAGGAAGTCGCCCGCCGCGAAATTGGTGTTGGCCGAGAGGATGTTGGCGCCGTAGGCGTTGCCGAACATCACGCCGTTGGCCATGCGGTTGCCCGCCACGGTCCCGGCGACATGGGTGCCGTGATATTGCCAGGGCAGGCGCGGATTGACTTGGCCGTCATTGCTGTACCCCGCGACCACATCGGTGCGGAAGCCGGTGATCTTGCCGTTCCCGGCAAAGGACGGGTGGTTGAAGATCACGCCGCTGTCGTTGACGCCGACCGTCTGCCCTGCGCCGTTCAGGCCCAGGACATAGGCATATTCCATGCCCAGAAAGGCCTTGGAATAATCTACCTTGAACTGCGTATCGTTGCGCCAGGACGCGAGCGCCGCGTTATAGTCGGCCGTGCGCTGGCCATTGGCCAGATAATAGCCGCCCGAGGGTGGAGGCGGAGGTGTCGCCCCACTTTGCGCCATCACGGGCAAGGCGGACAAAGATGCGCCTAAGGCCAGGCTCGACAACGCGATACGCAACATTGCCCGATACGACGTCTTGGACATGCAGAACTCCCCCGATCGGATGTCTAGCGCCCCGATCTTCCGGTCCATAGTCTTGCCAGTTCGGCTGGGATGACAATGGCTTTGTTATCGCTGGGTAATTTATCGGGATTTCGGTGATAAAATTGTCACATTTCCGACACGCATCTTGTCGGCGAGCGGATTCCCCGCCTTCGCACCATGATCCGGCGGACAGCCGGGGCGCTCTATGTTGGCGCTATCATGGCCAGGCACCACCAATTCTTGGGGTGCCTCTTGCGGCAGGACAGGCTGTTCTTGGTCTCTCAACAGGCGGGCGGTGCCGCGTCCGGCTTGGGTCGTAACGGCGCGGCGACGGGGGCCAGCGCTTCCCACTCCTGCACCGCCAGTCCGGCATGGCGGTCCCCAGCCCCTGACGCCTCCATCACTGCGCGCAGGCAGCGGGTCGTGATCGCCGGGAAACGCACCTCCTGAAAGCCCTCGCCCCCCGTGGGATAGGTCGCGGCGATCGGGTGCCACGCCCCCTGCCCGCCATCGCGATATTCGAGATGCCAGGCGGCGGGCGGCGCGACGCCCTCGTCCGATCCGGCCGGGTGGTCGGCGAAGAAACGGATACGCACCGCGTTCAGGGTAACCGGGCGCGGCCAGCGATATTCGATCCAGGCGCTGGCCGGATTTTGCGCGGTCCAGTTGCCCCACATGTCGGGCGGCAGCGGATTGTCACGCACCACGCCGTCGTTCAAGGCAGCGATCCAATATTGCACCGGTACCGGCGTGTTGGAGGCGCTGGCCCAGGCCCCGCGTGCGACATTGCGGGTCGGCGGAGGGGGCGGCGCGGGCGCGCGGCTGGGCGTCACCGGGCGGATGGCAGGCGGTGAGACGCTGTCGTCCCAGGTCATCGGATCGATCGCGACCGAGCGACGGAACTGGCCCCCACCCTTCGCGTCCGCCGTATGATAGGTCAGATACCAGCGGCCCTTATATTCCACCGCCCCGGCATGGGAGGTGGTCGAGGACACCGGGCGCAGCACCACCCCGCGATAGGTCCAGGGGCCCATCGGTGTCGGCGCGGAGGCATAGGCCTGGCACGCATGATAGAGGGTAGGCGTACACGGGCTGTCGGGCCCGGCATTGTTGGCGGCGTAGAGCAGATAATAGGTGCCGCGCCGCTTCATCAGCCAGGGCGCCTCGAAAAAGCCGGTCGCGCCGGTGACGACCTGCTCGGGGCCCTTGGGCGTCACCATGTCGGGGGCAAGCTCCATGGCGCGCAGCCGCCCGAACGTGCCCCAATACAGGTACACGCGGCCGTCCGTATCGATCAGGACGGTGGGATCGATATTCTGGATGGTGTTGGCGACCGGCACGCTTTGCGACACGATCGGTCCCGCCGGGTGGGCATCGCGCCAGGGACCGGTTGGCCGGTCGGCGACCGCCACGCCGATCGCGAACCGGTCCTTGGTCCCCGGTGCGGCCGAGCCCTCCCGCTGAAGCACGGGCGCGTAGAGATAAAAGCGTCCGTCGCGTGCCTTCACGATCTGCCCGGCATAGGCGCGACCCGGCTCGGCCCAGGCGAACACCGCCTCCGGCCGGGCGATGGCGGGGTCGTGCCACCACACGCCGCTGGCCGGGTCACGGGTCGATAACAGCTGCCACTCGTTCATGATGAAGTCGTTGACGCCATCCGGCGCCTCGTCGCGCCCGGCCAGAATCCACAGCGTGTCGCCATCGACGAATGGCGCGGGGTCGGTCGAATAGCTCCGCCCATCCGCGAGGATCGGATTGCCGCGGCTCTGGATGGTTTCCGGCGCGGCAGTGGCAAGCAGGGCGGCGAAGAGGAACGGGATCATGCCCGCATCCTGATCCGACCGATCAGAATTGTCGATATGGTATACGATGACGGGACTTGACCTGCGCGGCCTGCACATCCGACTGTCGGAAGCATGAGAGCCCTGCTGTCCCTGTCGCTGGCCTTCGTCCTCGCGCTGGCGGCCACCGCCATCGCCCGGGCGGTCGACCCGACCGTCTTCGGGTCCTGTTTCGAGGGCGGCTGCGGTTATGCCGCGATGCTGGTCGCGCTTCTGATCACGCTGGTCCTTGCGCCGATCCTGTGGGTCGCGCTGCGTCGGACGGGGCCGGTCAGCCGGTTGCTGCTCGGCCTCGTGCTGTTCGCGCTGATCGGTCTGTTCCTGCTGCCGACCTTTGTCTGGCTCGTCGGCCTGGCGGCGTTCGCCTATGCGATCCAGCGCACGATCCGGCGCGCCCGGGCCGGGGGGCAGCCGATGCGCGACCTGTTCCTCACCCCCCGCCCCCGGCCCTAGTCCCCTCGGGCCGGACTCACGTGAAATCCCATCTCACTGGCCAGCGCCAAGATGCGGCCGGTATCCGACCGGCGGACGATCACGACGTGCAGATTGTCGTCCAGCCCGTTGCGCCATTCCAGCAGCGCCCAGGGCGGATCGCACGCCTCCAGCTCGCCGTCGAGCCAGGCGAAATACTCGCTCGCCAGCATCTTCCGGTCGCCGTCGCGCTGGGGAAAGGGCTTTAGCGGCTGGGCGAATTCATCGCTGATCAGCTCATGCAGCTCGTCGATCTTGTCGCCGATCAGGAAGAAGTCGCAGAGCGTCAGCTCGACCGCCAACTGGCCGACGTCTTCGGACTCCAAGTCGAGCATCCAGTCCTCGGGCTCGCGGATCATGGCCTCCAGCTTGGCCGACAGGTCGCGGGCTTGGTCCTCTTCCAGCGTCCGGCCGCTGAGCAGCGTGATGAACTCGGTGTACATGCGCCGTCTCCCGTTGGTCAGTTCGTCGTTCCAGGTCTTTATCGGTCGAGCACCGCCGCGCTCGGGCAGTTGGCGGGCACGACGCCCGGCCCCGGCCGATAGACCAGCCGTATCCGGCTCGGCCCGGTCGGCACGCAGGCGGCCAGATGATAGTCGCGCGCCAGCACCGCCTTCAAGACCGCGCGCGTCGCCCGGTTGCCGAAGGCGAAGCGGGGATAGTCGTCGACGATCGCGCCGGGCCGCTGGCGGAGGATGCGGCGAATCTCGACCACCGGATCGACGCCCAGCGCAGCCGCGCTCGCTTCGTCCTGGGTGTTGAGATGGCCGGGAAAGACCCATTTCGACGGCAGGCAGCTATGCGTCATCATATAGAGCGCCGGGTAGCCGTCATAGACATAGAGACAGCCCCGGGCGGGCGTCGCGGCGCGCGCCACCGCCTGCGCCTCGGCCGCACCGCCCTTGGCGCGTTCGCTCAGGGCCAGCACGAGCTGTCCCGCCGCACCGATCGCCAGCACGAAAGCGGCGATCCCGCCTCGGTGCCAGCGGGCCAGCGCGGGGGCCGCGACCAGCACGGCGGGCAGAACGACGGGCAGCGCATAATGCGGACTGCCGAACCGACCATAGCCGAGGACCGCGACACCGCTCACCGCCAGCCAGACCAGCAGGAAGCGGTAACCGTCGCGCCGCTCCGCCGGGATTCTCCTCCACGGTCGGCCGAAGCCGATGACCAGCAACAGCGGCGACAGGATGCCGACACAGGTCGCCAGTCCCTCCAGCTCATCGGCCAGCGGCCGCGCCGCCTGCCCGCCCAGCGACACGATATTGGCGAAGACCCACGCCTCGCCCTGCCCGAGCCCGGCATAGACCGCGAACGCAACCAGCGTGGGCAGCAGCGCGAGGCCGACCCAGACGCTTGCCATGCCCGCGAGCCGGACGAGCGGCACCCGCTCGCGCCACCCCAGCCACAGCAGGATGCAGCCGAAGGCGAATCCTTCGGGCAGCACCGCATATTTGACCTGGAGCGCGACGCCCACCGCCCCCATCGCGACCGCGCCGCTGGCGAACAGCCCGCCCCGCCGCTCGACCGCGCGCAGCGTCGCGGTCGCGGCGAACAGCATCAGCGCGTTGTAGAAGACCGGCGACTGGCCCCCTTCCCCCTCCATCAGGTTCAGCCAGAGGATATAGAGGATCGCCGCCACGGTGGCCGCGAACGGTCCGGCAAACCCCCGCGCCACCCGCTGGATGCCGAAGGCGGTGGCGACGACAAAGCCGGTCGCGACCAGCTTATAGGCGAGGAACCCCTCTCCCCCCGGCAGGCGCGCGCCCGCATAGAGCAGGAACAACCCGATCGGCTTGCGATCGAAGATGTCGACATAAGGCATTGCGCCGTGCAGCATCCGATCGCCGACCAGCAGATAAAATTGCTCGTCGAACCCAGTCACGGGATTGCCAAAACCTTGCGCGCGGACGACCAGCGCGACCAGGGTCAGCAGCAGCAGTGTGCCGCCCCATCGGTCGCCCGGTGTATCGATCGCCGTGTGTCCACGCTGGTTCGTCATGGACGCGCCGGTGGGTCGCTTTGCGGGCAAAGGCAAGGGCAAAGATGACGGGCTTCGCCCAGGCCGTCGGCTTCCAAGCCGAGAGCGACGGTCCGAACGACCGATCGCGTGGCAAAGGCACGCGCCCCCACGACCCATCATGATGATTACGTCACGATAGGGTATCGTTTTACCCCGCAGTCATGCTATCGACCCCGCCATGGGCGGGATTTCCGAGTGTTATCAGCTTCGATCAGGGCGCTAGGCATTTGCGCGTCCTGACCTTCCTGCACAGTTTCGAGCCCGGCGGGGTGGAGCGGATCGCGCTGCGCCTCATCCGGCGCTGGCGGGCCGAGGGGATCGAGGCGCCGCTGTTCCTGGGACGGACCGACGGCGTGATGGCGCAGGATGTCGGGGCCGAGCTGGACTATGTGACGCCGCGTCGCCGCTGGCCGGGCATCGCGCATTGGGAAACGATCTGGATGATCGCCACCCTGCCCCGCGCGATCCGTGCCATCCGGCCGGACGTGCTGTTCTGCGCGGGCAATACCTATGCCGTGGTCGCGGTGCTGATGAAGCTGGTGCTGGGCCGGGACTGCCCGCCGATCATCGCCAAGATCAGCAACAATCTCGACCGCGCCGATGCCGGTATTGTCTACCGCGTCTTCTATCGCCTGTGGCTGTGGATACAGGGGCTGGCGATCGACCATTTCGTCGGCATGGAAAAGCCGATGCGGGCCGAAATCGTGCAATGCGTGCGCGTCTCGCCCGCACGTGTCGCGATCATCCCCGATCCGGCCCTGTCGGAGGCGCAGATCCTGGCCTTGCGCGAACCGGCAGCGACGCCGCGCCCGGCGGGCCCCGGACGCCGCTTCGTCACGATCGCGCGGCTGGCGGCGCAGAAGAACCTGTCGCTGATGCTGCGCGGCTTTGCGCGGGGCAGCGGCCCGGCCGACACGCTGACCCTATTCGGCGATGGGCCGGAGCGGGCCGCGCTGGAGGCGCTGGCCACCAGCCTGGGCATTGCCGACCGGGTGGATTTCCAGGGCTATGTCGCCAACCCGGCCGGGTTGCTGGCGCAGTACGACACGCTGCTGCTGTCCTCCCACTATGAGGGAGTGCCTGCGGTCATCCTGGAGGGCTTGGCCGCCAATATCGGCATCATCGCCACCGATTGCAGCCGCTCCATGGGCGCGCTGCTGTTGCAGGGACAACTCGGCACGCTGGTCTCGGTCGGCGACGAGGCGGGCTTTGCGGCCGCCATCGCCACGGCCCGGCCGCAGGCGCAGGATGCACGGCGCACGCTGCATCAGGCGCGGCGCTTCACCATCGAGCATGGCGCGGACCATTATATCCGGGTGATGCGGGCTGTCCTGCGCCGTCGCACCACCGCCGCCACGCTGATTCCCGAGCCAGTCGTTTCCTGACCCGCCCCGTCACGAAGGAGGATGAACCGGGAGGTTTGCGGATGCGACGAATGGAGACGGGCGGTAAGTGCCTCGATTGCCGTTTGATTCATGATTGACGGGTAAGAACTGACATTATCGTCAAGTCCCATTGAAAAATTCGCCTTAATTGTGACATCATCGCCACACTAAATCCCATCTTCACGTCGGCGATGGGAGTGGCTGGACGATGCGGTATGGGGGAGGCGCGTGGCCGATGGGCGGCGCGGCATGGTCGGCGATCATCCTGGGGATAGGCGGAGCGGTGCCGCTTCAAGCCCAGACACAGAGCGAGGCGCCCCCGCCGTCAGAGAGCCCCCCACCCAACGAGGTCACCGTCATCGGCAAGCGCATCCCCGGTTCGGTGATCGGCGCGGTCGCGCCGGTCGCGGTGCTCGATGCACAGGCGCTGGAGGCGCTGGGCGCGACGAGCCTCAGCGACTTGCTCAAGAAGGTGAAGTCGCTGACCAGTTCGTCGAGTGGGGGCGAGCCGGTGATGTTGCTCAACGGGCGGCGCGTCTCGGGCTTTTCCGAGTTCCAGTCGCTGCCCTGGGAGGCTATGGAAAAGGTCGAGGTGCTGCCCGAACAGGAGGCGGCGCGCTTCGGCTACCCGCCGACCGTGCGGGTGATGAACTTCATCACCAAGAAGAAATTCCGCGCGGTGACGGTCCAGCTCCTGCCCGGCGTCACGACCGAGGGCGGGGGCGGCACCAGCTATAGCGAGATCACCTCAGCGCGGATCGATGGGCCGCGCCGCCTGACGTTCAACGTCTCGCACTTGCGGCAAGACCCGGTGCTCCAGAACCAGCGCGATATCGTGCCCGATCCCGAAACGCTGTTCGCGACGACCGGCAATGTGACGGGCGTGAACGGCGCCAGTCTGGACCCACGGCTCGATGCCCTGGCGGGTCGGAACGTCACGCTGGCGGGCGTGCCGATCGATCCGGCCGCACGAGGGACGCTCGCGGCCTATGCGAACAGCCCGGCCGAGGTCACCGATCTGGGACCCTATCGCACTCTCCAGCCGCTCAGCGACACGATCCATAGCGAGGTCGGCCTGGCCTCACCGCTCACCAAGAACGTGTCGGGATCGCTAATGGTGTCGATGGAGGCGATCCAGACCCGGGGGCTAAACGGCTTGGCTCCCGCGCTGCTACGCGTGCCCGGCGGGCTGGGCCGTTTCCCCTTCGCCAACGACACGCTGCTCTATCGCTATCTGCCCGACAGCGTACTGCACCAGCGAACGACCAGCATGGCGCTGCACGCAGGCGGCACGCTGACCGGAGATGTGCGCCGCTGGTCCTGGGCGATCACCGGCAATTACGACCGGATAGTATCGCGCAGCACCTCGGAGACCGGCGTGCCACTGGGCGCGCTGCAGGCGTCGATCGATGCGGGCGGCGACCCGATGGCCGCGATCGATGCAGGGGGCGATCCCGCCACCGCCGCCCGGCGCGACCGGAACCGCAGCCGCGCGGTGTCCGACACGATCGGGGTCAAGGCGACCGCCAACGGCCCGGTGGCGCGCCTGCCCGCGGGCGAGGCGATGCTGACCGTCACCACCGATTATAGCCGAATCGACAGCGACGCGCAGACCAATCTGGCGCTCGCCACCGACGGGGTCGGGCGCACCATGCGGGGAGCCAGCGTCAACGCCAATGTACCGATCGCCTCGGCCCGCGAAGGCTCGCTGTCGTTCCTGGGCGAGATGCAGCTGAGCGCGATGGCGGGGGTATCGCAGGTGTCCGATTTCGGGCGCCTGAGTACCTCCAATCTGGGGCTGAACTGGACACCCTTCCGCCCGGTCCAGCTCAACGCCTCGGTCAACGTCGCGCAGACCGCGCCCGGCGTGATGCAACTGGTTGCGCCCGTGCTGGCGACGCCCAACACGCCCTTTTTCGACTATGTGACCGGGCGCAGCACGCTGGTCACCACCATTTCGGGCGGCAATCCCGACCTGGCGCCCGAAAAGCGGCGGGTCACGACGCTGGGCATCGCGGTGCAGCCGATCAAGGACAAGGAAATCCGGCTCAGCACCGACTATGTCGACACGCGGATCGACAACCAGGCCGCCTCGCTGGGCGGTGCGACCCCGGCGCTCCAGCGCGCCTTTCCCGACCTGTTCGTCCGCGATGCGCTGGGCCAGCTGGTCAGCGTCGACCTGCGCCCGGTCAACCTGGCGTTCGAGCGCGAGCGCAAGCTGCGCCTGACGGTCGACGCGCAGCTGACGCTGGGCAAGACCCCGCCGCCCCCTCCCCCGCCGGATCCCGCCGCAGCGAAGACCGCGCCCCCGCCCCGCCCGCCCAAGCGGCCGCCCGCTTTATGGGTGTCGGCGACGACCAATTACCGGCTGGAGGATCGGCTGACCCTGCGCGGCACCGGCCCGGTCCTCGACCTGCTCGACGGCGCGACGCTCAGCGGGACCGGCGGGCGGCCGCGCTGGGACGTCGATCTGAACGGCCATTTCTCCTATGGCCTGTTCAACCTGGGGCTCTACGGCCGCATCCAGGGGCCGACACGCATCCGCAGCGACATCGCCGCCTCCGACCTGCGCTTTTCGGGCCGGACCTGGCTGGTTCTCTACAGCTTCATCCGAATGGAAAACATCATCAAGAAACCCTGGACGAAGGGGCTGAACGTCAATTTTACGGTCGAGAATCTGCTGAATGACCGGATCAACGTCACCGACCGCAACGGCAATACGCCCAACCGCTTCCAGCCCGCCTATATCGATCCCATCGGCCGCTCCATCCGGGTGGGGGTGCGGAAGTTGTTTTGAGGGGTATTTTCCTGAACGCCACAGAACAACCGCGTTCAGCCTGGCGAAGCGTTGGATGACGTAGATCCTATCCATGCCCGGTGGTGGGCATGGAGGGACTGGTCATGAAGGTGACGCGTATCATTGTCGCCGGGCTTGCGATCGCAACGCTGGGTTTGGGTGCGAATGCCAGTGCGCAGGAATGGGGGCCGCCCCCGCCCCCGCCGCCTCCAGGTTGGGGACCTCCGCCCCCACCACCCCCGCCGCCTCCGCCCCCTCCCCCGCCGCGCTGGGGCGGCTATGACGGCGGGTATCGCGGTTACGAGGGCGGCTATGGCTGGCGCGATGCGGGCTATGGCTATCGGCCGCATTACCGGCCGTATCGCCGCTGCTGGACGGAATATCGCGGCTGGGAGCGGGTGCGAATCTGCCGCTGATCGGAAGGGCATCGTCCTTCCTCCCCTGCACGGGAGGAAGGCGGTGTCCCTTTAGTCCGAACCGAAGATGTCGCGGGTGAACAGCTTGTCCGCGACATCGGCCAGTTCGGGGTCGTTGCGGTTGGCGATGATGACGTCGCTGTCCTGCTTGAACTGGCCCAGGTCGCGGTACACGCGCGATCCGAAGAAGGCCTCGTCCTGCAGGGTCGGCTCGAAGACGACGACCTCGATTCCCTTGGCCTTGATCCGCTTCATGATGCCCTGGATTGAGGACTGACGGAAATTGTCCGAGCCCGCCTTCATCGTCAGGCGGAAGATGCCGACGCGCCTGGGTGCCCGCGCGATGATCTGGTCGGCCAGGAAATCCTTGCGCGTGCGGTTGGCGTCGACGATCGCGCGGATCAGGTTCTGCGGCACGTTGGTGTAATTGGCCAGCAGCTGCTTGGTGTCTTTGGGCAGGCAATAGCCGCCATAGCCGAAGCTGGGATTGTTGTAATGCGTGCCGATACGCGGATCGAGGCCGACGCCCTCGATGATCTGGCGCGTGTCCATGTCGCCGGCGATCGCATAGCTGTCGAGTTCGTTGAAGAAGGCGACGCGCATCGCGAGATAGGTGTTGGCGAACAGCTTGATCGCCTCGGCCTCGCGGGTGCCGGTGAACAGGACGGGAATGTCCTGCTTTTCCGCGCCCTGGACCAGCAGGTCGGCGAAGATGCGCGCCCGCTCCGACTGTTCGCCGACGATGATGCGCGAGGGGTGGAGATTGTCGTGCAGCGCGCGGCCCTCGCGCAGGAATTCGGGGCTGAAGACGACTTGGTTGGTGCCCAGACGCACGCGCACATCGTCGATGAAACCGACCGGGATGGTCGACTTGACGACCACGGTGGCATTCGGCGCATGGGTCTTGGCGAGGCTGATCACCGTCTCGACCGAGGACGTGTTGAAGCTGTTCGTGTCGATGTCGTAATTGGTCGGCGTGGCGACGATCACGTAATCCGCGCCCGACAGCGCGTCCGCCGCATCGGTGGTCGCGGTCAGGTCCAGCGTGCGGCCGGTCAGGAAATCCTGCAACTCGGCATCGATGATCGGCGAGGTGCGCGCATTGACCATCGCCACCCGCTCGGGTGAGATGTCGACCGCGACGACCCGGTTATGCTGGGCCAGCAACACCGCGTTGGACATTCCGACATAGCCGAGGCCGAAAACAGCGATCTTCATTCCATGCACCTTAGCCAAGAGGGAGACCGGCCCGCCGGCCCCCCCGCCATGCTTCATCGCCGGCCATGCCCGAAGGACGCGGTCAGGGCAATTGCCAGGGTGCGAGGATGGGGGGACCTGTCCCGTTTCGCCACAATATCGGACTCCCCATTCCTCCCCTGCAAGGGGAGATGGCAGGCCGCAGGCCTGACGGAGGGGTGTCCCGCTATCGAGAGGGTGACACCCCTCCGACGCGCCACGCGCACCACCTCCCCTTACAGGGGAGGAATAGCCATGCCCTTACAACCCCAGCGCCTCCGCCACCTTGGCCCAGCTGACATATTTGAAGTTCTGCGTATCCGGCGCGTTGTCGCCGTCCTGCGCGACGAACAGGCCCTGGGGGTAGTCGGGCCCGAAATCGCCCAGCACCAGCTCGATCCCGTCGGTCTCGCTGGTCCCGTCGATCGCGCCGCCCCCGATGCGGAAGCGCCCGGCATAGGCCATGTCGGGCAGGCGATAGACGGTATAGGCGCTGTCGCCCTGGCTGGAGACGACCAGATAGCCGCCCGTCGCTCCCTTAGGGGCCAGCGCCAATCCTTCGGCATCGGCGACGAGGGTCCGGCCGTCGACGCGGGCAATCGGGGTTGCGGTGGTCGGTGCAGCGGGATCGGCCGCGAAGCGCCACAGCCCGACATCCTCCTCCGCGACATAGAGCTGGCCGGTGCGGTCGTCGGCCACGCAGCCCTCCGCCTGGGTGCCCAGCTTCATGCTGCGTACCGTGTCCACGCGCGGGGTCGCGCCCGACAGGTCGATACGGACTTGATCGATCCGCCCGTCCTTCAGCACGACAAAGCCGAACAGTGCCTTGTCGCTGGCGCGGGTCCACAGGCACATGCCATAGGCCTCGCCCGCCCCCACCGGATAGCGGCCCATCGGCACCAGCCGACGCGCAGCGGTGTCGAGGGTAAACAGCGCGACATGCGCGTTCGCCACATCCGCCCGGTCGCTGGCCGCGGCGATCACCCGCCCGTCCGCCAGCGTGCGCAGGTCGACATTGTTCAGCCGCGCGGCGGGCGTGAAGGACAGGCGCTTGCCCTTCAGGTCATAGACATGGATGCCGACCTTCTTGTCGGTGCCGATGACCAGGCTGGCGGCCGGGTCGGCCGCGTTGCGCCAGATCGCGGGATCGTCCGCCGCATCCGCTACGCTGTCGACCGGATCGGTCTCGGCCGTGGCGGCGATGACCGGGGCGATGGCTTGCGGTGTGCTCGCGGGCATGCTGGCACACCCCGCGAGCAGCAGGGTCAGGAAAGCGGCCTTCACAGCTTCACCCGCAGGCCGCCGAAGATCGTGTAGCCGAACTTCTCATATTCATAGGTCCGATACCGCTCACCGAAATAGCGCACGCCCGGGGTGTTGGTCAGGTTCTTGCCCTCGGCGAACAGGTTGATGCCGTTCGCCAGCTGCACGCTGCCCGTCACGTCGAGCTGGCCGCGCCCCTCCCAATACAGGTCGAGCGCGGGATTGTCGGCGTTGATCTCGTCCAGATAGTCGGAGCGCTTGGTGTAGGCGACGCGCAGGTTCACGGGGCCGCGCTCATAGAAGACGCTGGCATTCCACATATGCGTCGACTGACCCGGCAGCGCGAAGCGGCTGCGCCCGGCAAAGCTGCCATCGAAGGTCGCATGCCCCTTGGTATAGGTATAGTTGGCGAACACGCCGAAGCCGCTGAGGAAGCCGGGCAGGAAGCTCAACTGCTGCTGCCAGTTCAGCTCGACACCGTAGAGCTCGCCCTTGCGCGCGTTGATCGGGCGGCTCAGGATCGCGCCGCCCACACCATTGTACACGCCCGTGCTGGTCAGCGTGTAGCGATAGTCGGACAGGTCCTTGTAGAAACCGTTGACCGAGATCACGCCCAGCGGCCGGATGTAATATTCCAGGCCCGCATCGGCATTGTTCGACAGGGTCGGCCGCAGGTCGGGATTGCCGAACTCGACGCGCACCGTGTTGCCCTCGGTCGTCTCCAGCACGCGCGGCGCGATCTGGGGGAAATTGGGACGGTTGATCGCGCGGCTCAGCGCGCCGCGCAGGATCAGATTGGGGGTGAAGGCCTGGCGCAGCGTCAGGTTCGGGAAGAAATCGGCATAGCCGTTATGCCCGCGGGCGGTGACGACCGCGCCGGTGCGCGAGACGCTGGGCGCGGTGCTTTCGAAATCGGTCGTCTCGACGCGCAGGCCCGCGACCAGCGTCGTGCCGTCCTTCACATATTTGGCCATGCCGAACAGGCCTAGGATCTTCTCCTCGGCGGTGTAATCGGCGGTCAGCGACTGCGGCAGGCGGCGTTCCGAGGCGGCCTTGGTCGCGTCGAAATAGGCGTCCGCCAGCCCGGTGTCGAAGCGCTTGCCCAAGTCATAACCGAAGTTGCGCGAGTCCTCGTCCGAGAGCAGCCCCGCGAGCGTCTGGCTCGGCGCGGCCGAGGTCCGGCGGTCGCGGAACCGCTCCTCATCGGCGTTGATGTGCCGCTCGCGATATTTGCCGCCGCTCGAGAAGGTCACCAACTCGCCCACCGGCAGGTCGGTGCGGACCGCCAGCGTCAGTTCATCATTCTTGGTGGTGTTCGACCGATAGGCATTCTCGCGGAACGCGAAGGTGCCGGTCTGGAGATGCTCCTTCGACGTGAACAGCGAATAGCTGGGCAGGTCGACATCGGCGAAGTCGTAGGAAAGCGTCGGCCGCAGCGACGAGCGGAACAGCAGCTCGTCACGGCGCGGATAGGTCTGCGACGTCTCGCTATAGGCCACGTCCGCCCGGATCGTCCCCTCGCCCAGCCGCTGTTCGATGCCAGCAGTCGACGACCAGATCTCGTTCACCTGTTTGCGGTGGCGGACCTGCTTTTCGATGCGGGTGTTGCGATACGTGGCGGCGCGATCGGTCGATCCGGCCAGCAGCGTGCCCTCGCTCCACAGGATGCCCAGCCGGTCGCGAAACTCGTCATCCTCGAACCGGGCATAGGTGCCGCGCACCCAGGCATGGGTCATGTCCGACGGCCGCCACTCGAACGCACCGGTGCCCGCGATCCGCTGGCGCTTGGTGTCGTAATCCTTGAACAGCGTCTCGGTGACACGCAGGCCCGCCGGGGTCTGGCTCCAGGTGTTCTCGACATTGTCGGGGCGGCGATGCGTCATCGAATAGCTGCCCGAGAGCAGCAGGCCGAACTGCCGGTCGGGACCGAAGGTGTCGCTGACCGCGGCCGATCCGCGATAGTCATGGCCCTTGCCATATTGGTTGTAGCTGGTGCCCGCCATGCCGGTCAGCGCAAAGCCCTTACGATCGAAGGGCGAGCGGGTGGTGATGTTGACCGCGCCCGCGATCGAGTCCGCATCCTGATACGGCAGCAGCGACTTGGTCACTTCCAGATTGGCCACGATGTCGGAGGGCAGCGTGTCCAGGTCGACGGCGCGCGTCGTCGGGTCGACGGAGGGGATCTGGATGCCGTCGACCGAGACCGCCGACCATTCGGACGGCGCGCCGCGCACGTTGATATAGCGGCCCTCGCCCTGGTCGCGCTCGATGCCGACCCCCGGCGCGCGCTGCAGCGCTTCGGCGATATTGGGATCGGGGAAGCGACCGATCGCGTCCGACGAGATGACGGTGATGGTGTTGTCCGCCGTCCGCTGCTGGTTGAGTGCGCGCGCCGTATTGTCGAGCAGCGAGGCGCCGGTGACGACGATTTCGCCGCGCGGCCCCTCAGCGGTCGGCAGGGTCAGCGACAGCGGGCGATTGCGCTCGGCCGCGGTGACGACCCGCGTGACCGGCGGGCGGCCGAGATAGTCGATCAGCAGGGTGACGTCGCTGGTCTCGTCGGGGGTGACCAGGCTGAACTCGCCTTGGAGGTTGGTGGTCGCCTGCGCGCCCGTCCCCTCGACTACGATGCGTGCGCCGGGCAGCGCGGTGCCGTTCGCGTCATAGACGCGGCCCGACAGGATCGGCCCCGACAGGGTGACGCCCGCAGGGGCGCTGTCCGGCCCCTCGGCCTGCGCGACCGTGGCGGCGAAGCCCAAGGCGATGAGTGAGGCGCCCGCGAGACCGCGGATGCCGGAACGAATGGCGTGCATGATGCTCCCCCTGGGTGCTGGTCGTGCCGACACCCTCCCCGGCGCCGGTCGTTCCCGCCCCCGTGGCGGCGCATTGTTACGCAAGCATGATGAAGTAATGACGGATGGATGACGGCAACGTCATCCATCCGTGAGACGGCGGATGTCCCCTTCGCCGCGCCGGAAAGGGAAGAAAGCGCTCACCCCTTTGTCAGGTACATCCCCCGCAGCTTCGCGATTTTGGCCGCATCCAGACCCAGTTCGTCCTTCAGATAGCCCATGGTCCCGCCGGGATGACGGTCGGTCACGGCGAACACCGCGTCGATGTAGCGGCGGTCGACACCGGCGAAGGTGCGGGCGGCCTCGGGCGACAGCTTGGCCCAGAAACCGGTCGGGTGCGCGGGCGGTGGAGCCATGTGCTGGTTGGAGAGGAGATAATCCTCGACGATCGTCGCACGCGGCACGCCCAGCGCGGTCAGCAGCAGCGCGGCGGCCACGCCCGTCCGGTCCTTGCCCGCCGTACAGTGAAAGGCCAGCGGCACGTCGCCCGCCAGCAGCTCGGCGAACATGCGGCGGTACTGGCCGTTGAACTGGTCGAGCAGCCTGGGATAGGTGGCGGTCATCGCCGTGACGACCTCCTCATGGGTCCAGGTCGCGGGGTCAGCGGGCAGCTGCATCGCGCTCATGTCCAGCGCATAATCGTCGCTCAGCACCTTCGGCTTCTGTCCGGCGGGCCAGAGCGTCGGCTCGGTCGTGCGTTCGCGTGTGTCGCGAAAGTCGCAGACGGTGCGGATGCCCAGCTTTTGCAGATACGTGTAATCCGCCGGGGTCAGGTCGTGCATCTGGCCCGAGCGATAGAGCAGGCCCCATTTCACCATCCGGCCATCCGCGGTGCGGTAGCCGCCCAGGTCGCGAAAATTGCGCCCGCCCTGCAGCGGCAGGACGCGGTTATGCGCCGCGTCCGCGACCGGAGCAGAGGCCGAAGCCCCCGCCCCCATCGGCCCACCCACCGGCACCGCCAGCACCATGGCAAGAGTGATCAGGCCGCGCATCAGAACTTCACCCCGGCTTCGAGGCCATAGGTGCGCGGTTCGTTGAAGAAGCCCGACACGCCGGTCAGCGTGTTCAACCCCTTGTAGAACATATGCTGCTCGTTGAAGAGGTTGCGTGCCCAGGCCGACAGGGTCAGACGCGCGCCCGTGTCGTTCAGCGCGATGTCGGCGACGCCGATCCGGCCGTTGACGACGAAGCCCGGATCGCCCTTGGGCTGGCTGACCCCTGGCGCGGGATCGTTGTAATTGGCGTAGAAGCCGCTGTCGTAATTGGCGTCGAGATGCGCGATCAGATTATACTCGCCCATCGGCCGGTCGTAATCGATCGATCCGCTGGCGGCGTGCGCCGGGGTATAGACCGGATAGATCTTGATCGGCGTCGTCACGATCACACCGCTCGCCCCCTGCGGGAAGGGGTTCACCGTCGCCGGGATGGTGACGTCGTTGTAGGAATAGCTCGCCCCCAGCGTCAGCCCGGTCATCGGCGCGAAGGTCAGCTCGGCCTCGAACCCCTTGGCGCGGCCGGTGCCGGGTGCGTTGGTCGTCTCGATGGTGGTGCGGTTGGTCTGGAGCAGATTGCCCTGCGCGTCGACCTGCAGGTAATTCGCCTGGAAGTCGATCTGGATCGCCTTGTACGCGCCGGTATAGGCCGCCAGGTTCAGGCGGGCGCGGCGGTCGAGAAACTCGGTCTTGGCGCCGATCTCGAACATCGACAGCGTTTCCGGGTTGAACGGAGCATAGCGCAGCGAGCGCGAATTGGCGCCGCCCGACTTATACCCCTCCGACCATTTGCCATAGACATGGACGTCGCCCGTCACGTCATAGGCCAGCGTCACCAGCGGGTCGACGCGCGACCAGCTGGCATCCAGCGTGCGCGGGCCCACCACGCCGTCGACATTGGGCGTCTTGCCGTTGACGATGAACAGCTGGCCCTTCTTCATGTCGCGGGTGTAGCGCGCGCCGCCCGTAACGTGCAGGCGATCGTCGAGGATTGCCGGGGTCCAGGTCGCCTGGCCGAACGCGCCGATGCTGCGCGTGGTGATCCGGCTGGCGCGGTCGAACGGAACGGTGGCGATATTATAGGTCGCGATGGTGGAGGCAGTGCCGTCCGCGTTCCAGATATTGGTGTTGAACGCCTGAGCATTGTCCTCGGTATGCTCGCGGTATGCCATGGCGCCCGCGACATATTTCAGGCGCGGCGCGTCGCCGATCAGCTGGATTTCCTGGCTGAACTGGTTCTGGGTAAAGCCCGCCAGGCTGTAGCGGCTGAAGCTGCCGTTCGGCTTGAAGGTGGTGCTGTTCTGGCCACCATTGTCATACTGGCTCTGGTCCAGCTCGCGGTACGCGGTGATCGACTTCAGCTGCAGCCCCGGCGCGAGGTCGAGGCCCAGGGTCAGGCGGTGGCCGTGCGTCTTGCCGATGCTCTCCTGCTGCGGCACGCCGATGCTGGCGGTGCGCACCCGGTTGGGCTGAAGCGGCAAGGCGGGCGCGCGGGTCAGCGTGCCGGCGGTGATCGTCTGAAGATAGAGCGGGGTAGAGGCGTCGTAGGAGGTGTCAAACGCATAGTCCGCGCTCACCCCGTCTTGCGGCTTCCACAGCACCTCGACATGCGCGCCGTGCCGGTCGAAGCCGTTGAAATCCGCCTGGCCGGGCAGCGGATTGTCGACCAGCCCGTTCCGCTTGGTGACGATACCGTCCAGCTTAACGGCGAAATTGTGCCATTCGGGCAGGTTCAGATGCGCCTCGACCTTATGCGCGCCGAAATTGCCGATGCCTGCGGTCGCCGACAGGCCGAATTCGCCGGTGGGCTTCTTGGTCACGATGCTGACCGCGCCGCCCTCGGTATTGCGGCCGAACAGCGTGCCCTGCGGACCTTTGAGCACCTCGATGCTCTCGATATCGTAGAGCGCGGTGCCCAGCCCCTGGGCGCGCCCCAGATATACGCCGTCGATATAGACGCCGACGCCCTGGTCGCGCGCGGGCTGGTTGCTGTCGGCCAGCACGCCGATGCCGCGGATATTCATGATGAGCGCGGAGTTGCGCGAATAGAAGGGCGCGACACGTAAGGACGGGATCGCGCCGTCCTGCAGGTCGACCAGCGACTGGACGTGCCGGTTCGCCAGATCCTCGGACGACAGGACCGAGATCGCGATCGGCGTCTTCTGCAGGCTCTGGGGCCGCTTTTCGGCGGTGACGATGATGTCGTTCAGCGCGCCGTCGGCATTGGTTTTCTGGTCGTCGGGCGCGGTCGTCCTGGTCGGGTCGACCACCGGGTCGGCCGCCAGCGCAGGCGTGGCGAGCAGAAGGGCCAGTGCGCTGGACGCAAGACAGCGCCCCGCGAAACGCGGGTCGAACGAGATCATGATATGGATTCCCCCAAAGGACTGTGCGGCCGTCCCTTGGTGTCGGATCGTTGCGACTTGATGACGTTATGGGGGAAGAATGCGGCTTTTATGATGACAATGATGTCATGAAAGCTACCTCTTCCGCACGTCAAAGTGCGGAGATCTACTTTCCACCATATATGGAAGAACAGGTCATGCCGCTTGAACACAATCAGAAAAATAGCCTCTCGGCCATGTGATCTCGATCGCGCAGGACCAGCGCGGCCTGCCTCTCCTCGACCAGTTGCTCGGGATTCGCCAAAATCGGACAGCGGCGGTGACGGAACCAGAAAAGTCGCCCGCTCTCGCCCAGCTGCGCTCACGCCGCCGGGTTGCCCCGCTTAGCGACCATGGCGCGCCGTCCCGAGAGCGATTATGACCGACCGGTCAGGAGAACAGGGATTGAAGGAAGCCATCGGTTTTTCCAGCGACGGGATGGACGAGGACCTCGCCTTCGATCGGTATCGCCAGCTCTATGCCGGAGGGGCCGACGTCATCCGGCTGGGTGGGCCGTTCCACGCACGCGTCACCGGCTGGCGGTTTCGCCACATGCTGCTGTTCGACCGGCACCTGTCAGGCATGGCGCATGTCCGGGAAGAGAGGGTGCAGGCGGACGGCTTCGATCATATCGTGCTCCACCATGTCCTGTCGGGCACGCTGATCGGCGGGCCCCGCAGCGGGTTCGAGCGGGCCGGGCCGGGCGATATCGTCTTTCTCGACACGCGACGCGGCCACCGGACCGAGGCGCGCGATCTGCACGTCATCACCGCCAGCATCGCGCGCGAACTGGCGCTGGCCGCGCTCGGCAGTTTGGGCGCGCTGCACGGGCTGGTCGTGCAGGCCCCCGATACCGCGATGCTCAGCGACTTCCTGCAATCGCTGGTTCGCCATGCCCCCGCACTGGACGACCGGCATGACGGCGCCTTTGCCCGCGCGCTGATCGAACTGCTGCCGACCGCGCTGGGCGGCCCGCGCGACGTCGCGGTCGAGGCGCGGCGTCAGGACCATCTGCGCCGCGAGGCCGTCGAGCAGTTGATCGACCGAGAGTTGGCCAATCCGAACCTGACCGGCGCAGTCGTGGCGGAACGGGTCGGCGTGTCGCGCGCGACGCTCTATCGCCTGTATCAACGCAGCGGCGGGATCGCGAGCCATGTGCGCCGACGCCGCGTCGATGCCGTCCGCCGCGCGCTGGAGAGCGCGGAGGAGCGGGGGCTGGACGAGCTGGCGCGGGATTATGGCTTGGGTGACGTGGCGGGACTGGTCCGCGCCTTTCGCGCCGACCAGGGGACCGACCCGACCGAATACCGCGCGCGCTTCCGCCGGAACCAAGGCGATGCGGTGGAGACGGGCACTCGCCGCTGGAACGGCTGGATGCACGAACTGGATTAGGCCCCTGCGAAGCCGGTGGAAGCGGGAGTTCGCAAAGGGTGTTCCGTCAGGCCCGGCGACCTGCCACCTCGCCTTCCTAGGGGCGATCGCCTCTGTTGGCCCGCATCGCCACCAGCCCCGCCCCGCACCCTACCAGCCCGGTCATGCCCAGCACCCGGCCGATCGCGTCGGCCAGGCCGGTTGGGCCTGCGATCGCCTGGGCGGCCGCGCCGACCGCCCAGGGGCCGAGCGCGGTGCCGAGCAGCGTGACGAGGGTCAGGAAGATCGCCGTAGCCTCCACCCGCAGATCGGGCGGCACCCTCTGCTGTAACCCGATCAGGCCGTTCGCCAGCGTGATCGACAGCCCGACGACCGCCACCACTAGCGCGGCGAGCGCCAGCCCCAGACCGCTCGCACGCGTCAGCGGCCACAGCGCCAGCGTCGACACCGCCAGCCCCAGCAGCATCAGTGCGGGCGCCCCCCTGCCCCAACGATCGGCGAGCATCCCGCCCAGGACATGCCCGAACGCCCCAGCCAGCATCATCGCCAGCCCGACATACAGACCCGCGCGGGGCGGCGTCAGGCCATGAAGACGGATCAGAAGGCTGGCCGACCAGCTGGTCAGCGACTGGATCACCAGCACCGCGCACAACGCCGCCAGGATGTGGGGCAGCAAGACGCGCGCATCGGCGATCATCCGGCGCAGCGCTTCGCCCATAGGCTGCCCCCCGCCCTGCGGTCGTGCGTCAGGCGATGCCATTCGCGACAGCACTAGTGCCAGCGGTAGGCCGATCGCGCCGCCTGCGACGAACACCGCCCGCCACGGCGCGACCGCCCCGCCGAGCAGGGCGAATAGCGTCAGCAGCGCGCCGCCTCCGATCATGGCCAGGCCCCGGCCCAGCGACGCTCCTCCGGTGAAGAGGCTGATCCCACGCCCCCGATGCGCTGGCGCCATGGCGGCGACGATCAGGCCCATCGCGCCGGGGCCGATCGCGGCCTGGGCCAGGCCCAGCATCATGCGCGCACCCGCCAGCGTCCCGCCCGATGTCGCCAGGCCGCAGGCGATGGTCGCAACGCTCGACCCCGCCAGCGCGACGGCGAGCAGCCTCGCCAGTGGCCAGCGGCGCGCCAGCAGGATCATCGGGATGATGGCGACGCCGTTGACGATGGCAAAGGCGGGCCCCTGCAACGCGCCGATCACCGCATCGCCCAAGCCCAGATCGGCCTTGATCGGTTCGATCAGGATCGACAGCAGAAAGCGGTCGCCGACCGCCAGCATATGGACCAGCGCCATCAGCCACGCGACGCGATAGCCCTGATGCCGGGGAAGAGGGGGCAAGCGGACTCCTTCGTCAGTATCCGGTGACCGACCGCGTCGCCATGCCCGCCGGGGACCGATCCGAATACCGGTCCACATCCTCTTCGGCATAGAACGGCGCATCGTTTTCGGAAAGGCCGATGCGAATCCGCTCCGGGCCGACTGCAGTCATCAACGGGGCCGCGACGTCCCAGTCCGCATCCAGCCAGGTCGCGCGATCCCCGGCCGCTATCACCACCGGCATGACGGGAAAGGGGCCGTCGGTCGGACAGGCCAGCATCGCGAAACAGCGCGCATCGCCGGTATCGCGCCACAGGCCCGCGATGGTGAAAACGGGTTCCTCGATCATGGTGAACCAGCCCGACCGTCCGTCCCGCCCATCACGCGGCGGCAGCGGCGCGGCGCAGGCGGTGACCGGGATCAGGCAGCGCTGCGCCGGACGCGTCGCCAGACGTCGCCACCAGGGCAGCGACATACTGAGAATCCAGGTCGTCGGCCAGCATCCGGCGCCCCCGCTGATGTCCCAGCGCTGGGTATCCAGGCTCAAACCGCCGCTTGCCGGCGTCCGGCGCAGCACAAATGCGGGCTGGCTGGGAAGCAGCTCGCCCAGATGCGACCAGTTGCCCCACGATCCTTGCGCGGCCCCGTCCAGCCCGAACGTCCGGCCCAGCGCCTCGGCCGTCCGGTCCAGCATCGCGCGGTCGCGTCCGTGCGGCTTAGGGCTGGGATGCAGCGGATAGATCGACATGGAGACGGCTCGGTACGGTCCAGATCCATTGGCGGCGCGTCGACGAGTAACGGCGCTGCACCCGCCGACAGATCAGCATGTGGCGGCGATGGTCGCTCTGCAACTGGACGAAGCCGAACAGCAGGAACACGGCCTGCCAGTTGCGATGGCGCCGAAAGGGAATGGCAACGGGCAGGGCGAACACGATCGGCCTTTGACAACATGGAGGAAGGACGGCGGACGACTGGCGTTGAGACAGTCCGTCCGCTTCGGCTTTAATCCTGTAGGTCAATCGGTTGGCAGTGCCCATGGCCCACGCCCCCGTGTCTCACCGTTGAGACGGTCGGCGCCGGAACCTTTCGATCGCGCCTCGCCGGGGCGCGCGCTCCCCCCTTCTATACGGCAGGAATGGCGCTCCCGATCGCCTGGGCGGCCAGCCCGCGGACATCGACCCGCGCCTTCAACCGCGCGCACAGCAGCGCCGAGCCGCTGATCTTGCGCTGGACGAACAGCGTCTCGACATGCGGCACGTGCCAGGTGTCGCGGTCGGCGATCATCGGCCGGGTCTCCTCACGCACCACCGGCACGAAGGCGCGGTCGCCGAAGTCGAACGGGCCCGGCCTCGCCATCGTGTCGTCGATCGCGGCGATGATCCGGTCGACCGCCGGGCGATGCGCGGCGACCGCCTTCTCGCCCAGAAAGCCCGTCTCCACCGCGATCTCGCGAATCCGGTCGCGGTCATGCGCCAATCCCGCCTCGATCAACCGGCGATAGGAGGCGGCGGTCTCCAGCGGCACGTCGCGCGCCGCCCCGAAATCGAGCAGAACGAGACGCCCCGTCTCCGCCTGCCAGCGATAATTGGCGAAATTCGGATCGGTCTGCATCATGCCGAAGTCGAATAGCTCGCGTAAGACCAGCTGGATCAGCGCAGTCATCGCGGTGTCGCGGGTCGCCTGTGGTGCCTCGGTCAGCGTCTCGATCGACTGGCCGGGCACGAAGTCCATCGCCAGCACCAGCGGCGTCGTCAGCTCGGGCACCGGCGACGGCACGATATAGCGCGGATCGCCCGCCAGATGCGCGCCGTACACCCGCATCCGGTCGGCCTCGCGTATATAATCGGCCTCCTCGGCCAGCTGGCGCTTGGCTTCCTCGAGCAGCGGCTTCAGGTCGATCGAGGGGGGCACCAGGTTCGACACGCGCAGCAGCGTGGCCACATTGTCGACGTCCGACCCGATGCTGTCGCGCACCCCCGGATATTGCACCTTGATCGCCAGCACCCGACCGTCGGGCAGCGTCGCGCGGTGGACCTGCCCGATCGAGGCGGCCGCCATCGGCGCGGCCTCGAAATGGCGGAACTTGCGTCGCCAGTCGGCTCCCCACTCGGCCTTCAGCACCTTGTCGAGCTGCGCAGGCGGCATCCGGTACGCCTGGTCGCGAAGCCGCGCGAGGATGGTCTGAAGCTCCGGCGGCAACAGGTCGCCCGCGTCCATCGAGATCATCTGACTCAGCTTCATCGCCGCGCCGCGCAAATGCGACAGCCGGTCGGCGACGCGCGCGGCGTTGCCGGGGGTCAGAATTAGGTCGCCGAGCCGGGGCCGTTCACCTTGGGCCAGCCGCCGCGCGCCCTCGGCCAGCATCCCGCCGGCTACACCGCCCGCCAAGCGGCCGAACGCGCCCGCGCGGGCGAAGCGGCCGCTGGGGACCGCACGATGCTGGGTGGGATCATCCGTCATGCCCCGACATAGCGGCGGGCGCGCGGCTTGGTTCCCCCAACCGACGCGCGATCACCCAGGCGGCCAGGATCACGACGAAGGGCATGGCCGGATAATGATACCGCGTCTGCCCGGTAAAGCCGAAGGCCAGCGCGGTGCAGAATAGCGGCATGACGCCCGCGACCAGCATGGCGGCACCCTGACGCCCCGCCCACGCCGCGCGCGCCGCCCGCCCGATGCCGATGGTCGCCAGCACCAGCAGGGCCATGTAGAATAGCTGGTTCACCCCTTGCGCAATCTTCCACAGCATCGCGCGCTCGGGATGGCTGGCGTCGAGCGACCAAAAGCCGTCGCCGTCCTTCAGCCAGAGCAGCGCGACCTTGCGCACCCCCAACATCCCCCAGCGGACGGGATGCGCGGCGATCCAGTCGGTTGCCATCACCTTCAACCGGCGGTCGATCTCGACCTGCCGCTCGACCCGGTCGGCAAAGGGAATGCCGACCTGCGCCCAGAGGGGGGATTTCTCGACCTGGAAATAGCCGCCATCGGCCAGGTCGTTCGCCCCGGCCTGCAGCGCAACGCCGCCATTGGTAGACACCAGCACGGGCGCACCCAGCACCACGCGGTTACGCATCGTCCAGGGCGCGACGACAACCGCCATCCCCGCGATGACCACCACCATCAGCAGCAGCCCCCGCCGCCAGTCCACACTCCGCGACAACCACAGCGCGCCGACCAAGAAGGGCGGCAGGAGCATCGTCTGCGGCCGCATCAGCATCGCCGCGCCCAGCACCAGCCCGCCAACGAGCGCCCAGCCGATCTGACGCCGCCCCTTCACCACCAGCGCGATGCCCGCCAGCATGACGGCGGTCGCGGTCGTCTCCGCCGCGGTGTCGCCCGCATAGGCGATATGCGCCGGATAGAGCGCATAGAGCAGCGCCGCCAGCCGCGACGCCCCCTCCCCCGCCCCAAGCGTCCGCGCCAGCCACAGGATCAGGAGGATGGTGGCACCTTGCGCGATCAGGTTGAACAGCAGCGGCCCCAACAGGCTGGGCCCGAACATCCAGGTCGCCATACCGATCAGCGCAGGATAGCCGACCGGCCAGAAGGCGGTCGGAAAGCCCCCCTCCTGATACCCCATCCCCGTCGCGATCTCCCGCCCCCGCTCCAGGTACCAGAGCGAGTCCGTGCGCGGGCTGATCGGAAAACCCAGGATCAACCCGAGACGAAGCGCGAGCGCGAGCAGCAGGATCGCCGGTATGATCCCGCGCGCGCTGGCAAAATACGCCCAAGGACCGCACTGCGATGGCCTGACGGTCTGCGTACCCGACGACATGATGGATTCCCCATGGCGACGCATCCCCCGAGCGCCGGAACGGCTACGCTAGAGGAGCGGGGAGCGGCGCGGCAAGGGGGCGGTGGGTCGCCAGGGCCTTTCCCGGCCTGCGGTGGGTCATTGCGGACATATGTTCAATCTCCGCACGGAGCCGCGCTATCGTTCGGAATGGATAGCATTTGGGAAACGGCCAAGAGCGCGTCGATAAGCCCCCCTCTCCCGCCCGCTGCCGAGACGTGGGCGCGGACGGTGATGCTGTTGATGCTGTAGTGGCCGGCATCCGTCATGATCTCGGCCAGCGTCACCGCCACGATCTCCCAGACCCCGGCTTCGCTCCATCGCCGGAACCAAAGGAGATGGTGTTCCAGCTACCGTGTTTGGGCGGCCTAGCCTCCAAAATTCGCCGCACGACAGCACCGAAATCGCTACAGCGTCCAGATCAGCACATTACCGACCAGCACCACCGCCATTACCAGCATCAGCACACCCTTTCGCCGATCTCCGCGCCGGATGGTCACGATCCCGCCCGCGACACAGGCAAAGGCCGCCAGCATCGCGATCCCGGGCGCAGCGTTCGCAATCCCCTCCATCAGCCCGCCAGCACACGCGCATAGGCGGCACGGTCGACATTGCCGCCGGACAGCAGAATCAGCATCCCCTCCTCCGCCGCAACCTTGCCCGCCAGCAGCGCGGCGAGCGCAGCCGCGCCGCCCGGCTCGACCACCAGGCGCAATTTGTCGGCGGCGAAACGTTGCGCGGCCGCGACCTCTGCCTCGGTGACCGCGACACCCTCCGCGCCGCGCCGGGCCAGCACCTCGAAGGTCAGCGGCGAGACGCGCGGCGTCTGGAGCGAATCACAAGCGGTCGGCGGCGGGTTGTCGCCCACCGGCTCGATCCACCCCGCCTCCAGCGAGCGGCGCATATCGTCCCACCCCTCGGGCTCGACCACCGTGACCTTCGCCTCGGGCAGCGCCAGGGTCAGCCCCGCCGCCAGCCCACCGCCGCCACAGGGCGTGACGACATGCCCCGGCGTCGCCATGCCCAGCGCCGCCATCTGGGCCGCCGCCTCGATCCCCGCCGAGCCCTGGCCCTCGATCACCCAGGGATCGTCGAAGCTAGGCACCAGCGTCGCCCCGCGCGCCTCGGCGAGTCGGCGGGCGATCTTCTCGCGGCTTTCGGTCGCGCGGTCATAATCGACGATCTCTGCGCCCAGCGCGAGCGTGCCTTCGCGCTTCGATACGGGCGCGTCGGCGGGCATGACGATGGTCGCCGCGATTCCCAGCCGCCGCGCCGCCCAGGCGATTCCCTGCGCATGGTTGCCCGATGAGAAAGCGACCACGCCCCGGGCCCGCGAATCCGCGTCCAACGCGGTTAATCGATGCCACGCGCCGCGCAATTTGAATGCGCCGATCGGCTGCAAATTCTCGGCTTTGAAAACCACAGTTTTGCTGTTGATATTCAACGGAAATATCGGCGATGGCGGTAGGATTCTGGCGATCTTTTCGGCGGCGTCGCGGACCCCTGCTTTTGTCGGCTGTCTTAAGATTGTCACTTTTTATCTCCGACGCCCTCTCTACCGCTTTACATTCCAAAAAGCGGACCCTATTTCGCGCCTCCGCTGCCCCATGGGACTTCCAACCGCAAGGCAGCTTTTTGTCACCGTATGCCGTCAGGCAATTGGAGGTCCCTTGAGTTGCACCAGAATCATCGCGCGCTGGGGCTAGCTGCCCACTCGACCGCCGTCCCCTCCAATCTGGAGCGCGGCATCGACATCGCCAAGCGTCGTCCGGCTGATCCGGTCACGCTGCTTCGCCCGCACGCCGCTGCGCGCGCCGCCCGATTCTTCGTCGAGAAGTTTCCGGGTCGGCCGATGTATGCGGTGAAGGCGAATCCGTCTGCGGATCTGATCCAGATCCTGTGGGACAATGGCATCACCCATTTCGACACCGCCTCGATCGCGGAAGTTCGTCTGGTGAAGTCGGTCGCCCCGCAGGCCGTCTGCTGCTTCATGCATCCGGTGAAGTCGGAAGAGGCGATTGCCGAGGCCTATTTCACGCATGGCGTCCGTACCTATTCGCTCGACAGCATGGAAGAGCTGGAGAAGATCGTCCGCGCCACCAACGGCGCGACCGACCTGACCCTGTGCGTCCGCATCCGCGTGTCGTCGGAATATGCCAAGCTGAGCCTGGGGTCGAAGTTCGGCGTCAGCGTGGAAGAGTCGAAGGACCTGCTGATCGCGACCCGCCAGGTCGCCGATGCGCTGGGCATCTGCTTCCATGTCGGCAGCCAGACCATGACCCCCGACGCCTATTCGGCGGCGATGGAACGCGTGCGGGCGGTGATCGTCGGCGCGGCGGTAACCGTCGACGTGATTGATGTCGGCGGTGGTTTCCCCTCGGCCTATCCGGGCATGACCCCGCCGCCGCTGGAGCGTTTCTTCGAGACGATCCACCGCGCCTTCGAGAGCCTGCCGGTGTCCTATTCGGCGGAACTCTGGGCCGAGCCGGGCCGGGCACTGTGTGCGGAATATTCCTCCGTCGTGGTGCGCGTCGAGCGTCGTCGCGGCAACGAGCTGTACATCAATGACGGTGCGTACGGCGCGCTGTTCGATGCGGCACATATCGGGTGGAAGTATCCGGTCCAGCTGCTGCGCGAGCCGGCTTCCGACGCGCGCGACATGGACTTCAGCTTCTGGGGCCCGACCTGCGACGACTTGGACTTCATGCAGGGTCCGTTCCCGCTGCCCGCGGATACGAACACCGGCGATTATTTCGAGATCGGGATGCTGGGCGCGTACGGCCAGGCCATGCGCACCCAGTTCAACGGCTTTACCTGTCACGAGTTCGTCGTGACCGACGACGAGCCGATGTTCTCGGTATACCGCGACGAGGTCGAGCAGGCCCGTCCGGCGAACGTCGTCAAGCTGTAACCCAGCCCGACTAGCAATCTCTATAACCCTCCCGCTTCGGCGGGAGGGGAATGGGGTGGCGTTGCGGTTTCGACCGCGATAAGGCCCCTTCCCATACCCGCCCTGCCGCCGCGCAGGACCGGGCCAGCCGGGTTACCGCGTCCCCAATAACGACGACGGCTTCTCGATGATGATGGAACCATCATGACCGACACGCAGATCAACGACACCCGTAAGGCCGAGCTCCTCTCGAGCGTGGTCGAGCATATCGACATTACCTCGTTCGACGCCCGCCCAATCATCGATTCGATGGGCAAGATGAGCTTCACCAGCCGCGACCTGGCGCGCGCGACCGGCATCTACAACCAGATGCTGGCCGACAAGGACTGCTCGATCTTCCTGGTGATCGCCGGTTCGACCTCGGCGGGCGGCTGCATGGACCTGTATGCCGAGCTGCTGCGCTCGAACATGATCGACGGCATCGTCGCCACCGGCGCGTCGATCGTTGACATGGATTTCTTCGAGGGCCTGGGTCACAAGCATTATCAGGCGCTGGAAATCCCCGACGATAACACGCTGCGTTCGCTGTACATCGACCGCATCTACGACACCTATATCGACGAAGAGCAGCTGCAGGACTGCGATCACACGATCGGCAAGATCGCGGACTCGCTGGAGCCCAAGCCCTATTCGAGCCGCGCCTTCATCCGCGAGATGGGCAAGTATCTGGTCGAGCACGGCAAAAAGGAAAACAGCCTCGTCAAGCTCGCCTATGAACATGACGTGCCGATCTTCTGCCCGGCGTTCGTGGATTCGTCGGCAGGCTTCGGTCTGGTGAAGCATCAGGTCGAGCGTGCCAAGGAAGGCAAGCCTTACATGGTGCTCGATGCCATTGCCGATTTCCGCGAACTGACGGACATCAAGATCAAGGCGGGCACCACCGGTCTTCTGATGATCGGCGGCGGCGTGCCGAAGAATTTCATTCAGGACACGGTTGTCTGTGCCGAGATCCTGGGCCATGACGACGTGGAAATGCACAAGTACGCCGTGCAGATCACAGTGGCCGATGTTCGTGACGGTGCCTGTTCCTCCTCGACGCTCAAGGAAGCGGCGAGCTGGGGCAAGGTCGATACCGCGCTCGAGCAGATGGTGTTCGCGGAAGCAGGTTCGGTCATGCCGCTCCTCGCCTCGGACGCTTATCATCGCGGCCACTGGCGTGAGCGCGTGAAGCGTCGTTGGGGAGCGATTTTCGACTAATGCTGGAATTTCTTGAACGCGATCAGCTGGCCTATGTGATCATCGGCATCGTTCTGGTTACCGGGTTGGCGTTCGCGATCCCGTATAGCCGTCGGCGCAAGCGCGAAAAGCTGCGGCGGCGTGGGATCAAGAAATACGGTCATTGAGACAAGGGGGGCGGGGCGAGAGCTTTCCGCCCCTTTTCTTGTACGGTCTTTTCACTTGATCGGCGGGCGCGGGCCCGGCACCCTGACGCCTGTGTAGCGCTATCAGGCGCGAATGATGAGGGGATGCCAGTGATCGACCGACGCTCTTTGATCGGGGCCATGGCCACCGTGCCGCTGGCGGCCCGCGTAGCAGCCCAGACCGCTCCCGCCGCACCCGCGATGACCCCCTGGCCCCCCGCCGAGCATTTCCCGCTCTGGCCCGGCCGGCCGCCTGGTGCGCGAGCGACGCTGCCCACGCCCAATCCGTCGATGAACGGCCCGGCCGGGCGGCAGGAATTATGGCTGCGCGGCACCGCCACTCCGATCGTCGCGATCTTCCGCCCCGAAAGGCCCGATGGCCGCGCCGTGCTGACCATCCCGGGTGGCGGCTATGGTTTCGTGTCCATCCAGAATGAAGGGATCGACGTCGCCAAGACGCTGAACCCGCATGGCATCACGGTCTTTGCCCTGTCCTATCGCCTGCCATCGGAAGGCTGGGATCATCAGGCCGATGTGCCGCTGCAGGATGCGCAGCGGGCGATGCGGCTGATCCGCGCCAATGCGGCGCGCTATGGTATCAACCCGGCCAAGCTGGGCATTGTCGGCTTCTCGGCCGGTGGCCACCTCGCTGCGTCACTGACCGTTGGGTATGAGGACAAGGTCTATACCCCGGTCGACGCCGCCGACCGGCAATCGGCCCGCCCGCGCTTCTCCGGCCTGGTCTATCCGGTCGCCAGCCTGTCGACGCCGAGCACGCATCCCGGGTCACGCGACAATCTGCTGGGCCCCAATCCCGATCCGGCGGTCAAGGCGCGCTACGACAATCCCCGCCGGATCAATGCGAGCACGCCGCCGCTCTTCCTGGTCCATGCGGTCGATGACGGGCTGGTCCCGCTCGATCAGTCGATCGACGTGCTGACCCAGGCGCGCGCCGCCAAGGTGCCGGTCGAGGCGCATTTCTTCGAGCGCGGTGGCCATGGCTTCGGCGCAATGAGCGCCCCGGAAGGCTCGCCCGAGCGGCTGTGGCCGGACCTGTTCGATCGGTGGATCGCCCAGACGTTGAAGGGGTAATCTCTTCCTCCCCTGCAAGGGGAGGGGGACCAACGAAGCTGGTGGAGGGGTGTCCCGCTATCGAGAGTGCGACACCCCTCCGTCAGCCCTGCGGGCTGCCACCTCCCCTTACAGGGGAGGAATTACAGGAAAAGCCGCGTCAAACTCCGCTCCAGCATCAGCATCTGCCACAGCGTCCGCCCATGCTCGGCGCGCCCGGCCCGGTGATCGGCAGCGATCCGGCCCAGTTCGGCGAGTTGGAACCACCCCGTCTCGCGCAACAGCCCCGAATGCTCCAGCCGAGCGGCTTCGTCGGCGAGCGCCCCCCGGAACCAGGCGCTGATCGGCGTCACGAAGCCCATTTTCGGCCGATAGAGAATGTCGCGCGGTAGATAGGGCTCCAGCGCCTTCTTCATCAGCCATTTGCCCTGCCCGCCCCGCACGCGCATCGCGGCTGGCAGGCGCGCGGCATATTCCACCAGACGGTGGTCGAGCAGCGGCTCCCGCGCCTCCAGCCCCACTGCCATTGAGGTGCGGTCGGTCTTGGTCAGGATATCGCCGGGCAGCCAGATCTTCAGATCGGCATATTGCGCCCGGTCGATCGCATCGCGGGCGGGTGCGTCGCGCATCGCGGCGACATAGCGATCTTCCGCCCGGTGTCCGCCCAGCGCCGCCTTCGCCTCCGCCGAGAAGAGCCGGGCTCGCAGATCGGGGTCCGTGACACCGACCGATCGCGCATAGGCTTCCGCCCCGTCCATCCCCAAGGCCAACAACGTCGTCTTCGCGCGGAGCGGACGCGGCGCCCAATCCGCCTTGGGATAGACGCGCCCCAATGTTCCGAACAGACCGGTGCGCAGGTTGGCGGGGAACAGTCCCCTCACCCGCTCCTCGCCCGCATGAAAGACATGGCGACGATAGCCCGCCATCGCCTCGTCCGCGCCGTCGCCCGACAGCGCCACCGTCACATGCTCGCGCGCCAGCTGGCACAGTCGATAGGTCGCCAGTGCCGAGGCATCGGCAAAGGGCTCGTCGAAATGCGCGACCAGCGTGTCGATCAGCGCAAAGTCGTCGGCGCGCACCACTCGCTCGACATGATCGGTGGCGAAACGCTGTGCGATGGTCCGGGCATAGCCGCGCTCGTCGTGGCCCGCTTCCTCGAACCCGATGGTGCAGGTGCGCACCGCGCGCGGGGACGCCTCCGCCATCAGCGCGACGACGCCCGAGCTGTCGACCCCGCCCGACAGGAACGCCCCCAGCGGTACGTCGGCGACCATCCGGCTGGTCACGCCTTCGCGCATCCGGGCCAGCAGTTCCTCGCCCAGTCGCGCGGCCGATCCGGTCTCGCGATTCGAGAAATCCACGTCCCACCAGCGGCGCGGGGCGGGAACGCCGCGTCCCCGCTCGATCAGCAGGAAATGCCCGGCGGGCAGCTTGCGGATGCCCGCGACCATGCTGGCGTCATCGGGGACATAGCCCAGCGCCAGATAATCCTCGACCGCACGAATATCGGGCCGCCGTCGGACCAGCGGATGCGCCAACACCCCCTTCATCTCCGAGGCGAAGGCCACCGCGCCATCGGGCAGCTCGGCCCAGTGGAGCGGCTTCACCCCCAGCCGGTCGCGCGCCAGGAACAGCGCCCCCGCCTTCGCATCATGCACGGCAAAGGCGAACATGCCGACCAGCCGATCGAGCATCGCCGGGCCCCAATGCCGCCAGCCGTGCAGCAGCACCTCGGCATCGCCATCGGTGCGAAAGACCGCGCCCTTGCCCGCCAGTTCGGCGCGCAACTCGCGATAATTATAGATCTCGCCGTTGAAGCAGACCGCCACTTCGCCATCGACCATCGGCTGGGGCGAGCCCGCGACGTCGATGATCGACAGCCGGGCATGGGCGAAGCCGACACCCGGCGCGGTCCATACCCCCTGCCCGTCCGGCCCGCGATGCGCCTGCGCGGCGATCATCGCACGCAGGCGGGCGGGATCGACCGGCTTGGGCGTGGCGGGGTGGAAGAGACCGGCGATACCGCACATGGAGCGTCAGCGCTGCCCCGTCATGCGGTCGGCGAACCGGTCGATCGGGCCAAGTGCGGCGACGAACGCCTCGATCGCATGGGGGTCGTCGCCCTCGCTCGCGACATGCACCGCCACCGCCATCTGGCGTTGCCCCAGCAGCCGGGCCTTCATCGTCTCGATCTTCACGCGTCGCATATCCGGGGTCAGCGTATCGCCGATCCGATACCAGGTCGCAACGTCGCGATTCTGGGTCTGGCCATCGGGGCCGGTCGCCATGATCTTCATCGTGTCGCCGCCCGCGACCCGGCCCAGATCGGCGACGCGCAGCCAGCGATCCGCGCCGTGGATCACGCCCGTGCCGAACGCCCCCAGCTTGCCGCCCTCACGCTGGTGGGAAAAGACCGCCACCGCCAGGTCGACCTGATGCCCCTGCGCATCGCGATAGGCCTGCTGCAACACCGCATCGGCGCCGGGATAATCGGGCCGCCAGACGCTTTGCTGCGGCACGACCGTCCAGCCGGGCACGGGCGGCAGCGCCAGTTGCGCCGGCAGCGTCGCCGCGCGGGTCCCGGCAAAGCCGCTCCAGCTTGGGAAGACGGCGGTGATCGCCACCGCCAGAATGGCGGCCAGCAGCGGATCGATCCGGCGGCCGGACACCGCCTTCAACCGATCGGGATCGAAGGCCGGATCGTCGGGCGAGCGGTCGAAGAATTGCCAGCCGATCGCCAGCACCGCCGCCATGACGATCGCGAAGAACACCCAGCCGAAGATGATATGGTCGATGCCCCCCGCCACCTCGATTGATGTCTTGTCGGCGGCAAAAATAGTGCCCCAGGCGCGGATGCCGTTGGCGATGACCGGCACTATCAACGACACGATCAGGAACACCGCGCGCCGCACGGGCGAGCGGAAGCACAGATTGGCGACCAGCGTCGCAAAGGCAATCATGGCGAGGACGAATTTCGACCCCGAACAGGCCTCCGCCACCTCGAACCAATAGCGTCCCGCATGGATCAGCACGCCGTCAGCGGTGGCCGGAATGCCGCTCCAGTGGAGCAGCGGCATGACGATCGAGACAGTGATCTGCTGAAGCGGCTTTTCCAACTCCTCACCGAAGGGCACCAGGAACCAGGCATAAGCGAGCGGAAAGAGCAGCCCGCGCGCCACCATCGGCCCCAGCAGCGTGACGACCAGCCCCTCCAGCGTCGCGATGAGACCCAGCTGGCGGATCAACGCCACGGTCGCGGACTCGCCGAGCAGCCACAGGAAGCCGCCGCCCGCGACCAGGATCAGCCCCGGCCACCAGGCCGTCGGGGTCAGTTGCGACAGCTCACCCCGACGCTGCCACACAAGCCAGCCGACGACCGGGCCGATGAACAGGCAATGGCCATAGGTGGTGCTGGTCCACCAGATGTCCATCAGATGCGTCGCATCGCGCCAGAACAGCCACAGCACCAGCGCCGCCGCCGCACCGAGCAGGCCCAGATGCCAGGTCCAGCGCCCCGGCCCGATCCGTTCCGCCGCCATACCCCCCGAATGCGTCACGATGCAATGTCCTTCAAGAGCCGGTCGAGCGGTGCCAGCCGCGCCGCCCAGTCATAGCGCGCCAGCACCCGCGCGCGTGCGGCGGGGTTGGCGGCGGGGCCGTTGAGCGCCGCGATCACCTGGACCGCAAAGTCCCGGTCGTCCCGCGCCACCGCGATGGTGCCGTCATGGTCGATCCCTTCGGCGGCGGCAATCGAAGCGACGACCGGCCGCGCCATCGCCATCGCCTCCAGCAGCTTGTTCTGGATACCGCGCGCCAGATCGAGCGGCGCGACGCAGACGGCGGCACGAGCCAGCCACTCCCGGGTATCGGGCACTTCGCCGGTGACGATCACCGCCTCCCCCGCCAGCCGCCGAACCGCCGGGGTGGGCGCGCGGCCGACAATGGCGAAGCGCGCATCGGGGCGGGCTTGGCGCACCAGCGGCAGGATGCGTTCGGCGAAGCGGGTGACAGCCTCCACATTGGGGCGATAGTCCATCTGGCCGGTAAAGACGATCAGCGGCTCGCCCGACGCCGGATCGAAGGCGGCCGGATCGTAATGCGCGGCGTCGATGCCGTTCTCGACCGCGACGATGCGTCCCTCGCCGCCGCCCGCCCGAAACAGATCGGCCTCCGCCTCGCTGACGAACAGGGTCGCTGCGACCGAGCGGGCGACCTGCCGCTCATAGGCGCTCAGCAACCGGGCCTCGCGCGTATAGACGGCACGCATCGGCAAGGCACCCGTCTGGCCGAGCGTGGCGAACTTCGCGGAGTCGACATCCACCATGTCCATCACGCTCGGCTCCTGGCCACGATACTGCGCCATCTGCCCGGAGAAGACATAGGTCGCGGCGATCCGGTGGCGCGCGCGGACCGTGGCGACGGCCTTTCGCATCGCGGGGTGGGCGAAGGCGGTCAGCGAGATAGGTTTGCCTGTCACCAGCGCCTGCACCGCCGCGACCGGCATCGATTTCGTCCGGCGAATGATATGGTGGCTGGCGAGCGCCTCGGCGAGATCAGCGGGCACTCGCTCTTCGCCGTCCTGCTCGGCAAAGGCGCAGAGATGGACGCGCCAGTCGCGCATCAGGTGGCGCAGGATATGGTGGCTGCGGATCTTGTCGCCGCGATCGGGCGGAAACGGGGCGCGATGTGCCAGGAACAGCAGGTCTCTCACCCCAGCCCCCGCGCGATGACCGGCCCAGCCAGCATCGCAACCCGGACCGGCAGGCGCTTCCACACCGCGATCATCATCGCATATTTGGGGTTGAGCGGATTGATCGCGCGCGGCCCGTGGACACTGCGGCTGGCATAGACCAGCGGACGCCCCTCGAACCCCCAATTTTTCTTGAACGCCGCCGCGCCGGTCCCGACCTTCGACCGGCCAAAGTCGAAGCTGTGACAGCCCCGCTCCCGCGCGTGCCGCATCAATGCGAAATACATCAGGTCATTGGCGCGCAGCTCCCGCGCTGCATGCGTGCCGCCGCCCCAATAGGGATAGACGGTGCCGCCATGATAGAGGTTGAGCACGCTCGCCACCGCCCGCCCCCGATGCCGCACGGTCAGCACATCGGCATCGAGCCGCGCCACCGCCTCGCGAAATAGCCGGGCCGGAAAGACAGGCGTGCCCAGATTGCGCACCGACTCGGCGTAGATGCGGTAATGCTCGGCCAGCATGGCGGGCGTGTGGCCGGTGACGACCTCCAGCTCCTGCGCCAGTGCCTTGCGAAGCTCGGCACGCTGCTTGCGCGGAATGGCCTTCATCTCGGCTTCGTCATCGGCGGCAATCGGGCGAACGAAACCCAGATAGCTGTCCGCATCCGCCGTCCAGCCGTCCGGCACCGGCCCGCCGCGCAGTTCGACCGACTCGATCCCGCGCTCGACCGCCAGCGCCCAGGCGGCCTCGGCCAGCGGCTCCGCGCCCTCGCCCAGTACCCCGCCATCGACCCCGAAACCGGTCGACACCATCGCCGCACCGAACAGGGGCGATCGAATTTCACTCAGCGGCAGGACACCGATAATCGCACCATCCCGCTCGGCGAGCAGATAATGGGCCTTCTGGCCGCAGCCCTTTGCGCCCGCCAACAGCCAGCCGGTGCGATGAAAGGGCGTGCCCTGCGCCTGCGCCGCGACGAACGCATCGATCCGCGCGCATTCCGCCTCGCGCGCCAGATCGGCGACGCGGATGATCGGCGGCGGCATGGTCATGCCAGCCGCGCCGCTTCCTCGGCCGCGACCTGGTCGACACGGCCCCAGTCATGCCGGGTGAGCAACCCCCGCAGCTTGCCCGCCATCGCGCCCAACCGGCTATAATGGCGAACCCGCGAGCGCAGCGGCGCATTCATCACACGCGGCTGCTCGGGATCGACCTCCCAGGGATGGAAATAGAAGATCGCGCCATGCGCATCGCGCTGCACCTGCCCGACCGCGATATCGGTCAGCTTGGCGGGCAACATGCGAAAGAAGCCGCCGCCCGTCGCCAGACGCCGCTGGCCGAACTGCGCAACCGTCACCGGCAGTTCGACCAGATCGGCATCGGCCAGGGGCCGCCATGCGTAACGCGGCGACTCCGCCCAGCCATAGTGATCGTGGGCCAGCGGCGCGACGCTGGAGGAATAGCGATACCCCGCCTCGGCCAGCACCGAATGCGCCCAGGGGGTGCGCTGATCGATCGAGAAGCTCGGCGCGCGATAGCCGGTCACCGCCTGCCCGCCTGCATCCTCGATCGCCGCCTTGGCGCGGATCAGGTCGGCGCGAAACTGGTCGGCGGTCATGGTGAAGACGCGCTGATGGTCCCAGCCATGGCTCGCCATCTCATGGCCACCCGCGACGATGCGACGGATCAGGCCGGGATGGCGATGCGCGACCCAGCCGAGCGTGAAGAAGGTCGCGCGCGTGCCCGTTTCGGCGAAGAGCGACAGCACCCGGTCGGTATTGGCCTCGACCCGACTGTCCAGCCGGTCCCAATCGCCCTTGTCGATCGTCCGCTCGAACGCGCCGACCTGGAACCATTCCTCGACATCGACCGACATGCCATTGATCGGCCGAGTGCTCTTCGGCCCGTCGTCGCCCAGCGGCTCAGGCGGCATGGCCCCAGGTCCCCGGTCGGATCGTGGCGGCCGCTTCGCGCCGGGCCTCGGATCGGCCCTCGCTGCGATTGTCGATTTCGGTCCAGTCGACCAGCAAGGTCAGGACCCGGCGCAACGCCGCCTCCTGCTGCTCCAGCCGCGCTTCGAGCTGGGCGACACGATCCTCCCATGCCGCGTTCGAGCCCGGCGCCGATGGCTTTTCCTGTGCAGCGGGCTGCACCGGTTCGGGCGCAGGCGCAGGTTGCGGCTCGGGGATCGGGCGCAGCGACACCGGCTCGGGGGCGGGCGGCGGGGCGACGACGCGGTGGGTGCCGCGCGGGGTCGCGTCGGCCTCGGGCGTGACGCGGGTATGAGTGATCGGATCGGCCGGGCGGCTCGGTGCCGTGGCGTTCAGGCCGGAGCGCAGCGTATCGCTCATCGGCGCGGCCCCGTTCAGCGTGGCCGCACCCAGCGTCCCGGCTCCGAAAAGCGCGCCGTTGCGCGGCGCGGGGGCGACCGGGGGCACCGGCGGCGCGACAGGGGCCGGAGCGGCCTCGGCACGCTCGCTCCCCATATCAGCGGCCATGTCGGCGGCGACGCTCTCGACCGTCTCATGGCCGATCAGTTCGACGCCCTCGATAGCGGCCTGGAGCAGGACCCGGCCCGCCAGCACGTTCAGGCGGCGCGGCACCCCGCCCGACGCGGCATAGAGCGCGTCAAAGGCATCGGCGGCGAAATCGGGACGGCCGGTCCAGCCCGCGACCGCCAGGCGGTGCGCGATATATTCGGGAACCTCATCGGGCTCCATCGGGTCGAGATGGTGGATAGCGATCACGCGCTGGCGCAGCTGCTCGACGGCGGCCGAGCCCAGCAAGCGCTCGCGGAATTCGGGCTGTCCGACCAGCAGGATCTGGAGCAGCGCATGCCCCCCCGCCTGGAAGTTGGACAGCATGCGCAGTTCCTCGAGCGAGGCGAGCGGCAACGCCTGTGCCTCGTCGACGATCAGCAGGATACGGCGGCCGTCCCGCGCGATGCCGTTCAGCGCGCGCTCGATCGCGCTCAGCAGCGCGGCCTTGCTCAGGCCATGGCTGTCCACGCTCAACTGTCCTGCCACCACGCGCAGCAGGTCGTCGGGGTCGACGGCGGTCGACACGATGTGCAGGACGCGCAGGCGGCGGCTGTCGAGCGTTTCGACCAGATGGCCGACCAGCGTAGTCTTACCCGCACCGACATCGCCGGTGATGACGATGAAGCCCTCGCCCTGCGCCAGCCCATAGCCCAGATAGGCCATCGCCTTGCCGTGCGTGGCCGTCTCGAACCAGAAACGCGGGTCCGGCGTCAGTTGAAACGGGCGTTCGCCCAGCCCGAAATGGGTCTCGTACATTATCGTGCCTTTCGGCCGGTCAGAATTGATACCGTGCGGCGATCAGGGCCTGTGCCGACAGGGCACTGGTCAGGTCGCCGACCTGAAAGTGGTACAATCCAACCGACGCGGTTGTTCCGAGCCGTCCGAAGTTGCGGTAATAGCTGGCGGTTGTTCCCAGCGATACCACATCCTCGGCCCCCGCCAACCTAGAGGCATAATAGTTAACGAAGCCATTCACGTTAAGCCCAGAATGGGGGCCGAGCGCATGGCCGAAGAAAATCTGGGCGTAGTAGCTCTCGTCCTCGGCACCGGTGACGACGATCCCGGGTGCGCCGTCGGGGGCGAACAACCGGCGATTGGCATAGCCCAGGCCGAAACCCAGCGTGGAGCGCCCCCGCGCGATCGACATGGTCGCGTCCAGCCCGCGCGAGCGATAGACCGAGGTCTGGACCGATTGCAGCACGTCGTTCAGGCACCCGCCCGGCGTCGTCCCGCTGGCCGAGAACACGCAGCCGTTGAACTGCTGGCCAAAGGCGTCGCGCGTCTCGATGAAATTGGTGGGCAGGTTGGCCAGCCCGTTGTTCAGCTGGCGGCCGAAGGTCTGGATGCCATCATAGAGTGCGGCCTGCAGCACGATGCTGCGCGACGCCTGATAGCGCGCGTTGCCGGTCACGCTGAGCGAGCCGTACCGCTCGCCGACATGCCCCTCCACCGAGGTGCGGCGGTTGGGTCGCCAGATCACGCCCGCATCGTAATAGACACCCTCGGTATGATAGGCGATGCGTCGCTGTCCGGCCGGATCGGTGACGAAGCGGCCGCGCCCGTCCAGGATCGGGCGACCATTGGCATCGACCGCCGCGTCGCGCTGGCTCGACTCGATCTTTTCGTACCCAACCCCGGCGGTCAGCGCGACATAGGGCGAGATCGGCTTCAGCACGTCGCCGCGCGCGAACCAGCCTTCGTAACGCTGGGACAGCTGCCCCGCATCGTCGCGATTATAGGCGCCGTTCAGCGACAGGCCGACGGGCAGGATCGCACCGGGCCGGGCCGTGGCGCTGATCGTGGCGACCTGGTTCCAGCTGTCGCTGAAATAGTCGAGGCGCGGCTGCCCCGGCGCCAGCCCGCCCAGACCCGGCGTATCGGCGCGTGTATAGCCCAGCCGGTAATTGGCACCGATCTGCACCGGCCCCGCGCGCGTCGCCAGCGACGGGCCGATATAGGCCGAATAGAGTTGCGAGATGTTGCCGACATCGCCGACCAGCACGCCCGGTGCCGCGCCGCGAATATCCGCCCGCGTCCGCGTCGCCAGCGCCCCGCCCTCCAGACTGAGCTCGGGCGTCACGCGATAGGACCCGCGCGCCAGGCCGCTATGGATGTCCCCGCCACCCGCCTGGTCGCTCCAGCCGATCCGGCGTTCATAGCGATAACTGACCTGCCCCTGCGCTCGCGCAGTCTGCACCTGCGCGTTCACGCCCGCCGCCAGCGTCGTGTAGGTGAGGACATCGCCACGGTTCAGATCGGCGTTCAGGATTTGGCCGATCTCGACATAGGGCGACACCCGCGTGCGTGGCCGCGACGGGGCGGCGGGTGCGTTGCCGGGCGGCGCGTCGCCGGCCGCAGCCTCCTGCGCCGGGCCGGGATCGAGCGTCGGCGCGGCGGCGGCTCCGGTCTGGACCTGCGCCGCAAGTGCTGTCGGCCATGCCGCCAGCACGCCCACGACACCGGCCAGCACGGGGCCCGCCCGCTTCATTTCGCCACATCCTTGCCGTAGCCGCCATAATAGCCGAAGCGGCGGCTGCCCGGCACGAAGGCGACGCTGTTTAGGACGAGCTGGATATGCTCGCATGCGTCGAGCAGTTCGATTGCCGCCGACACTTCGCTCTCGGGCGTGCGGTCGGCGCGGACCACCATCATCACCTGCCCCGCCAGCATCGCCAGAACCGACGCGGGCGACGCGGCCAGCGCGGGCGGCGAGTCGAAGATCACCAGACGACGCGGATTGGCCGACAGCAGCCGCTGGAGCACGTGACGGGTGCGCGCAGACGCCAGCAGTTCGGTATCGCTGGCGGTCCTGGTGCCGCAGGGCAGGACCGACAGATGCGGCACATCGGTGCGCATCACCAGCGACTCGACATCGATGCTGGTATCGACCAGCGCATCGAGCAGCCCCGGCCCCTCGACCAGGCCCAGGCGCGCCAGCACGTCCGGCTTGGCGACATCCGCGTCGACCAGCAACACCTCGGTATCTCGCTCCGCCGCCATCGATAGCGCCAGATTGACCGAACAGAAGGTCTTGCCGTCCTGCGGCCGCGCCGAACACACGAGCACGACGCGCGCCTTGTCGGCATCCCCGCCCTCGACCAGACGCTGGCTGGTGATGATCAACTGGCGCTTGACCAGCCGGAACTCCTCCGCCAGCGGCCCGATCGGCGCGCCGGGGACGATCATCCCGTTCTCCGCCAGCATCGCGCGGTCGACCGTCGCGACATCGGAAAAGCCGGGATTATATTCGCTCGCCAGGAAGGCGTCGTCATCGGGCGAGGCCAGGAACTCGGCCGGAATCCCGCTTAGCGAGGCACGGTCGTCCTCGTCCGGCACCGGGGGCGTGGCCATCGCGACCGGCTCGGGCGGCAATACCCCGGGCGGCGTCCATTCCGGCGCAGGCTCGACCACCGGTTCGGCTGTCTGTTCGTGCCGCACGGCATCAGGCACAGGCCCACGCACATAGGACTGGAAATCATAGATGTTCGCCGCGCGTTCGAGCAGCGAGGGTTCCCGTCGGGGTCTGGGGGGTTTCACGCTCTTGTTCACGCGGCCAATCCCCGTTGTAATAACTCGATCGCCAGCACCATCCCATAGGCCGCGCCCAGCCCCGCCGTCCCGCCGAGGAACAGTTTCATGCGCCGCGCCCGTGCCACCGCCTGGCCCCGGGTCACGACTTCGCCGATCGCCCCGATCACCGGCAGGCCCAGCGTCCGCTGCAGCGACTGGGGCGTGGTGAAGGTCTGCCGCAGCTTGGACAGGGCAAAGGCCGACCCGACGCCCAGGCCCAGCCCGGCCAGGAACACGCCGGTCAGCAACAGGATACGGTTGGGTGCGGTCGGCGCGCGTGGATAGGTCGGCGGATCGATCACGGTGAAGCGCATCGAGTCCGTCTGGTTCTGCGCCTGACCGCGCAAGGCCACCTGCTCACGCTGGCGTAAAAGCTGGTCGTAACTGTCTTTCAGCACCTGATAATCACGGTCGTTCGCGCCCTGCTCCGCCGCCTGTTCGGGGTCGGTCGCCAGGCTGGCGTTCAGCCGGTCGAGGTCGTTCTGGAGCTGGCTCTTGCGGATCTTCAGGCTGGCGAGCTGCGACTGTTTTTCGGCCGCCATCGACTGGAGCGACATATAGAGCGGATTGGGCTGCCCCCCCGCCCCGCCGCCTGCGGGCTCGGCCTTGGCCGCCGCTTGCGCCGCCGCGAGCTGGTTCTTCAGCGCGATCACGTCCGGGTGGTTCTCGGTATAGCCGCGCGCCCGGGCATCGGCGAGCTGGCCCTGAATGGTCGCCAGCCGCACCTTGGCGGGTCCGGCTACCCCGCCGCCCTCGCCCACGGTGCGCGGCGTGCCCGCCAGTTGCCCCTGCACCGCCGCGACGCTGGACTGCGCCGCCGCCAGGTCGCTGTCGACCTGCGCCATTTGCGAGCGGGCCAGTCCGATGCGGTCGGCGACCGATCCGCTGCCCGGCAGGCCGCCCATGAACTGGTTCTGATATTGGGCGCGCTTGGCCTCGGCGATCTGAAGCTGTTTCTGGCGTTCGCTCAACTGCTTGTCGAGGAAGGTCAGGCTCTGGCTGGTGTTGTTGCGATCGCCGACCAGGTTGGATTCGACGAAAATATCGATCAGCTTCTGCGCGACCTGCTGGGCGAGCTTCGGGCTGCCCTGCGTCACGGTCAGTTGGAAGATGGTGTCCTGCTGGTTCTCGATCTTGATCGCCTGGGCCAGCTGCGCGACGCGCGCGGCGACATCGGCATCGCTCGACACCGTGCTGGCCAGGTCGGTGCCGCGCACCACCTTTTGCAGGTTGATCGCCGAGATCAGCGTCTGGCGCACCCGGTCGACCGAGTCCGTGCCGCTGGTCTGGCTCGTCGCCATGCCGTCGGGCAGGATTTGGGTATTCTGGACCGCGATGCGCGCGCGAGACTCATATTTGCTGGGAATCTGGGCGACGAACAGCCAGCCCAGGATGCACACCGCCCAGGCGACGACCAGCGCCAGCCAGCGCCTGATCCATATGGCGTGGATCGCGATGCGGATTTCGTCCTGGATGCTCGACACGGCCGCGCTGCCTCAGAACATCGATTCGGGGATGATGATGACATCGCCCGGTTCCAGCCGAACATTGGCCGAGGAATCGCCCTTGCGCAGCAGGTCGTTGATCTGGAGCGCATATTCGCGCTGCTTGCCGGTCTCGCGGTCGGTGCGGACCAACTTGGCCTTGTTACCGGCCGCGAACTGGTTCAGCCCGCCCACCGCGATCATCGCGTCGAGCAAGGTCATGTTCGCGCGGTACGGGATGTTGGCGGGCCGCTCGGTCGCGCCGACGATGCGCACCTGCTGGCTATAGGTGCCCGCGAAATTCTCGACGATCACCGACACGATCGGGTTGGAGATATATTCCGACAACGCCTTCTTCATGTCGTCCTGCAACATGGCGGGCGTCTTGCCGACGGCGGGCATATCGTTGACCAGCGGCGTGGTGATGCGGCCGTCGGGGCGCACCTGCACCTTGGCCGACAGGTCGGGATTGCGCCACACGAAGATGCTGAGCGTGTCGAGCGGGCCGATGACATATTCGTCGCCCGGCTGCTCCTTGCGCGCCACGAATCCGGCCGACGGCAGCTCGGGCTTGGCCGGGCCCGTCGAACAGCCGGTCAGCGTCGAGGCGAGCAGGCCGGAAAGCAAGAGAGGACGGGCGAACGATGCCATGCGAACGGGTCTCCTGAACCCTTCATCCCCCAGGATACGGAGATGAAAGGCAAATTGCGCAAGATCGCTATGCCATCGAAGAGGTGAACATAGCGTTATGGCTGTTCCGCCTCGCCCAGGACTTCCCCGGCGGGCGGATGCCCCAGAAACGCCGACGGGCTGGCGGTGGCTCCATAGGCCCCCGCCAGAAAGATCGCGACGATATCTCCGACCGCGCCCGCGGGCAGCGCCACCCTGTCGCCCAGCCGGTCGAGCGGGGTGCAGAGCGGGCCGACGACCGACACCGTCTCCACCGGCTCCGCCCCCATCGCATGGGCGAGCGCGAGCGGATAGTTGCGCCGGACGACCGTGCCGAAATTGCCGCTGGCGGCCAGTTGGTGGTTCAATCCGCCGTCGAGGATCAGGAAGGTTTCGCCCCCGCTCTCCTTGCGGTCGATCACGCGCGCCAGATAGACGCCCGCCTCCGCCACCAGCCAGCGACCGAGCTCGATCGCGAAACGGCTGTCGCGCAGGATGGCCGGACGGGCGGCCAGCGCCTGCTCCAGCGCCGCACCGACCGCCTCGATATCGAGCGGCCTGTCGCCCGCGAAATAGGGCACGCCGAAACCGCCGCCCAGATTGACCAGCGGCGGCGCATGGCCCGCCTCCTCCGCCAGCCGGGCGGCGAGCGCCAAGGTCGCGGCCTGCGTATCGATGATCGCCTGCGGGTCGAGCGCCTGGCTGCCCGCATAGATATGAAAGCCGCGCCAGTCCGCGCCCGCCGCCACCAGATTGCGGACCAGCGCGGGCACCCGCACCGCGTCGATACCGAAGGGCGAAGGGCGCCCGCCCATTTTCATGCCCGATCCGCGCAGCTCGACATCGGGATTTACCCGCACGGCGAGGCGCGGCGTGCGACTCAGCCGATCGGCGATGGCGAGCGCGCGGGCCGCCTCGCCCTCCGACTCCAGGTTGAGCGTCACCCCCGCCGCGATCGCGGCGGTCAGTTCCGCGTCGCGCTTGCCGGGCCCCGCAAAGCTGACCGGCCTGCCCAGCCCGGCGACCTTCGCAAGCTCGCCCGCAGAGGCGACGTCGAACCCGTCGACCAGCCCGGCCATCACGTCCAGCAACGGTTGGAAAGGATTGGCCTTGATCGCATAATGCAGATCGATCGACGAGAAGGCAGCGCGAAAACGGGCCACCCGCGCGGCGACGAGACCCAAGTCATAGACGAAGACCGGACCGTCGCGCCCCGCCAGCCAGTCGACGGCGCTTCGCCCGGCGATCGTCAGCATACCCTGCTGGCCCGCGAATGCGGGCGGGATCGGGCCCATCGGCTTGGTCATCTTGCGTCCTTGTCGGCCAAGGCCCGGCGCAGCGCGGCGCGGTCCAGCTTGCCATTGGCGTTGCGCGGCAATTCTTCGCGCCATTCGATGCGCGCGGGCTGCATGAAATTGGGCAGGTCCCGCTTCAACCGTGCGCGCAGCTCGGCTTCGCGTGCCGGGTCCCCCGCCAGGATCAGGACGATCGCCTGCCCCTGCGCCTCGTCGGCCACGCCGAACGCGACCGCCTCGCGCGCCTCCCCTCCGGCGAGAGCGGCTTCCTCGATCTCCTGCGGGCTGATGCGGTTGCCCGCCACCTTGATCATCTCGTCGTCACGCCCGACGAAGCGGAGAAGGCCGTCCTCCCCCTCGACCACCGTGTCGCCCGACCAGACGGCGTGGTCATGGCCCGGCGCGGGGCGGAAACGCTGCGCCGTCCGTTCGGCATCGCGCCAATAGCCCTGTGCCACCAGCGGCCCGGCATGGACCAGCTCGCCCGGCTCTCCGGCGGCGGCGCGGGTGCCGTCGGGGCGCAGCACCATCACCTCGGCAAAGGGAATGGCGCGTCCGATCGCATCGGGATGCGCGTCGATCAGCGCGGGGTCGAGATAGGTCGAGCGAAACGCCTCGGTCAGCCCGTACATCGCGTACAGTTCCGCCGCCGGGAACAGCGTCCGCAATCCCCGCACCAGGCGCGGGGTCAACGCGCCTCCCGAACTGGTCAGCCGCCGGATCGAAGCGACCGCCTCCTCCGGCCATTCCGCGGCCAGCAATTGCGTCCAGAGCGGCGGCACCCCCGCCAGTGTCGTCGCGCCATGCCGGACCACCGCCTTCACCACATCGCGCGGCGTCAGATAGTCGAGCGGCGCCACCGCGCCCCCCGCCATCCAGGTGGAGAGCAACTGGTTCTGACCATAATCGAAGCTGAAAGGCAGGACGCCGAGCACCCGGTCGTCGGGCGTCAGCTTCAGATATTGCGCGACCGACACCGCGCCGTACCAGAGATTGGCGTGGCTCAGCATCACCCCCTTGGGCCGCCCCGTCGAGCCCGAGGTATAGAGGATCGCCGCCAGCGCGCCGGGGTCCGCCGCCGACCGGGGGAGCGGGTCGCCCTGCCCCGCCTCGGTCGTCACGGCCACGCCAGGCGGCACGTCACCCTCCTCCAGCGTGGCGGCGCGCGGGGCATGGGTCAGCAGCATCGCCGCCCCGCTATCGGCCAGGATATGCGCGACCTGCGCGCGCTTGAGCAGCGGGTTGATCGGCACATGCACCAGCCCGGCGCGCGGGGCGGCGAGCGGCATCAGCGCGGCGGTGCGGGTCTTGGGCAACCATGTCGCCACCCGCGCGCCGGGCTCGAACCCCTGCGCGGCCAGCCACCCGGCCAGCCGCGCCACCGCGTCCTCGGCCTGGGCATAGGTCAGCCCGCCATCCCGGTCGAGCAGCGCCGGGGCATCGCCTGCGCCGTGCAGGACATGATCGATCGGATAAGCGGACGCACCAGGGCTCATCGCGCCATCTACAAGGCGCTCGGCCACAAAGTCGAGCACCCGCCCCAAGCCTGCCCCCTCCCGCAGGCGGGAGGGGGCTTTGCTCAGCGCCCTTCCAACACCCGTTGCCCAACGCCCGCCGTCGCTCTAACGCTGTCGCAAACATACGAACAGCAGGGCGACAGGGTTTGGTAGTCGAGGCGAGCAAGGATGTGGGCGCCACGGTGCGCGGCGTACTGGCCGATGTGCTGGGCCTGTCGGCGGAGCGTGTGGAGAGCTTCGACGCCGACACCCCGCTGTTCGGCGCGCTGCCCGAGCTGGACTCGATGGCGGTCGCGGGCGTGCTGACCGAGCTGGAGGATCGCCTTGGCATCCTGATCGAAGATGACGAGGTCGATGGCGAGATGCTGGAGACGTTCGGCCAGCTGGTCGCTTTCGCCGACGCCAAGGCGCGCGCTTGATCGACTATTATGACTGGCCCGGCGGGCGCGAGGCGATGTTGCGCTTCGGTCCGGCCGACGGGCCGGTCGTGCTGGTCGCCATGCCCTTCTGGGAAGAAGCGAACCGGACGCGCAGCCTGGTGGTCGCGATGCTGCGGCGGCTGGCCGATCACGGCATCGGCGGCGCGCTGCCCGACTGGCCAGGCACAGGTGAGAGCCTGATCGACACCGAACAGGCGACGCTCTTCAAATGGCGCGAGGCGCATGAGGCCGCCGCGAACGCGATGGGGGACCGGCGTTGCTACGGCGTCTCGATCCGGGGCGGCACGTTGGTCGACCTCTTCGGATTGCTGTTCGGCCGCTGGCATCTGGCCCCAATGACCGGCGAGGCGGTGCTACGCGACGTCATCCGGCTTCGCGCGGCGGCCGGTTTGCGCGGCGACGAGCATGGTTTGTTCGGCGCGGAGTCGCCGGTGCGGATCGCGGGCAACCGGGTCTCGCCGTATTTCCTCGCCGGGCTGGCGGGGGCCGAACCCTATGACCAGCCGGGCGTGCCGCGCCGTGTCGTGCGCCTCGGCCATGATCGCGGCCCGGCCGACCGCAGCATCGACGCCCTGCCCCCCTGGCGCCGGGCGGAGCCGCAGGAGGACCCCGAACTCGCCACCCTGCTGGCCGACGACATCGCCGAATGGATCGCCTCATGCGAAGGCTGATTTCCTTCCCTTGCGACGATGCGACGCTGGTCGGCACGCTGGACGAGGGCACGCAGCCGACCGGATTGCTGATCGTCTCCGGCGGCAACGAGCCGCGCATGGGGGCGCATCGCGGCCAGGCCGTGCTCGCCGCCCGGATTGCGGCGCGCGGCTATCCGGTGTTCCGCTTCGATCGGCGCGGTGTGGGCGATAGCGAGGGGCGGAATGGCGGCTGGCAGGCGAGCGGCCCTGACATCGCCGCCGCTACCGCGAGTTTTGCGCTGGCGGCGGGCGTCGCGCAGATCATCGGCTTCGGCAATTGCGATGCGGCCTCCGCCCTGGCGATGTTCGGACAGGCGGCGGGATTAGACGGCGTGCTGCTGTCCAATCCCTGGCTTACCGAGGAGCCCGATGCGCTGCCGCCCGCCGCCGCAATCCGGCGGCATTATGCGCGCAAGCTGGCCAATCCCGCCGAGTGGCTGAGGCTCGCGCGCGGGGCGGTCGATTTCGGTCGGCTTCGACAGGGGCTCACCAAGATCGCCGCGCCCCCCGCCCCCTTTGACGAGACCGCCGCCCCGCTGCTCCACGCCATCGCCAGTTGGAGCAACGCCGCGGCGATCATCGTCGCGCGCGGTGATGCGACCGGCGTCGCTTTTCGCGCCGCCGCACGCGGCCATGGCTTTACGATGGAAACGGTGGAGACGGACTCGCACAGCTATGCCGATACGCTGGACGCCTTGGAGCGCGTGATCCTGGCGCATCTCGACACCGCGTCATCCGGCCAGCCGAGTGCTGGATACGACGATCCTGCGGAACCCGAAAATACGCCTTAATACGCTTTAAGATAACGGTTTTCTTCGGAACGCCGCTCCTTACCCGTCCATTGGGTGGGTCAAGGAGACACGGTCCATGAGCGAACGCCCCACCCCACCCCAGCCCGAACAGCAGCAGGACATGCCCGGCCAGACCGAGGCGATGGACCCGCGCCCCGACCATGGTGAGCATAGCTATGTCGGCCATGGCAAACTGACCGACAAGAAGGCGATCATCACCGGTGCGGACAGTGGCATCGGCCGCGCGGTCGCCATTGCCTTTGCCCGTGAAGGCGCGGATGTCGTAATCTCGTACTTGTCCGAAGACGAGGATGCGGCCGAAACCCAGCGACTGGTCGAACAGGCAGGCCGCAAGGCGCTGCTCATCCCCGGCGATGTCAGCGATCCGGCGCATTGCCGCACCATCGTCGAGCGCGCCGTCCAGACGTTCGGCCGCGTCGACATCCTGGTCAACAATGCCGCGCACCAAGCGAGCTTTCAGGCGGTCGAAGACATCAGCGACGAGGAGTGGGAAACCACCTTCGCCACCAACATCCATGCGATGTTCTATCTTGTGAAGGCCGCGTTGCCGCACATGGGCGAAGGTGCGTCGGTCATCAACACGACCTCGATCAACGCCGACAAGCCCAACCAGCAACTACTCGCCTATGCGACGACCAAGGGCGCGATCCACAATTTCACCGCCGGGCTGGCCCAGATGCTCGCCGAGCGGAAGATTCGGGTCAATGCGGTGGCGCCGGGTCCGGTCTGGACCCCGCTGATCCCCTCCACCATGCCGCCCGAAGCGGTGAAGAGCTTCGGCGAGCAGACGCCGATGGGGCGCGCCGCGCAACCCGCCGAACTCGCACCCCCTTACGTCCTGCTGGCGAGCGGCGAGGCCAGCTACATCAGCGGCGCGACCATCCCCGTCACCGGCGGCACCCCTTTCCTCTGATCCTCAACGCGAAGGAGCGATGATTCATGGCTACCCTACCCAATGACGTCGTCTCGGCGGTGTTCGTCGCCGGGCTGAAGAACGCCCATGCCGTCGAGCATCAGGCGCTGGCGCTGATCGACCGGCAACTCGATCACCTGTCCAACTATCCGGATGTGGCCGATCACCTTCGGATGCATCGGGGCGAGACCGAGCAGCAAATCGTTCGGCTGGAAGACATATTGGACGGCTTCAATGAAAGCCGATCGATGCTGAAGGACGCGGCGCTCAGCTTCTCGGGCAATATGGCGGCGTTGGGTCACATTTTCGCCCCCGACGAAATCCTGAAGAACAGCTTCGCCAACTTCGCCTTCGAGAATTTCGAGGCAGCCAGTTACAAATCGCTGATCACCATCGCCGATGTCGGCGGCTTCGGCAGCGCCGTGCCGCTGCTCACCCAGTCGCTGAACGAAGAACTGTCGATGGCGGCCTGGGTCGATGAGAACAACGCCGCGCTGACCCGCCGTTATCTCGAACGCCGCGCGGCCGGCGAGACCGCCAGCCACTGATTTCCTCCCCAGCGACCAAGCGAGGCCGATCATGTATTACCACGACAAACGCCTGCAATATCCCGTGCGCTGTGAAAGCCCCGACCCCTTATTCGCGCGTATGCTGCAACAGGCGATCGGCGGCGTGGAAGGCGAGATCCGTGTCTGCATGCAGTATTTCTTCCAGGCCTGGGGCAATCGCGCGCCCACGCCGAAATATCGCGACATGCTGCTCCACACCGCCACCGAGGAAATCGGGCACATCGAAATGCTGGCGACCGCCGTCGCGCTCAATCTCGACAAGGCGCCCGCCTCGCTTCAGGAAGAGGGCGCGGCGGACGGCATCGTCGGCGCGGTCATGGGCGGCGGCAATGCCCGCCACGCGATCGAAGGCGCGCTGCACAAGCATATCCTGTCGACCGGGCTGGCGGCGCATCCATCGGACTCGGACGGCGTGCCGTTCAACATGAGCCATATCTATGCCAGCGGGAACATCGCCGCCGACATGTATTGCAACGTCGCCGCCGAAAGCACCGGCCGCGTGCTGGCGACCCGCCTCTACAATGCCGCGCATGATCAGGGCATGAAGGACATGCTCCACTTCATGATCGCGCGCGACACCATGCATCAGGAGCAATGGCTGGCCGTGATCGAGGAACTGGGCGAACAGGCGTCGCTACCCATCCCCAACTCCTTCCCGCAAGCGAAGGAAAGTCAGGATCACAATTACGACTTCTTCGTCACCTCGGTCGACGGCACTTATCCCGAAGGCCGCTGGACCCAGGGACCGAGCGTTGACGGCCGGGGCGAGTTTACCGTGTTCCGCAACGAACCAATGGGCGAAGAGCCGGTGCTCGGCCCCGCCCGTCCCGACAGCAGCGCCCAGGCCGAACAGATTGGCGAGAAGCCGGTGGCGTAGGCCAGAATACTCCTCCCCTTGCAGGGGAGAAAGAGAAGACCGCCCCGAACCTTCCGGTCCGGGGCGGTTGAGCGTCAGGCCCCAACGGGCATCGTCTTGCCCGTTGTGCGATCCAGCGCCTGCGCGGTCAGCACGTCGAGCGCGGTGGCGAAAACCACGAAGCCGATCGCACCCCAGACCGCCTTCTCACGCGGCGAGCGACGCGCAGAAACCGCCAGCGTCCCCAGGTCGAGCAGATCGCCCATCACCCGGTTCCACACCCGCGCCGAATGGGCAGGCGCCTGGACCAGCCCGACTCCGGCGACGATCTCGCGCACGCCGTAAGCTTTGACGGCCCCTGCCCCGCCCGGCACCGACAGGCGCTCGGCAATGCGGCGGGAGGCGAGCAGCTCGGCGGCTCCCAAGGCAAGCGAGAACAGGCCAAGGCCCAGGCTGACGGATTTGGCGTTCATAGGACTTCCCTCATCGCTATTGTGCATGAACAGCCAACGTGAACAGGCCAGCGATGGTCCATAATTCCATCTAGATCAATCAGTTAGCGGCATTCCACGATGATTGGCACTACGCAGGCCCGGACGCGGCAGGCAGAACCAGTTCGCCCACGAAATCCGGCACTTGCCTGCGCATTCCCACTCGGCCAGTCTGGCGCGATGATCCTCCCGCTTCTGCTCGCCGCCGCCGCGACACCTTTCGCCGCTCCCTCCCCCGCCCGGCTGAAGGCCGATGTCGAAGCACTGGTCGGCTTCGGCACGCGCCACACCGCCTCCTCCACCACCGATCCCAAGCGCGGCATCGGCGCGGCGCGCGACTGGACCGCCAGACAATTCGAGACGATCGGCCAGGGCTGTAACGGCTGCATCAGTGTCGAGCGGATCAACCGCCGCTTCACCGGCCCGCGTGCGCCGAACGGGGTGATGGTCGAGGATGTGCTGGGCATCCAGCGCGGGCGCGACCCGAACCGCGTCGTCATCGTCGGCGCGCATATCGACAGCCGTGTGACCGACGTCATGGATGCAACATCCGACGCGCCGGGTGCCAATGACGATGCCTCGGGCGTAGCCTTGGTGCTGGAGGCGGCGCGCCAGCTGTCCAAGCGGCAATTCGATGCGACCATCGTCTATGCCGTCTTCTCGGGCGAGGAACAGGGGCTGTGGGGCTCCACTTTGCTCGCCGACACGGCCAAGGCGCGAGGCTGGCGCGTCTCGGCAATGCTCAACAACGATATCGTCGGTAACACCGTCGGCCAGGGCGGCGTCCGCGAGGCACGCTGGGTCCGCGTCTTTTCCGAGGGCATCCGCGCCTCCGAAGACCTGCCCCAACAGCTTCAGCGGCGCGGCAATGGCGGCGAGGATGACGGCCCCAGCCGCGCGCTGGCCAAGGCGATCGACGGCGTGGCCGACAAGCTGGGCGGCCTGGACGTCTTCCTCGACCGCCGCCCCGACCGGTTCGGGCGAGGCGGCGATCACGAACCGTTCCTGAAGCTCGGCTATCCCGCCATCCGCTTCTCGGTCGCCAACGAGGATTGGGATGCGCAGCACCAGGATCTGCGCAAGGAAGGAAATGTCGCGTATGGCGACACCATCGACAAGATGGACTTCCCCTATCTGGCCAAGGTGACGGCGATCAACATCGCGACGCTGGCACGGCTGGCCGCCGCGCCGCCCGCGCCCGACAAGGTGACGATCAGCGGCGCGCTGTCGCGCGACACGCAGGTGGAATGGGCACCGGTGCCGGGCGCGGTCCGCTACCGCATCCACTGGCGGCGCGATGATGTCGCTGACTGGACCCAGTCGAAGGACGTGACCGAAACCAAGGCCCTGCTGACCCAGGTGCCGGTTGACGATCATTTCGTGGGCGTGTCCGCCATCGCGGCCGACGGAGCGGAGAGCCTGGTCACCTTTGGCGGTCGCTAATTTCCGATCGATGGCGGAAGTGAAAGGATGCCGCCCCGAGGGAGTGGAACGGAGCGGCATCCCAATTATCGACCCGGCGTCTCTCGGGGCGATATCCCCCCCTGGGGGAACGCTTTAGCGACGAACCAGCTTGCTGCGCACTGATGCCCGGCGCGGGGCCGCGCGCACGATCTCGGTCGTGGTGGTCGTCGTTGTCGTGGTAACCGGGGCACCCTGTACCACAATTGTAGTAACGGTGGGAGCAGGATAATAATATCCACCATCATAATATCCCGGCCGTCCGGAGGCCAGGGTGCCGACCGTGGTCGTGGTGGTTACGGTCGTGCCATCGCGGGTCACGATGCGCCGCCCCATGGCGGGCGGCGGAGGCGGCGGATAATCACCGCGATAGCCGTCATCCCGGCCATAACCAGAGCGCCCATAATCGTCATAGCCGGGCGCCATGCCTCGCCGCCGATCCTCGGCCCGGTCGATCGCATAGCCTGCCGCCGCCCCGACGCCTGCACCGATCAGCGTGCCGCCCAGCCGGTTGCCACGCCCCGCGATCAGATTGCCCGCGACACCGCCCGCCACCGCACCGATCGCGGCACCGCCGAGGCCATCATCGCGCTGGACCGGCGGCGGATAGCCGGAGCCCGCATAGCCGGGCTGGCCCGTGCCGTCCCAGTCGACCCCATAGACGCTGTCATATACCGACCCACGCGGATCGATCAGCACGGCATCGTCATAGTAACGCGACCAGTGATAGCCGACCGGCGGCTGCGGCAGGGTGTAGACCGCCCAATCCTCCACACCGAAGCGAGGGTCATTCCAATAGGACGGCATGACCATGCCGCGCACCGGACGCCGATACGCGCGCCAGCCGCCCGGCGCATTCGCACCGCCCCACCAGCGCCCGCCGACTCGGCTGCCCCAGCGCTGACCGCGCATGGTTGGCGTTCCCACCGTGCTGGTCGTCGTGACGACGGGCTGGGCCGGCGGTGGGGACGGCGCGTCGAAATTGGGCCGAGGATATCGTGCGCCCGCCTGTGCCATCGCCGGAGCGTTCAGCGTCAAGGCCAGGGGTATCGCGATGGTAACGGTGGTGAGGTGCGAAAAAGGCCGCATGGCGTATCAATAGTCCCCTGTATCCGTTCGATGGCGTTCCCCCAAACGCCTCAACCGCAACAAGGTTTGATACCAGCGCGCCCAACCTGCCGATAGCGGCGGGACCCGTCCCGAATCGGGTCAGACGGGTCAATCCGCCTCCGCTCAGCCCACCATGCTGGCAAGACGCGGAGCGAGCAACGTCATCAACGCCTCGCACCCCGTCTGATCCTCCTCGTCAAACCGGCCCGGCTCGGGGCTATCGAGGTCCAGGACACCGATCACCACGCCATCATGCACGATCGGCACCACCAGTTCCGACCGGCTGGCCGCATCGCAGGCGATATGGCCGGGAAAGGCATGAACATCGGCCACACGCTGCGTCTTCGCCTCGGCCACGGCCGCGCCGCACACGCCCTTGCCGACCGGAATGCGGATGCACGCCGCCTTGCCCTGGAAGGGCCCGAGCACCAATTCCCCCGCGACCATGCGATAGAAGCCCGACCAGTTGAGATCGGGCAGATATTGCCCGATCAGCGCGGCGGCATTGGCCATGTTGGCGACGGCATCGTCCTCGCCCGCGGTCAGTGCGTCGAGCGCGGCGTGGAGGTCCCGGTAAAGCTCCGCCTTCGATCCGGCGGTGATGTCGAACTGATACATGATAGGATATGTAGGCCGTGCGGCTTCTCGCGTCATCCCCCGGAGCCGCCCGTAACGCGGTCGTACATCGCTTTTGCTGGCGAAATTCCTTGCCTCCGACTGCTTGCGCGGCCGATTTTATTGTCCTACAAATCCCCTCACAAAATACCAAGGAGAGGCCGTGCCCGCCGTGTCATCAGACGTGACGCCCGCTTATATCGCGATCGACTGGGGCACGACCAATCGGCGAATCTATGTCCTGACGGCGGATCGCGCCGTGCTCGACACGGTGCGCGACGATCGCGGGGTGCTGGCCATGGCCCCCGGCGACTATCCCAACGAGATCGCCGCGATCCGCGTGCGCTTCGGCGCCCTGCCAATCATCGCGGCGGGCATGGTCGGGTCGACGCGCGGCTGGCGAGAGGCCGCCTATGTTCCCGCCCCCGCTGATCTTCCGACGCTGGCCGGGGCCGCGACGCGGATTTCCGAACTGGACGTCACCATCGTCCCCGGCGTCTCGCTGCTGACCGACACGCGCGCCGATGTGATGCGCGGCGAAGAGGTTCAGGTGTTGGGTGCGGTCGCCGCCGGGCTCGCGCCTGCCGACGCCTTGTTCGCGCAGCCCGGCACCCACAACAAATGGGTGCGCGTCACGGGCGGCCGGATTGCCGATTTCGCCACCACCATGACCGGCGAGCTGTTCGCGCTGGTCAAGGGACATGGCATCCTGGCCGGGATGCTAGACGGCCCGGTCGCGGACGGCCCGGCTTTCCGCGACGGCCTGTCACGCGGGGCCGGCGCCTGCGACCTGACGGCGGCGCTGTTCGGGGTGCGTGCCTCGGTCCTTCTCGGCCGGATCGACGACGACGACGCGGCCTCCTACGCCAGCGGCCTGCTGATCGGCAGCGATATCGGTGCGGTGCCGGACATGGAGGGGCAGACGGTCCATCTCTTGTCCAGCGGACTGCTCGCCGATCTCTACACTATCGGGATCGAGGCACGCGGCGGCACCGTCGTCGCGCTCGACAGCCATGCCGGTTTCCTTGCCGGACTTCACGCCATTCGGGAGCATTTGTCATGACCGACCCCGCCCAAAACTTTGCCAAGGCGTTCGCCGCCTGCCCGCTGGTCGCCATCCTGCGCGGCTTGACGCCCGCCGAAGCGATCCCCGTCGCCGACGCGCTGGTCGAGGCGGGCTTCACCCTGATCGAGGTGCCGCTCAACTCGCCCGATCCCTATGACAGCATCGCGGCGATCGCGGCGCATGTCGGCGACCGGGCGATCGTCGGTGCGGGCACCGTCCTGACCACCGAACAGGTCGACCGGGTGAAGGTGGCGGGCGGAACCCTGATCGTCTCGCCCAACACCGATGTCGAGGTCATCGCGCACAGCGTGGCGCAGGGACTGATCTCCCTGCCCGGCTATTTCACCCCGTCCGAGGCCTTCGCCGCCTTGAAGGCCGGTGCGCATGGCCTGAAGCTGTTCCCGGCCGAGGGCGCCTCGCCCACCTTCCTCAAGGCGCAGCGCGCCGTCCTGCCGCGAGAGGTCGCGGTGTTGGCGGTCGGCGGCATCACGCCCGAGAATATGGCCGAATGGCGTGCCCACGGCGCGGACGGGTTCGGTCTGGGTTCCAATCTTTATCGCGCGGGCAAGCCGGCGGCGGATGTCGCCGTGTCGGCGCGCGCTTATGTCGAAAAGGCACGCTGATACCGATGACCAACACGATCCGCCTCGCGCTGGTCGGCATGGGCAAGATCGCCCATGACCAGCATGTCCCCGCCATCGCAGGCAACCCGGCCTTTCAGCTGGTCGCGACCGTCAGCCGCTCGGCCAACGGGGTCGAGGGCGTGCCGCACTTCCACGACATCGACGAACTCGCTAAAAGCGATGTGACGGTCGATGCGGTGGCGCTGTGCACCCCGCCCCAGGTCCGCCACGCCATCGCCGCCGCCGCGCTGGCGAACAACTGGCACGTCTTCCTCGAAAAGCCGCCGGGCGCGACGCTGGCCGAAGTCGCGGTGCTGGAGGAGCTGGCGGCCAAGGCCAACGTCACCCTGTTCGCCAGCTGGCACTCGCGTTACGCACTGGGCGTCGAGCCCGCGCGCGAATGGCTGTCGACCCGCAAGGTCACCTCCGCCGCCATCACCTGGCGCGAGGATGTGCGCCAATGGCATCCGGGCCAGGCCTGGATCTGGGAAGCGGGCGGGTTCGGCGTGTTCGATCCGGGCATCAATGCGCTGTCGATCGCGACGCACATCATGCCGCAGCCCTTCTTCATCGAACGCGCGACGCTGGACTTCCCCGCCAATCGCGACGCGCCGATCGCCGCCGACGTGGCGTTCCGCATGACCGACGGCACGCCCGTCACGCTCGACCTCGACTGGCGGCAGGAAGGCCATCAGAGCTGGGACATCGTCGTCGAGACGACCGACGGCACGCTGAAGCTGGCCGAGGGCGGCGCGGTACTGACCCTGCCCGACGGCTCGACGCCACATCAGGAAGAAGGGCTGCACGGCGAATATCCGGGCCTGTACGCGCGCTTTGCCGAACTGGTGCAAGGCGGACGCTCGGACGTCGACATCGCTCCCCTGCGCCATGTCGCCGACGCCTTCATGCGCGGTCAGCGGCGTGAGGTGGAAGACTTCGTGGAATAAGTCGCTCCCGACCGGATCGGGATACGAAAAAAGAAGGCCGGTTGTCCCGCAGGACGACCGGCCTTTTCAGTTCGGGGATGGGCGAAAGGCCGAAGCCTCTCGCCCAAGGGGAAGGTTAGAAGTTGATCGTGGTCCCGATCGCGATCTGGCGACCCAGCGCGTCGTAACGCTGCGGCGCGGTGTTGGAGCGCGACAGCGCGACCTGATAGGAGTTGGGGACGATCGGCGGCGACTTGTCGAACACGTTGTTCGCGATGATCCGGAAAGCGAATTTCCGCGCGATGTTCCAACTAAGCGCCAGGTCGAAATAGCTCTGCGGCGAGATACGCGCGAACGTGTTCTGGAACCGCTCCGGCGTGCCGCCGATGTCCGGGTTGCCCGAATTGTTCGCCGTGGTCAGCGAGCCGGTATAGCGCCAGTTAAACGACACGTTGAACACCCGGTCCGCCGTCGTCCAGGTGGTGCGCAGGGTGTGCATCCACTTGGGGATCAGCTGGCCGCAGGAAATGCCGTTCGAGAAATAGCCCGAGCAGTTATACTGGCGACGCAGCGGCGAATCCTGCCCACCGGCCAGCGTCGACAGCGATCCGTTGAAGCCCCAGTCGATCCGACCGGCATTCTTCAGGTCCAGCGAATACTGACCCTGGAAGTCCCAGCCATAGGCGAGCGACCGGTAATAGTTGGTCGTCCCCTGCCGCACGAAACCGCTCGATGGATTGCCGGCGGGCGCATTGGCGATCGAGCCGGTGGTCGGATCGCGCACGATGCAGTTGCAGAAGAACGGATCGCCGTTCGACGCCAGACAGCCCTGCAGATAATAGTCCGCACCGTTATAGCCGAGCGAGTTGACCAGACGGATCTGATAGCGGTCGGCCGAGAAGACCAGCCCCGGAATGAAGCTGGGCTTCACCACCAGACCATAGGTCAGGGTATAGGCGGTTTCCGGGTCGGCCGTGAAGCCGCCGGAACGCGTCGTGCACCCCTCGGTCGGACAGAGCAGCGAGGCGCTGCCGTACAGATTGTCCGCCAGCCCCGTCTTGCTGCACAATTCGCGCGAGCCCAGCGGCGTGGTCGTCACGGTGCCGTCGGGCAGCGTGCGCGAGACGGGCGCGCAGAAATCGGTCAGCGTGGCGTTGCGGCCATAGTTGATCTGCGTCGCCTGCCGAATCTCGATCACCGTCGGCGCGCGCTGTGCCTTGTTGTACGAGGCGCGGAAGGTGATGTCGGCAACCGGCGCGTACAGGCCTTCGACCTTCCAGGTCGAGAAGCTCTTCGGGTTGGAGCTGTACTTCGACACGCGGAAGCCGCCATTGGTCTGCAGCAGATGCGCAAACGGCTTGTTCTGGATCAGCGGCGCCTGAACCTCGATGTTGGATTCCCAGACATCCTGGCTCAGCCGCGCGTCCTGGTCGCCAAACTGGTCGACGAAGCCCGCATCGGCGGCCGAGATCAGCCGGTCCTTGCGATACTCGGTGCCCAGCGACACGGCCAGACCTTCATCGGCCCAGGGGCTCTTGATACCGTACTTCGTCAGGTCGCCGTTCACCACCGCAATCGCGTCGAACAGCTGAGTGATCGTCCGCCGCTGGCCGGTCGCCCCGCTGGAGAACAGATAGTTGGTCAGCGCGTTGCTGCCCGACCCGGCACGGAACGCATCGAAGGGGATGCAGGACGGATCGGTGCCATTGACCACCGAGCGGCAGGTCGGCGTGCCATTGACCGACACGACGTCCAGCGCGCGGTTCACCCGGTCGTTCTGCGACGTCGGGCCGAGATACCAGTCCTGCTGGTTGCGGGCATAGACCCCGCCCACGTCATAGGACCAGGCATCGCCGATATTGCCACGCACGCCGCCGCTGGCGCGGAAGCCCATGTTGACGAAGCGGTCGGCCTGGGCGGGCTGTCCGTCGAAGCGATACCGCACGTCGAGCGGCACATAGCCGGTGCTACCCGGCGCACAGCCCAGCGCACCCGCCTGACCACCGGACAGGAAAGGATTGTCGCAATTCACCTGATAGGGCGTCGTGCCCTGCACCGAATAGGCATAGACGCGGCGCGGCGTCGGGTTCTCGGAGGTGTCGCGGAACCAGATTCCATCACCATAGATCTCGACCTCGGGTGCGATCTTGAAGTTGACAAAACCGCCCGCCGTGTAGCGCTCATTGGCGCGCTGGAACGACACATCGTCATAGGGATTGGCGGCATTGCCCGCACCGGGGCCCCAGGGGACGAAGGTCCGCGAACCGTCGGGATTGTTGACATATTGCGCATTGGCATTGGGTCCCGATACCGGCGAGACGAAGCCGCTGCGCGAATAGGTGGACAGCGGCGAACAGGACAGCGCCAAGTCCTTGGTCAGCTGCGCTACCGGGCACGCCGCATAGGAGCGCGCGCCGTTCTGGACGAGGTCAGCCTGACGATAGTTGAAGAAGCCCGAAACGTTCAGCCGGTCGTCGAGCAGCTTCTTGCCCGCCGTTACCGTCAAGTCGGCCCGGCCGCCGTCATTGGTCAGCCCGCGCGCCGACGGAAAGCCCGCCGCATTGGCGATCGGCGTGACCAGCGTGTCCTTGTTCAGGTGGTTGTAGAAATTGTAGTTCGCATCGACGCGGATGCCGTCGAAATCCTTGCGCAGGATGAAGTTGACGACGCCCGAAATCGCGTCCGAACCATAGACCGAGGAAGCACCGCCCGACAGCACGTCGACGCGCTCCAGCAGGCTGGCCGGGATAATTCCGGTGTCCTGCCCGTTCTGGGTGCCCAGGCGCTTGCCATCGACCAGCACCAGCGTACGCTCGAAGCCCAGATTGCGCAGCTTGATCCGCTGACGACCGTCGGAATCGGCATAGTTGGACTGGGCGTCGGGCGCGACCTGCGGCAGGCGGTTCAGCACCTCTTCGACATTGAGCGGGGCCTGCGCCTGGATGTCCTGGCGCGTGACCGAGGTGATCGGCGCGGCGGAGGCGAGGTTGGGACGGGTAATGCGCGTGCCGGTGACGATGACCTCGCCGCCGCTGGTTGCCTGAGGCGTACCGCTGATCGCGGCGGCGCGGGTCTGGGCGGCGTCGGCGCTGATCGAGCTGTCGTTATCGTCCTGGGTGGTGCCATCCTGGGCGGTCGATCCGACCTGCTGCGCGGCAGCGGGTGCGACGAGCATCAGCGAGGCGGCGGACAGCGCCAACCATGATGCGGAGTGCTGGATTTTCATGAGGTCTCCCCTTCATCCCGGCCGATGGGCCGCCGGGTACGGGAAAAGGACAATGTGTTTGACGTAGCACGTCAATACCTAATGCATACCTATGCATCACCCGTCCTTACATTCGAGCGCCACTGTCACCCGAAAGACACAAATAAAAACGATTTCAATGCTTTAAGTTGGTTGTTAGCAATGTTTTGACACGGTGCCTCGCCCTCTACATCGGTGCCCGTGCCGACAGCCCTTCTCGATTCGAGCAAGTGGTTCCATATCGGTAGCCTCTGCCCTTGCAGCTTTCGCGTTCCCCCCGCAGTATCGGCCGCAGGTGCAGGCTGAATGGCCCGCGAGGGGATGGAGCAGACAATGCAGGATGAACGGCGTGCTTTTCTCGGCGGGATCGCCTCGCTCGCAGGGATCGGAGCGGGGGTTGCCGCACCCGTGCGTGCACTCGCCAAAGCAGCCATGGGTGGCGGGTCAAACGCGATGATCGTATCCACCTGGGACTTCGGGGCGCCAGCCAATGACGCCGCCTTCGCCAGGGGGCGCAGCGGCGGATCGCTGATCGATATGGTCGAGGCGGGCGTGATGGTGCCGGAGGCCGATCCCAACAACCATTCGGTCGGCTATGGCGGCTATCCCGATCGCGATGGGCATGTCACGCTGGACGCGGTCATCATGGACGATGCGGGCGGCGTCGGCGCGGTCGCTGCGCTGGAGGACACGGTCCACGCCATCTCGGTCGCGCGCGCGGTCATGGAGCATACCCCCCACACGTTCCTGGTCGGCGAAGGCGCGACCCGCTTTGCCCGCGACCGGGGTTTCCCGCGCGTCAACCTGCTGACCCCGGAGGCGGAAAAGGCCTGGCGTGATTGGCTGAAGACGCAAAACTACAAGCCCGTCGCCAATAGCGAAACCGGCACCTACGGCGCGGGGCGTCCCGGCACGCCCGGCGGTGCGCTCGACCATGACACGATCGGCATGCTGGCGCGCGATGCGAGCGGCCGGATGGCGGGCGCCTGCACGACCTCGGGCATGGCGTTCAAGATGCGCGGACGCGTCGGGGACTCGCCGCAGGTCGGGTCGGGACTCTATGTCGAGCGCGGCGTAGGCGGTGCGACCTCGACCGGGCTGGGCGAGGAAGTCACCCGCACCGTCGGCACCGCACGCGTCGTCGCCTCCATGCGCCATGGCCTGAGCCCGCAAGCGGCGTGCGAGGAAGCCGCCAAGCATATCGCTTCTCTGCGCGGCGATGCGATCAAGGGGGTGCAGGTCGGCTTCCTGGCTATGGATACGGCCGGGCGGGTCGGGGCGTTCTGTCTGTTGCCGGGCTTCACCTATGCGGTGACCGATGCGACCGGAAGGACGCGGGTGGAAAAGGCCCCGTCGCTGTTCAGAGCCTAATTATTCCTCCCCTTGCAGGGGAGGTGGCAGGCCGAAGGCCTGACGGAGGGGTGTCCCGCTCTCGTCAGGGTTACACCCCACCACCATCCTTCGGATGGTCCCCCTGCCCGTGCCGGGGAGGATCAATTCGCTTCACCCCCATCGGCGATCAGCGCGTTCAGGTCGCGTAGCGCCTTGACCAACCCCAGCCCGCGCGGACCCGCGATATAGCGCGGTGCCCATTCGGGCTGGAATTTCTCCTTATAGGCCCGCAACCCCCGGAATCCGTAGAAGCGCTCGCCATGCCGGAAGACGAGCGCGGCGACCTTCGCCCAGGTCGGGGCCATGCGCCGTCCGCCGACACCCGATAGCGGCGCCAGGCCCAGCGCGAAGCGGCCATAGCCCTCCGCCTGGCCCCACAACATCAGCTCGACGAACAGATAGTCCATCACCCCGCCGGGCGCGTCCTCGACATGGCGCATCAGGTCGACCGACAACTCACGCTTCTCGCCTGCCTTCCAGAGATTGGCGAAGGCGACGATTCGCCCCTCCACCCGCACCACCGCGCAGTCGGTCAGCGCCAGATAGGCCGGGTCGAACAGGCCCAGGCTGAACCCCTTCTCGCCATGCCCCTTTTCCAGCAGCCAGTCGTCGGACACCGCCTTCAACTCGGGCAGGATGGCAGGCACCTCGGCGGCGGGCACGATGGCGAAGGTGGCATTCTCGCGCGTACGAAAGCGGTTGAGCGTCTGGCGCAACCCGCGCATCCGCCCGCCCTCCAGCGCGAAACCGGGTAGGTCGATCAGCGCTTCCTCGCCATATTTGATGATCTGAAGCCCCATCTCGATGGCGATCTCCAGCGCTTCGGGCGTGATCTGATAGAGGAGCAGCCGCCCCTGCGCGGCGTCCGCCATGGTGCGCAGCTGCCACAACAGGTCGGCCCAGGCCGCGCGCGGGCCGACCGGATCGCCCATCGCGATCCAGCTGGTGCCGCGCACCTGGTACATCACGAAAGCGTCGCCCTCAGGCGAAAACAGGAAACGCTTGTCGCCCAGCAGCGCCAGCGCGGCATCGGTCCGCTCGGCCTGGTCGACCACGGCGCGCACCTGCTCCATCGCGGGGTGGTCCGCCTCGCCCGGCGGGGCGGCGAGAAACAGCCGCCACAGCCCCGCCCCTGCCAGCATCACCGCGACGCCCAAACCAGCGCGCAGGAAGCGCGAGGGATCGTCCGACAGCGCGAACCGCCACCATAGCGACTCCCGGTAATCGACATGCTTGTACGCGAAAAAGCCGATCCAGGCGGTGCCGACGATCACCACCGCCACGCTGAACAGCCAGGCGGGCGACAGCGGCCGCGCGACCAGCGAGGTCCGCCGGTAAAAGGCGCGGCGGCTCATCTGGAGGAGCAGTGCGATGGTCAGGCAGACCGCCGCTTCCTCATAATCGATACCCTTGGCCAGCGAGAAGATCGCCCCCGCGACCAGCAGCGCGCGCGCCGCCAGACTCGCTCCGTCGAGCCGACGATAAAGGCCCGGTGCCAGCAGCAGCAGGCCGGTGCCGACCAGGCTGGCCGCGAAATGCGACGCCTCGATAAAGGGTAACGGCACGATATGGACGAGCTGGTGCACGCGCTGCGGAATGGCGGGCAGCGATCCCGACAGCAGCAGGATCGCGCCACCGCCGAAACAGGCGGCACTTAGCAGCGTCGGCGCGATGCCCAGCAGCACGCGGCGGACATCGCGCAACGCCTTGATCGGCCGCCGCCGCGCCTCATCCCAGGCCAGCAGCGCGATTCCTAACGCCAGCGGCGCGAGGTAGTAGAGCACGCGATAGGCGATCAGCGCGGCGAACAACTCGGTGCGGTCGACCGGCACGGTCGCCAGCACGACGGCCTCGAACACGCCGATGCCGCCGGGCACATGACTGACCAGAGCGACGATGATCGCCAGCGCATAGGCGAGCAGGAAGGCGGGCAGCAGGTCGATCGACGCGCCCGGCAACAGGACGAACAGCGCCGCGCTCGCGCATCCCAGGTCGAGCGAGGCGATGCCCACCTGGGCCAGGGCCTGGGCTGGCGTGGGCAGCGGCACGCTCCATGCCCGCCAGCCCACGCGCTGGCCGGGACGCAAGGCGCAGAGCAGGATCAGCCCCAGCGCGACCGCGACCACCGCGCCGCCCAACCAGCGGACCATGGTCTGGCCCAGCACCAGCGTCTCGACCGTGATCGGTCCCTCATGGAACAACAGGCCCAGCCCGGTGACGGTGAACACCCCGAACCAGAAGGTCGCGCTGGCAATCGCGATGACGCGTGCGATGTCCGGCCCGTCCAGCCCGGCGGCGGCATAGACCCGGTAACGCGCCGACCCGCCGGTCAGCAGCGCCAGCCCCAGATTGTGGCTGAGCGTATAGCTGGTGAACGAGGCGGTCGCCGCCGTCCGCCAGCGCAACGGCTTGCCGATCACACGCAGCGCGATCACGTCGTAGAAGGTCAGCGCGATATAACTGGCGATGGTGAAGCCGACCGACAGGATGATCTGGCGCGGATCGATGGCGTAAAAGGCGCCGCGCACATCGGACAGCCGGACCGAACGCGTCAGGTGATGCAGCGCCGACAGCCCCAGTGCGACCAGCAGCACGACCGCGCCGACCGCCAGATAGCCGCGCTTGGCCCGGCCATAGGCGATGATCCGGTCGACCATGGTCGCGAGCCGGGAGGACGATGTCACGCCATCACCCCCGCCACCACCGAACCAAAGGTCGGTTCCGCCACCCCATGCCCTTGCGTCACACGCCAACCACTTCCGTTTTCAGACCCCGCCATCACGGAACCCGGCGGCATAAAGCGCCGCCCGGCCCCACTGCCTTACGGGCACATGACAAGTTCGTCACGCGCCACCTGCTCTTCACATGACAGAAGCGTCATGCTTCGCCCACGCTTCGCTCAGGTCATGGCGGCTATGCAGACGGGGTGAACGCATCGCCCCTGCCCGCCGTCCAGGCCCCCATGATCGCCGCGCCGCGTGCGCTGCCGGTGGCCGCAGGAAAGTGGCCGATATGAAGGGACTAAGGATCGTCGGCTGGGGCGCGGGGCTGGTCGCGCTGGTCGGTGGCACCGCGACGGCGCTGCTGGTCGGGCATATGCCGCTTCGCGCCGGGCCGCACCGGCCATCGACCCTCTACGGCGCGACCTTCGCCCCCGTCGGGGACGATCGGCCGGGCCTGGTCGTCACCAGCCTGCGCAGCGATGTCGAGGGCGATCCCATGCCGCCGGTGAAGCCCCCGCTGCATGTCGGCGATACGGTCATGACCATCGACGGCCACCCCGCGACATCCTTCGCGATGCTGCGCGACGAGGCCGCGCGGCGCATCGATTCTCCCGTCCAACTGGAAGTCGCGCGCGACCATGGCCTCCTTACGATCACGCTGCTAAGGAGCGCGTCGGGAGGACAGCGTGGCCAACAGGATTTTGCTGATCGAAGATGATCGCTCGACGGCGGATTACATCGCCAACGGGTTGCGGGAAGAAGGATTCCTGATCGATCATGCCGCGAACGGGCGCGATGGCCTGTTCCATGCGACCGACGGCACCTATGACTGCATCATCCTGGACCGGATGCTGCCCGGCATGGACGGCATGTCGGTGCTGGCCGCGATCCGCGCGGCGGGCATCCAAACGCCGGTACTGATCCTGTCCGCGTTGTCCTCGCCCGAGGACCGGGTGGCGGGGCTGACCTCCGGCTCGGACGATTATCTGACCAAGCCGTTCGTCTTTGCCGAGTTGCTGGCCCGCATCCGCCTGCTGATCCGGCGCGGCGGCACCACCGGCAACGCGCCGCAGACCAAGCTGGTGTGTGACGATCTGGAGATGGACCTGCTCGCTCACCGGGTGCGCCGCGCCGGAAAGCCGATCGACCTGCAACCGCGCGAATATCGGCTGCTCGAATATCTGCTCCAGCATGTCGACCAGGTGGTGACCCGCACCATGTTGCTGGAAGGGGTCTGGGATTTCCATTTCGATCCCAACACCAACGTCACCGACGTGCATATCAGCCGCTTGCGCAAGAAGATTGACGAAGGCTTTGCCCGCCCGCTCCTGCATACGGTGCGCGGCTCGGGCTATAAGCTGGGGGTCGAGAAATAGCACCGACAGTCCTCCGCTCGACCACTTTGCGCTTCGCATTGCTGGTCTTTGCGCTGCAACTGGTCGGCGCAGGCGCGATGGTGGCGACCGTGCGCCATCTGACGCGCAGCGAGATCGCCGATCAGGCCGAGGACGCCGCCAGCGATCTGCGCGACGAACTGTCGGGCGTATGGCTTTCGGGGGGCCAAGCGGCGGTCCGTGCCGCGGTCGACCGGCGGATGACCACCGACCGCCTGCCCCTGTCGGTCATCCTGCTGACCGATCCGCGCGGACGGTTCGTGGCGGGCAACATCGCCGATTGGCCGCCCAACGTCCCCGCGCCCGGTTCGGCGACGATCGAGATATTTCGCATCGGCCATTCCCAACCCGAACGGATGCGGGTGATGGCGACCCGCCTGCCCGATGGCTCGCGGATGCTGGCGGGCCATGTCATCGAGAGCGAGCTGCGCGTCGCGCTGGCAATGGAAGAGGCGATGGGGGTCGGCATGGCCGCGGCCATCGTGCTCGCCGCACTCGCCGCATGGGCCGCTGCACGGATGATCGAGCGGCGGCTGGAGGATACGGTCGCCACCGCCCATGCGGTCGCGGGCGGCGACCTGTCGCGCCGGGTCATCCCCAATGGCGGCGACGACGCGTTCGACGCGCTGGCCCAGGCGGTCAATGCGATGCTCGACCGGATCGCCCTGCTGATGACCGAATTGAAGGTCGCGACCGACGGGCTGGCGCACGACCTGCGCTCCCCCCTCACCCGGCTGCGCGCGACGCTGGACCGCGCGCTGGCCGAGAGCCGGGACGAGAACGCCCGCGTCGCGGTCGGCCGCGCGTTGGAGGAAGGCGACCGGCTGCTCGCCATGCTCGACACCGCGCTGCGCATCAGCCGAGCCGAGGCGGGACTGGGTCGCGACGCCTTTGTCGACGCCGACCTGGCCGAGATGGTGCGCGACGTCGCCGACATGTTCGAGCCGCTGGCCGAGGATCGCGGCATGACCATCCGCGCGGAAGGGCCCGAGACGCTGGTCGCCCGCGTCCACCGCGAGCTGCTGGGTCAGGCTGCCGCCAACCTGATCGACAATGCGCTGAAATATGGCGCGGGCGAGATCACCGTGCGGGTCGAGCCGGGCCCGGTCCTGATCGTCGCCGATGACGGCCCCGGCATCCCGGCGGAACGCCGCGACGAGGCGCTGAAGCGTTTCGGCCGGCTGGACGCGGCGCGGACCGAAAGCGGCGCAGGGCTCGGCCTGTCGCTCGCCAGCGCGGTGGCGCATCTCCATGGCGGAACGCTGGCGCTGGAGGACAATGCGCCGGGGTTGCGCGTCCGCCTGACGCTGACGCCCGACACGCGTTCCGCCGCCTGAGCGACGGGGACGCCGCTTACGCCGCGACGTTCCCCGTACGCTCCAGCTTGCCCCAGCCGACGATCCACCCGCCGATCGCCGAGCTGATCGCGCGCAGCACGACCCAGTACATGATCTGGCGATAGACCAGCCGCTGCGCGACCAGCAGATGCGCGGGGTAGCGCACCCGGTTGCCGTCCAGCCGGTACGCCAGCCAGCCGCACAGTACGTCGATCGAAGTGAAGGCTACCCAGTAAGCCGCCATCTGGAACACGTCGGTGCTGGTCTGCGCCCAACCATGCTGCGCGACGCGCATCGCGGTGCCGATGACCGACAGGATCAGCGCCAAGTCGATCAGCGGCGAGATGGCGGCGAAGATGATCTGGAACAACCAGGCCTGGGGCAGGCCAACCCGCGCCAGCCCGGCAGGCTTGCCCGTGCGCAGCACGGCGCGATGCTTCCACAGGCATTGCAGAGTGCCGAACGCCCAGCGATAACGCTGCTTGGCCAGCGCCTTGAAGCTCTCGGGCGCTTCGGTCCACGCCACGGCGCGCGGGTCATAGGTGACGCGCCACCCGGCCCGCTGGATCGCGATGGTCAGGTCCTGATCCTCGGCCAGCGTATTCTCGGGATAGCCGCCCACGGCATCCAGGGCCGTGCGCCGCCATGCGCCGACCGCGCCCGGCACCACCGTCATCGCGTCGAACCCGGCCAGCGCCCGGCGCTCCAGATTCTGCGCGGTGATATATTCGACCGCCTGCCAGCGGGTCACCAGGTTCACCCGGTTCCCCACCCGCGCATCGCCCGCCACCGCGCCCAGCTTGGGATCGGCGAACCAGCGGGCGAGCTTGGCGATCGTCTCGGGCTCGAACTGGGTATCGGCGTCGAGCGCGATCAGCACCTCGCCGGTCGCATCCTGAAGCGCGCGGTTCAGCGCCGCCGCCTTGCCGCCATTGACCAGCGTCAGCAGCTGGACGTGCGGTTCGCCCGCAAAAGCCTCGCGCACCACGGCGCTGGTGCGATCCTTCGACCCGTCATCGACCACGATGACCTGCAACCCCGGATAATGGCTTTCCAGCACGCGCGACACCGACTGGACGATCACCCGCTCCTCGTTGAAGGCGGGGATGATGACCGAGACGCTGGGCGTATATTCGGGGGGCACGGGCTTCGACTTGCGGCCCTGGAACCAGGCCAGACCCGCCATGACGACGGCGCGTGCGATGCCAAGCGCGATGGCGAGATAGAAGAGCCACGCGAGCGCGGCCGATACGAAGGCCAGGAAGACGAAGATGGCGACATCGGTCCGCACCGCCAGCAGGTCCCTGCCCTCGACTTTCGGCATCGCCTGGTCGCGGCTGATCCCGACCAGTTGCGACGCGGGGACGAAGCGATACCCCTGCGCCCGCAGCGTATCGATGATGCGCGGCAAAGCCTCTACCGTCTGTTCGCGGTCGCCGCCGCCATCGTGGAGCAGCACGACATTGGCCGAATTCTCCTCGGTCGCGCCGTGGACCTGATCGATGGTCTGCTGGACGATCTGGTCGACGCCCGGCCGCTGCCAATCGTTTGGATCGACGTGCAGGCCGACGACGGTATAGCCCAGATTCTGCGCGACCAGGGCCGGGCCGATCTCGTCGCCCGTGGTCGGCTCGGCGTCGCCAAAATAGGGCGCGCGGAACAGCGTCGTGGAACGACCGGTATAGGCCTGGATCAGCCGCTGGGTGGCGTTCAGCTCCAGCTTGATGCCCCGGTCGCTGGTCGTCGCCATGTTGGGATGGGTATAGCTGTGATTGCCCAGCTCGCTACCGCCATCGACGATGCGGCGGAGCAGCTGCGGATGTTGCAGCGCATTCTCGCCGATCACGAAGAAGGTCGCCGGCACCCGCTCGCGCTCCAGCACGTCGAGGATCTTGGGCGTCCATTCGGGATCGGGCCCATCGTCGAAGGTCAGCGCGATCGTCTTGGGCACCGCGCCCGCCCGCTGGACGACATAGGGAGTCGGAAGCGTCTGATAGACCTCGTTCCGGATGATGCCGTCCTTGTCGTAGCGCAGGGCGCGCTGTCCATCGGTCGGCTGCGCCGTGATGCGCAGGATTTCCCCCGGCCCCTCGACATCGGCATTCAGCGGTGAGGTGATCGAACCCAGCCGGGGAATGACGCCGCGCGCCGTGCTGCGAAACGCGGCGAAGTCGGCCCACAGACCGGGGTCCTCGCTGCCCAGCTGCCAGAAGGCGACATCGTCGATGCCCAGCTGCTTCAGCGCCTGGAGCTGGTTCCAGCTGGTCGCCGCGTCGAGCATCCAGACGGTGTGGTGCTCGCCATTCTCGTCATAGGCGAAACCCGCATTGCCGCTGGCCGGGTCGAACGTCACCTTGGCCTGGCTGTCATGCGCCATCAGCCAGGCTTCCTCGATCGACTTGGCTTCGGCGGGTTCGGCCGGACCGTCGGCCTTGGTCGGCCAGTCATAGGCATAGCTGCCCAGCGCGACGATCAGCTTGTCGCGACCGACCTCGCGCAGCGCCTTTTCGGTCGCCTGCAGGAACCAGGGCTGCGACGCGATCGGGCCGGGGGTGCCGGTCTGCCAATGCTCGTCATAGGCCATCAGCATGACCCGGTCGACGACCTTGGCCAGCCGCTGCAACTGCCACGCCTCGTCCTCGGCGGGCACGGTCACGGCCAGCACCGCGCCCTTGGGCAGGTGCGCCTTGATCCGCTGGAGCAGGCGCGGATAGCCGGGCATCGCGCTGGCGGGCAGATTCTCGAAGTCGATGACCAGGCCCGACTGGCGATTGGCGGTGATCGACTGGCCCAGCTGGGTCGCCAGCTTTTCGGAGGCGGCGGGGCTGGCGATGATCCGCGCGATCGCCTGGCCGTCCCATTCGTCATTGGCCAGATTCTGTACCATGGGGAGAAGACGCGGCGGCTTGGCGGCGCGGGCGATCAGCGTCGCGAGCTTGGGATCGTTGCTGATCTGCAGCTCGGCCTTGGGACCGGCGACGTTCATCAGCGAGGGGACCAGCCAGTCGATCTGGCCCATATGCGCGCGCAGCGACGACAGCGCCGAGTCGTTGCCCGGCGTATAGAAGGCGATGGTCAGCGGGGTATGCCCCTGCGCCACCGCCTTGCGTGGCAGCCACTGGCCGCGCCGCCCCTTCAACTGGGCGGTGGGCTCCAGCGTCATCGGCTGGCGGCGCGCGAAGGGCAAAGGCAGCACGCCCGAATTGGGCACCGCGACCAGCGTCGTCGCAAAGGCGATCGCCGCGATCACCACCGACAGGATCATGACCGCGACCCCGCGCCGGGCCCATGTGCCCCGGCGTCCGGTAGGATCGAAAAAGATCGGCTTGGTCACGGGCATTGGTCCTTGGTGCATGGGTCCGGCGGGAAAGCGGCATTCCGCCATCCGACGGTCCCTATCGCGCTGCCCGATGGCAGATCACGCGCATAGAGCGCGTGATCGCAACATTACAGATTTTTCATAACGCTTCGTGAAGCGCTGTTGGGGGCCCGTGACAATGGGCGGACAATAGCGGTAGGACAGGTCATGTCCGATCTCTTGGCGCGCCATCGCCGCAACGGCCGCAATATTGTCGCCGCGATCCTGCTGCTGGTCATCACCGGCCTCGCTATCCTTCTCTATTCGGGAAGTTATTTCGACCGAGACCCGTTTGTCCGCTTTCCCGCGCAGGGCCCGGCCCAGCCGATACTGGTACTATCGCTGTCGGGCGATATGGGGCTTCGCTATGGCATGGGCGGCGTGATCGCGCGCAGCTTGAGCGCGGCGGGAATCCCGGTCAGCGGGGTCAACTCGCCGGTCCTGTTCCGCCATCCCCGCACGCGGGGCGAGGTCGACGCGCTGATCGCCGATCTGGTCCGCCGCGCCGCGCAGGAAGCAGGCTCGCGTCGGCTGGTGCTGCTCGGCCAGTCCTATGGCGCGGATATGTTGCAGACCGGCCTCGCCCGCCTGCCCGCCGATCTGCGCGCGCGCGTGGCGGCGATCATCCTGGTCGTGCCGGGCGAGACCGCCTTTTTCCGCTCCGATCCGTCCGGGCTCGCCTATCGCGGCAAGCCCGACAGTTGGGGAATCACGACCGCGCGAACGATCGACTGGGCCCCGCTGACCTGTATCTACGGCATCAAGGAGAGGGACAGTCTCTGCCCGCTGCTGAAGCAACCCAATGCCAAGGTGATCGCGCTGCCGGGCGGCCATTACATGAACCATGACGACGCCGCCCTGACCGCCCATGTCCTCGCCGCCGTCCGACGAGCCCGGTAGGTCGGGGCGACGTTCAGGAACCGATCAGGCGGTCACCGGCTCGATCGGCGCGGCGGTGCCCGGCTTGGTCCGCCAGACCGCTGCGACGCCTTGCTCATAGGGTTTGGCCAGGACGGTCGAGACGGTCATGTAGCGCGCGGTGGCCGCCTCGCGGGTCAGGGTGAGGTGCAGCCAGCCCTTGTCGTCCTGATCGCAGAAGCGGACCACCTTGGGATTGGCGGCGGCGATCTCGCGGCCGATGCCGGGCATCAGGTCGCCCCAGGACGGGCTGGTGATCGAGGTGCCAGCGAACTCCGCCGCGACCAGCGTCCCGTCCGCAGCATAAAGGTCATTGGCCCAGGCGGCATGGCTGTCGCCCGACACCACGACCGGACGGCTGCCCGCCCGCCGGAACGCCGCGTACAGCCGCTCGCGCGCCGCCGGATAGCCGTCCCAGCTGTCGAAATTGAGCGGCAGGCCCGCCCGATACGAAGCCTGGGCCTCACCGAGCTGGCGCCGTGCGTCCTCCGAAAGCCGCTCGGTCAGCTTGGCATAGCCCGCCGCACCCATCTGCTTCTCCAGGTCGGGCCCATCGATCCGGGCCATCACCACCTGATTGCCGATCACTTGCCACGGCGTGCCCGCCTGGACCGAGCGGGTCAGCGTCCGTTCGATCCAGTCGAGCTGGCCAGCCCCCAGCAGTTCGCGGTCGGGCCGCGCGCGTTCGGCCATCATCGTCGCATATTCGTCGGGCTCGGGCGCCTCGCCCTTGGCGCGAACCTGCTTGGAACGGGCCAGCAACCGCGTCTCCAGCATGACCAGCGTTGCCAAGTCACCGAACTCGAAGCTGCGGTTGATCGCCTCCCATGGCTTACCGGGCAGCGGATCGCGGATCGGCATCCACTCGAAATAGGCCTGCATGGCCGCCGCCTTGCGCTTGGCCCAGTCGCCCTCGGTCTTGGGATCGTGGTTCTCCGCACCGCCGATCCAGTCGTCATTGGCGACCTCATGATCGTCCCAGACGCAGATGAAGGCGGTGCGGGCATGCGCGGCCTGCATGTCGGGATCGCGCTTTACCTGGGCGTGGCGCATACGATAATCGGCCAGCGTCACGATCTCGTGCGCGGGTTCGGGCAGGCGGTTCAGCTTGCGCCCGATCGCCGCGCCATAACCGTCCGCGCCATATTCATAGATATAGTCGCCCAGATGCAGCACGGCATCCATCCGCTCCGCCTTGGCGATGGCGTCATAGGCGTTGAACAGGCCGCCCGGATACAGCTGGCAGGACACGACCGCCAGAACCAGATCCTCGACCCGACCGCGCGGCAGGGTGCGGAAACGCCCCTCGGCCGAACGCCGACCGTCCGCCGACTCGAACCAGTAGCGATAATCGCGGCCCGGCCGCAGGCCGGTCACCTCGACCTTGGCGGTGAAGTCCCGCGCAGCGCGCGCCGCGACCCGGCCGGTACGCAGGCCCACCGCATCGCGGCCGTCCAGCGGCGCGACATGCCAGGTCAATGGGATATCAGTCCCCTGCCCCTCGGCTGGCGTCGCGCGGGTCCACAGGATCGCGCCATCGGGCGAGGGATCGCCGCTCGCGACGCCATGATCGAACCGGGCGGCCGGGGGGGCGGCCTCCGCCATCGTCGGCAGGGCCAGCGTTGCCCCGCTTCCCATCAGCACCATGGCGCGGCGTCGGTTCATCATCGTCATCGTATCGGTCCTTTCGCCGCCGTCGCTAGGCCCGGCGAACGACAGAGCGATGGCGGTGCTGTGACGGTTTGGCGACAGGGTGCCAGCTGTCACAGAAACGACATGCGCAGGACACCAACTGGTAATCCCTTTCACCTAGTCGGCGGCGACAGAAGGATTTTCCGGGGGACCAAGATGAATTCGATCGTGCGCCGCGTGACGCTGGCGACCTTGCTCGCGGGTCTGAGCCAGCTGGCACTCGCCCAGGGGGCAAGTGCCCAGGCGATGATCCAGCCGCAACAGGATGCCCGCGACGCCAACGACAATCCCGACGTCATCGTCACCGCGCAGAAGCGCGAACAGCGGATCGAGGATGTTCCCCTGACCGTCAGCGCGGTGTCCGGTGCGCGCATGGCCGATATCGGCGTCAACTCGCTATCCGAGGTCGCGCAATATATCCCCGGCCTGCAGATTCAGGAGCAGAGCGCGAACAATCCGGGCTTCGTCATCCGCGGCATCACATCGGACTCGGGTTCGGCGCAGCAGGGCGCGCGCGTCACGCTCTATTATAACGGCGTGGACATCAGCCGGACGCGCGGCGCCTATCAGGACCTGTACGATATCGAGCGGATCGAGGTCGTGAAGGGGCCGCAGGCGACCCTGTTCGGCACCGCCGCCGCGGTCGGCGCGATCAGCATCATCTCCGCCCGCCCCCATGCCGGGACCGAGGGCGGCATCCTGGCCTCCTATGGCAATTTCAACCGGACCCAGGTGTCGGGTTACCTCAATGCGGGCAACGACACGCTCGCCGGGCGCATTGCCTTCGCGTACAAGTTTCGCGACGGCTATGTCCGCAACATCGCGGGCGATGCCAATGTCCCCAACCAGAACCAGGGCCGCGTCGACCAGGACGATCTGAACGGCCAGGACCAGCGCGGGGTGCGCGGATCGCTGCGCTGGACGCCCAATAGCTCGGTCACCGCCGACCTGATCCTGACCTATGACGGACAGCGCAATCCCGGCACCGCGTTCAAGAGCCGCGTCTTTGCCCCCACCGGCGGCCAGACCGGCGACTATGGCTATGCCGAGCTGTCGGGCTCGCCCTTCTCCGCCGACGTGTTGGGCGCCCGCAAGCTGGGGCTGACCCGCAACGTCTATGACGCGAACCTGACGGTCGCGGTCGATGTCGCGCCGGGCATCACCTTCACCACGGTCAACGGCTATCGCCGGTTCGACGCGCTGGAAGTCTTCGACGCGGACGGCGGCCCGGCCTGGTATCTGGAGTTCGCCGAGGATGCCAAGGGCGACCAGTGGAGCCATGAAAGCCGCTTCGCCTTTGACGGCAAACATTACCGCGCCTCGTTCGGCTGGAACGCGTTCTTCGAAAATGGCCAGCAGCGCGTGCCCTTCTCGACCGAAGAAGGCACCTATCTCGCCTGTTCCGTCACCCCGCTCTTCGCCCCCATCCGCCAGATCCTGAACGGCGCAGGGATACCGACCGGCACCGGATGCGTCGCCGCGAACGGCACCATCCCGGCGACCCGCGCCACCGCGATCCTATCGCGCGGGGCGGCGACCGTGCTGCCCTACAGCGCCAGCTTCGCCAATTACGGGCGCAACAACACCTATTCGGTGTTTGCCGACGCGACCTGGATTCCGAGCGCGGCGCTGGAGCTGACCGCCGGTGCGCGCATCCTGATCGAGGATCGCACGTCCCGCTATAGCAACGTCATGCCCGACAGCCGCCTGCTGGCGGGGGCGGGCGTCTTCACCAGCCTGCTCGGCGCGGCCAATGCCAAGGGCCAGCTGTTCGAGGCGCAGCGCAGCTATGCCGCGATCCTGCCGCGCTTCAACGCACTCTATCGCCTGAGCGACGACGTGAACGTCTATGCCACGGTCAGCAAGGGCCGCCGCTCGCCGGTGGTGCAGCTGGATGCGCAGCGCATCGTACCACTGACCGTCGCCAATTCGGGCGCCATCCCGCGGCTTCAGATCGTGCCGGAGGAGGATGTCTGGAACTATGAGGGCGGCATCAAGGGGCGGGTCGGCCCGTTCACTGGCGCGGCCTCGATCTTCTATCAGCGCTATCGCGGGTTCCAGGTCTCGACCTTCGAGAACGGGTTGGCGGTGACGCGCAGTGCGGGGTCGGCGAACAATCTCGGCGTCGAGCTGGAAGGCAATGTCGCGGTGCACCGCTGGCTCAGCCTGTTCGGCAGCTTCGCCTATATCGATGGCGGTATCGCCAACGACCCGGCCAACGGCGTGTTCGCGGGCAACCGCTTCCGGTTGCAGCCGGAGATCACCGCCTCGGGCGGCGCCACCTTGCGCATCCCGGTCGGGTCGTCGGCGACCTTCTATGCCACGCCCAGCGCCAATTATCGGTCGAAGGTCTATTTCGAGCTGCCCAATAGCGAGGCGATCTCGCAGGGCGGCTATACGCTGGTCAACCTGCGCGCCGGGGTCGAGTTCGGCGATCAAGGCCGCTTTCATGTCGGCGGCTTCGCGCGCAACCTGACCAACAAGCGTTATCTGATCGACGCGGGCAATACCGGCGGCACATTCGGCACGCCGACCTATATCGCGGGCGAACCGCGCTTCTACGGCGTGGAGCTGGGCGCGCGGTTCTGAGTGTGTTTTTTTCCTCCCCTGCAAGGGGGGGACCATGCGCAGCATGGTGGAGGGGTATCCCGCTCTCGACAGGGCGACACCCCTCCGTCAGGCCTCCGGCCTGCCACCTCCCCTTGCAGGGGAGGAATTCTTCCATGGCTTGGTTATCGCCACTTAACCGCTTCCTAACCCCCTGCGCCGTAAACGCATCTTGGGGACCATGGGTTGGGAAGCGGATAACGTGCTGCGCTGGTTGATGTTGGTGGCGACGCTCGCGGTCGCGACGTCGTGCACGCCGACCCGGCACCCGCCCGCCCGTCTGACGCTGGACGTGCCGCCACCGACTGCACGGACGCTGCTGCGACAGCTGGCGCTCGACGTGCCCGACGAGGATCTGCCCGACACGATTGTCGGCAACACTCCGATCGAGATGGCCGCCGCCCCGGCCTTTACCGGCGTCGCGCGGACCGCCACCGATGCGGCGCGCGCGGCCGAATGCCTGACCGCCGCCATCTATTACGAAGCCCGCTCCGAACCGGTCGACGGCCAGCGCGCCGTGGCGCAGGTCGTGCTCAACCGCGTCCGCGACCGCGCCTTTCCCAAGAGTATCTGCGGCGTCGTCTATCAGGGCTCCGGCCGCCAGACGGGATGCCAGTTCAGCTTCACCTGCGACGGATCGATGCTCCGCCCGCGCGATCCTGCCGCCTGGAGCCGCGCCGCCACCGTGGCGCAGGCCGCGCTGGCAGGCCTGGTCTATGCGCCGGTAGGGGCCGCGACCTTCTACCACGCCAATTACGTGCTGCCCTGGTGGGCGAGCAGCCTGAACCGCATCGGCGCGATCGGCAGCCATGTCTTCTACCGCTGGAAAGGCGCGCTGGAGCGCGACCTGTCCTTCCGCCAGGACTATGCAGGGATCGAACCCAGCATCCCCGCGCCCACCCCCATGCCGACACCCGACGCCGCTCCGATGGCGGAGATGGTGAACGGCGTGACGATCCATCGCGGCGAACAGCGGTTAGAGGCCGCCGAAGCTGCCGCCGCCGTCCCATCCTCGCCCTCGATCGCCCCCGTCACCACGGCGGGCGTGCGCGTGCATCGCAACAGCTTCGGCCATGACGGCCCGGACATGGCCCGCGGCGTGGTCATCGGCGAAGAGCGCGATCCGGGCTGAGCGGTCCGCCGGGTCTCACCCGATCGCGTCGATCCAGTCGGGCAGATCGCCCAGCCGCTCCAGCTGCCGGAAGCGCGGATGGTCTACCGGCGTCTCGCCCGCCTCGTGACTCCAGGCCAGCGGCTGCGGGATATAGGCTGCCCATGCCCCCGCCTTCAGTGCGGGTAGCACGTCGGATCGCATCGAATCCCCCGCCATCACCGCCTGTTCGGGGGCAATACCGTGGCGGGCGAATATCTGGCGGAAGGTGTCGGGCGTCTTGTCGCTGACGATCGCGACATCGGCAAAGTGCGAACCCAGCCCTGATGCCGCCAGCTTCGCTTCCTGGTGCAGCAGGTCGCCCTTGGTCACCAGGACCAGCCGCCCGCGTGTGCCCAGCGCCTCGATCGTCTCGGCGATGCCGTCGAGCAGCTCGACCGGATGCGCCAGCAACTGCCGCCCCGCCTCCAGCAGGCGCGCGATCAGATCGGTGGGCAGCGTCTCGCCCGCCAGTTCCACCGCCGTCTCGATCATCGACAGGGTGAAGCCCTTTGCGCCATAGCCATAGAGCCGCAGGTTGCGGGCCTCGCACGCCTCCAGCGAGGCGCGCGCCACCCGCGCCTCGGCAAAGGGGGCGAGCAGGCCGACCAAGGCTTCCTCGGTCGCCGCAAAGTGGCGCATATTGTGCCAGAGCGTATCGTCCGCATCCAGGCAGATCAGTTCGATGGTCATGCCGTGTCTCCCATGGGTCGCGATCCTGACATCACAATTCGCGGATGATCCGCAACCCCAGACGCGGCCGGAACCGCTCGCCCCGCGCCCGCTCGGCGCCGACACCACCCTGCACGCCCAGCTTGCCGATCGCGCGGTGGACCTGCGGCATCAACAGCCAATAGGCGCCCTGGCCGTTCTGGCGGTTCACCTCCAGGCCCAGCACCGTGTCGGGGTTCACGTCGTAAAAGGTCGAATGGTTGATGATCGTGCCCGTCTCATTGCCTTCGCGCAGGGTCACGTCGCCGACGCCCAGCATCGTCATCGTGCTCCACCGCTCGCCGAACCGATTGCCGAGCAGCCAGAGGAGGGTGGAGGTCCAGCCGCCTTCCTCGCGGTCGTGCAGCCCCAGATACTGGACGCCGTGCACGCTGCGACCGCCCCGGAACGTGCCCAGCCGTTTCTGAAGTCCCATCTTATACTGGACGATGCGGTTGTTGATCAGCGGCAACTCCAGCTCGACCGCCAGGCCGTCCGCCACCGCCAGCTCGACCTCGGGCGCCCATTCCAGCTCGCCGCGCGGGCCGGTCAGGTCGCGCTGGGCCAGCGCATTGACCTCGATCTCGCCCGCCTTCGCGGTCAGCGGACGGATCATGTCGAACACCATCGGCTCGGGAATGTCGGGGCCGTCCTGTGCCAGGGCCGGACCGCTGGCGGCGAACAGGAAAAGCGCCATGGCACAAAGGCTTTGGCGGCGGATGATGGACATGATCTTACTCCCGGCGATGCGCATTACCGCGGTGCCGGCAAGTTCTGCCCGCGACGGGATCAGGCGTGCGGCTCGTACCGCCGCGCGCCCGCGCCCATCGCGGCCTGAACCCCCATGACCAGCGCATCCACCGTGAAGGGCTTGGTCAGCAACTGCATACCCGTCGACAGATGCCCACTGTTCAGCACCGCGCTTTCCGCATAGCCCGTGATGAACATGACATTCAATTCATGTCGCAATTCGCGACCCGCCTCGGCCAGCTGACGCCCGTTCATGCCGCCGGGCAGGCCGACATCGGTGACCAGCAGGTCGATCCGCTGTTCAGAGCGCAGCACGGCCAGCCCCGCCGGACTGTCCGCCGCCTCGATCACGCAGTAACCCATGTCGCGCAGCACGTCGGCGATCATCAGACGCACGGTCGACTCGTCATCGACGACCAGCACCGTCTCGCCCGCGCCGAGCGGTTCTTCGGGCAGCGCGGTCCGATCGATCCGGTCGTGCTCGGCCGGGCCATGATGGCGTGGCAGATAGAGATAGACCGTCGACCCCTCGCCCGGCGTGGACTGGATACGCACCTGCCCGCCCGACTGTTTGGCAAAGCCATAGATCATGCTGAGGCCCAATCCCGTCCCCTGCCCCAGCGGCTTGGTGGTGAAGAAAGGATCGAACGCCTTTTCGATCACGTCCGGTGTCATGCCGGTGCCGGTATCGGTGACCGACAGCGCCAGATACTCGCCGTCCGGGATATCGCCGAACCGCACGTCTTCGCCGTTCAGGTGGCGATTGGCCATCTGGATCGTGATCCGCCCGCCATCGGGCATCGCGTCGCGCGCATTGATACACAGGTTGAGCAGCGCATTCTCCAGCTGCGGCGCATCGACCAGCACGGTCCATAAGCCGTCATGCCCCTGCGTTTCCAGCGTGATGGCAGGGCCGACCGTACGCTGGATCAGGTCGGTCATGCCGCTGACCAGCGCGGTGATGTCGGTCGGCCGAGGGGCCAGGGTCTGCCGCCGTGAAAAGGCGAGCAGCCGGTGGGTCAGCGCCGCCGCGCGCCGCGTCGCCCCCTGCGCCGCATCCATGTAGCGATCGACATCGGCCACCCGGCCCTGCGCCAGCCGCAGCGCCATCAGCTCCAGCGAACCCGAAATCCCGGCGAGCAGGTTGTTGAAATCATGCGCCAGCCCGCCGGTCAGCTGGCCCACCGCCTCCATCTTCTGGCTCTGGCGCAACGCCTCCTCGGCGCGCATCAGCTCGGCGGTGCGGTCGGCGACACGCTGTTCCAACTGGTCGGTCAGCGCGCGCAGCTCGGCGATGGCGGTATCCCGCTCGACCTCCAGCGCGCGGCGGACGCCGACATCGATCATCACGCCGGGAAATTGCACCGGGGTGCCGTCGGGCGTGTGATCGACCCGGCCGATGGCTTCCACCCAATAATACCGCCCGTCGGGCCGGCGCACGCGATATTGGTGCGCATAGGGACCGCCCCGCGCGATGGCCTCCCGCACCGCCTCGGACAAACCGGCGCGGTCGTCAGGATGGACCACCCCGACGACATCCGTCACGTCCAGCCCGTCATGACCGAGCACCGGATCGAGACCGAAATGACGCGCGAAGGGCTCGTCCACCGTAAAGCGCTCGGTCCGCAGATCCCAGAACCAGGTGCCGATGATCGCCCCGGCCTCCAGCGCCAGTTGCACCCGCTCGGCATGACGCTGGGCCCGCGCCTCGCTCTCGCGCAGTTGCTGTTCGACCGCGATCCGGTCGCTGATGTCAAAGCTGACGCCGGGGAAACGCACGCAGCGCCCGCTATCGTCTGTGATGCAGCGCCCGCGTGCCGAGACCCAGTGGATCGAGCCATCGGCCTGGACCAGGCGATATTCGGACGCGAACCGCCCCCTCCTGTCTCCCTCACCCGTTCCCGCCATCGCCTCGGCGATTTCCGCCTCGACGCGCGCGCGGTCTTCGGGATGAATACCCTGGAAGAACTGGGCGATCGGCATCCCCGCCTCCGCCGCGGCCGGGTCGACGCCGTACATCGCGGCGAAGCGCCGGTCCGATCGAACCGAGTCGGTCAGTACGTCCCAGTCCCAAAGACCGACATGCGCGCCCGAGTTGAGCGCCAGGTCCAGCCGCTCGTCCGCCTCGCGCTGCCGCCGTTCGGCCAGCACACGGTCGGTCGTCTCGCCGGTGACGCAGATCATGCCCGCGATCCGTCCCCGATCGTCATAGACCGGCGAGTAGGAAAAGGACCAATAGGCTTCTTCCGGCTTGCCGTCGCGCGCCAGGTCGAGGCGCATGTCCGTCACCTTCGCCACGCGACCCGACAACGCAGTATCGACCAGCGGCGAGATGTCGTCCCAGATACTACCCCACAGGATGCGGAACGGCGTACCCATCGCATGTGGCGCGCGATAGCCCAGCATCGGGCGATAGGCATCGTTGTAGAAGGAAACCAGTTCCTCCCCCCAGACCAGATACATGGGTGCCGGACAGGCGAGCATCGTCGCCAGATGGCACCGCAGCGCCGCAGGCCAGGTCTGGGGACAACCCAGGCTCGTCTCCGTCCAGTCGAGAGTCCTGATCTCATCGACCACCTGGCCGGAAATGCCGTCCAGAAATGCAAAAGCCGGGGAGTGAGCCATGATTCCATCCTGCAACAGCACGCCACCCGGCGCCAGCCGCCGTTATCTGACTGCCCCACACGAACAAACAGGAAATATACCACGCGATCGCAGCACCATGATCGAAGAATCCGCCAAAGCGGGGCAGCGGGGGTGGGCCGATATGTCCGGGTGACAAGCCTTGTGCGGGCGACTACCCCCCGAGGCGTGACGGCGATCCGATGCCTGCTCGCGCAACGCCATCTCGCCGTGCTGCTCTGCGCGGCGGCGCTGCTGCTCAAGCTGATCGTGCCGACGGGCTATATGATCGGGGCCGTTCAGGGCCGCGCGGCGATCATCCTGTGTCCCAGCAGCGGACCGATGCCCCAGGCTGCGCCGACGACGCATGACGGCATGGCGATGGCCGGTCACAAGATGGTGCCGGAGGCGGGAGACGCGCATCCGGCGAGCCATTCCGATGGCTCGCACGCGCGAGATATGCCGTGCGCCTTTGCCGGGCTGGCCGCGGCCGGATTGGCGGCGACCTATCCGGTTCAGCTGGCGCTGCTGACCGCCTTCGTCATGGCGGTCGCCCGCGTCCCGCTCGCCCTGCCCCGGCTTCACGCGCCCCCCTATCTGCGACCACCGCTGCGAGGGCCGCCCGCGCTTTCCTGACCGAACTTCATCCGGCGTCGCCATGGTCGCGACGTCCCCATGATCCTGGTCGAAAGCCAATTTGCATGTCCCTGTTCGCTCCGCCCGCGCCGATGCGGGTGTCCCACCGTGCGGCCTTTCACCGCACCATCTGGCGCTGGCATTTCTGGGCCGGGCTGCTCGTCGCGCCGATCCTGCTGATGCTCAGCCTGACCGGCGCCCTCTATCTGTTCAACGACGAGCTGAACGACGCCCTCTATCCGCAGTTGCGCTTCGTGGCGCCGCATCGGGAGACGGTGCCGATGTCGCACATGATCCAGGCGGCGCTCGCCGCCTATCCGGGTAGCGCGTCGCGGGTCGACATGCCCGCCACCGACAATCGTTCGGCAGTCGTCTTCGTCCAGCCCGATGCCGGTCCGCCCCGCCGCGTCGCGGTCGATCCCGGAACGGGGCGCGTGCTGGGCAGCGTCGTCTATGACCGCACGTTGATCGGCTGGGCGGATGCCATGCACCGGTCGATCCTGATGGGGGTGTTCGGCGAGCGGCTGGTCGAGCTGGCGGTGTCCTGGGCGCTGGTGCTGCTGGTCACCGGGCTGATCCTGTGGTGGCCGCGCGGTGGGTTTCGCGCGGCGGGCACGTTCTGGCCCCGGCTTTCGGGGCGCGGGCGGCGGTTTTGGCGCGATCTGCACGGGCCGGTCGGCCTGTGGAGCGGCGCGCTGATCCTGTTCCTGATCCTCACCGGTCTCCCCTGGGCAGGGATCAGCGGGCCGCGTCTCCACCGGGCCAGCGCCGCCCTGGGGGTCGGGTATCCGCCATCCTTCCGCCAATATAATATCCCACACAGCGTGCCGATGAAGGCCGCGCTTGGCGACGCGCCCTGGACGCTGGAGGATGCGCCCATGCCGCATTCCACCATGCCGAACATGGCGGGCGATCATGCCGGACACGGTCCCGAAAGCCCCGGCACGACCCGCGATCCCGCCGTCATTCGCGGCACCGACCGGGTAACGGAGGTGCTGCAGGCGCATGGTTGGTCGGGCAGCTACCGGCTATTTCTGCCCAACGGATCGGCGGGCGTCTATACCGTCTTTACCTATCCCGATCGGCCGGTCGGGCAGAAGACGCTCTATATCGATCGCTACAGCTTTCGCCCCATAGGCCCCGAGGTCCGCTATGCCGATTATGGCGTGGTCGGTCGCGCGGTGGAGTCCGGCGTGCAGCTTCACATGGGCAATTATTTCGGACGGGCGAACCAGCTGGTCATGCTGATCCCCTGCATTGCCATCTGGGTCCTGACGATCAGCGGGGTCGCCATGTGGTGGAAGCGTCGCCCCGCGGGCCGGATCGGCGCGCCGCCGCCGCTCTCCGGCGCGCGGGTCGGCGGGCTGATCGCGTCGTTGCTGGTCGCGGGGATCGCCTTGCCGTTGTTCGGGGTCTCGCTGATCGTGATCGGGTTGCTCGACCGGCTGGTCCTATGGGGACGACGCCTGGCCGTTGAACGCGGATGAGACAGGACCGTTATCTCCCCGCGAACGGGAAGGATGATGGTCATGACGAAAAAGGAATTTTCGCCGTTGCTCGCGGGCGGCATCGCCGCAGGGGTCTTGGGATTGAGCGCACTAATTGGACGGCGTAACGCGCCCGATCCCTCGCACCCCCGCATCCGCCGCTGGTATCGGCGGCTCGACAAGCCGGACTTCACCCCGCCGGACGCGGTGTTTGGCGCGGTGTGGCCGGTGCTGGAGACACTGGCAGCGGTCGGCGGTTATCGCCTGCTCCGCAGCCCCGCTTCGCCCCGCCGGAACGCGGCAGTCGCGCTCTGGCTGGGCAATAGCGCGATGATCGGTGGCTGGACCGAGTTGTTCTTCCGCGAGCGGCGGACCGGCGCGAGCACCGCCGCCGCCGGGGCCATGGCGCTGGGCACGACGGCGCTGGCCGCGACCGCCTGGAAGGTCGACCGTCCGGCGGCGGTCAGCGTCCTGCCACTGGCCGCATGGCTGGGCTTTGCCACGATACTGGCGGGCGAGGTCTGGCGGCGCAACGCGGCAGAATAAGGCGTCGGGCGGCCTTATCCTGCCGAGCGAACGGGATGAGGCCCCCGAAACATGAAATTCGGATGACGCCATCATGAACTATTCCGCGTAGGAAACGTTCGGGGGCGATGCGGGGGATCAGCATCGTCGTTTTTGCCGTCACGGCCGGTCTGTTGGCAGGATGCAACACGCATCAGTCGACATTGGCCCCTTTCGGCGCGGATGCGGCCGACATCCGGCATCTTTTCATCATCATGCTGGTCGGGGCGGTCGTCATTGCGGCCGGTGTCGCCCTGCTGATGCGCCACGCGGTGCGTGCGCCGGAAGGGTCTATCGACCATCGTCGGGGAATGCGGATCGTTCTTTGGCTGGGCGGGGTGATCCCGACGATCGTCCTGCTCGGCCTTCTCGCCTATTCGCTACCCTATATGAAACCACGGCCGGTGTCGCCCACCGACCTGACCATTGCGGTCGATGGCGAGCAATTCTGGTGGCGCGTCGCCTATCGACCGCCCGGCCGCCCCGCCGTCACCAGCGCCAACGAAATCCGTGTGCCCGTCGGCCGCACCGTCGCCTTCCAGCTGACGGCTGGCGATGTGGTGCACAGCTTCTGGATACCGGGGCTGGCGGGCAAGATGGACATGATCCCCGGCCGCACCAACACGCTGGTCGTGCGAGCCGACAAGCCCGGCCGCTATCGCGGGCAGTGCGCGGAGTTCTGCGGGCTGAGCCACGCGCTGATGGCGTTCGACGTCATCGCCATGCCGCCCGCCGCCTTCGACGCCTGGCTGGCCAACGAAGCGCGCCCCGCCCGACCAAGCAACGCGGAGGGCGCGCGCCTGTTCGCCGAGAATGGCTGTGGCGGCTGTCACGGCGTCGCAGGCGTCACCGCGCCCAGCCGGATCAGCCCCGACCTGACCCATTTCGGATCGCGCCGTACGCTGGCGGCGGGCATCCTGCCGATGACGCCCGCCAATGTCGCCGCTTTCATCCGCCACCCCGAAAAGACCAAGCCGGGCGTGCGAATGCCTTCCTTCCCCCAATTGTCGGATGACAAGGCCATGGCCCTCGCCCGCTATCTTCAGGGCCTGCAATGAGCCTCCACGCCCAGGACGATCCCGCCCTTCGCGCGGCACAGGAAGAACGGCTTCGCGAAGTGTGGAAGCCGCCCAGCGGCTTGTTCCTGCGCTGGACCGACACCAACAACAACCGGGTCGGGGTCTGGTACACGCTGACCGCGTTCGGCTTCATGCTGTTTGCGGGCGTGCTGGCGCTCATCATGCGGACGCAGCTGGCGGTGCCGGACAACGACCTCGTCTCGGCGAACACCTTCAACCAGCTGTTCACGCTACACGGCTCGATGATGATGTTCCTGTTCGCCGTGCCGATGTTCGAGGCGGTGTCGATCATCCTCCTGCCCCAGCTATTGGGCGCGCGCGACCTGCCCTTCCCGCGCCTGTCGGCGTTCGGTTATTGGAGCTTCCTGCTGGGCGGCGTGTTCGTCGGCGGCTCGATCTTTTTCAACGCCGCGCCCGATGGCGGCTGGTTCATGTATCCGCCGCTGACCACGCGCACCGACCTGTCCGGGCTGGGTGCGGATATCTGGATGCTGGGCCTGTCCTTCATCGAGGTGTCGTCGGTGGCCGCCGCGGTCGAGCTGATCGTCGGCGTGCTGAAATGCCGCCCGCCGGGGATGCGGCTGAACCTGATGCCGCTCTACGCCTGGTACATACTGGTTGTGGCGGTGATGATCCTGTTCGCCTTCCCACCACTGATCGCGGGCGATCTTTTGTTTGAGATGGAGCGGCTGCTTAATTGGCCATTCTTCGATGCCGCGCGCGGCGGTGATCCGCTGCTGTGGCAGCATCTGTTCTGGATCTTCGGCCATCCGGAAGTCTATATCGTCTTCCTGCCCTCCATCGCGCTATTCGCGATGATGATCCCGACCTTCGCGCAGCGGCATCTGCTGGGCTATCCCTGGATCGTGCTGGCCGCGGTCGGCACCGCATTCCTGTCGTTCGGCCTGTGGGTCCACCACATGTTCGCGACCGGCCTGCCGAAAATCAGCCTCGCCTTCTTCTCTGCCGCGTCGGAGGCCGTCGCGATCCCGACCGGCGTTCAGATCTTCGCCTTCATCGCCACGCTATGGGCGGGCAAGGTGAAGTGGTCGACGCCGCTTCTCTATGCGTCGGGAAGCCTGGCGGTGTTCGTCATCGGCGGCCTGACCGGCGTGATGGTCGCGGTCGCGCCCTTCGATTGGCAGGCGCACGATACCTATTTCATCGTCGCACACCTGCATTATGTGCTGATCGGCGGCACGCTGCTGCCGCTGTTTGGTGGGCTCTATTATTATTGGCCGCTGATTACGGGTAAGAAGCTGTCCGACCGGCTGGGGCGGATCGCCTTCTGGATCATGTTCGTCGGGATCAACCTGACCTTCTTCCCGATGCACCTGTCGGGGCTGGAGGGCATGCCGCGCCGTGTCTTCACCTATCCGGAAGAACTGGGCATCGGCTGGCTGAACCTTGCCTCGACCGCCGGGTCGTACATGTTTGCGGCCGGGGTGCTGGTGCTGGTCGTCGACCTCGCCTTGTCGCCGACGCGCGCCAAGTCGCCGCGCAATCCGTGGAACGCGGGTACGCTCGAATGGCTGGCTCACCCCGATGACGAAGATTGGGGCATCCGCTCGGTGCCGCTGGTCGAGAGCCGCTATCCGATCTGGGACCAGAAGAACTTCGTCGCCAAGGTCGATGAAGGCCGCTTCTTCCTGCCCGACGCCGAGGAAGGGCGTCGCGAGACGATCATCACCTCGGTGCTCGACGCCAGGCCCGTCTCGGTGATCCGTCTGGGCACGCCCAGCGTCAAGCCGATGATGACCGCCGTCGCGCTGGGCGCGGTGTTCATCCTGACCACCTATCACCTCTATATGGTGGCGGCGCTGTTCGGCGTGGTGACGCTGGGTTGTGTCCTGTGGTGGCTGTGGGACACCGCCGAAATCCCCGAAAAACCCGAAAAGCCGATCGGCCACGGCATCCATCTGCCCCTCTATATCTCCGGCCCTGCCGCGCCGGGATGGTGGGCGATGTTCATCACGATGATGGCGGACGCGACGGCCTTTTCGGGCCTGGTCTTCGGCTATTATTTCTTCTGGACCATCCATCCCGATTTTGGTGACGCGTTCGACGGGCCGGGCGTCGGCGGGCCTATCACGGCTTTGGTGCTGTCGCTGGCGAGTTGGGCGGCGACGCTGGCGGCGCGCGAGGTGCATAGCTGGGGCTCGGTCAACGCCGCACGTGGGCTGCTGATCGCGGGCGCGGCCACCGCCATCGCCAGCCTTTTCGCCGGGATCGCCTGTCTCGACGGGCTCGACCCAACCGCCAATGCCTATCCGGCCATCGTCTGGGTGCTGGTGGTCTGGACCGTCGTCCACGCCGCCATCGCCGCGATCATGCAGCTCTATACGCTGGCGCGCAGCATCGCCGGGCGGATGACGCCGACCCATGACGCCGATATCCGCAACATCACCGTCTATGCGCATTTCTTCGCACTGACCGCGATCGTGACCTATCTGACCATCGGCCTGTTCCAGGAGAGCGGGCTGTGAAGCGCTGGCTGAAAGGCGCGCACCGGTTACGCGTCACCCTGTGGACGCTGATCGTGCCGCCGACGACCTGGGCGGTGCACTTCCTGTTCTCCTATCTCTGGGCGGCGATCAGTTGCGAGAAGATCGGCGAGTGGGCGCTCTTCCCCACCGCCTTCGCGATTGGCACTGCCGTGGCGCTGATCGTCATCCTCGCCTCGGGCCTGATCGCCTGGCAACAATCGCGCACGCCCGGCGACCCGCCCCCGCATAATGAGGGCACCGATATCGATCGCCTGCGCTTCCTGGCCTATTCCACCCTGCTGCTGGCGGCATTGAGCTTCGTCGCGGTGATCTTCACCGCCATGCCCGTCCTCCTGCTGAACGATTGCCGATGAGGCGGGGATCGCTCATCGCCGGGCTGGTGCTGCTCCCGCTGGGCTGGGCGTTCAGTGGCTGGGGCATGACGGGGCATATGGTCGCGCACATGATCGCGGTGGCGGTGGCCGCGCCCTTCCTCGCTTTCGGCGTGCAAGGCACCCGCCTCGACCCTGCCGAGCGCTGGCCGCGCCTTGCCACGCCGCTGGTCGCCGCGCTGGTCGAAGCGGTGATCGTGTGGGGCTGGCACGTCCCCGCCCTGCGCCGCTTGGCGGATCACACGCCGCTCTGGCTGGCGGTCGAGCAGGTGAGTTTCCTGGCCGCCGGACTGCTGCTCTGGTCGGCGGTGCTGGCCCCACGCCACCGTGCGGCGGGGATCGCGGCGCTGCTGATCACCTCGATGCACATGACGCTGCTCGGCGCGCTGATCGGGCTCGCGCCACGCCCGCTCTACAGCCATCACGGCGCGGGCGCGCTTGAGGATCAGCAATTGGCGGGGGTCATCATGCTGCTCGTCGGTGGCATCGCCTATCTGTGCGGCGGGCTCGCCATGCTCGGTCGCCTGCTGAAGGGGCACGAAGAGGTGCACGCATGACGATCCGCATCACTTGGAAACGCGTGCTGGCAACTCTGGTCGGGCTTGCCGCGCTGGGCATGGCGGTCGCCTGGTCGGGCGTCATTGGCCTGGCAGCATCGAGCGGGCATTGGGCGATCACCGACTGGTTCCTCCACTGGACGATGCGCAGTTCGGTGCGCACCCATGCTGCCTTCACCGCCCCCAAGGACCCCGCCGATGCCAGCGGCTTGGTCAGCGCGGCAGGGCATTTCGCCAATAGCTGTGCGGTCTGTCACGGCGCACCGGGGCAGAAGCCCGCCCCCGTGATGCAGGCCGCGACGCCGCCCGCGCCGGACCTGGCGGTCAACGCGCGCGAATGGACCGACAAGCAGTTGTTCTGGATTCTCCAGCACGGCGTCAAATATACCGGCATGCCCGCCTGGGCCGTGCAGGACCGCCCCGACGAGGTGCGGCGCATGGTCGCCTTCGTCCGCCGCCTGCCCGGCATGAGCCCGGCCCAGTATCGCGCGCTGGTGGCGGAGGCGTCGCCCGCCCTCGATCCCGACAATTGCACCGGATGCCACGGCACCGACGGGCGCGGCCGGGGGAGCCCCGACATTCCGATCCTAGGCGGCCAGAGTCCCGAATACCTGCTCGCCGCGCTCAAGGGCTATGCGAACGGCACCCGGTCGAGCGCGGTCATGCAGCAGGTGGCGATGCGGATGCAGCCCGCCGAGATGGACGCCGCCGCGCGTCGCTTCGCGGCGATGCCGGGTCTGGGCGCGACGCCCTCAGGCGACCCCGCCGCCGCGCGGATCGTCGAGCAGGGCCTGCCCGAGCGGCAGCTTCCTGCCTGTGTCAGCTGCCACACGCCCGGCAAGCCCTACCCGGTCCTTGCCGGACAGCGCGCCAGCTACATCGCCGCGCGTCTGCGCCACTGGCAGGGCGACAAGAATGTGGTCGATGCGCGCAAGAGCCACGCGACCATGCCCGTCATCGCACGCCGCATCCCGAAGGACATGATCGACCCCATCGCCCGCTATTTGGCGGGGGAGCGGCCTATCAAGCCATAGGGTGGTGCCCCGCTATACAGCGATATTGACCCAGGCGGGCTTCTCCGGCAGGTGCCCCTGCGCCAAGCAGCGGAAGCCCGGCCGGGCCAGCAGATAGCCCTGCATGTAACGGACACCCAACGCGCGCAGCGTGTCATATTCGCCGATCGTCTCAACCCCCTCGGCGATGACGGAGATTCCCATCTTGTCGGCGATACGGATCACGCCTTCGACGATCATGCGCCGGGGCATCGCCGTATCGATCCCGCGGATCAGCGCCATGTCGAGCTTCAGATAATCGGCCCTCACCTGTGCCAGCAGCGTCAGCCCCGCGTGGCCCGCCCCGAAATCGTCGATCGCCGTGCCGAAACCCATGCCGTGATAGGTGTCCAGAATGGCCTTCAGATGCTCGGGCGCACCAGTATCGGCATGTTCGGAAAACTCGAAGATCAACCGCTCAAGCGGCATGTTCAGCCGCCGCGCCGTGTCGAGCGTCGGCTCTAGGCAGGCGAGCGGCGAATAGATGGTGTCGGGGAAGAAATTAATCGACAGCCGCGCATCGGTGTCGAGGATACCTGCCGCGACCGCCCCCTCGATCGCCGTCACGCGGCCTTGCTGGTCGAACGCATAGCGCTTGTCCGGGGTCACCCGCGCCAAGATGTCCGCCGATCCCTCGCCCTTGGGTCCACGGACCAGCGCCTCATAAGCGATGGCACGGCCGGTCTGGACGTCCAGGATCGGCTGAAAGGCCATGGCGATGGCAAAGGGCGGTTGCTCGGGACAAAAGCTGCGATACCCGTGCTGCATGACGATCTCCTTCGCCAGCCAGCATAAGACGCAGCGGCTAAGGGGCCGTTAAAGCGGCAGGCATCCGGCAAGGATTTGCCGAAATATCGCTGAGGGGAAATCGTCGGCTATCCTGGCCATTCCTATCCGGCCTAAAGCCTTGAAAGGAATGGTGGGCGCGACAGGGATTGAACCTGTGACCCCACCCGTGTGAAGGGTGTGCTCTACCGCTGAGCTACGCGCCCGGTAACCGGAGGACGGGCCTTTAGGCGGCGATCCGCCGCCTGTCCAGCCCCATTTTCAGGATTTAGTTGACCGAGTCCTTCAACAGCTTGCCCGGCTTGAACTTGGGCTGCGACGACGCCTTGATGGTCATCGGCTCGCCGGTGCGGGGGTTGCGGCCGGTCGACGCCTTGCGCTTGGACACCGAGAAGGTGCCGAAGCCGACCAAGCGAACTTCGTCGCCCTTCTTGAGCGCGGCGGTGATCGACTCGAACACCGCGTCGACCGCCTTGACCGCATCGCCGCGCGCGAGGCCCGAGGAATCGGCGACGGTAGCGATCAGCTCCTGCTTGTTCATTCCATAACCCCCTATGATTTCGACGATAAACGGCACGGGACTCGGTGCCGTCCAAATATTAAAGGACCGATAATGCCGAGGCGGTTGAGCGTGTCAAACCCCGACATCGATTGAAATGGAAGGATTACGCAAACAGATGCGTGTGTCATCCCCATGACAATCCGGGAGGCGGGGTCACCGATCCGTCGACCGATGGCCCCGCCCTTGCGACAATCAGTGGTGGCGCTCTCCACCGACCGCAGGGATCGCGGCGGGAGGCAACGCCGCCAGCTCGTCCGCATCAGTCCAGTCGATCGCCTCCAGCGGCGCGACCAGCGCCAGGCGCAGCACCTCGTCGACATGCGCGACCGGCACGATCTTCAGGCCGTTCAGGATGTTGGCCGGAATGTCCGCCAGGTCCTTCTCATTCTCCTGCGGGATCAGCACGGTGGTGATGCCGCCCCGGAGCGCCGCCAGCAGCTTTTCCTTCAGGCCACCGATCGGCAGCACGCGCCCCCGGAGGGTCACCTCGCCGGTCATCGCCACATCCTTGCGCACCGCGATGCCGGTCAGCGTCGACACGATCGAGGTGACCAGGCCGATACCCGCCGACGGACCATCCTTGGGCACCGCGCCCTCGGGCAGGTGGATATGGATGTCCTTGCGATGGAACAGCGACGGCTTGATCCCGAAGCTGGGGCTGCGCGCCTGGACGAAGCTGAAGGCGGCCTGGACCGACTCCTTCATCACATCGCCCAGCTTGCCGGTGGTCTTCACCTGGCCCTTGCCCGGCACGGTCACCGATTCGATGGTCAGCAGCTCGCCGCCCACCTCGGTCCAGGCGAGGCCCGTGACCGCACCGATCTGGTCTTCCTGCTCGGACAGGCCATGGCGATACTTCTGGACGCCCGCGAACTCGTGCAGGTTTTCCGGCGTAATCGTCACCGACGTCGCCTTGCCCTCCAGGATCTGGCGCAGCGCCTTGCGGGCAAGACGCGCGATTTCTCGCTCCAGCGTGCGCACGCCCGCCTCACGGGTGTAGCGCTGGATCAGGGCACGCAGCCCCTCCTGGGTCAGCGTGAACTCACCGTCCTTCAGGCCGTGCGTCTCGACCTGCTTGGCGACCAGATGGCGCTCGGCGATCTCGACCTTCTCGTCCTCGGTATAGCCCTCCAGACGGATGATCTCCATGCGGTCGAGCAACGGCTGCGGCAGGTTCAGCGTGTTCGCGGTGCACACGAACATCACGTCCGACAGATCGATGTCGATCTCCAGATAGTGATCGTTGAACTTGGCGTTCTGCTCGGGGTCGAGCACTTCGAGCAGCGCCGAGGCCGGATCGCCGCGGAAGTCCTGACCCAGCTTGTCGATCTCGTCGAGCAGGAACAGCGGGTTGCCCGTGCCGGCCTTTTTCAGGTTCGTCACGATCTTACCCGGCAGCGAGCCGATATAGGTGCGGCGGTGGCCACGAATCTCGGCCTCGTCACGCACGCCGCCCAGCGACTGGCGAATGAACTCGCGCCCGCACGCTTTGGCGATCGACTGGCCCAGCGAGGTCTTGCCGACGCCCGGCGGGCCGACGAGGCACAGGATCGGCCCCTTCAGCTTGTTGGTGCGCGCCTGGACGCCAAGATATTCGACGATCCGGTCCTTCACCTTCTCCAGCGCATAATGATCCTGATCCAGGATCGCCTGCGCCGCCGCGATGTCCTTCTTGACCTTGGACTTCTTGCCCCAGGGCAGGCCCAGCAGCACGTCGAGGTAATTGCGCACGACCGTCGCCTCGGCGCTCATCGGCGCCATGGTCTTTAGCTTCTTCAGCTCGGCGGTGGCCTTGGTGCGCGCTTCCTTGGACAGCTTGAGGGTCGCGATCTTCTGGGTCAGCTCGGCAATCTCATCACCGTCGCCGTCCTCGCCCTCATTGCCCAGCTCGCGTTGGATCGCCTTGAGCTGCTCGTTGAGATAATATTCGCGCTGCGTCTTCTCCATCTGGCGCTTGACGCGGCTCTTGATCTTCTTCTCGACCTGCAGGACGCCCAGCTCGCCCTCCATCAGGGCATAGGCCATCTCCAGCCGCTTGGCCGGATCGGTCTCCACCAGCAGCGCCTGCTTGTCGGCGACCTTGACCGAAATGTTCGCGGCGACCGCATCGGCCAGTTGCGAGGCGTCCTCGATCTCGGCCAGCTGCACGGCGGTTTCGGCCGGCAGCTTGCGGTTGAGCTTGGCGTAATTCTCGAACTGGTCGACGACCGAGCGCATCAGCGCGGCGATCTGCGCCTGGACGTCATGCTCCTGCTCTTCGAGCGCAGTTTCGTCCGATTCGACCACAGTCGCGTCGATCGTCGCGGTCAGGAAGGCACCCGATTCGTCCACCTCGACCAGGCGGCCGCGCGTCTTGCCCTCGACCAGCACGCGCACGGTGCCGTCGGGCAGCTTCAGCAACTGAAGGACGCTGGCGGTTACGCCGATCTCGTACAGATCCTCGCGCGAGGGGTCATCCTCGGCCGGATCGAGCTGAGCGACCAGGAAAATTTCCTTGTCCGCCGCCATTGCCGCTTCCAGGGCCGCGACCGATTTGTCGCGGCCGACGAACAGGGGCACGATCATGTGCGGGAAGACGACGATGTCACGCAGCGGAAGGACGGGATAGGACTGGTTCATGCAAACTCCGGTCGGCCCTGATCGGGGCCTCATTCTGGTCTTTATATGGGGAGGGTTGCCGATCCATCAATCACCGGTGCGATAAGGCGATGCGCCAGGGCGCTTGCCAAGCCGGTTCGCTTGCGCAACACCATGCGTCATGGATCGTATACGGAACTGCGTCGCCGCGCTGCTCGCCTCCTCGCTTCTTTCGGTCGCCCCGCTGGCGGCACAGACGCCCAAGGCCCTTCCGGGCAAGGGCGAGCCGCCGCTGACCGCACAGACCATGATCTCCGGCGGGGTCCGCCCGCCCGAGCAGCTGGCGATGCGCTTCGACAGCGCCGACCTGTCGTTCGAGGTGTTGCCCGATACCGAAGAACTGAACGGCATTGCGGTGCTGGGCTTTACCGCCAAGGCACCGCTGGCCCGGCTGGTGATCGATCTCGACAGGAATTTGCCGGTCAAGACGATCGCGATCGACGGCAAGCCGCTGTCGCCCGCGCGGTGGAGCAACCCGCAAGGCCAGTTGGTCATCGCCCTCCCCCGCCCGCTCAAGGCCGGTCAGAAGGTCAGCGCGAAGATCACCTATGGCGGCACGCCGCATGTCGCGGTGCGTGCGCCCTGGGACACCGGCGTCGTCTGGGCCAAGACGCCGGACGGCCGCCCATGGTTCGCGACCACCTCGCAGGGCTATGGCTGTGACCTGTTCTGGCCGTGCCTCGACTATCCGATGGGCGAGCCGGGCGTCGTCACGCTGCACATCACGGTGCCAAAGGGGCTGAAGGCGCCGTCCAACGGCGTACTGCTGGGTGTCGATACGCTGCCCGACGGGCGTACCCGCTGGAACTGGCGGACCAAGCATCCCAACACCTATGCCATCGCGCTGAACGTCGGGCCCTATGAGGTGGTCGAGGGCAGCTACAAGAGCCGGTTCGGCAACACGATCCCGATGTTCTACTGGTATCTGCCGGGCGAGAAGGAAAAGGCCGAAAAGCTGTTCGCCGAATTCGCCCCGACGCTGGACTTTTTCGAGTCGACCGTCGGCCCCTTCCCCTTCGGCGACGAGAAGCTGGGCGTGGTCGAAACCCCGCACAAGGGCATGGAGCACCAGACGATCAACGCCTACGGCAACGAGTACGCCAAGGCGCCCGAAGGATTCGACTGGTTGTTCCAGCATGAGTTCAGCCATGAATGGTTCGGCAACCAGCTGACCAATGTCGACTGGGACGATTTCTGGCTGCACGAGGGCTATGGCAGTTACATGCAGCCCAGTTACGGTCGCTGGCGCGAGGGCGAGGCGCGCTATGCGGTGATGATGGACGCGCAGCGCGGGCAGATCGCCAACAAGGCTCCCATCGTCCACAACCGCAGCATGACCGAGCAGGATGTCTATGAAGAGGCCAAGGGCGGTCCCGGCCTCGACATCTATATGAAGGGCTCGTGGATGCTCCACACCTTGCGCAATCTGATCGGGGACAAGGCGTTCTGGGACGTGACGCGGCTGGCCGTCTATGGCCGCACCGACCCCAAGCCCGGCAATTTCACACCCCGCTATGGCTCGACGAAGGAATATGAGGGCTTTGTCCGGCAGGTGACGGGCAAGGATTATGGCTGGTTCTTCGACGTCTATCTGCGCCAGGCGGCGCTGCCCGACATCGTCGAGACGCAGGTGGGCGACCGGCTGACGCTGACCTGGAAGGTGCCGGGCGGCGGGCCCTTCCCCCTGCCGGTCGAGGTACAGGTCGGCGACACGGTGCAGACGCTGCCGATGACGGACGGCACCGGCACGCTGACCGTGCCTGCGGGCGCGCATGTCGTGGTCGACCCCTGGGCCAAGATCCTGAAGCGCTCCGTGGCGATCGAAGAGTATCGCGCATGGAAGGCGGAGCAGGCGGCGAAGAAGAAGCCGGAGAAATAAGGTCCTCCCCGCCCCGGGGAGGACCGCCTTACGGCACCACCGTCACGAACAGATAGGCGGCGAAGATCACCAGATGCACCGCGCCGCCCAGCACGGTGGTTCGGCCATTGCCCAGCGTCAGGGTGATGGTGAACAGTGACAGGACGAGCAGGATCATCTCCTTCGCCCCGATCCCCAATGCCAGCGGCAGGCCCAGCATCAGCGACACGATCGCCACCGCTGGAATGGTCAGCCCGATCGTCGCCAGCGCCGAACCCAGCGCGAGGTTCAGGCTGGTCTGCAGCCGGTTCCGCTTGGCCGCCCGGTACGCCGCCAGGCTTTCGGGGGCGAGGACGAGGGCCGCGATCACCACGCCGACGATCGCCAGCGGCAGGCCCGCCCCCAGGATCGCCGCCTCGACGATCCCCGACAGCCCCTTGGCGAGCAGCACCACGCCGACCAGCGCGACCAGCAGCATCCCCAGGGCCGCCCAAGCCGCCGCATCGGTTGGCGGCTCGGCATGGGCATCAGCGGGCAGGTCTTCGTCGGCGGGCAGGAAATATTCGCGGTGGCGCACCGTCTGCACCATCACGAAGGTGCCATAGAGAATGACGCTGACTAGCGCGACGAAGATCAGCTGCGACGGCGCATAGGTCGGCCCCGGCGCGGACGAAACGTAATTGGGCAGCAGCAGCGACAGCACCACCATCGCGGTCAAGACGTTGAGCGCCGCACTCGCGCCCCGGAGCGAGAAACGCTGCTCGCCATGCTGGACGCCTCCCGCCAGCAGGCAGAGACCGACGATACCATTCAGGATGATCATGATCGCCGCAAATACCGTGTCGCGCGCCAGGCTGGAGGCGTCGCCCGCATCGGACAGCATCAGGCTGACGATCAAAGATACCTCGATCACGGTCACTGCTACCGCCAGCACCAGCGTACCGAACGGCTCGCCCACCCGGTGCGCGACGACTTCCGCCTGATGCACCGCCGACAGAACGCAGCCGATCAGGATCACCGCCGCGACGACGACCCCCACCGTCCCCATCTTATAGAGCGACACCGCAATGGCGAGCAGGCCCAGCACCGGAAACACCAGGGTCCACCACGGCATCAACAGGCGCTGGAGCAGCGCGCGCTTCTGTCCGGCGGTGACGATGGCATCGGGTTCGCTCATGGCTGGTCTGGGCTCCTTATGCTGGCATGGAATGATGACATCCCTGTCATGCCAATGCCCCAACCATGCTATTGGCTCCCGACGCGATCCAATTCGTTGCGATAGGGCAATAACCACCCTCACGATTCCGGTGCTTCGTGCCTCAACCCACCGCATTCTCTACGCGATACCGGAGCCACAGCTCACCGCCCGGCAAGACCTCATGATGCGTCAACGTCAGCCCCGTCAGCGGCGCGGGCGTATCCGCATCCTCTTCACCCGAATGAAACAGGCTGGGCGCGCCCGAAGCACCGTCGATCGCAGGACAGAGCGCCACGCTGATCTCATCGATCAACCCGGCGCGCAGGAATTCGCCATTGGCCGTGCCGCCCCCCTCGACCAGCAGGGTCTCCACGCCCAGTTCGCGGTTCAGGATTTCGGGCACCGCGCGCAAGTCGATCGCGTCCGATCCTGCGAAAATATAGGACACCCCGTCAGCGCGCAGCCCGGCCAGATGCGCATCCGATACCGCCTCGGTCAGCACGACCACGATCGGATCGCCGCCGATATCGCCCCGCCCCCAGACGATCTTCGCCTGTTCATCCAGTACGACGCCAAAGGCATTGGCTTTGCGGGTGGCAAACCACGGCTCGCGCGGGAAGGTCTCGCTCGTTTCCGGGTAGCGGTCGCCCTTGGCAAATTCCTGTCCCGTCACGCGCCCCACGATCCAGGCATCGCCAACGATGCGGTCGTGCAGGTCCTCGAACAGATCGCCGGGCTTATAGCTCTTGGGCCGCCAACGGCTTTGCAGGATGCGCCCATCCAGGCTGCAAATCATGTGGCAGATCATATGGGGCTTCATCGCGACGTCTCCTGTTCGGAGCGGCAACGCGTGGTGAAGCAGAGGGGTTCGAACGCCTATCTCATTCCTCTCCTGCAAGGGGAGGAAATTCAGCGCCCGCCAACCGGCCGCATCACCGTCCAGAAGCGGGGACCGCCCTTGGGCACTGACTATTCCCCGGTCAACTCGAAGCCCAGTTGCATTGCACGCGGCAGCAACGCCCCAGAGCACGGAGTATCGGGATCAGACGCCGGACAAAGTCCATGGTCGGCACATGCGCCTGCCCCGGCGGGCGCCAAAAGGTCCCGGCTTTGGCCTCTTCGCCAACCAACCGCATTCGCCAAATGAAGACGGGCGCCTCCCCAGGGGAAGCGCCCGCCATCCATTCACAACGTCACAGGACCGGTCAGGCCGCCGCGCCGTCCGTCTTCTTGGCCTTTTCGGCATAGACGCGGATCGGTTCCTTGCGGCCCTCGACCACGTCCTTGTCGACCATCACCTCGTCGACACCGTCCATGCCGGGCAGATCGAACATGGTGTCGAGCAGGATGCCCTCCAGGATCGAGCGAAGCCCGCGTGCACCGGTCTTGCGCTCGATCGCCTTCTTGGCGACCGTGGTCAGCGCGTCGTCGGTGAAGTCGAGCTCGACATTCTCCATCTCGAACAGCTTCTGATACTGCTTGACCAGCGCGTTCTTCGGCTCGGACAGGATCTTGACCAGCGCCGCGATGTCGAGGTCCTCGAGCGTCGCGATGACGGGCAGACGGCCGACGAACTCGGGGATCAGGCCGAACTTGAGCAGATCCTC